>Ga0302324_100027647_pt1 | contig 10801 bp, 8 predicted proteins | sample Palsa_T0_1_FD_201949 | JGI IMG/M metagenome (GOLD analysis project Ga0302324, IMG submission 201949) | Peat permafrost microbial communities from Stordalen Mire near Abisko, Sweden - Palsa_T0_1 | ecosystem: Environmental > Terrestrial > Soil > Palsa > Peat permafrost | place: Sweden: Abisko...
ACGGCCGCCCCCGGATGGTGTTTGGCGCACCCGGTGTGAACGCCGTGGCTAAGCTTCCAGGGGACCGAGGACGCGCGTCATCTCCACGGAGTCAGTGAGTCCGGCTGCGATCAGGCTCTGCGCCGACTGTTGGAGGTTTGAGAATCCCGGTTGTTTTTGGAACAGCTCCCGCAAACGACTGGCATCAGCGTGCTGCAGAATCGCGGCACGAACCGGCTCATCAAGGCGCACGAACTCCCCCGCCGCGACCCGGCCACGGTAGCCGGTTTCGGTCTTGCGCCGCAGCAATCGCTGGGAGACGATGCCATGGAGCGCGCTGGTGATCTGATACGGCTCGGCCCCCATTTCGATCAATCGGGCAATCGCGCCGGGGGCGGTCGAGGCGTGGAAGGTGGAGATCAACCGATGGCCGGAGAGCGCGGCCTGCAGGGCGAGTGTGACGGTGGCGGCATCGCGAATTTCACCGAGCATCAGCACCTGCGGGTCCTGCCGCAGGATGCTGCGCAGCGCCCGCTCGTACGTGAGTTGCCCGAAGGGCGAGACTTCGATTTGCGTCACGCCCGGCAAATCGCGTTCGACGGGGTCTTCCAATGCCACGATGCTCAATCCCGGGCAGGTGCGGGCGATGTGCTGGAGCAGTGCGTAGATGGTGGTGGTCTTCCCGCTGCCGGCCGGGCCGGTGAGGATCAGCATGCCCGAATCGCCGGCGGCGAATTGCTTCAGCCCCTGCACGACGCCTTCGGGGAGTTGCAGCGCTTCCAAAGAACCGGGAGCAAGCAGGTCCGCCGGCAATCGCACCGCGGCCCGCAGGCCATGGGTCGTCGGCATCACCGCCAGCCGAAGATCCAACTCGCCGGGAATCGGCTCGACGGTCGCACTCAGCCGTCCCTCCTGCGGAACGTCCACTCGATAAGTCAGCAGGTGAGCCATCACCATCAATCGGGCGACGATCGCCCGGCCGGTGTCCTTCTGGTGCGTGCAGACGGTTTCCAGCAGCCCATCGACGCGCATCCGCACTTCGTAACCGCAAGCGGTCGGCTCGACGTGAATATCCGAGGCGCGACGGGCGACGGCATCTCGCAAGATGTCGTCCACGAGCGGCCGAGCGTCTGGATAGGACTCCGCGGCCCCACTCTCGTGGTCCTCTTGCTTGAGCATGGCCTCAGTTTATCGCAGGGCCGCCGCTGAATTTCCAACGGCCGCAGCGATCAGCCGACCCAGATTTGTCGGGGGAACAGAGCGGCGTAATAGAGTTGAATGGCCAATTGCAGCAGCAGAACTGTGACCAGCGCCCGGGTGCGATGCCGCGGGGCGAGCCAGAGGGCGACCAGCAGAAACAGCGGGGCGGCGACGGATTCATATCGCGGCACGGAGCTGATGCGCAGCCCCCCTCCCGGCAGGCTGGTCATCAGGAAGATCATCAGGGGCAATAAGAACATTTCGCGGGGAACGCGCTTTTGCCAGAATAGCCCCGCCAGCGAGACCAGGAGGATGGGGATGGCCATCGCCCGATTCCAGCCCGCGGGGCGCATGAGAGTATCGAGCAGAAATTGCAGGGAGTGGCGATCGACATGGGCGGCCGCCTCCACCTGGAGTCGTTCCGCGTTGAGATCGTTCCAATGCGACTGGGCCTGGAAGAACGCCGTGGGCGTTTGGTAGCGGTGCCAGAGAAACGCCTCGTAGGCGATGCTCCCGCTGTACGCGACCAGCCCCAGCAGAACAACATTGGTCAGCCTGCGCGGCGGTGGGGTGTTTTTCTGCCGGAACCAGGCGTAGACGGGCGGGAGCATGGCCAGGGCGACACCGGTCGGGCGGCTGGTGGCGGCGATGGCGGCGATCAGCGCGGCCCAGAAAAATCTGTCCTCCTCGAGGAGCCAGAGAACGATTGCAACAAACATGAAGAACGGCCCCTCGGTCATCCCGGCGGCAAAGGCGACGGCGCCGGGAAACGTGGCGGCCAGCAGAACGCACAGCGCCGCGGTTCGCAGGCCGGCCAATCGGCGGGCCCAGTCGAAGAGGAAGCCGAAGCCAATAATCGAGCAGACGTTCGAGAGCATCAGCATCGCCGCATCGATCGGCATGACGGTCGACAACATCCGGGTGACCACCGGGAACAACGGGAAATAGGCGATCAGTGAAAACGTGTTTCCGCCAAGATACGGGGCGCCCTTTCGGTCGGGGGCGTAGCCGTGGAGGGCCAGTTCGCGGTAACTGCGGGCGTCAAACGCGATCCATGGATGCTCGAAATTAAACCGCGGCTCGGCGGTTGGCGGAGCCAGGTGTACCGACAACAAGCCAGCGGCGAACACCATGACGCGCAGGGCGATCGCCCCCAGCATCGTGGCGATAAACAGCTTTCTTCCGTCGGCGTGAGTTTCGGGGGGAGCGGCGATTGGCAATGCTTCCATGGTCGCGGTCATCGTCCTAATCATCGTCTAAAACCCGGCGGCCACACCAATCTGCCGATCCGCCCCGTGGCGCAGCTTTGGCATCGATGGGCGGCTGCCGGTGACGTGTCCGAACCCACTATACCGCTTTCTCACGTCGTGTGGGTGGGACGATCGGAACCTCTGAGAAAAGCAGCGTGCTCAGCACCTCCCCTTCCGTCACGCTCAATGAGCGAACGGACTTGGTGTGGGGGGCCAATTTATATCCCTTTCGTTTGAGGATCTGCACGGTGATTTTCGCTGCCGGGTTGACGCCGTCGAACATGAAGCCGCCGCCGCTGTTGGTGGACACCGCGAGTCTGATCGGCTTCTTGTTTTTCAGCTTCTCGGTCAGGATCAGCTTAAAGCCGCCGGAGCTATCGGTTGCCGGTGCCTCGGCGACGTTTTGCAGCGCGACCGCACCGCCGATCTGCGCGGTCTGCGTCACGGCAAAGTTGGCTGCCGTGTTTGTCGTGGAGCTGGGGGTAACGGGCTCGGCGGGGGCAACGGTCTGGATCGTTCCCGCGGGGACGACTTCGCGAACGATCAGCGGAGTTCCGGCAAACAAATCGGAGATCGTGTAATCGCCATCGGCATTGGTCGTCGCGGAGGGATCGCCGGGCTGATACTGCCCGCTGTTGTCCAGATCGACGTAAACCAGCACGCCGGGATCGCCGGGATCGCCGGGGACGATGATGCCGGTGCCCTTCACGTCGTTGTAAACCTCTCCGCTGATGGATCCGACCGGGTCGGCCAGGGCAAAGTTGGTTGCCGTATTTGTCGTGGAGCTGGGGGCAACGGGCCCGGCGGGGGCGAGGGTCTGGATCAATCTCGCGGGGACGACTTCACGAACGATCAGCGGCGTTCCAGCCACCAAACCAGAGATCGTGTAATCGCCGTCGGCATTGGTGGTCGCGGAGGGATCGCCGGCCTGATACTGGCCGCTGTCGTTCTGATCGACGTAGACCAGAACGCCGGGCTCGCCGGGATCACCCGGAACGATGACGCCAGTGCCTTTCACGTCGTTGAAAACCTCTCCGCTGATCGATCCGACCGGCTCGACGGTCAGTTGAACGTTGATGGCCGTGTATGCGTAGCGGGTGTCGCCCGCTGAGTTGGTGACCTTGGTGCAGAGCCAGTATTTGCCGGGCGCTACGCCGACGGTGGAGAGGGTGGCGGTTTGATCGGTGATGGACCCGGATTGAGGCAGTGTCGTGCTTCCGATCTGGGCGGCAAACCCGTTGTAGGGGTTGCGGTCGGCGTCGAGATAGTAAGTGACGGTGTCCGATCCGCCGCGGTCCTCGTGGAGGTAGCTGACTTGAATGGCATTGCCGTCGAGCACGGAGTTGCTGCTGGTGACCTTGAGGTCTGTGATATTGCCCCATTGCGTGCCGCCCTGACCGGCTGGGGTGCGAACGCCGGTGCCGCCCGACGCCGCCCAGACGCCGCTCAGCGGCCGGGGCGCACCGACCAGGTCGGAATAAATCCATCCGGTGGCATCGCGCGCCGGCATGGTGGGCGTATCGCCATACCAGCTGGGGATGATCGGACCATCGCCGTCGCTGGTGGCCGTCTGGTCGATGGTGCCGACGTAGTAGGCCGCCGGGGCCAGGTGTGCGAAGGTCCAACCGGGGTCGTCGGAGTCGATCCACTGGACGTTGAGGTTATAGGCCCCGGCGACCGGATCGCCATCGTTGATCTGGGTTGTGCTGCCGTCGTTTCGCCAGTAATTGTCCGCGAACTCCACGTTATCGTAGATGGTGTCGGGCGGGTCGCCCTGAGCGGCAATGGGGTCGGGGTCGAGATAGGTCTCCTGCTCAACCCAAACGCCGCTTTGGCCAAGGACCTCCGCCACCGCGTCGCAAATGGCCGCGCCCCGGCTGACGCCGAACATGTGAATCGGCAGCGAGGCGAGTGTGACGCCGTCAATCGGCGTATTCATCATGTAATCGGCGATCACCGTGCCGATATAAGCGGAGCTGTAGGCGACGTCGGCGCTGATGTTGGTGTAATTGAGCTGAACGATGATCTCGCCGGTGGTGTTGTTCTGTGGCGTCGGGCCGGCGAACTGCTGCAGGCTGCCCGCCAACGGGCCACCGGAATCGGAGGGAGTCGAGTCAACCGTGAGGGTGAATTGCGGCACCTGCGACGAGCCGCCCAACTGGGCCGTGATGGCATTGGTCATGCCCGTCATCCAGCCAGCGGCTGTCCCAAGCCTGCCGGTGGCCAACAACATGACGCCGGCGAATAGCCGGCGCGGCTCCAATGCCTCAAGGTCATATGGGCGATTCACGATCATAGTATGTTCCACGATACACAGGATGACAACCTGAAAGGACTGCACCGCCCTCTTGGAACTGGGACAATGGGAAGGAAATTCCCGATAACATTTGCACAGCGCATCGGCTTGACCCGTTCGGAAGAGGCCAACAGAATAGAGACACCATTATGACTACCGAAGTTGCGGCCGGCCCGTCAAATTCCCACCCACTGTCCGGGCTGCCGTCCCCTTCGGTCCGACCGATGCTCCAAGATACCGCCGCCGCCAAGCGCCGCAACGAAAACATCGACGTAATTCGCTTAATCGCAGCTCTTAGCATAGTTTACATTCATGCGGTTCGATCTCTGCCATTAGATGCGTCCCGGAACCTGTTCCGCTTTGCGGTGCCGTTTTATTTGTTCGCCTCCTTCTATTTCCAGTCGCTGTCTCTACGGAAAAGGACGGATAGAACGCTCTGGCAGTACATTCTGGGGCGTTTCAAGCGGCTTTATGTGCCATATCTTGCATGGAGCGTGATTTACCTCGTGGCCCGCGACATCAGGAGAAGACTGACGCTGCATACTGGACCAACCCCGCTGAAAGTGGGGCTTCTCTGGAAGGGTGTGGAATATCACCTCTGGTTTCTGCCGTATCTTCTGGCTGGATCAATTCTTCTGGCCGTGATCCACTGGACGACGCTGCGGCAAGATCGGCGGTGGCGCTGGCCGTTGGTTGTCGCGGCGGGTGTGGCGGGATTGGCTTTCGCATACGCTCATTTGCCCTCGAACTGGGATCAGCCTTTTGACAACCCCACCTATGCCTACGCTCAGTACTGGCGGGCGATGCCGGCGATGTGCTGGGCCATGGGCTTTGCATGGCTCATGACCGCCGGGCCGGTGGTTTATTCGGTCTCAGTCCCGATTGGATTTGCCGGGGTTTTGCTGGCCGTATTCTGCTCCGTGAAACAATACATGCACGGAATTCTACTCGTTCCGCGGGCTTTGACGGGACTTGGCTGCATTTTGGCGGCCCTGGCTCCATGGAACGCGGCCGCCGTGCCGGGCCTCGCCAAACTTGGCAGGCTCAGCTACGGGATTTATCTCTGTCACGTGCTTTTTTCAGAGTTTGTTCGCAATATCGGGATGCATTTTCACATGCACGATTCCGTCCAGCTGGACATGCTGGTCTTCAGTTGCACTTTGTTAGGGTCGATTGCCACCGTCCTCGCACTGGCGCGCTCGCCAAAAACAGCGTGGCTAAACGGATAGGAGCAGCGCGGCATAAAATGGGGAAACTCTCGGAGTCTTCCGGGCCGTTTGCGGCCCGGTTGGCCTTTGACGCGAGTTCTTGCTTTTGGCCATATTCTGGTGAATACTCCGTTCAGCAACCGAATTCACCAAGGGAGAGCAGTGATGTCCACCAACGATCTGGCGGAGCAGCCGCGTTTGACTGCAACAAAGATCAAATGTTCCCGCCCCTCCACTGGGGCCCGCCCAGCCGCCGGAGCTGATTCGGCCGCCGTTTCGGGGCCCAGCCTCTCCCTCGTCCTACCCTGTTTCAACGAAGAACTCAACATCGAGCGAACGATCCGCTCGGCCCAGCAGTGGTTCGCCGAGGCTCATGTCGACGGCGAGATCATCGTGACCGACGACGGGTCGCGGGACGGTTCGCTCAATCTGCTTCGGAGACTGCAAGCAGAGATGCCGAATCTGAAAGTCGTCCATCACCAGGTCAATCAAGGATACGGCGCCGCCGTCCGCTCCGGCTGCGACCAGGCGGAAAAGACGTGGATCGCCTTCATGGACTCCGACGGCCAGTTCCGGGTCAGCGATCTGAGTCGACTGCTGGCCGTGACGGCCAAGGCGGACTATGTCACCGGCTTCCGGGAAAAACGGGCCGACGCCTTTCAGCGGAGACTCAACGCCTCGATGTATCACATGCTGATTCGCACGCTGCTGGGTGTGCATCCCTCGGATCTGAACTGCGGGATGAAGCTCTTTCGCCGATCCGTCTGGCCCGCGATTCGCCCCATTCATGCCACCGGCGCGCTGATCAACGGCGAAATGTTCCTCGCCCTCAAAAACGCCAGAATCCCATGGACAGAAGTCGCGGTGCCCCATTATCCGCGCACGGCGGGGAAAGCGACTGGCGCGAATCTCCGCGTGATTCTGCGCATGTTCAAGGAGCTATGGCGTCTGAAGCGGTCGCGGAGACCCGTCGAGTTGCCGCACCCCCAGGAGAGCGATACCACTCCCCTGGCCGCGTGAGTTGGCTCAGCCGGCTCTCTCCGGGCCCTCATCAGTTCGTCGGCACGCCATGACGGCCAACAGCACAATCGCCGTGGCCAGAACCCCCCACGCATAGTGCGGCACGACCAGTGTCTGCCACCACCACGATTGCCCCAGAGCCGACAGCCGATGCAGGCGGCTTCCCAGCGACTTGACGCTGTCGAAGGGGATCAAAAACACCGTCATCGCCACCAGCACCGCTCCGGCCGCGCCGCGCCGGGGGCCGTCAAGTTCCGCCAAGCCCCATGCCAGCGCCGTCGTGAAGATCGCGGCGTCATAGACCCGGTGATAAACCGGAAGCAGACAGAGTGCCGACAAAGCGGCCAGCGCCAGGAGCTGATCGCGCGACGTTGCCGGCCGGCGGCGCGCGAACCCCCCCACATAACAGGCCAGCAGCACAATCGTCACGCCCCCCACGGCCGCGCGCAACGCCAGCGGATTGTGAAAGACGCCGATCAGCAACATCTTCAAATCGATGATTTCATCGCGGAACCGGTTGGTCCAGCCGTAGTCGTTCACGCCGCCCAGGCGGGTCGTCGCGGCCACGCTCTGGCTCCACCCCGCGACCCAGTGAACGTGCGAAACGCTCATCGCCCCGATGGCCACCGCCCAAATCGCCGCCGCCACCAGCGACGCAACGCCTGCGATCTTCAGCCGGCGAAGCACGAGATAATACATCACGAACGGCGCCGCCATCTGCGGCTTCACCGCGCACGCCAACCCCAGCAGCGCTCCCGCGAGCCCGTCGCGCTCCCGGCCGGCGCACCAGAACGCGAGGATGCACAGCGAGATCGCCGGCATCGACAGTTGCCCCGAGAGCAGCCCAAACTGCAGCGGCGCCGAGGCGAGCGCTGCCCCCCAAAGAAGCAGTCTTCCCCCATCCCCCCGTCGAATCTGCGCCATGTCAATCAACGCCGCGAACTGCATCGCCAGCAACGCCAGGCACAGCGCCATCCACAAGACCATCGCCGGCCCAGCTCGCAATGCCGCCAGCGGCATAAGTGTCACCAGCGAGCTTGGCGGATAGACCGTCGCAAAGTAACTGACATCCCGGTGGGAAAAAGCCCCCGCCTCGCGCCACGTCTGCACCACGCTGGGCAGATCATAGGGATCCCCTCCGTGCATCCAGGTCCGCGCGGCGGCGTACACCGACGCGAAATCCCAGGCCGGCACATCGACGCGCACCCGCTGCATGCCGCGGAACCCCAGCTGTAAACACCCCATCACCAGCAGTGCAATTCCCAGACATCTGCGCATGGGTCCAAGCTTCGCGGCCGCGGCTCGCTTCGTCAACGTCCCCGCAAGTGGGACGCAGGGCAATCGCATGTTCTTCTGCTCCCTCTCCCGGTACGCCGGGAGAGGGCTGGGGTGAGGGCGATTTGGAGACTCAGAGCAACTGATGCGCGAAGTCACCCTCATCCTGGCCTTCTCCTCTTCGAGCCTGAGCCTCAGAGCCGAAGGCCGGCGTACCGGGAGAAGGGACGAGATCGGCAACCGGTAACGCACGATTGCCCGGCGGGACGCGATCCTCATCGACAAACGGTCGATAGAAGACCTGTGACGCTCCTGACGGACGATGCGCTCCAAGTCGATCCGCCGCGCACTCTGCGCGCGCGGGACAATGCTCGCACCCGATCGGACACCAAAACCACGCGGTGCCTGCTGATCGGCGTCTGCGTGGCCATCGTCGTTGCGATCCACGTGACCGACCTGTTTCGCCCCTTCCCCGGGGACGGCGCGATGTTCATCGTGATGGGGAAAATCGTCAGCCAGGGCGGCGGAATCGGCCGCGAAATCATCGACAACAAGTTCCCCACCGTCGGCCTGCTGACCAGCGGCGGGTGGGCGCTCGCCGGAGCCAGTTGGCCGATCTGGGAGATCCTGCTCACGGCGATGGGATTGGCCGGGCCGATCCTGTTGGCCCGCAGCGCCGGACGATATCTCGGCGAGCACACCGCCCTGCCGACATTGCTCTTCGCCCTGATCTATCTCAACTTCAGCTACGGCGTCGATGGCTTTCACCTCGAGGCGGCGCAGGTCTTCTTCACCGCCATCGCCGCGTCGGCGGCCCTGGCGGCGCTCACCGTTGACGACCCCCGCGACTCCTTTCTCGTCGGCCTCTCGGCGGGAATGGCAGCGATGCTCAAGCCCTCGGGCCTGGCCGTGCTGGCCGCTTTTGCCGCCGCGAATCTTCTCCACTATCGCCGCCGGCCGCAGCGCATCGCGGCCCATGCCGCCGCCGCCCTCGGCGGCGTCCTGATCTCCGGGATCGTCACGCTGATCTATCTCGTCGCCGCCGATCTCCTGCGGGAAATCCCCGTTATTTCCTCGCAAATTGCCCGCTATGCCGCCGGATCGCACTGGGAAAGCGCCGGCTGGATCAAGTGGGCGCTCGTCGCGATGGTCATCGGATTCCCACTGCTGGTCCGCGGCGTGGTCTTTCGCCGGGAGCGCGACCGCATGCCGACGCGGCTCAACATCAATGTCGCGGTCTTTGCCTTGGTGTGGATCGTGATCGAAGCCCTCGGCGTTGCCGCGCAGGGGCGGATGTACAAATATCATTTTCTTGCACTGACGCCCCCTGCGGCCGTGCTCTTTGGAATGCTGCCGCGACGGGATCGCGCCTTCCCGCTGATCGCCGCCCTCGTCCTGCCGCTGTTGCTCTCGGCGATGGGCGAGCTGCTCGTCACCGATCGCTTCGTCTCGCCGAAGAGCCGGTTGGCCGCCAGCGAGTATCTCTCCGCTCACGCCACGCCCGGCGACCGCGTCTGGGCCGACACCATGACCCGGCTGTTGATCGAAACCGATCTGCAACCCGGCTCGTCCTACTTCTCAACTTTTCTCTGGGCCAACGATGACGATGCGCCGCTGAAAGATTGCCGTGCCATGCTCGAACAGTTTGAGCAGCGGAAGCCAAGATACATTCTGCTGCCGGTGGATGGAGATGAGTACGTCAGGAGCTACGTCGATGGCGTCGACGAACTCAGGCAGAATCAGCGTCGCGCCGCCGGTTATCGGCAGGCCTGGTCGCTGCTTCGATCCTACGTCCAGGAGCATTACGCCCCCGAGGCGCGAATCGAGAACGAGATCGTCTACCACCGGTCCGATAATCCGCCGGCGCACGAGGAAAACCAGGACAATTAGGGAAAGCACCCCGCGACGTGTAGAGTGCCGTCGTGGAAACCGGACGACCAATCTGCTGGCGGCGATGGCGCGCCGCCCTCATGCTGAGCGTGATCGCCATCGTCGCGATCGGCCTGCTCTACGTCCTGCTGTCGTCCGATCACGTCCTGCGGTAGCTCGCGCTCGTTTTCTCACCAAATCCGGCCGGATCGGCCAGCCGCTTGCAGGTGAGGCGCTCAGCACACGAATCGCCATGCACGCCGACGAGTCGGGCCGCTCCGCCGCTACCACGACCTCGCCGCCGCAGGTAAACTTGACACCGCGAAACATGATTGCCCCGTTCGAGACTCCCGACGCCTCTGGATTTCCGTATGGAGATGACCGATGGCAAACGCGCACTGCGGCGAAACCGGGGTTGGAATCGACACTGCGTCCCCGCGGCCGTCAGCGGATTCACCGAATCAACGACTCGCGACCCAACTCGCGACCCCTTCGAATGTTCCGCTCGCCTATGCCGTCGCGGGTCCAAAGCGACCGGGAATTCTGACGGCGGTGGGCGTGTTCAGCATTGTTGTCGGCACGCTGAGCATCCTGAACTCCGCATGCAGCCTGGCAATAGGGATCATCATGGTCTGCTTGGTTTCAGGCATCATCTGGTTTTTCTCAACCATGATCTCAGCGATGTCTAAATCGCCGGGGCCAGG
>Ga0302324_100027648_pt1 | contig 10801 bp, 8 predicted proteins | sample Palsa_T0_1_FD_201949 | JGI IMG/M metagenome (GOLD analysis project Ga0302324, IMG submission 201949) | Peat permafrost microbial communities from Stordalen Mire near Abisko, Sweden - Palsa_T0_1 | ecosystem: Environmental > Terrestrial > Soil > Palsa > Peat permafrost | place: Sweden: Abisko...
CGTCAAACACCACCGGCGAACCGATCACCGCCGGGCTCCCGCCGAAGTGATTCTGCCATAAACGGTAGCCCAGAATCATTACCGGTCTGGCGCCTGGCCTGTCATCTTCCGGCACAAAGGCGCGTCCACGAAACGGAGCCACCCCCAGCACCGGAAACAGTTCGGACGACATCTCGACGCCTTCCACGTAGGCGGCTTCGCCAGGCTGACTCACCGTGCCCCGGTTATAGCGCCACGCCGCAAGAGATAAAGAACGGATGACTCTCATGCAATCGAGATAGTTCGGGTACGCGAATGCCCATCGGTCGCCCCAGATTAGAGTGACCTGCCCTTTCGTCTGTTCCTCCACCTGTACCAGCCGGTCGGGGTCGGCGTAAAGGAGCGGCTTGAGTAGTACCCCGTTGATGACCGTAAACATAACCGTGGTAGCGCCGATCCCCAGAGCCAGCGTCATGAGAGCCACGGCCGTAAACCCCGGCTTCTGCCGCAAGGTGCGAAGCGCGTAGCGAAAATCCTGCCACAGATCCTCCGCCCAGCGCGTGCCCCGCGCATCGCGGCACTCCTCCGCCACCTGCGCCGGTCCGCCCAGCGCCAGCCTGGCCTGCCGCCGCGCCTCTTGGGGAGCGTGTCCCCGCGCCATCAAATCGGCCGTGTGATGGTCCAGGTGGAAGAGCACTTCCTTTTCCAGTTCGATTTCCATCTGATCTCGGCGCCACAAACGTTGCCACCACGTCATTTCGCGCCTCCCTCGGCGATCCCGAGAATCAGCCCAACGGCCTCCGTCAATCGCGCCCAACTCGCGGCCTCGGTTTCCAGCTGCGCCCGCCCTTTGCGCGTCAGCTCGTAAAATTTGGCCTCACGCCCCGTCTCGGTTTCCTTCCAGTTCGCAGCCAGAAAGCCGCGGTTTTCCAGCCGGTGTAGCGCCGGATAGAGCGATCCCTGGGGCACTTGGACCACGTCGCGCGACACCTGTTGCAGCCGCTGCGCGATGGCGTATCCGTGCACCGGCCCAAGCGCCACAACTTTGAGAATCAGCAGATCCAGAGTGCCTTGCGGAAGATCGGATTTTGACGGCATCGTATACCTCCTACTTCTACACCTGTACCATATGAGATGTAGAAGTACAAGGTGTCACGCTTTTTTTTGGTGTTGGCGATCGGCGGTCACGGCCGCGCGTCGGAAAGAATACCCAATCCCTTCCGGAATGGCTTGCTAAGAGCAACCCAGAGCGGCGAGGATATCCTGCGGACTGTTCGCCACTTCGGGGGGCCGCCGCACACCGGATCCCTATTCCGTCCGCAGCGCTTCCACCGGATTCACCGACGCTGCGCGCCGTGCGGGCAGATAGCTCGCCAGAAGGGCCGAGCCGCCCAGCACTCCAGCTACCGCGATCAATGTCGCAGGGTCCCAGAAGCGCACCCCAAACAACAGACTACGCAGCATCGTCGTCGCGGCCAGCGAGCCTCCAATGCCCAGGACCACCCCGATCGCCGTCAATCGTCCCGCCTCACCCAGAATCAGTCGATACACCGTACTGCGCTGCGCTCCAAGCGCCATACGCACCCCCATTTCGCGCGTCCTCTGGCCCACCGCATACGCAACCACACCGTAGAAGCCAACCACGCCCAGCAGAAGCGCGGCCGCAGCGAAACCCCCTGTCAACGATGCCGCTGACCGGCGAAGATACGCGGAAGGCGATTGGTTGATTCTCTCCGTCATCGTCTGCCCCGGCGAGACCGTAATGAAGGGGTCCAGCCCATGTATCGCCCCAGTAACCCGCGGAAAGAGCGCGGCTTCACCCCCCGATGTCCGAACCAGGAGCGCCGGCCAAACCAGCGGATTCTGGTTCACCGGAACATACAGCACGGGCCAGTTGGGGTCTTCCAAAGGTCCCTCTTTGATGTCATCGACCACGCCCACGATTTGCATGAGGGTACGTGGCCCTCCATCGTAATAAATCTGCTTGCCCGTCGGGTCTTCGCCCGCGAAGTACTTGCCTGCCAGCGTTCGATTGATGATCACCACGTGCGGCTTCGCGGTATCTTCCGCCTCTGAGAAATAGCGGCCCCTCCATAAGCGCGCCTGCAGAGTTCGCAAATAACCGGCACTCACTTGCCGGTTGATCACTTCGTTCTCCTCACCGGAAACGGCGAGGCGACCGGCAATATGGAACGAAGCCGTTCCCCAAGCTGAGTCCACTGGAGGAGCAGTCGACAGGCCAACGGATAGAACACCCGGCAACGTTGCGATACGCTCCGTCATCTCTCGCCCCAAACGAACAATCTGTTGGTCGGTCTCGTACTTGCCCGGCGCCCATGAGGTTTGGAAATACGCCAGATGATCCGCTTGGAAACCCACATCAAGATGCAGCATTTGATAAAGGCTCTGGCCCAGAAGTCCCGCGCACACCATCAGCACCATGGCCAACGCAACCTCAATCACCACCAGGATCGAGCCGAACCTCCGCCACGTCGTTCCCGCCGAGCCGCGGGTGCCTTCTTTCAAGCCCTCCAGCATTCCCGCGAGCGATGTCCGCGCCATCGGAATTACGGCAAACGTCATCCCCGCCAGCAGCGAAATACCGCAGGCGAAAGCCACTGTCACGGAATTCAGTCCAAGGCCGCGCAAATAGGGCATGCTCTCCAGTTTCTCGGCGGGAACCAGGGCCATCAACAGCCCCATTCCCCATTGTGCGAACACCAATCCGGCGATGCACCCCGCTGCGGCCAGCACGAATCCCTCGGTGGCGAATTGATGCAACAACCGTGAAGACGAAGCGCCCAGCGCGCCGCGCATGGCTATTTCCCTCTGGCGCGAGTCGGATCTCGCCAGCAGCAATGTCGTCACGTTCACGCACGCGATCAGCAGCAGCAGACTCGCACCACTCAACAGAATCAACAGCACCGGCCGCACGTCTCCCACGATGAAGTCCCGCAGCGGTACCAGGTTGGCGCTCCCGAAGAATCGGTTGGCTTCGGGGTATTGACTCCGCAACTGCTGTGCCACTGACCGCATATTCGCTGAGGCAGCGTCGATCGACACTCCATCCTTCAGCCGCGCGATCGCGATCAGATTGCGGCAGTCCCGATGTTGTTCGCAGGAATCCGTGCCTCGAAGAGTCGCCCAAAATTCGGCGCCTCCGTAAGGAGCGAATTGAAAATGAGCCGGCAGAACACCGATCACAACCGTCGGATTGCCGTTCAGCATAATCGCCCGCCCGAGGACGTCTCGCTTACCGCCGAATCGCTTTTGCCATGCCGTATAACTGAGAACCACCGTTCGCGGAGCACCGGCAGAGTCTTCACCCGATTGGAAATCGCGACCGAGGAATGGCGTGACTCCCAAAGTACGGAAGAAACCGGCGCTCACCCGCGTGCCCCCCACCTGTTCCGCGCCGTCCCAGGTATTCAGCGTGAAACTGCCGTTCAACGCGTAGGCGTCGATGGAACGGAAGACTTGGTTGAGCTTCTTCCAGTCGGCGAAATCAGGGTACGAAAGCCATGACCGTGGCGCACCCGGCGAGGATGCGAACGCCGCCACTAATCTGGACTGATCTCGATACGGAAGTGGCTTGATGAGAGCCGCTTCCACAAAACCAAAAATGGCGACGGTCGAGGAAATGCCCAGCGCCAGCACGAAGATGGCCGTGCAGGCGAATGCCGGATTTTTCCTCAGTTGGCGAACGGCGTAACGAAAATCCTGCGCCATGTGGTCGATTGCGTTCAAACCTCGCATGTCCCGGCACTCCTCTTTACGTTGTTCGATCTCTTTCACGGCGCGCATCGCCGCGTACCGCGCATCTTTTGGCGACATCCCCGCAGCCATTCCTTCTTCGACCTCCCGGTCCAGGTGATAGCGCAATTCTTCGTCTAACTCCTGCTCGAGCTCCGCTCGGAAGAAGAGCGCGCGGATTCGCATCCGAATGACGGTCATCCAGCGCATAGACATCACGCCGTCCCGACAATCAGGGAGATTGCCGCCGACAACCGCTCCCATTGCGCGGCTTCCGATTCCATGGCCTTACGTCCGGCTTTGGTGAGCGTGTAGTATTTGGCGCGCCGGTTATTTTCGCTGACGGCCCATTCCGACTCAATCCAGCCGTTCTGTTCCAGCTTGTGAAGTGAGGGATAGAGCGCGCCCTGGCCCACCTGCAGAACGTCCCCCGACATCTGCCGGATGCGTTGCGCAACGGCCCAGCCGTGCATCGGCTCCAGGGCAACCGTCTTCAGAATCAGTAGGTCGAGCGTGCCTTGGACTAGATCTGTCGGTTTACTCAGAGGCTTCACCTCAGTAACTGACAGCAGTCTAACCCAGGTTGGCCCGAACTGCAAATGGTGTTTTTAACGGCGAGTGCCGCAGGGCGGTGTTGAGGGACCCTCCCGAGTGAGGTTACGCCGCGCTGACGGCGGCGAAAGCCTTCAGCTTCTGCGGCCGATCGTGCAGCGCATTTTCAATCATCCACTGCAGATTCGCAGGATCAACATCCAACGGACAATAGTCCGCTGCCCCCGCTTCCAGAGCGGTCAGCCATGCGGAATCCTCCCCCGTTCGGCTCGCCACAATCACAGGCGTCGATCGAGCCGTCTTGATCAAGGACGTCAATCCCCGGGGATAGCGGACGTCATCTCCAGAGAGGAACAACAGGTCCGCCTGCTTCGCGCCGGCAAATACCGCCACCGAAGCCAGAGATTCGGTTTGATGATGTAGATCTATTAGCTTTTGAGAGAGCTTCTTCGCTGTTTCAGAGTCGAAGCCCGCCAATACAATATTCGCCATGTTCGCCTCCTGCGTTTTTACTAGGACCGTTGATCTGCTCACACCTGGAGGAGAGACCTTAATAAATGTTAACTTATTCATAAAATAAGTCAATGGCGAAAAGCACGAATAACTATAAAAATTTGTCGTTCAATTCGACTTAGGAAGTCATGCAAATCAATACGAAGAAAAATCGCGTCTTAATTGCACGAGACGTGTTTCACGACAGGTTTCACGATGCGCAAGAGAGAAAGGAAAACGCTAACAAAGGTCCGTCACTAACCTGATCCAATTATTGAATGCCAACGTAAATATCCACCTGAGCGTTCTTCGGATCCTGCGCGGCCTTTCCATACAACTCGAAATCTGCACGAAATGCCCGGTGCACCGCACCCTCCACCGGAAACGCATTCCAGACTAGCCGCCATTCCGCCGGAACTACCTTCTCCACGGGCCCGCGAGCGGTAGTAAATACAATGTAACTGGCGGCCGGAACACGCAACTTGCGGAAACCGTCCGGCACCGCCGCGCCCGGCTTTACCTTCGCGCCCAGCACAAAAGTATATGCGCCGTTCTCATCGCTTGCGTATTCCGTATATACCGCGTAAATATCCGCGTCGCCTTTATCCGGAATTTCTTGCAGCAGATCCTGACTCATCAGCCGCTGCCACAGCCGCGGAATTACCCCATTCGGGCCCGCTTCATCCGCGTTCGTCGTGCGCGCCGCAAGGCCCACCACGTCAAACGCATCCCGCTGAATGCGCTTACTTGTTTGTCCCTGTAACATCCCTGTTGCACTCAACAGAATGTAAGCGGTTACTACGCGCTTCATGCCAGGTCGAACTTAGTCTGGTGCAGCAACGGATCGCTCTTGATGATCACCGTCTTGCCCAAAGTTGACTCGATTTCTTCCAGATGGTCGTTGGCGTTGCTCTTCAGCACCTTGGCCACTTCAGGATTCACCCGCAGCACCACATTGTCTCCCTCCACCGCCTTCGAGATCTTATGCGCTTCCTGCAGAATCTCCCCGATCACCGTCTGCACGCTCTTCACAGATCCTGCGCCTTCGCAATAAGGGCATGGCACACACAGCGCCCGTTCCAGCGATTGCTTCACCCGCTTCCGCGTGATCGCCACTAACCCGAAGTCGTTGAATTGCAGAATCTTATAGGGCGCGCGATCCACCCGCATCGCCTCCTCCAGAACCTGCATCACCTTCTGCCGATTCTTTCGCTCATCCATGTCAATGAAGTCCACCACGATGATTCCGCCCAGGTCGCGCAGCCGGATTTGCCGCACAATCTCTTTCACCGCGTCCGTGTTGATCTTGACAATCGTGTCTTCCAGACGATTGCTCTTGCCCACATACTTGCCCGTATTAATATCGATTGCCACCAGCGCCTCCGTCTGGTTAATCACGATATATCCGCCGCTCTTCAGCCACACTTTCGGCCGCAGCGCCTTCTCCAGTTCCTGAGCAATTCCGAATTCGTCGAAAATCGGAGTCGGCCGGGTGTAAAGCTTGATCCGGCTCACCATCGCCGGCTGAAAGCGCTGGACAAAACTGAGCACGCTTTCATAAATAGTCTCGTTATCTACCCACACCGCTTTGAAAGCGCTCGTCAATTGGTCGCGCAGAATCCGCTCCACTACGTCCAGATCATGGTGCAGCAGGCACGGCGCGGGCTTCTTCTCCGCTTTCTGCCGCATGTCCATCCACAGGCTGTAGAGGAACATCATGTCCGCCCGCAGCTCTGTTTCCGATTTGCCGTCTCCCGCTGTTCGTACAATGAATCCACCCGGAATGCCCGCGCGATGCGTCTGCAAAATCCGTTTCAGCCGCTGCCGCTCGTCATCCGATGGAATCTTGCGAGAGACACCAATGTGATCCACCGTCGGCATATACACCAGAAACCGGCCGGGCAGGGCAATGTGCGACGTAATGCGCGCCCCCTTCAATCCCAACGGTTCCTTGGCGATCTGGACGATGATCTCCTGGCCCGCCCGCAGCAGGTCCGTAATCAACGGCGCAGGGGTCCGCACCTCTTCCCGCGGTCGCTCTTCCCGATTCCTGTTGCCTTGCGTCCGCTCCGGTTGCGTCCTGGGCTCCGTCTTAGGCTCAACCTTCACGTCCGCCGGCGCCGAAACCTGCGCTTCCCCATTCGCCGCAGGCAGTGTCGTTCCACCCTCCGGTCCACCCCGGTCGCCACGCATCCGACGCCGCGAACGCCGCGACATGCGGTGCGGCAAACGACCGCCCTGTTCCCGCAGCGTAGCCGTCAGGCTCTGCGGAATTCTCGCCGGCTCCGCAGGCTCCGGCACAGAAGTTTCAGCGCCCTCTGCGGATTCGTCACCCGCTTCAAAATCCACTGCCCCTTCCGTCTCAAGAGCTCCCGGTTCCTCTTCCGCCTCTTCGACGGCCTCCGCGAACGGGATCTCCTCAACCTCTACGATCTCCGCCACCATCAGGATTTCGTCCGGCGCTTCCTCTACCTGCTCCGAGACCGGCTCCGGTGCCCTCTCCTCTTCCTGCTCACCCTCGCCGGCCGCAGCAGCTTCCATATCGACTAGCGCCGAGTCATGCTCCTCATGCACCACGTCTGACGCGAATTCGGCCGCCGTCACGGTCTCTTCACCCGCGTCCTCTTGCTGAGGTGCCTGGTGTCCCACATACTTCGAAATGGACTCGCCCGGCAGTACGCTCAAACCCGCCCCAGAACTCACCCCGCCGCTTTGCCCCGGGGGCTCGGCCGGAGCCGCATCCGCCACACGCGGTTCACGCGGTTCGCGTCCCTCACGCGGTGAGAAAAACTTAGATTCCGGCAAACCGCCGGGACCCGGCCGCCGCCGTCGCCCACGCCGCCCCCGTCCGCCCCGCTCTCCACGCTGCTCGCCACGTACATCACGCCCACCAGCTCCAGGCTCGCGGTTTTCCCGAGGGCCACTCTCGCGCCCCGTCCGCCGCTCCCCATTCGTGCCCACGGGAGTCGTCCCAGCCGGCGCCGGTTCAGCCGCCGGCAAGACTGCCCCTGGGACCGCCGCCAGAATAGCCGCGATTTCCGGCTCTACCGGAGCGCTCGACGTCGCCACAGCCGGCGCACCCGTAACCGGCGCAGCAGACGAACCGCCCGTCCGCTCCAGCTTCAGCACCTTCTCCTCAACTCCCGAAACGATCTTGTCGTATTCGTCGTTGTCTTCGAAGAAATCGGAAACGTACAGGAAGGCATCGCGTTCCAGTCCAATATCGACGAACGCCGATTGCATGCCGGGTAGCACCCGTGTCACGCGGCCCTTGTGGATACTCCCGGCGAGCGAATACTCCTTCTCCCGCTGGTGGAAAATTTCGACTAGTTGGTCATCTTCCAGAATCGCAACGCGTGTCTCATGGCGCGTCGCGGAGACGATCAATTCTTTTGACATACACTCTCCGTCGGGTCCCTCGAAGGAACTCGGCGACAAAGAGGAGCGTTTCGCCCTTGCGTGCCTTTTGAATGCGCGCCTGACTACTGCGCGCGCAGGCGAACCTGTCAGCCTTCACGCGTGGCCGTTCCGGATGGAATTGTTTCCTGAATCAAAGCCAGATACCTTCTCTAACATCCGAATCCGCGCCGGGGAACCGATCCTTCATCAGCGGCTGTCGCAAAACCACACAGCCATCGCCGAGAGTTCTTCACGGGCTCCCAAAATTTCTAATTCACAAACCTTCTTAAACGAACGTTGTTGACCAGACCCAGCATCATGAACACCGTCCACAAACTGGACCCACCATAACTCATCAGCGGCAGAGGAATCCCCGTAACCGGCATACGCCCGACCACCATCCCTACATTCACCAGCAAATGAAACAGCAAAAGAGCTGCGACGCCCATACACACGAACATGCCCGCCCGATCCGGAGCGGTTTGTGCATTCTGCACGATCTGCATCAGCAGAACAAAATACATCGACAAAACTACGATAACTCCGACAAATCCGTGCTCCTCGGCAAAAGCAGAGAAAATAAAATCGGTGTGCGGGATTGGCAGGAATCCGAGTTGCGTCTGGGAACCCTTCGTCACACCCTTACCCCACATGCCTCCGGCACCCACCGAGATTCGAGACTGTATCAACTGATAGCCCGAACCCCGCGGATCCAGATCCGGATCGAGGAACGTCAAAATTCTGTTTCGCTGGTAGTCCTTCATGAAATGAAACCCTAAAGGCACCAGCACCACCGCCACCACCACAATCGATGCCCAATACTGCCACCGCATCCCCGCCAGGAATACACCGATGAGCAGGATCGGAAGGTAAGTCAGGGCCGTGCCGAGATCGGGCTCCGCCGCGATCAAACCCATCGGTATCGCGACCAGGACCACAATCCGCAGCAGATCCCGAAGTTCCAGTACATCCGAGGAAAATCTGGCAAGCTGGCGGGCTACGATCAATAATATCACTAGCTTGGCGAACTCGGAAACCTGCAGGTTGAACCCGCCCGGCACCGGAATCCACCGCTTGCCTCCCAATACCGTCTTGCCGATCACCAGCACCGCCACTAAACCCACAATCGCCGCGCCATACAGCACGTTCGCCCGGTCGATCAGGTTGTGGTAATCGACCGCAGTCACGATCCACATCAGAATCAATCCCATTCCGATATAGATAACCTGCTTCCACCAGGCGTCCTGGAAGCTTGTTCCGCGTGTCGCGCTGAAGATCTGAACAACCCCTACCCCGCTCACGATCAGCACGATCAACAGCATCGGCCAATCGAAATCGCGCGCGAATCCGCGTCCCGGCATCAGCGCTCGCCCGCCGCGGAATTATCCTCGTCGGTCGGAATTTCCATCTTGATGGGCTGCGGCGGTTCGCCATGACGTGCCGCCTTCTTGTCGAAATACGCCTTCATAATGTCCCGCACAATCGGCGCCGCCACGCCCCCGTGCCCCGCATTCTCCAGCAGCCCCACCACCGCGATCTCCGGTTTCTCCTTTGGCGCAAATGCAACAAACCACGCATTTGTCTTGATGTTCTTGCCCTTGGTGAACTTCTCCGAAGCCGTCTGCGCCGACCCCGTTTTCCCACAGACCTCAATCCCCGGCAGCCTGGCCGCGGCACCCGTCCCGCCGCCCTCGTTCACCACCGCGCACATCCCGCTGATCGAATCCCCAATCGCCTCTTCCGACGCAATCACCTTCCGCGGCTTAATCCGCGGCGTGTCCGTACGAAGAAAGTGCGGCCGGAACCACTCCCCGCCCACGCTAATCGAACCGATCGCCGCAATCAACTGCAAAGGCGAAACCGTGGTCGCCCCCTGCCCAATCGCCACCGAGATCGTCTCCCCGGGATACCACTTGGCGTGCTGCGTGCGAATCTTCCACTGCGTCGAGGGAACCAGCCCCATCGATTCGTTCGGCAAGTCAATCCCGGTCTTCTGACCCAGTCCCATCATCTCGGCGTAATGGTTGATCCTGTCCACCCCCAGCTTGTTTCCCAAATTGTAGAAATACACGTCGCAAGATTCGCGGATCGCCCTGTGAAGTGAGATCGTCCCGTGTCCCTGCTTACGCCAGCACGCGTGATACTGCCCATAGAAGGACGCGCCGCCCGAGCAGTGGAATTCCGTGTCTTCGTCCACCACCCCCGTGTCGATTCCCGCCACCGCCATAATCGGCTTGAATGTCGAACCTGGAGCCAACTGCGCTTGCGAAGCCCGGTTGAACAGTGGCCGCCCCGGGTCGTCCGCGTATTGCCGCCAATCCTTTGACCGGATCCGGAAAGTGAACCGGTTCGGATCAAACGTTGGCCGCGAAACCATCGCCAGCACTTCGCCATTGCTCGGGTTGATTGCGACCGCCGCGCCCTGCCGCCCTTCCATCGCCAGTTCCGCTACCGTCTGCAAATCCAGATCGATCGTCAACTGCAGCCGCTGCCCCGGTACCGGATCGATGGTTCCGATGATCTGGCGCTCCTTGCCGCGGCTATCCACCAAAACCTGCCTCTGCCCGTCCACTCCCATCAGCAGGTCGTTATATTGCCGCTCAATCCCGAACTTGCCGATCACATC
>Ga0302324_100027650_pt1 | contig 10800 bp, 9 predicted proteins | sample Palsa_T0_1_FD_201949 | JGI IMG/M metagenome (GOLD analysis project Ga0302324, IMG submission 201949) | Peat permafrost microbial communities from Stordalen Mire near Abisko, Sweden - Palsa_T0_1 | ecosystem: Environmental > Terrestrial > Soil > Palsa > Peat permafrost | place: Sweden: Abisko...
CGATCTCCATCTTGAGCTTCGCGTTCTCGCGACGCAGCTGCTCAAGGTCGTCGACCGCGGCTCGATCCTGCTTCGAGATACCAGTCACCGCCTCCTTCTCGAACTCCAGTCGCCAATCACGCAGCTGGCCAACTCGAACGCCAAGCTCCCGTGCCAGCTGCGCTTTGGGTTTGTCGCTCAATGCAACCTGACGCACCGCTTCAAGCTTGAATTCCCGTGTCAATTTCCTGCGCGGCTTGTATTCCATCGAACACCTCTCTCGGGCTAGTATTGCCCGAATTAAGGTGTCCATCAAACGTGGGTACTTTCAGTCCGACCCGTTGCAGCCCGTCGCGCGATTGGGAAGCGGTCGTTCCCGAGTTCTCTGTTCGGCCAGGAGCCGCCGATGTAGCTCGCGGAACGTGCGTCCGGAAAGCGGCCATTCAATTCACAAATTGATAATTCCACTATCACCGCCGGAACAGCGGCGAGCCCAAAGGATCAGCGCCACTTTGCAATAGCGCAGTCCGGCGCGGCCCTCAAAGCTTCGGCTACGGACCGCCGTCATTTTCTGCCGCGACGCGTGCTGCGGCGGCCGCGATCATGGCCTTGAAGCGCGGATTGTCGTGCAGGCGAATGAAGTCCGGATCGACCTTGATGTGGTTTAGAAAGTAGCCAGCAGCTACACTTCCTAGGACCGGACCGAGCACATCCAAAGCGGCGTCCGGCTCGTCCAGGTGAATCAAGAGGACGCATGCAAAGTTGTAGCGCATATTCCAGTCGTCGGGGTCGATCAGCAGGGCGCGGTTCATCCGCTCCTTTGCGCGTTCGGCCTCGCCCAGCGTGGCAAGAGCATAGGCGCTGTAGGCCATGACCGCCCCATTACTCGGATCCTGCACCACCGCTTTTTCGGCTCGGGAGAGCGCAATCTGCGCGGAACGCCGAGCGGCTTCGGAGTTACCCACGGCAACGTAACAGGACATCAACATGGCTGGCGAGTTAATGTCCGTTTCCATGAGATTCGTCGCTTTGTCCCAGTAGCGTATCGCGTCCTCAAGACGTTGCCGCCTGTAGCTCAGGTACGCGGCTGATCTGATCACCTCGTAGGACTCGGCGTCCTGACCAAGGGCTATATCGATTTCGGCCGACGCCTCATCATGACGACCGCTGTCAGCCAGGATTCTGGCCTTGACCGCATGGGCTTCCGGCAGGTTGGGGTCCAGTACTAGCGCTCGTTCAGCGGCCGCCAGTCCGTCTTCGCCTTTCTCGCCAAGGGTCTGGAGCAAGATCATTTGTGCATGTGCCATGAGAGCCCAGGCGCGCGCATAACCGTGGTCGATCTCAGTGGCACGCGTACACAAGCGAGCGATTGCCGCGGCCCGCCGAGCGTGGCCCTCAGGTCCGGAGACGTAGAGCTGTCGCGCCATGAGGTATAGATTGTAAGCCTCGACACTCTCGGTGCCGCGCTGCTGGATGGCCTGTCTCTCTGCGGGCAGGAGTTTTAACTTCAGAGCCTTGACGATCGCCTCGGAGATTTCGTCCTGGAGCGCGAAGATATCGTTGAGGTCACGGTCGTAACGCTCGGCCCAGACGTGATCATTGCTCGAACCATTCACTAGCTGGGCGGTGATCCGCACGCGGCCACCTGCTTTGCGCACACTGCCTTCAAGTACATGGTCGACTTTGAGTTCACGTGCTACTTTGGGCACGTCGACATGCTTGCCCTTGTACATAAACGCACTGTTGCGCGACGTCACCGCCAGCGCCGAGACCTTGCTCAGGTCCGTGATGATGTCCTCGGTGATGCCGTCGCTGAAGTATTCCTGCTCAACATCGCCACTCATGTTCGTGAACGGCAGAACGCAGATCGATAGTTTGCGGGGTTCTTCCGCTTTGTAAGTCTCAGCCTCGCTGCGCACCGCGGCGCGGACATAGAACACATGCACCGGGCGCTCGGTGCTCTTGACCGTGTGCTCGCCCATGTCCACGAACACGCAGGGAGCTTTGCCCTCTACCTGATCCCGGACAACACGCGATACGGCCACCCCACCGACAGGAGCGAGCGTTTGGAGCCGGGTGGCGACGTTGACGCCTTCGCCATAGATGTCATCGCCGTCGATGATGAGATCACCGAGATTGACGCCGATGCGATAGCTGATGCGCTTGGCTTCGGAGACTTCCTCTTCGGCCTGCGCCGTTGCCTCCTGTATCGCCAGCGCACAATTGACCGCCGCAACCACGCTTGAGAACTCGACCAACGCCCCGTCGCCCATCAGCTTGAAAACACGCCCACCATGGATAGCGACGTGGGGCTCGAATAACCGGCTGCGATTGGCCTTAAGGCGCTCCAGCGTTCCTGTCTCGTCAGCCTCCTGGAGGGCGCTGTAGCCGACCACGTCGGCGGACAGTATCGCAACCAGTTTGCGCGTCATCAGGGTCGGTGCCATTGAATAGAAAGAAACCCACGTAGCCTGTCTCTGGGACTAATAAGAGTTTCAAGCCTGACAGTGGCTGTAAATCTTAGCACTGAGTTGCCAGGGACTGAACGGCTGCTTGTGAGGTACGACTATTGCCGGTTCGGGTCGGAAGCGCCGCTGATCGGCCGCTTTCCGGGATGCGTGCCTAGGACCGCTATTGGCGGTCAGCGACCGTCGGTGTCGGTGGTCGTGACCGGCCCAGTGGGGCTACACCTCCGTCTGCTCCGCAATCTCCAACGCGTCGTCGACCTCGATACCGAGGTATCTCACCGTGCTCTCCAATTTGGTGTGCCCAAGGAGGAGCTGAACAGCCGGAAGATTTCTGGTGCGCCGATAGATCAGCGTCGGTTTGGTGCGCCGCAGCGTATGGGTGCCATAGGCCGCCGGGTCCAGGCCAATCGACGCCACCCAGGTCCCGACGATCCGGGAATACTGCCGGGTCGAAAGATGCGGGGATTCCGACACTCGACTCGGAAACAGGAACTGCTCCGGTTTCAGATGCGCCGTGGCGATCCAGGCCGCGACCGCGTCCCGCGTTTGCTCGGTGATCTCAAATTGGACCGGGCGCTGGGTCTTCTTCTGCATGACCATCGCACGCGGCACGACCCCTCGGCCTGGACGACATCGTGGACGCGGAGTCCAACCAGATCGCAGCCGCGCAGCTTGCTGTCGATGGCGAGGTTGAACAGCGCGAGTTCCCGGGTTCGATGATCCAACTGCAGCCGAATCCTGATAGCCCAGATCTCTTTCAGTTTGAGCGGAGGCTTCTGGCCGAGTAGCTTACCTTTGTTCCACCGTGTTGCACGCCTTGTGGTCGTCGTAGCTGCACCCATGAATGGCTCCTCTGCTGAGGGAAAGGAGCCTCATAATGATCTTGGCCGACGGGCGCTTGCCGGCCCAAAGCAGATGGCCGTCGCCGCCAAGTTGTCTATTTCTTCTCGGCCATTACGCCCGCTCAGCACCCGGTCATGCATTTTCCTTCGGCGTCGAACTCCATAGTCTTGCCCGAGAGCGGAATGTATGCTGGAACCTTGACGGCCTTCATGAAGGCTTCCGTCTTGCTGCCCGGCCGAACCTTGCCGCCGACGGTCCCGACTTCGTTGGCATGCGATGGGATCACCGAAGCTGGCTTCACAAGCTCATTGATCACGTAGGCGGCCTCCATCGGGCCGGTGGTGAAGCCGTCGCCCATGTTTATCACGGCGAGTTTCGCGTGGTAGTAGTCGCGAACGACCCGCTCCTGATCCGCGACGATGCCAGTGTCGCCGGAGAGATAGGCCACGAGACCGTTGCTAAACCGTAGGACATATCCAGTGGCGAGACCAACATCCCCTGCTATGCCTGCTGCCTTCATGGCCTTGCCGAGGTCGCCGCCGATGAAGTCGGGATCCACGCCATTGCTGTGCAGCGCCGTCACGGTCGCGATGCGCACTCCACCGACAGTCACGCTACCGCCGAAGCGGGCGAGGATCGAGTTGGTGGGATCGCCGCCGTTCGCCTGAAGCTTGGCCGCGAAGAAGGGCGGCATCTCGCTGCCGGTCACGATCTTCGATTTCTTGACGAGAGCGATCTCCACCGCGCTAGTGTTCGGCACGGCCGAAACCGACAGGTCCGGCTTCTCGCAGCTTCCCGAGTTCGGCGCCTTGTTGTGAGCGTTCCCAACGTGGTCGCCGTGCATGTGGCTCACGAGGATGATGTCGATCTTGCCCAACCGAGGGTCACTCGCGCCAGCCACGGTGCGCCCCGGGTCGTAGAGAATGCGGGTTCCGTTCGGGTCCTCGAAGATGAGGGCGCGATCCTGTGGGCAGAATTCGCCATCGATGCCGCCCAGCGGAGTTACCTTCACGACTTGGGCTAGGGCAGGAAAGCTGAGCGCGACGCCGAAGGCGGCCAACGCTGCGAGCCAGATCGAGCGAGTCATTAGACCTCCAAACGTAAGACTACTTTGTACTAACGTACCACCGTAGCACCGTGGGCGGCAACAAAGCGCTCTTAAGGAAGCACAGCATATGGCTGCTATTGTGGACTCTGACCGTCGCGAACGACAAAAGCCGACCCTCTCCGGCCATTCTCCTGCCTGGAAAGCAGACGGTAATCGGACGGACCGCGAAGTGCGACGACCGCTCTTCACCACCAGACGTACGCAGCAGCGGCGATAGTCGGCAACACGCAAGCGAGCAAAGCGAGGGAGGCACGCCGCCGCGCGAATTACCGCAGTTGTCGATTTAGAAATTCGCTGGTCAGCCCGTTGGCGAGCGCTGCCGCCGCGGCGTTGTAGTGCGCGCCATTAAGCCGCGTAAAAGCGTGCCGCTGACCAGGGTAGCTGTAGACCGTCGCATAGGGGTTGCTGGCGAGTGCCGTCTTGATCTCCGCTTGAGCAGTCTTGGACATGAACTCGTCCTCCTCGGCCAGATGCATCAGCAGCGGCGCACGAAGGCCGACGACCTCATCGAGATACTTCTCAGTGTCACCGCCGTGATAGGCGACCGCAGCGTCGAGGCCGTAGCGCACGGCTGTCAAGAAGGTCATCAGCGCCCCTAGGCAATAGCCCAGGACGGCCACCCTGCCGGTGCACCCGGGCAACATGGACACGGTGTCGATGGTGTCCTTGACATCTCTGACACCGGCGTCTCGGTCATAGGCTTGATAGAGGCGCAAGCCGTGTTGCCAGTCCGCCTCCGAAGTGACCCCGAGGTCGATGCCTGGCTCTTGTCGCCAGAACAGGTCTGGCGCGACCGCGATAAAGCCTTGTTCGCCCAAGTTGTCGCAGTGCTTGCGAATGTCGGCGTTCACCCCAAACAACTCTTGTAGAACGACGACGGCGGGAGCCGGCAAGGTTTTGGGTCGCACGATAAAAGCGCCAAACGCGCCGGCCTGTCCTTTGACTGTGATCCGATCATTCATGGTGTTTAGCTGAATCGGCTAAATTGCTCTCGACCACCGTCGCTCCCGTCGAATCATGGCCTTTACTCACCGTGGCTATCGCTGCCGATTGACAGGTGCGGTGGTAGCAGCCTCCTGGATAAGCTTGGCTGCCTCCTTCGGGTGAGACATGTAGGCCACGTGGCTGGCCTTCACTTCGACCGTCGTCGCATTGGCGCGCTTCGCCATCATGCGTTCCTGGTCCGGATTGATCGATCGGTCTGCGGTGGCCACCATGTACCAGGTGGGCTTGGTCTTCCACGCGGGTTTCGTGACCTTATGGGTGAACGAGTCCGTGGAGATCGGTACCTGCGAGATGGCCATAAACCACGCCTTCTCCGGCGGAATGTCCGCTGCGAAGTCGGCCGCGAACTGCTCCTCCTCTATCCACCAGTTGCCGTTGCCGTCCGCCTTGAACGCCTTGGAAGCTTGCGGCACAGCCTGTTCGATCGACGCACAGCTCTCGCCTTCATCGAGCGCAAACGCAGCGATATAGACAAGCGCAGCGACATTTGGATGATTGCCGGCCTCGGTGATGATCGATCCGCCATAGCTGTGGCCCACGAGGACTACGGGGCCTCCGATTGCGTCTATTGCGGCCTTCGTGTACTTGACGTCCTCAGCGTAGGAGGTCTCGGGGGGCTGCGCCACTGACACCTTGTACCCATCATTCTTGAGGATTGTAGCGACGGCTTCCCAACCGGAGCCATCGGCGAATGCGCCATGTACGAGTACCACGTTCTTAATTTGCTGTTTCACGACCACTCTCCTTTGCAGTTAAAGATGATCCACTCGGTCCATCGATTTCCAATGTCGAGCGCATTCGCACGACATCTCCTCTATCTGTGCGCAGAGCGTGTTTCTCACTTGACCTCACTTCGAACGTCTTGGCATTGGTGCGCTTCGCCATCATCCCTTCCTGGGAAGCAACCTTGCCCCATGACGCGTAAGTCCAAACACAACTTCTGCGAAACATCACGTCCACCGTATGCGTCTCTCGGCTGACTGTCTTGCGTAATGTGGCTGTCCTTGGTGTGAATCGCCGTGGTCTTCACGCGCCGACCAAAGAAACGCTGGCGACCACTAGCGGCGCGTCCGAATGATGTGCGATGCGGTCAGCAACGCCCTATCGATGGCATCGGTTCGCGGCGGCGCAGGATTTCGCCAAGTCGCCGAAGTTGCCGTTCGGGGTGAAGCCAGGAATTGCGCCATAGGCTGCGTGACCAAGCGGAATCAGAAAACACAAATTCGGTCCGAACGCCCAACAATGGCCGCCTGTACCGTGTTGGGAGTAGCATTTGGGTCGACCAGATTGGTTCCCGGTCCCCGCGAAGAATCTGGGTGGCCTCGTCAACAACGACGAAAGTCAAACAATGTCCCTCCAGCAGACCGGCGAAATCCTCAATGTTGGCAATGGATTTGGGCGATTCTGGGGCCTTCGCAAGGTACCTTCGCTGGTCTTGGCTTCGAAATCTCGACCTCAGATGGCGATCACGCGGATCACTGTTCCCGCTGGCCTCAGGGAGCCTGCAGGGCCTATACACCCTGAGCGGGGCTTCACAATTCCCGTATATCTGCAACAGCCCTCATGCAAGAACTGGGGGACGTGGGTCGACGGAAAGTTTCTGCCCGTCGCTCACTGGGCCGAAGGAGGGATTGGCATCTACGACATGGAATCGAATCCGAGGGCATGGCGCACCACCGCGTACGACTGTCTGCATTTCAATCTGCCGCGCATGACCCTTAATGCATTCACGTCCGACAGTGAATTGCGAAACGTGGAAAATATGTCATGCCCGCAAGGGAAGAGAGACGACGTACTGTTTGGGCTCGCCAAGTTCATTCTCCCCTGGCTTGGTAACGAGGTTCGCATATGCGACTTGACGTTTGATTATTTTGTTCAGATGTTCTGCAGTCATGTCGCCACGACATATGGCAAAGTCGGGACATCGCCACGACGGGTTGGTGGGCTCGCACCCTGGCAACGACGGCGTGTCGAGGAATTCATAGATGCCGGACTTCACCAACCGCTGCGTCTATCAACTCTCGCTAAAGAGTGCGGCCTTTCGGTTAGCTATTTCACCCGGGCCTTCAAACAGTCTTTCGGCGAGCCCGCGCATCGGTACGTCATGCGTCGCCGCGTCGAGTTCACAAAGTTTCTCTTGAAGAACTCGTCGATGGCTCTCGGCGAAATTGCGCTTCGATCGGGGTTCTGCGATCAGGCGGCTTTCAGTCGGACCTTTAAAGCTCTAGTCGGGACATCGCCAAAACAATGGCTCAACGAATACCGGTCTGCGCGCTCTTCCGCTGACGAGTACGCTCCCAACTCCCCATTTCGGATGTAGCGGCAGTCATGCGCTTCGTACCCCAGCGGCGCTTGCGGGCATCGCGTCGCACCAGACAGGCTGGTCGAGAAGCAACGGGAGCGCCACGACTAGATCACTAGCGCATCGTTAAACTCTGTCGGCTCAATGGGTCAGCGAAACACTAGTGCTGAGTATATTCGCTGGTGTCTTCCAGTGCAGGGTCTCTCTCGGTCGTGTATTTAATTTCCTAGCCACAGTATCTAACTGGGCTTGGCTCACGGCGGAGAGATTCATTCCCTTGGGGTAGTACTGTCGCAACAGCCCGTTTGTGTTCTCGTTGCTTCCCCGCTGCCAGGGGCTCGAAGGGTCGCAGAAATATACTTTAACGTCAGTAGCAACGGTGAACTGAACGTGGTTGGCGAGCTCGGCTCCTCGGTCCCAGGTCAGCGATCGCCGCAATGCCACAGGCAGCTTGCGGACTGCCTTGATGAGTGCCGCCACGACGTTCTCCGTCTGCTTGTCTGCGACCTTGACGATGACGACGAAGCGCGATTGTCGCTCCACCAGCGTCGCAATGTAGGTTCCCCTGGAGCCCTCGACGAGGTCTCCTTCCCAATGCCCTGGGATCGCCCGATCCTCAATCTCCGCCGGCCTCTGCCGGATCGAAACCGCATCTACTATCTTGCCTCGGCCAGCGCCACGAGCAGTGGCGTGGCGTGAGCGACGGATGCGTCGCTTCGAACGAAGATGTCCAATCAGCTCCTTCTTCAGTGTGCCGCGAGCCTGCACGAACAGGCTTTTATAGATCGTCTCGTGTGACACCCACAACTCCGGATTCTTCGGATACTCGTCTTTGAGCCAGCCGGCGATCTGCTGCGGAGCCCAGTCCTCCTTCAGTTTAACCGCAACGATTCGTTGCAACTCTCGGTTCCTGGCGAGCAGGCAGCGCTTTGGACGACGCGCGGACTCCCATGCTGCCAGGTCGGCTTCCGCGGCTCGATAGAGCTCGCGCCCGCCATGCCGCGACACCTCTTGACTCACAGTGGAGGGCGCCCGATTAAGCGCTCTGGCGATGGCGCGGAGCGTGTTGCCCGCGGCGATGCCGCGAGAAACCTCCTCGCGCTCCACCAGGCTCAATACTCTTGATGCGCGGCGTTGTTCCGCGGGTGCGATGCCCCCCGTACCCTCGAGTACGCGGCGAACCGCTGAATGACGACCATCAGCACTCGCCCGATGCCGAGAATCGACTCCCCTGCTTTATACCTGCGCCACAGCTCGGCACACTGGGTAGCCGTGAAGATCCGAGAGCGTCCCATGCTTCACCTCCTTGGCTCACATTACAATGGAGGTGCTTCGCTGACCACTTGAGACCGCCAACACTTTGGGTCCGAAGGGGTTATCCACAGGCTCCACCCGGCGGGTATCGAGATCGAAGTAGCCAATCTCGTAGTGCATGAAGCTGACCTGCCAGATTCCCTCGTCTTCTTCCTTCACGCCGACCTTTTGGCCGGCGAAGACGGTGCTGAGGTTGATCTTCTTTCTCCCCAGGCAGATGCGCCCGCACTGCGTCACCGTGATGGTGCGATCGTGCAAGGGATAATCCACCTCGGGTAAGCCTCGGTAGGCTCGCGCAGACGCCTGGTAGAGGTCTGCAGGGCGCTTCATTTCGAGCGCCTCGTGCGGTCGCTCGAAGTTGTACTCGTGGATGAAGTCGTCGAACTTGCCTTGCTGCTGCAGGAGGTTGTGGGCCGCCGGCCGGGCCGTGGCCTGCTTGAGCGTGCGGTGCATCCGTTCGTGACGGCCATTCTGTTGGGGATGTCCGGGTTTGATCCGTTCGATCTGGATACCCAGACGCAACCGCCAGACGGCGAGCCGGCTCAAACCATACAGGGCATGTGCACTCGCGAACGGGACGCCATTGTCGGAGCGGATCCGGCACGGCAATCCATATTCCCTGAAGAGGCGCTCGAAGACGGTGAAGGCGTACTGCTCCTGAGTGGTCTCTAGACCTTCGCAGCCGATCAGGAAGCGCGTGGCGAAATCGGTAACGGTCAGCGGGTAACAGTACTTCCTGTTGCCCATCATGAACTCACCCTTGTAGTCGGTGCACCACAGCTCGTTGGGTGCCTTGGCGGGGGTCAGTCCGGTCCCTTCAGCCTTGTAGCGTCGCCGCTTCTTGCTCTTGACCAGGCCATGTCTTGCCAAGACCGCGTGCACCGTGCTCTTGGCCGGGGGCCGCACCGAAGGATACTGGGTGATGAGCCGCTCCCGCACCTTGGGCGCACCCCAGGTCGGCCATTCCTGCTTGATCAGCAGGATCAGCTTCTCCACCTGCATCGGCAACTGGTTGGCCTGGCGATAGGGCCGCCGACTTCGATCGGTGAAGGCCTCCATCCCGCTATCGCGGTAGCGATCAATGATGCTGTGGCCCGTGACCCGCGAGATCCCGAACTCCCGGCACAGCGCCGCAATCTTCTCGCCGTCCAGGTAACGGGCAACGAACCGCAGCTTCTCGTCCATCCTCTGACACTCCTTCCATGGCATAGCGAGTCCCCCCTATGCCAAAAACTGTAAAGGATGTGTCCGGTATAACCTGTAAAGTATCTGTCGATACGTTCAATGCCTGTTAGCGCGAGTAGACACTAACGGCTATTTTCGGGGTTACGCCGGGGTTACGGGGCGTACGCGATGGAGACGCTAACTGACTGCCAGAGGTTGCAGGCACTATCCTAACGTAACCGCTTCCAATTGTCGGCGGCATATCCTTGCGCATCGACGGTCATTACGATTCTTCCTTTGACCGCGCGGTTACCCTTGCAGGACCACTCATAGACCGTATCGTGTCCAGTCGCCGACATCGGAATGGATGCCGAGCCGGGATTGTCGCTACACCAGGCGGTAGCTCCCGGTAGCATTCGGCGCACGTCAGCTTTGAAGCAGTTGAGATTCGCGCCAACATAGCACGCAAGAAGCTTCTGGCCGGCGCAACGGACGAAAGTAGCTTCGCGCGCAGAAGCGTCGCTGATTTGGAAAACACTGGCAACAGCTGCCACAAGATTTGGCGGCGTCTTCGTAGGACTCGCGTAGGCGGCGTTCGGACAGAAATCCTGCTCAAC
>Ga0302324_100027652_pt1 | contig 10799 bp, 11 predicted proteins | sample Palsa_T0_1_FD_201949 | JGI IMG/M metagenome (GOLD analysis project Ga0302324, IMG submission 201949) | Peat permafrost microbial communities from Stordalen Mire near Abisko, Sweden - Palsa_T0_1 | ecosystem: Environmental > Terrestrial > Soil > Palsa > Peat permafrost | place: Sweden: Abisko...
GTTCGGCGTGGATGATGAATTCGACGGCTTCGCCGATCTCTGCTTCGACATCCGAGAGTGTCGCTTGCGGGTGGGAGCGCATTACCAGGTTTGCAAAGCGGGACAGAGCTCTTCTCGCCGAATTAGCGTGGATTGTGGCCAAAGAACCGTCATGCCCCGTGTTGAAAGAGTCGAGTAATGTCCGCGCTTCCTTACCCCGCACTTCCCCGAGGATGATTCGGTCCGGTCTCCAGCGGAGAGCCGACTTCAAAAGATCATCGAAGGAGATGTTGGACTTGAAAGTATCCGTCTGACATTCAGCGGCCAACACATTCGGCTTTCGAATCCGAAGCTCAGCGGTATCCTCAATGACGACGATGCGCTCATGGTCCGGAATCGCTTGAGCCATGACCTGAAGAAGCGTTGTCTTCCCGCTCCCGGTTCCCCCGCTGATGAGCAGCGTCCTTCCATCGCGGATCTGGGTCTCCAAGAAGTCCGCAAGAGCCGGGGTCAGTGTGCCCCGAGAGATGAGGTCGTCGACGGTGTATCGACGACTGGTGAACTTGCGAATCGTCATCGCAGCAGCCGGCCGAACAACAGGGGGAATCACGGCCGCCAGCCGGCTTCCGTCCGGAAGTTGAGCGTGCAGGACGGGGTTGTCTTCATCGAGCTTCTTTCCGAGCTGATTGGCAATGACTTCCAGGCTGGTGAGTAGCCTGCTGGGGTCGAAAGAGACCGTCGCTTCTCGGTGAACAATTCCATCGCGCTCGTACCACCACGATGCGTCAGGATTGCCCATGATTTCGCTGATACTGTCATCCAGTAACAGCCGCTCAATTGGCCGGAGAAATGGAAGAATCAATTCGAAGCTCATATCGAGTCTCTCCAATGGTGGAAGCCCAGCCATTCGCCAGGCCTCCGCCCAGGGAAAAGGGGCCTATGCGGCCTCTCCCTCCTCGTCTTGACCCTGCTCTTCCGGTAGCGACTTCTCAGCGCGGTCGAGCTTTAGAATCGTGCCGACGCGAATCTCCCAGATGCGCTGCTCGGTGCCGGTTTTCTTGTTGGTATATTCCCGGCTGCGGAGATCGCCTTCTACCTGGACATGCGCGCCTTTGGTGAGCGTCTTGGCGAATTCCGAGAGTTTGCCGAAGACAACGCAACGGTGCCACTCAGTGTGCGAAACGTACTGATTGCTGTTCTTGTCCTTGTAGGAGGACTTTGTAGCGACCGAGAAGGTGGTGAAGCTGCGATTGCTGGCTGTGCGGACTTCCGCGTCGTTGCCGAGGAAGCCGATGAGAGTGACTTTGTTCTGGTACATGAGATTGTCTCCGTTTTGAATTCCCGATCGTGTTCGGGTCACACCGGGCAAAGCCGTGCGAGTGGGGCCGGCTCCCAAGTGCCGAAGCTCTGCATTTACGGAGGGTCCGGACAAATCTTTTCGGCGCACTTCCGAATAAGATTTCGAGGGAAGCCGTAACCCGCAGGGCGGCGCAGCCGAAGCAGAAGAGCGAGTTGCCGCAGGGCGCCGGTAGTCCCCCGAAGCAGTGACCGAATCAACGACGGGATGCAAACGGTAGGCAGATCTCGACCACAGTCACCATTGGAGAGGCGGCGAAGGAAGTTTGCCAGCTTTACAGCTAGCATCGATACAGCAAAGACTCCGCGATGTAGACGCAGTTGAAACTTACCGTTGCCCGTTACAAGCCTTCGTCTCGTCTTCATGAGCGCGCGCAGGCACAGCGAGGGTAAGCCAGCCGGATTGGTAGCAAGATTAGACATTGTGCGGCTCGTGGGAAAGTCGGCTTAATTCGTTAGCTGAATGCCTGGTCAGCCCGGAAGCGGACGATGGTCATTCCGAGGGGATTAACGCCCAACTCGTCGTTCTTAACGTTCTCGCGGAAAACGTAGGTGACGCTGGCTGTCCACCGCTCTCTCCTGAGCTCAGTATGGTCCGATGGATTCGTGTATACCTTTTCGAATTCGATGCGTGCTGAGTAGGGCGACTGACGCAGATCATCGAGAGCAACGTTCTTCACCTCAACATCCACATACGGAAGCATGCTGTCTTTCACGTAGGCCTCGATAATCTTAGTCTTGCGTTCCTGCTCGATGACGGCGCGCTGCACATCTCCATTCAAGAAGTAGAGGGAGTTCGTCTGATCTCGCTCGATTGTGAACCGGTTTCGGCTAAAGTACAGTTCGGTCCAGCGGGTCAGGTAGTACTTGTCCTCTGCTTCTTGCGGGCGATACTGGAAATTGCGATAGTCAATCGCCTCTGCGCGGCCAACATCGTTGATACGCACAATCATCGGGTGCATATTGGCAAGTGCTCTCTGGCTCTCGAAGATGAGTGCGGCCAGGACGATACAGACTACGGCAAGCACGAGAATTGTGATCTTCAAATAGGTGTTCATGACCAGCGGATCGCCATACTGCTCCAAGTAGCGTTCTGCTGCTCGAGTGATTTCAGGAGACACATTCTTCGTTGTGCTCATCGGTCGGAACCTCTCAATTATCTTGATCTAACGACTGCTGCTGTAATGAGACCCACACCAGCGTCATGGCCACCGGCCGAACCTGAGAAGATGCTGACGGTTAGCGCAGGGATTTTGAACAGAATGTAGATATTTACCACCACGAGGATGATCAGCAACGGCAACTGCTTAACCATGAGACCGGGATCGGAAAATGCAACCAGGTCGGCGTAGTAGTGTGCCAGCAAAGTACCCATTATGCTGAGCACCGCTGCAGCAAGTACCTTGTAAAAGCAGAATCCGATGAAAGCGCGCAACCAGCCCCAGAACAAGAACTCCAGCTTGTCAAACACCAGGAAGGGAATAAATACCGGGCCGACCAGACCTACCACAGCGCTCGCAACTGCACCGTAGGCTACGATGACGCTCACCACCGCGGAAAAGAACGCCAGAATCACTTGGATCAGCACGTAGACGATCGCATAGTACGGATTCATCAAAGCCTTGACTACGCCTGGACCGCTCGTTGCCTGGGCTTGATCCAGGATGCTCAGGATATTGGTCAAGCTTTGATTGCCGATGATCGTGACCAGATATTGCGCACCACCGTTGATGAACCCCCTCAGGGAGTAGCCCACGCCTGGGATGCCGCTGTCGTAAAACCTCACCATGACGTAAGCGAACGTAATGAGCATAAAGAAATTCATGAACTTCGCCATGTTGAAACCTGATCCACCTTGAGCGGATGATAGCGACTCCTGTACGCCGAACCACACGAGCATGATGGTGGCAAGAGCAATGCACATGTGGAGGCCGAGTGCGTCAATCGACGGCGCTGCCGTAGCGGTCAGCGCATCGCATCCTTGAGTAATCCAATTGAGTATTCCCATGATCTGCCTCCTTCTTCGGAGTCGTGCCTAATAAGTGAGGGCCTGCGCGGCGCCAACGTTGATCGGGGCGATGTTCGTTTGGTAATTGTTGTTGTAGTCGAAGGCATCCTGAGATCCGGCCTTGATTGCGTCTTGTTGCTGCTTCTGGGCCACGATCTGTTGTAAGGCGATTCCCTGTTGGAGTTGGTTGGTCTCCTGCTGCTGACGGAGTTGTAGAAGCATCGCCTGGTTGATCCGCTGCATGGTCGCCATATCGGTTTGTTGGGAAGGATCTAGAGAATGGCTTGCGGCCTCCAAGTTCTCAATATCTTGCTCGCGTTGAATCTCATTGGCCCGCATCGTCCCCAAAGTCTGGAGATTGCTGACAGTAATGGCGTCGTTCAAGTCGGTGGTGGCGCCTTGCGCGGCAATCTGCTGCTGACCTGAAGTGCTGAGGGCTGGGTAACCCGGGACCACCCCGGTTCGCGGAATACTCGCCAACTGGTAAGAATATTGCGCGTTGGAACCGCTGTTGGCCGTGTCCATGAGCGGCTGAGAGTTGCCGTATGTATTGGCCGCCTGATTCAACAGCATCCAGTACGTAGAAGGCGACAGGTATTGCGCGTAGAGGCTTTGCGGTGCGAGTGACATTTGGTACGCGAGGTTGTAGGCAGCGATAGCATTCTTCGCTAGCGTAACCGTGTTGGTAAAGATCTGCTCTCCCTGTGCGATCTGCTCGATGGCGTGCGCGGACTGGGTCGGATCAAACACAACGCCACCGAACTGGGCCTGAGCGAACGGACCGCCGGCCAGGAGTGCGAGGGCTAGGATAGAAAAAAAGAAATTTTTCATGGTCTGAACTCCTCACGTGCTGGGTAAACAGCTACGGTTTGCGCTTGTTCGATTCGACGGCGTTGGCGTCCTTCTCGCCTTCACGGCACACCTCTACCGAAGTGTCTGATTGAAAGCATTTCTGTACTTGCTGGCATACACCGGGTGAGTCTCCCGGAGCGCATTGCTCAACCGGTTTCTTACAGCCGACAACGGTTACAGTTACGGAAAAGATGATCGTTGCTGCGAAGAGCGAGTTTTGCATTGGCATCTCCTTAAAACGTCTGAGGGATATTGTGATTACTATAGGCCGGCAGCAACATGTCCTGGGTGAAATACACCTTTACCCGGTGGCCTTCGCGAATCGTGATTGTGGGCGGTATTTGCATGAAACGATTGAGGATCGTCTTGGCCGACTCAGAGATGCTGGCAGCCGCGCCATTGGTGAACAACTGTGAGCCACTACCGGTGAGCGCACCCCCGCCTTGTTCTATCTGAGCCGCCCCGGCAATGACCCCCAGCGCAATCGACGTCCCGAAGATCTGCAGGTAATGGTTATTAACCTTGTCCTTTAGTCCCTGTTCACCAATCTGGTCCAGGCCGTGAAATTGATCAAGATCCACGCTGTAACCGTCCGGCATGATCATCCGATGGAAAACGACGGCTATACGCCGCTGCTGGCCGAATCCTGCAACACCGATCTTCCTGGCTTCGCCCAGAACGACAGTTCCATCCGGAACGATAACGTGCTGATGATCGTGCGAGTAAACCGGGTTCGAGACCAAGACTTTCACTGGTCCTGCCGCATCGCCGTCCAGCCGGTTCATGAGAACCGTGTCCAGCGTTGTACCCTCATACAGCACATAAGGTGGCCCCACCGCTGAGTCGACGTTCACTTCCGAATTGTGCTTTTGCTCCTCCGATTCCGTGGCATGGTCACCAGCCTCACGGGGACCGATCAAACTGCTTTTCCTATCCGCAGCACTATTTAGGGTTTGCCGAAACGCACCTGTGGGCGCGCTATCAACTCCTGGAGGAGGGTCAGGAGGACGGACATAAGCAATGTTGGAGGCAAATCGCGAGTTATACGCTAGCTCTTTCTCCTTTGCTGCCAGTTGCTGTTCTTGCTGCTGCTCCGGTGTGAGTTGCTGAATTTGAGGATTCTGCTGCTGCATCTCTGGGGTACAGGCTTGTCCAGGCACACACCCGAAGAAACGGCCGCCAGGTGCGTAATCGGGATTTGGATATGAGGCTTGTGGCTGCCCTTTCTGCTGCTCAGCTTGGAGCTGGTTCTTCAAATCTTGCACATTGTTATCCGTATTGTCTTGCACCATCGGCTGCGGGGGTTGGCCTTTGGTCCCCTGGGTCTTCTTTCCAGTTGAGCTAAAGATTGCCGCCACAATCACAAGTGCGGCAGCTCCCAAGTACACAAGCATCTTTAGGTTCTTTTGCAGAACTCCCCTGGGCTCGTCATGCACGTGACGGAGTTCCGGTTCAGGATCGACATTGGCGCTGAAGGCGTCTCCTGTCATCGCGGTCATCCCCTCGTGGAGCGTGAGAAGTTCATTCGCTTCTTGCCCAGCTCAACGTATCCGTTGTCCATAATCTTCGGAATGATGTACGTTCCCTCGCGGAGATCATAGGTGATGAGATTGGGCTTGCCGTCCCGCATCTCGTAAACCGAAAACTTTTCTGGGGCGGTGGTTCGGATGTATGTGAATTTCTCGTCGTGGTACATCGACTGAATATCGAATGGTGCTTCGTTCGCCTTAAATACGTAGTCGAATTTAAGTTCTATCGGGTACGCACTCTTGTACTGGTCGATTGTCTGATTTACGCGGGCCTGAAGTGATGCTAGCTGCTCCTGGGACTGTGCTAGCTGTGTTGCTGGCACAAACTGCGGCGGCCCATTCGTGGCTACTATCGCGGAGTGGTCGGCAGGTTGGACGATTACCTTTAGGTCTGGTTCTCCGCTAGAGGTGGACACATCTTCCAAAGTGAAGCTGTAAATATTGCCCTTGTCGGTTATGAGGTTCAGGTTGGAACTGATGCCCGCCTTGGCAGGATGCACAAAGCAGAAATTTCCAACAACATCGACAATCCAGAAATCTTTGTCCCCCGTGGCCGCCTCCATGATCTTCTCGGTCGCTGGGACCTCGATGAGCGTCGTGTACTTAACTTTGGCTCGGATCGGGATAATGTCCTGCGAATGGTATGGGACAGTCCGGGCAGAGGGATCTTGGGCGATCGCACTGGCCGTTAAAAGCACCAGGGAAATGCTTACGGTGAGTTTCAGGCTGTACATACGTGGCCTCCTTAATCTTTACGGTTCTCGTTCGATTTTGCGACAGGCAGCTTTTGAGGTTGGAATGGGTGATCCAAAGCGAGCTGGCGCAGACCATCCGCGATACCGAACCTTTGGAAATAGTCTTGCTTCCGGAGGTTGTCACGAGGATTGTTGGTGGCCATCCAGTGCGAAATGGAATCGACGTTCAACTGCACCTTTTTTGAGGTCTGGGCCTTACGGATAAGCATTTGTCCCGGCGGCACGAGCCCAGAAATCAAATCGAGTTCAGTATCGTTGAGATGGAATGCCTCGCGGTAGACATCTCGGTCCATGTCCGGATTGGCGAGAAAGATTTTGGTTGGGCAGCTCTCGGATACGATAGGCAACAATCCAGAGTCTTCGAACTCTTTAATGGACTGGGTGGCGAGGATCATGGCGCCATTATGTTTGCGCCAAGTCTTCTGAGCCTGTACCACGTAATTACGAATCGTCTCGTTTTTTACAAAAAGCCAAGCCTCGTCCAGCAGAAACACTTTGAACGTACTCAGCCTGCTGGGATCGGTTATCTCAGCGGTAGCGCGGTGCAGGACGTAAAAGAGCATGGGCTCTAGTACCTCTGGAGCATCGCCCCAACCATGGAAATTGAAGGTCTGGAAGTTTGAGAACGAGAGGGTATCCTCAACGTTGTCGAACAGAAAACCCCACTGGCCACCCCGAGACCAGCGGTGCAGACGATCTTTCATTTCCCCAACTATGCTGCCGAAGTTGGTGACTGAACGCTGTTCGGGTTCAAGTACGTACACCCGCTCGATCGCGTGCCACAGCTTACGTTCTTCCTTGAATTCCATTCGATAGCGTTTATCGTTGCCCTCGATCAGAACGCGGAAAAAAGAAAACAAGAACTGCAAATTGTCTTTCGTGGGTGCCAGGGAAAATGGGTTTATAGCGAAGTCCCGTGACTCTTGGCCAACGTTAAGATAAGAACCCCCGAAAATCGAAGTGAGTGACTCGAAGCTTCCTCCGATATCGAAGATGAATGTCAGGGGTTTATATTTTTGTGCGTTCTGAATGATGAAATTACAGAAATACGACTTTCCACTTCCTGTCATGCCAAGAATTAAGGTATGTGGTACTTCACCGTTGTGCAGATTGAGGAAGTATGGCGTCGCATTATCCGTTTCGAGCACCGCCAAGTACTCCGCTTCCAAATGTGCATTATGCTTTTCGCCGGCGTGAATCGTGAAGAAAAAGGACAAGTCCGCGTAATTGGTACTCAATAAATAGAGTCTACGCAAGTTTCGTGTGTAGTTTCCGGGCACCGTGGCAAAGTATGCGTTGAGTTGGTTGTAGGTCTCGACATTCAGGCTTCCATCCGCATTGCTGAAGACGCAGCTGAACTCGCCCACAAGCTGATCTAGGTCCCTCTTGGCGTTGGCGTAAAGCACGATCGTCAGCGAGAAATCTCCCAATGACTGGCCGTCGCCTAGAGCGCGCAGGCAGTCGCCGAGATCTTCGATGTCATGCTGTTTAGATTCGTCTACGAGCACATCGCGTGGGTTTACTTTGCTCGTCTCATTCCCCATTTGCGAGACGAAACTTGTCTTTGTCACATTGAAATGACGGCGTCGTTTAGTTATTTCCCTGCGCGCTTTGCTCATCGAGAGTGGTATCCACTCGGTAGCTACGTAGAAGTTTCCTTGTATTTTCAACAACTGATCTAAAACTAGGGGCCGTGTCTCGCCGATCACCTCTTTCATCGTGAGAACGCGTATGCAGTGATCCCCGACACGCAGGTGGTCACGCTCTGCCTCGATGTTGGAGTTAACCACCTGGTAATCGAGAAATTGGGTGTGCTGCGGTTTCCCTGCTATGCGCCACTCGTCATAGTTGAGTAGCCGCCGAAAAAAGCGCAACTGCCCCTGCTGGTCGAGGGCCTCGATCCGCATCAGGTCACCCATCTGACGCATAAAGATCTTCACTCGTTGCTCCAAGCGGCTCAGGTCTTTTTCGATGTGTGAGCGCAACAGTGCCTTCATCGCATTGTTGCTGAATTGCGACTTCAGCTCTGCGATCCCGCCAGCGGGATCACGAAACAGTTGAACAAGACCGGTTCCGACGCCGCTCTTCGATCGCGATCCCTCGATGAGGATGACGTAGAAGATCTCGATCTGGTAAAGGTGATCCTTCTTAGATTCAAAGAGGTTCCGCCGCTGTTCTACGGCAGCTTCGACTATTGGATCGTCGTAGTGCGCGAACGGTATGTTCGGGCGATTTGATTTGAAGAGATACTGGTAGACGTGGAAATCTGGATCGAAGGCTTTTAGGGCGGCTTCGAGTCGTTTGACTCCATAGTCCTGCGCGGCACGGTCCAAGCTTTCATAGTCCACACCAGGGACGCTCAGGATCATGCCCAGATCTCCAGTCTTGGTCAAGAAGGTTGTGTCGTCCCAAAATCCATACAGGTTGATATAGTCATTCAGAGCAGCCGCCTCTTTCCACGGTTTAACGATCTTGTCTATTCGAAGCATCTAGCGGATCTCCACACGCGGGACTTGCTGTTTTGCAGCGTCGTACCGCTGCTTGTAGCGCTCGGATTTGGCGAGGATGCGGAAAAAAGCGGGGTCGCTGTTTGTAGCCCAGTGTCCAAAAGCAAAGCCGCCAATGAAGACGATCAAACCCGCAAGAAGTGAGTTAAATAAATTGAAGGTTCCGACACCCATAACACAAACGAGGTAAAACAGCGATCGCTCTACGCCTAAATAGGTGAGAGGCTTATGCAGACTCTTAAAGACTCGGTTTGTTCTAATTCGTGCTGGTTTATGGTCCGTCATCGAGCCCCTCAGATTGTGGCGTACTTACCACTTGAACGGAAATGAGTAGACGGCTTGCTTCTAGACGCCCCAAAGCCAGGTCAGGACGTTCACGGCAAGCACTGCGATACCGGTACCGGCCGCGACGCCTGCGAGCGCCTTTTTTGCGCCTGGCTCTCCGTGCGCGAAACCATAGCCTCCGATCACAATGGCGACGAGACTTGCGACCTTAGCAACGGTGCCCGTGAAAAGGGTTTGGATCGCAGTGAACCCTGTGTCAAAGGGTGACCCGCCCTGTGCCAGAGCGGTCGCAGAAGCGACAAGCACAAAGGCTAGTAGAGCAGATGTTGAGCGAGCCCTTTTGGACCTGAGACCGGGCGCAATAAGCAAAGAGAATCGACTTCGGAATAGACGTGACATTCACACCTCCAGCAGGACCTAGAAAGTCAGCTGCTTAGTTTCGAAAATTAGGCGGCAACTCATTCGTTGTCCAAGACTTTTTCGATCAATCTTGATGCGCCCAAGCTATCAATCGGTAATCGTTGGACAATAGAAGCGTGTCAAAGACGAGTTGAGGAAGCAACGGCGCCAAATTGTCTACCTAAATTTGCCATGCGACTATCATCGGATGAGCGGCCGCTTTCGCACGCTTTTCAATTCTGATGGCACAGTCGCTCGCCCAGATGTTGACGTGGACGCAGGCGTTTTTCTGCCACAAACATCGTCTTGACGTCCCAGTTCTAGGAGTATATTTTCAGCCAACGCAGTGGCGAATGCTGCGTCTTGCGGTTGGTAAACAAGCACTCTTTGCAATGGGGTGATGTCGGACAAGCGAAGCCCGCTGACGCCTTCCGGCAACTCTTCGCAGACTCCCTCGGGAAGCAGAGCGAGCCCGACATCGCTCCGCACTAAATCGAATGCCTCGCTCGGGGACGTCACGTCAGCTACGAACTGCAACTCTCCACATTCAGCAACGAGCTGTTGGAACAGCGCTGGATGTGTTCGGTTCGCTCCATTCGAGATCAACATTGCTTTCCGTAGATCGTTAATACTTGCCTCACGCAGAGTGCTCCAGCGGCTGCGACTAGGAACGACAGCAATCCATCGCTCAGTACCGATGGGAAGCGTCGATACCCCTAAATGATCGATCGGCGCAAAAGTGAGCCCAGCACGGACGACGCCCTCCTCAACAGCGGTCAGAAGTTCGATCGTCGGAAGAATTCGAAGGCGGAGGTCAAAGTGCCGAAAGCCAGCTTCCCGCAACCCCAGTACGACTCTACGGACCCGCAAGGAGGCGAACGGGGAGTGGGCAATGATGCACTCCGAAGCGGCTCGTCGGCTCATTGCTCGACCACGGAGAATCGCTCTTTCGAGGTCCTGGTCGAGGCGTTTTAGAATCTGATCCACGTCCTGAACAAACACTCTCCCAGCTTTGGTCAATGAGACGAAGTGGTGATCTCGCTCAAGAATCTGAAATCCAACATCCTCCTCGCATTCGCGAACCTGGCGACTGATAGACGGCTGGGCAACGTGCAATTTTTCTGCTGCC
>Ga0302324_100027655_pt1 | contig 10799 bp, 9 predicted proteins | sample Palsa_T0_1_FD_201949 | JGI IMG/M metagenome (GOLD analysis project Ga0302324, IMG submission 201949) | Peat permafrost microbial communities from Stordalen Mire near Abisko, Sweden - Palsa_T0_1 | ecosystem: Environmental > Terrestrial > Soil > Palsa > Peat permafrost | place: Sweden: Abisko...
ATGATCTCGTGTCCCGCGCCGCGAATCGGAACGCCGGGGCAGACCTCATCAAGCGGCATGCCGCCGAGGTTGGCATCGGCCGTTTCGTACAGGCTCGCCCCGCCGGCGTCGCGCAGCTTGAGCGCGTATCCGGAACCGCGGATCTGCTCGTACAGCCGCTCCATCTCTGCGGCGGCGATGGTGATCAATTCGGCGTAGCGAGCGCGCTGGTTCTCAAGCGTGTTTGCACCGGCTCCCGCGGATGCGGCGAGCGCGGCGCGGGCCGGATCAAACGTGTCGGCGTGCAGCCGGCTCAGGCGATCCTCTAAATGTCGTGCCTCAATCGCATGTGTCATGGCTCAAACTCCCGTTCCGCTGAATGACTACATTTCTTGCTGTTGTGTGGAAGCATCGTCTTGCGGAGTGACTCTCGAGCGCTTCTGTTAACCAATCGTGCCACCCCATCCGTAACAATGTGGCAATAGAGAAACACGCCCGATGCGTCATCGCAAGTCCACCGTGCGGCATTTGCCGCGCCCCCCAGTGCTGTGCCAGGGCCTTTTGGAGACCGAAGCGTGACACGGATGTAACGCTGTGTTGCACCGATGGCACATATATGTGCCGGCCGACCCCTCAAAACCGGACCTTGGCCCCCCGGTTTATGTCTAAAACCGGGATGAATGATGCGTACAAGCAACACTTTGAAATTGGCATGACGGTTGCAACTCGGTCCGCGCCTTCGTCGCGAAAATTGACAATGGGGCAGCACGTGTAGCGGCGCAGACACTCGACGAGCGCGGCCCCGCCAACAACTTAGAGGTACGCTCTCATGAGACATCAACGCATAGGCCTGGCTCTAGCGATCGCGGTCGCCGCGGCACTGGCGCCGACGGCGCCACGAGCCGTGGAAGTCGCCGCGGGCACTTGGAAGCTCACGGTCGACGGCAACGTGAACGCCGACTACATCTACTCAAGCTGCGAAGCGAATCCTGTGGGAATCACCGGCGGTCTCGCCTGCGGTGCGGGCAGCAACGGCGAACGCGACTCCTCGTCCGTCAGCAACGGCCTTCTGCCCGCGGCACTGGTAATCGGCGCCTCGACGACTCAGAACGGCATCGATGTGGGCGCAACCTTCGGTCTGTATCCCGGCATCAGCACCAATGACGGCGGCAGCCCCAACCTGCAGGCGGGCAGTTCGCACACGGCCCTCGGCAGCGCCGGCCTCGACATTCGGCAGGTCTTCCTGACCTTCGGCAATAAGGAGATGGGTACCTTCCTCTTCGGCCGCAACATCGGCTTGTTCCAGCAGGACGTGATCCTCGCCGACATGACGCTGCCTGGCGTCGGTGGCCCGGGCGCTTCTGCAACCGGCGCACCGGCCAATACGACCCTGGGCTCGATCGGCCTGGGATACATCTACACGGACTGGCTCTCACAGATCGACTACACGACGCCTGATATGGGTGGTACCAAGATCACCATCGGTATCTTCGATCCGCTGAACCCGGTTGGCGCTCCCGCCGAGCCGAATAGCACGCCGGGTTTCCATGGCAAAGTTGCCTTCACGCAGGGCGGTCTGTACCTGTCGGCATCGGGCCTCTACCAGAAGATTCCTGCGGTACCCGGTATCAGTGACTACAACGCACACGCGTTCGATGTCGGCGGCAAGTACACCATCGAAGGCTTCGAGGTGATGGCTTGGTACTACCGCGCGACGGGCGTCGGCACCACGGGTCTGTTCCTTTACGGAGCGGATGCCTTTGGTAATCCGCGCGATTCCGACGGCTTCCTGGCACAGGTGACCTACACGGTCGGTGCGACGAAGTTCGGCGCGCAGTACGGCCGCAGCAACTTGCATGCGACCAGTGAAGAGCAGACTGCTGATCCGCTGACTGCGGATGCGCTGGTGCGATCCAACAGCAAGTACACGCTCGGCGTGTATCACAAGCTGACGGATAACCTCACGATCCTGGGCGAGTTCACCAACGTGACGGCGAAGATGCAGAACCAGGCTCCTGGGGATGCGTCGGACGAGAACAAGGGCAACACGTTCAACGTGGGTGCATTCTTCTCGTTCTGATCGACTGCGATCCAACGGCGCGGCGTCACAATCGACGCCGCGCCGTTTTTCGTTTGCGGCCGGGCCCATCGGGCTCGCAACCCTCCTAGGGCGTAAAGCCCCTGCCCTCCTTCTTGGCCCGCTTGGCCGCGCGCTTCTCGTCGAGCGTCTTCGTCGGCTTCTTTTTGGTCTCTTTCTTACGATCCTGGCCCTTACTCATCGCTTTGGCTCCGTGTGACTAAAATGTAATGCGCAAGGTCACGCTTGCCGCCGGAGAAGCCCCTGCACCCGCCAGAGCGGGATATCGGTCACCTCCCCGTCACGGGCAAACGTGATACTTTATACCCCTTAAGTTAACGAGCTTAGAAGCACAGCACCATGTCGCAGCCGAATGATGTCGAGCCGAAGCCGCCGATCAACTGGCCGACCACCCTGATGTTCATCCTGACGCCGCTCGCGGCCGCGATCCTCGTGCCGTGGTACGGCCTCGTGCACGGCTTTTCGCTCGGCTCCTGGCTCGTCCTCGTTTTCTTCCTCTTCGCCTGCGGCATGTCCGTCACGGCGGGATATCACCGGCTCTGGGCGCACCGCACCTATGAGGCGCACGGAATCCTCAAATTCGTCTATCTGATTTTCGCATCGATGGCGCTGCAGAACAGCGCGCTCGTGTGGTGCAGCGGCCACCGCGTACATCATTTGAAAGTCGACGACAACGACCTCGACCCGTACTCCGCGGGACGCGGCTTCTGGTTTTCACACATCGGCTGGATGCTGCGCTACTACCCGAGCGGCACGCCTGACTTCTCGAATGCCCGGGATCTTGAACGCGAGCCGCTCCTGGCTTTCCAGCATCGTCATTATCTCCTGATCGCCGTCGGCCTGAATATCGTCGTGACCGTGGCCGCGGGTCTTCTGGTTGGCGATGTCGTCGGAACATTTATTCTTGCCGGCATCCTGCGCGTCGTCATCAGCCATCACCTGACGTTCCTCATCAATTCGCTCGCGCACATGTGGGGCACGCGGCCGTACACGGAAGAGAACAGCGCGCGCGACAATCCGGTGCTCGCGGTCCTCACCCACGGCGAGGGCTATCACAACTTCCACCATATCTTCGCGCACGACTATAGAAACGGCGTGCGCTGGTGGCAGTGGGATCCGACCAAGTGGCTCGTCGCCTCGATGCAGTTCCTCGGCATGGCGCGCCGCCTGAAACGCACCCCGGCGTTTCAGATCCAGCGCGCGCTGTTGGCGATGCAGTTCCAGCGCGCCCAGGAGCGCCTTGCGAATTCAGCGCCTGCCGTCGTGAGCCGCGTCAACATTGAATCCCTGCGCGAGCGCGTTGCGCAGGAGTACGAATCCTTCCTGAGTGCCGTCAGCGAATGGGCGCGCCTGAAGGAGGAGTGGTATGCCGAGAAGAAGCGCAGCGTGATCGAGCACTGGGAGCACGCAAGCTTCCAGAAGCAGCTGCGCGAAATTGAATATGCGCTGAAGAAACAGCGCCGCCGCCTGCGGTTACTGCACGCACAGCTCGCTTAAGCGCGCCTCCTCGCAAGCTCCCGTCCGCCCGCTGCCCGTGGCAACATATGCCACATGGGACGCATATTCGAAGTCAGAAAACACACGATGTTCGCGCGCTGGAACCGTATGGCGAAGCAGTTCGCCCGGATCGCGAAGGACATCACCATGGCCGTCAAGGCAGGCGGCCCTGATCCGGGATCGAACCCCACGCTCAGGCGCTTCATTCAGAACGCACGCGCCGTCAACATGCCCAAGGACAAGGTCGAGGCGGCGATCAAGCGCGCCTCGGGACGCGATGCGACTTTGTATCAGCAGGTGGTCTACGAAGGCTACGCGCCGCATGGCATTGCGCTCCTCGTCGAGACCGCGACCGACAATCCGACGCGCACCGTCGCCGGCGTGCGCAACCTCATGAACAACAACGGCGGCAATCTTGCGACCAACGGCAGCGTGAGCTTTCTGTTCCGCAAGATGGGAGTCTTCCGCTTAAATCCCGCCGGTATCGACCAGGATGATCTCGAGCTCTACCTCATCGACCATGAGCTTGAGGACATGGGCGAAGGCAGGAACGAGAAAGGCGACATTGAGCTTGTCATCCATTGCGCGTTTGCGAATTTCGGCAAGCTGCAAGAAGCGCTCGAGGCGCGCGGCATCACGCCTTTATCCGCAGAACACGAATACATTTGTGCTCAGCCGGTCGAGCTGCCCGAAGGACAGGCGAGCGAAGTGCTGGGGCTCGTCGATAAGCTCGAACAGGACGAGGACGTGCAGCGCGTGTTTCACACGCTCGCCTGAGGACTGTCGGCGGCGCTCGCCGCCGCGCTGCGGCTATTTCGCCTTCTGTTTCTGAATGGCGTCGATCTTCGCCTGCAGAACGGCGCGATGTTCCGGGGTGAGTTTGCCGCCGTCCGAGCGCTGCATGTCGAGTGCCTCATCGCGCAGCTTCGCAAGCTGGCGCGTGGTGCGGGACGGGCAGCTCGGATCTGTGAGGGTGAGGCAGCGACCCCCATCCGAGGCTGAGGCGCCCGTCGAGAATCCCTGGCGGTTGAAGGACATCGACAGCGGTACCGAGGTCGCAGGCGCAGTGGCGTGTCCGCCTGCTGTTTGAGCGCGCGGCAGCGCGCTGGCAACGGAGGCGATGGCAAGCGTGCCGACGGCTGCGATAAGACAAATAGGCTGCATGTGACTGCCCTCTGCTTCAGGCCGTCAAAAGCCTAGCACCGGGGCGGTGCGGCGGCAAATGATGCGCTTTTCGCCGCTTGCCTCGCGCCGCTTTCGTTATGCGACCAAGGGCTCCGGGCGCAGCTCGCCGCCGAGTTCCATGACCACATCCGCCGGCAGCCCTGCGCGGCGCGCGGCTTCGCGGATCGCATCGCCGCTTTCCGCCTCATAGAGGCAATAGGTCTTGCGCTTGTCGGCCGACAGAAACGAATACAGCCATTTGACCCCGACGAGGCTGTTGATGTCGCCGATCGCCTTCAAATCTGCCTTTGACGGGTTCAGCGTACTGGCGAAATTTCTTTCAATCATGAATAGGGCCATGGTCGACTCCAGGTGGGTTTAAGTGACGGCGGAATCTGCTTGCACGGCCTGCAGGCCGTGGCGGATGGCGTAGGCCTCCACGTCAGTGCGCTTGGCGCATTGCGTTTTGCTGAGAACATTGCGCACGTGCGTCCCGACGGCTTTCAAACTGATAGTAAGAGCGAGGGAAATATCCTTGTTCGTGCGCCCGCGCGCGAGCAGACGCAGCACTTCGACCTCGCGCGCGGTCAGTTCGTCGGGATATTTAACGGCACGGTCCACGCTGCGCAGCAAAGCCTCGATGTCGATGATGATGCGGGCCATCCCGAGACGGCGCGCGAGCGCATCAGCGTCGCGCAAGAGCTCGAGGCCGCGCTGCCGCTCGGCCTCATCCGCGCGCGCCACCAGGAACGCGCCGTGGCGATGCAATGTCCGCGCCAGCGCCGGCCATGCGCGCATGGCGCGATTGCGGGTCACCGCCTCATCAAAGTGCGCGCAAGCGAGCTCCGGCCGCCCCGCGGTGGCCGCGAGCATCGCGAGATAAAGTTCGGCGGAGCCGAAACACACGGCGGTCGGATGATTGACTGTTTGGCCCCGGTAGGCCTGCAGCAGCTGATAAAGCGATTGGGCCTCGGCAGCGTCACCCAGTACGCAGCAGGTCTGCGCGCAAAACACGAGGCAGGTGACATACATGTCGTCGCGGCGTATGCCGCTGCAATCCCGGTCAACGAGCCGGTCAAAGATGGCCTGCGCTTCGGCAAGCAAATCGACCTCGGCGCAAATAAGCATGAGGCCCGGCTCCCACATGCGTTTGGTGGCGCTGGCGGCAAATTCCTTGATCTGCGGTGCAAGCGCATGCACGCGTCCCAGGTCGCGGTTGAGCGCGAACATCTGCGCGCCATAAACCCCGTCCGCATCCTCGCGCCGGGTCTTCGTGCCAAGTTCGAGCAGGCCTTCGATCCGCGTTTCCAGGTCAACCCAGTCGCCACGCAGCAGCGCGAGCGTCACGCGATGCGCGCCAACCTGGTATTGATGCAGCCCGATACGGGCGGCGCTCAAACGCGCGTAGTGATCAAGGAGCGGCTCAAGTTCATCCAATTGCCCGGCTTCGAAGTAATTCAGCGCCTGCCAGTGATAGGCCTCCGCCAGAAGGTCGGTGTTGCCGGTCGAGCGGGCAACCGCAACGTGCTCTTTGCCAATCTGCAGGCGCCGCTGCAGGTTCTCTGGATTGCCGCGCAGCGCCATCATCGTGAGCTGGTAGCAGGCGCAGCGCGCGGTCGCATTGCAACTGCGACTGGCCACCGACAAAGCCTCGTCCACCAAAGGTTCGGTCCGCGATTGATCGGCGAGGGTCCTCTGGGCGAACGCAAGGGTTGCAAGCGCCTTGGCGCGCGCGGCCGAGTCGCTTGCGGGCAGGAGCTTCAACGTCCGCTCCAGAAGCGGCACGAAGTGCCGTTGTTCAGCGTGCCGCGAGGACATCGCGAGCAGCATCAGAACGTCGACCAGGAGCTCTGCGTTACCCAAGACGCGCGACTGATTCACCGCCTCGAGCAGCGCCTCGATCGATTCCTGCACCTGCCCGAGCTGCATCAGCGCCGAGCCTCTGAGAATGTAGGCGCGCGTGAGACGCTCATCGTGCGTCATGCCGCCGCTTTCCATGGTTTCTATAACGCGGTCGTAATGCAGGAGCGCATCTTCATAGGCGTACATCCGCACAGCGCTCTCGGCCGCAAGGAACGCGTAGGCCACCGCCTTCTCAGTGGTTCCGAGCGGCGAGGACTGGTGGTAGTGATGAGCAATCCGGGTGAGTGCGCCTTCCAGGTGCGCGGCATGAACACTGACGAGGGCGTCCCCGGCGCGACCGTGCAGGCGCAAGCGGTCGACGGTCGGCAAGTCCTCGTAGATCGTGTCGCGGATCAATGCGTGCGTGAATTCGCAGCCGCCCGGGGCGCCGCTGCTCGCCTGCACGATGCCCGCCTGAATGGCGGGCTCAAGGTCCATGAGGACGCCCTGCACATCCTCTTCTAGGGCGGCGGCCATCTCCCGGACCGTGAAGCGCCTGCCGTACACGGCGGCGACGCACAACAGGTGGTTGCAGCGCTCGGAGAGGCGGATCAATCGTCGGCCGATGGTCTCGTGTACGCCCGCGGGGATGCGCGTGGGCATCGCCGAGATCTCTGCCCCCGCGCTCTCATCGATCAGGACCTTGATCAACTCGATGGCGAACAACGGATTGCCCTCCGTCTGCTCGTAAATCATCTTGACCGCGGACTCGGACAAGCTGACGTCGCACAACCGCTCGGCGACCTCGCCCAGAGCCGTCTGCGAAAGTCGCGCCAGATGCACGCGCTCGACGCCCGAATCGCGCCTGAGCGCACCGAGCGAGCTCTGCAGCGGCGACTTTCTGGTGACGGCAGCATCCCGATACGTGGCGACGATGAGCAATCGGCTGCGCAGCAACTCCTGACTCAGGAACTCCAAGAGCGCAAGCGACGGCGCGTCCGCCCAATGCAAGTTATCCAGAACGAGCGTGATCGGCACCTGTTGGGTTGCGCGGTTGAAGAACTGACGGATGGCGTCGAAGGTGCGAAACCGCGCCGGGCTCGAATCCGTTATGGCGCTCGGGGTCTCCTGCATCTCGCGCGATGAATCGAGAAGTTCGGGCACGAGGGCGGCGATGTCTCTTGCGGCCGGCCCCATGTCCAGGCGCACCTCATCGAGCGAGGTCGCGTCGATGTAGGCGCGCAGAATCTGCACCCACGGCCAGTATGGCGGCGCACCAGCCTCCTCATGACAGCGCCCCCAAAGCACCAGCGCGCCCTTGTCCTCTGCCATTTCCGCGAGCGCCTCGGCGCAGCGCGTCTTGCCGATTCCCGGCTCCCCGGATATCAGCACCAGCTGGCTTCGGCCCGCGAGCATGCGCTCAAACGCCGCCCGAAAGACATCGAGTTCGCGCGCGCGGCCGACGATGGGCCGGTGCCCGGCGACAGCGGGACGTGCGTGTTTGGACCACCACGATGCGCCCGCTGTTGCGCTCGCCGGCGCAGTTTGCGCGGGCGGGGCGGTTGGGGCGGGCGCAGTTGGGGCGGCGGGCGCTGCACGGGCTGGCCGCGGCGGTGCAGCCACCTGCTCGCCCGAGACCAGCTGCGCAATGAGCGCGATGAAGGCCGGGGACGATTCAGCCCCGGGAAGGCGCGACCACTGCACCTCGCGAAATTTATCCGGAACGCGGGCATCGTCGTCGCGAACGGTGTCGATGACGACCGGGACCAGGAACGCCTTGTCGGCCGCCATCAGATGCGAGCGGTCGACCGCGAGCTTCCACTCGAACCGAAAGTAACCCTCCGCGCGCTCGCGTGTATTTGCGGAGATGATCGGAATAAAGAGCGCACAGGCTTTGATCTGCTGTTTGATCGCCGCATCCCAGGTTTCCCCGCCGCGAAGCTCGGTTTGATCAAACCAGACCTCGATACCCGCGGCACGCAAGCTTGCGCAGATCCGCTGTGCGGCTGCCGCGTCTTCCGAGGCATAACTGAGAAAGACGGCTGGGCGGCTCGCCTGGGCGGCAAGCCCTGCACCTGGCGCGGGTTCGTTGACCAAAGCGTTACATCCGGATTTCTGATTTACCGTTCCGAGAATGACCTACAACGATCCGTGTGGCCGTGACAGAGCGAACCGCTTCCGTGACGGTCCGCAGATCCATTCGTCGGATCTGCGGGGGGTTGCGGGGCCCCACAGCTGTCCCCCTCGCTGTTATCCACAAAGTATAAGCGAGGGCTCAGCGACCGTTAGGAATTGTGAGGCAGCCTTGCTGCACTGCAGCAAACGGCGCCACTCGCGAAAATATCGTGTTGCGGCAGCTTAAGAGCGTTTGCCGCTCGAACTCGTTCAGATCTCGTCAGCGCCGTTACACCGGCCCCTTAGCGGCGACGCCGCGGGGCCGATGCATGGATGGCGCGGCTCTCATATGGGTTGTGCGGTCAGTGATCCGAAGCGCCGCTGGCGTCCGGCATAGTCGCTCAATGCGCAGCGAAAGCGCTCTTCGTTGAAGTCGGGCCACAGACAGTCGGTGAAATGCAATTCGGCGTAGGCCACCTCCCAGAGCATGAAGTCGCTCAAGCGCTTCTCACCGCCGGTTCGAATCAGAAGATCGACCGCCCCGGCAGGCAAAGCAGAATGATCGACCTCGTGCAAGAGACGATGAAAGTCCTCGGGCGTGAGCTGCGTACTGCGATCGGCGCGCCACGCGGCTTGCACAATACTGTCATGGGAGGAGTAGTCGATGACGATGCGCAGGTGCATGCGTGATCCCGGCGCGCTCAGGCTCTCGCTGACATCGATCGCGTCCAGCAGGCGTTCATCCAGTCGATCCCGCCGGCCGATCACGTTGATGCGCACGGACTGCTCAGTGCACCAGAGAGCCTGGGCCACAAGGAAGCTCGCGAACAGGCCCATCAAATGTTTGACCTCTTCACTCGGCCGCGCCCAGTTCGCACTCGAGAACGCGTACAGCGTCAGCGTCGCGACACCCGCGCGCAGCGCCGACTCCATCGTGACGCGTACCGCTTTGGCGCCCTCGACGTGACCGGCACTGCGCGGCAGGCCGCGCCGGGTCGCCCAGCGGCCGCTGCCGTCCATGATGATCGCAATGTGCATCGGGAACTCGGTTGCTTTGTATTGCAAAGTTAATAGGCGAAAACGTTTTTGAGAAGAGCGCGCCGCCGGCTTTGTTGCGGATTTGAGGACGCTTTCACATTAATGAAGGAGCCAATAGCGAGCGCCTTGCTCTTCCAAAAACGCCTGCGCCCGCGCGCCGTGCAGCAGGGCGAGCGTCGACAGCAGTCCCGCTTCAGTGCAGCTGCTCGCAGCGACGGTCACCGAGCGGGGTGCTTCGGGCACCGGCCAGCCGGTACGCGGATTCAGCACGTGGCCGTAGCGGACGCCATCTTTGAGCAGAAAGCGACGCGAGTCGCCACTGGTCGCAAGCGCGCCGCGCTCCAACTCCAGCACCATTGCGGCGGCTCGATCCGCGTCGGGGCGTTCGATGCCGACCTGCCACGCTCCCTGCGGCGGCGGCTTATTGGTGCGCAAATCCCCGCCGAAATTGACCAGGAAGGGCGCCGAACATCGCGCGGCGAGGATGCCATAGGCTGTGTCGACTGCATATTCCTTACCGATACCGCCAAAATCGAGTTCCATGTCAGGCGGCACCAGAAGCCTGGGAGATTGCCATCGCAGTTTGGCAAAGCCGATGAGTGACAGAAGACGCTCCACGGCCGCCCGCTCCGGAACGCGGCTTGAGCCGTCAAACTTCCAGGCACGCCGAAGCACTCCTGAGGTCACATCAAAGAGCCCATCGCTCAACTTGAAGCAACGGCTCGCGAAATCAAGCAGCGATGCCGTCTCTTGGTCGACGCAGACTTCGCTGCCCCGATTGCGGTGGATCCATGCGAGGACGCTGCCGTCGCGATAGCGACTGTACTTCTCCTCAACGCGACGCGCCTCCGCCTCCGCCAGCGCGCCAAGCTGCAATGCGTCGCCATGATTGGCGGCGTGCAGCAATACTTCGCATGGGCTCGCCATCGCGTTGAAACGCACGGCAAGCAGATCCCCCGCCCGCTCTTCGATCGCAAGCGTCTCGCCTGAAGAACTGGCCGACGTCAGTGCCACCCGTGCACCAGCCATCAATAGCTGAATCCAACCTGAACGAAAACAGCCTTAA
>Ga0302324_100027661_pt1 | contig 10798 bp, 18 predicted proteins | sample Palsa_T0_1_FD_201949 | JGI IMG/M metagenome (GOLD analysis project Ga0302324, IMG submission 201949) | Peat permafrost microbial communities from Stordalen Mire near Abisko, Sweden - Palsa_T0_1 | ecosystem: Environmental > Terrestrial > Soil > Palsa > Peat permafrost | place: Sweden: Abisko...
CGTGCTCGCCCGGATCGCCGGACACCCGGCCAGTAGGATCGACGAACTACTCCCGTGGCACTGGCGGCCAAGTTCCTCGCTTCGGAACGAGGCGGCATGATCATCGCCTACCAAAGAGCCACCGGACCAGCACCGCTGCAGATCAAGCGGCCAAAATAACCGCCCCTGCGGCGCTCACCGAATGCTTACTCTGTGGCGCAGCATTGCGAGCCTGAGATACCAACATCCTTTAAGCCCCATGTGCAGGTTGTATAGGACCGGCGAGCGTGAAGCGGACGACCCGCAGCGCGCTAGGATCGGAAACTACTCAACCGGAGATCATGCCGTTCCCAAGGGCACCGGCCGATGTCATTCCGAAAAGCCCCGTCGGGCCACGGCGCAAATCGAAACGATGATGCGCTATCGGCTCCCGCGTCTGGCTCAGCGGCGCTTCCACGCGAGCGCAAAAACGCACGTGCCCTGATAGTTGCCCTTCAGCACGCCGGTAGCGTCGATCTGCCCCTCAAAGCGGCCCGAAAGGGTTGAATGCATCACTAGCTTACCGGTGGCGTCGACATCGCCCTCAAGCGTGCTGGTTCCCCATGTGGTCTGCGCGTGTCCGTTGGTGATGGTCAACGGAGCGGGCGCTGTGGCCGCTGTGGTACAGACACTGCCGCGCCCCCCAGTCGTCGTGCCGGTGAAAGCAAGCGACGTACCGGCATAAGTCCCATCGTAGGGTCCAGCCGCCGCGATCGAGGCTGATAACCCGACGAACACCATCCCTGCCGCCAAAGTACTCACGAGCCGCATGTTCCTCTCCTTTCGCGATAGCGGAATTATTACCTTTGCTCGGCCGGGCCGCAAACCACGAGCAAGGCGCTAGCGATCCTTTGGCGGTATGTAGGGGCTATCGACGATCGTGCTGACATCGCCGCTACCGCAGTGCCGGCAGCGCAGCCAGGCGCGGAGATAGCTTCGTTCTCTCCTACGACGGTATGTTGACGCCGGTCAACGGCATGATCGACCCGGTGCACGAATCCGCGAGTTAACGAAGGGAAATTGAAACCCAGGGGTGCAACGTTTGGTTCGAATTATCCACCAGCAGCCCGCACCACCAGGGCGTTCAGATCGGCAACGAATTTCGGCGCGAGGTGGAGCCCAGCCGCGCCAAGTCGCATCATATGGTATCACCTGGGATTTATCACCTACATCTTGACTGGCCGTCAGAGCCGCACCGCGACCTCGATGATGAAAACGATCGTTGTCCTCGACCACGGCGACCGAAGCCTCGCCCATTGGGCGGAGCGCCGTTGCGCCAGCTAGAAGAGGCTTAAGGCCATGATGGGCCGCTCTGGGCAACCGGGGCGGCCTTTCTTCTGCCCATCCGGTTATTGCGCCGTGTCGCCGCGGTCGCGACCGTAGCGGGTTTAATTTGCTGCCGCGACCTTCTCCGCGCGGTCGTGTGCTAGAATATTTGAATACATAACAAGAAGTTCAGAGTTTATACCTACTATAGTGATACTATATCAAATCTTGCGACTTTCTGTCGCGCGTAATTTCGAGAATGTGGCAATGCAAAAAATGCGAGTCACCTCGGAGACGACTCGCTCAATGCTGTATCGATCGCTCGGGTTGAATGGTATCAGAGAACTCTCGGAGCGGCGGGGACTTTGGGTGGCTGCGCGTCGTGTCTGACGTGAACAACATGTACAACCATCCGGAGTATTTCGATGACCAGATCAGCAAAATCATTGTTAATTGCGGGAGCGTTGGTCGCCGTTGCGGGCAGCGCTTACGCACAGACGCCTCAGGGGGCGCAGCAGGTCGTCCCTCAGGCGCCGCAGTATAGCTACGCGCCCGGAGCCGCCACGATGTCGGCAGCACCCGCCGCCGACCAAACCAGCCCGGACCATTTTGTAAAGCCGCCAGGGTATGACCAAGACCCCTGGATGGCTCCGTATTCAAGACCCGGGTACGGCCCAAAGCCAAACTAGGCAAACCTCACGAGCGGGACGCAGCGACGAGCTGGCGTCCCGCTTCTCGTTCCGGCCGCCGGGCCGCCCGCGATCGGCGGTCCCCTCGCGCGTTGGCTTCAAACTTGCTCGGAACGACCACCAAGGCAAAGAGGAGCCGCCGGTAAGCCAAGTGATACTAACCGGCGGCAGGCTCGGCTACGGTTTTTCTGTCGTTGCCCCGCACCGCGAACCGCTGCTTACCCTAGCCTTCAAAACCGCAGCGGAGGCGAAGCGCGCTCGTGCCATTCTTGAGGCGGAGCTGGCCACCGTTCAACTGCTGGCAACGAGGCCGAATTCGTCACGTTCCACGGCCATGAACGACCATAGAAAGCCGGGCAACGCTGCGCGCGGGCACTGAGTGGGGAAACGGCATCCGTCGCTACCGCTGCCGCCGCAATGGTCAGCGCCGCGTAAACCGCTGTCCGGGGAGTTCGGACTCATCCTCCCCTCCGCCGTGGAAGCGCTCCCGAAAAGTGACGGCGGTCTCCAAGCGAGGCGTTGTCAGCGACCAAACGAGGGCGAAAATCCAACCCAGCACCGTCCAACCGAGAAACAGGTTGCACGTGACAATCGCCCACCAATTTTGATGGCCCCGCGCGACGGCCACAAATGACGGAAGCCAGTAGCCGATTACGAGCGAGATTATGACTACCAACATGGCTTACCTTACCATGCCCGACGGCTCGCTTCTAACGTATTAAGAAGGCGCGGTCCAAGCGGTTCGCCTTCGCCTACCTGCACCTTCGGCTCTTTGGGCGCATGCTGCGCGTAGCCCTTCAAAAGGCTATGCACAGAGTGTTGGCCTTGCTCAATCCAGGTCCGGCGGTCGCATCTGCGGACAGCCCGCTATCCCCTCGCGCCCAATCTCGACCCGCTCAAATCCGCCTACGCCAAACTCGCTCCGAATGATGATCCCTCCCGCTTCGTGTCACCGCTCGCTATCGTAAGCAATGATGCGCATGCGCTTGATTGCTCGAGAGACCGATTATGGACACCGCGTCGGGAAACGGGATGAACGTAGGCTTTATCGGTCTAGGATCGATGGGGCTCGGCATGGCACGGCAGCTTGTGGGAGCGGGTCACAAGGTAACGGGTTTCGACATCCAGCCTGAGGCGATGACCGCGCTCGCAGAAGCCGGCGGTCATTTAGCGCCTAAGTTAGCCGCGGTGGCACACGACGCTAACGCACTGGTCGTCATGGTTGTGAGCGCGGCTCAGGTCGAGGAGGTGCTATTCGGACCTGAAGGAGCTGTCGGCGGGCTCATGCCCGGAGCGGTCGTAATGCTCAGCAGCACGGTGCCACCCTCCTTCGTGCGCCGGCTCGGCTAGCGCCTCGAAAACAGCGGCATCCACCTGCTCGACGCGCCGGTCAGCGGCGGCGCCGTGCGGGCAGCCGACGGCGGCCTCACGATCATGGCCTCGGGAACGGCCGAAGCGTTTTCCCGCGCCGAACCACTGCTTGAAGCGGTCGCAGCACGCGTCTACAGGCTCGGCGATGCCGTAGGGATCGGGTCGACCGTCAAATCGGTAAACCAGCTATTGGCTGGCGTGCATATCGCCGTCGCCGCAGAAGCGATGGCCTACGGCGTGCGCTCGGGAGCCGACCCCAAGACCTTGTTCGAGGTAATCTCAAACAGCGCAGGCAACTCCTGGATGTTTGAAAACCGCGTACCGCACATGATCGCCGGCGATTACACGCCGCTCAGCGCGGTCGAGATCTTCGTCAAGGATCTGGGGCTCGTTCTCGATTCAGGACGAGAATTGCGCTTTCCGCTGCCGCTCGCCGCCGCAGCCCACCAGCTTTTTCTCGGAGCGGCCGCATCGGGGCATGGCAGTGAAGACGACGCTGCCGTGGTGAAGGTCTACGAGGCCATAGCCGGCATTAGCATTGCCGGCAACGGCGAAAACTGAGGTCTGAGGAACACGCCGCCGTTACGACGCTTTCATGAGGACTAGCGAACCGGCGCCAGCCGATAAAGACTGCTTTAATCGTCCGGGTCGATAATGCCACCACGCCACAGTTAGGAGGCGACGATGGCGGCGCTGGACGTGTTCATACACGAAGTCAGTGACCGTGGCGGCTGGCGATACGGGCAAAGGTTCTATCCCAGCGAATACACTCTCGACTACGTCGCGAGGGATATCGCTGCCCTGCTCGGAACGACACCCATCAGATCGTGCTGAGGATTTTGCGTGATCCGAAAGCCGTAGAGGCGGAGCGCCAGTCGAGTGCACCACCGGTAGAATGAGAAACGTCACATCAGGACCAGCGCGACGGAGCCTGTGGCAACCTTGGTGCCGCACGACAGCACCCGGCCGCTCAGCCCGATCAGCGGCCGAGCACGCCGTTGACGATCGACCGGCTGTGCCGACCGCGGCACCCGCGACATTGCCTGGCTGCATTGTGGCTTGACGGGGTCCCATAGCAATTATTCCTATCCTGTTCTCATAGAGCCAATAACCGACCCGCTCCAATTGCGGCTCTATCACATGAAGCGTTTCGACGTGCTGACCGTGCAATGCCCGTGCGGTCATGTCGGCCGCTTCGCGCACAGAGAGCTGCAGCGCAAGCATCGAATGCCATCCGACAGCCTGATCGCCGATCTGCAAATACCGCCTGCGCTGCGGGCGCGCGCAGTGCCGCCGGCGTGAGGGTATGCGCATCCTCCTCTGGGAAGTTGAGCCGATGCCGGCCAAGAGCGGGCACGATGTCGGTCGGCATGTCGTGATCGTCGAGGGCGATGTGCACGATCGGATTCGAATTTAGTGCTGCCAATCGGGCAAGGCGCTAGCCCAGATGCTAGACCTACCGCTTAGTCGAATTTTGATCGTCATAGATGCACCACCGATACGGTTCGGGCGGTGGATCATCTGAATCAACTCTCACGTACATCATGCTCAAGCGGGCGAGTGATCAGGTTTAGGAGCGGCCGGCAAGCGCGCGGGTAAGCTGATTTATCGCCTCCTGATACTTCTCGTTTTGGATTTCATTAAAGTGGCGAGCCATTTCAAGAAGTATGCGCTCGTGCGCGGGCCGCTCCGGCGGGGTTATGTCCTTGAATCCGTCGTAAAAATATTCGATGTGTGTCCCAAGTTCACACGCGATCTCGTACAGTCGACCGGCAGAGACGCGATTGATGCCGCACTCGTACTTGTGGGCCTGCTGGTAGGTCACGCCGATCTTCTCGGCGAGCTGCGCTTGCGTGATACCGAGCATCAGGCGACGTTCGCGAATCCGGTGGCCGACATAGTCATCGACCAATGATTCTTGTTCCCTCTGTGTTGCCATACCTTCCACCGCCAGTTGTGCGTCATGCGGCACCGCTAAAGCATTGCGGCATTTCCGGCGTTCGTCAACGCTAGCGGGCGCGGCTGCAGAGGGCGGCTTTCACCCCGCCCGCGATCGGCTGGCTCAGCGCATCCCAAGGCCCAGCATGGCGACGAGCAGCGTCAAGCCGATCAGGAAAAGCTGCATCTCGCTCGTTGCGTCCATTACCCGCGCTGAGCAAGATCGGTGCCGCGCCATCCTCGTGTTTCAGCTTCCGGCCGGATCACTCGGCACTGGGGTCTGCGACACCAGGGCCCGGATAGCCATGATGAATATCATTTTCATAGTAATTCGTCGGGGGATTTCCGGTTGCGCATGACACAGCCTGCAGCGTTAGGCTGATCGTCAAAAGAAATCGGGCGAGCTTTCGCATCGCCTCTCCTCTTCGCAGCTGCTGCACTACCATGGGTCGTTCGCGCGCGTGATCGAACATACGCTGCTTTGCTAACGCACGGCGATGAGGCGTTTGGCGAGGGCGCCCTCAAGCGCCTCACCTTCAAGGATTGCCTGGCCTGGCCATCCTGTTCAATTCTCAGAACCAACTGACCGAGAGCTTGCGCCTGAGCAGCGGCGACGATCGCGGTCTCGAGGTCTTCCGCCGGCGAAAGCGGACCGTTTCTCAAGATAACAACGTAGGTCGCGAACTGGTCGTCGTTCATTTGGGGGGTCATCGCGGGACCGTACCAGTGACAAGCAGTCGCTGCGACACGCTCTCGCCGCATTGCTGGCCGGCTGCTCTTGCATCCGTGGCACGCAGCGCGGCGGCGGGTCGTTTGAGAGGCGATTTGTATGTCGCGGTGCTTGGGCCGGACGGATCTGCGTTCGCGTCTGTGGCGGCTTCGGCTTCCTTAGGGATTTTACGCGGCATTCTGCGAGCCGACCGCTCTTGCTCAGCTATGGAAACGGTGAAGCCGCCGGCCGCAGAGGCGTCAGCCTCTCGGATTATCTTGCCCGGCCCAGCGTTCATCCACCAACAACGCAACAGATCGGCAGGAAAGTCATGAAAGAGTACGACAAAAAACAGGTGGTGGATTTGCTCAACCGGATCCTCGAATCCGAGCTCGCCGGAGTGATCCGCTACACGCACTATTCGTTTCTGGTCTACGGGTACAACCGCATCCCCATCGTCTCCTGGCTTCGCGAGCAGGCGACCGAGTCGCAACTGCACGCGCAGCTCGCCGGCGAGATGATCACCCAGCTTGGCGCCTATCCCTCGCTCGGCATCGGACGACTGCTCGACAGCCACAAGCACGACATCGGCAAGATCCTTGTCGAGTCTATGGAGCATGAAGCCGCCGCCCTCGCGCTCTACAAGGACCTGCTGACCGCAGTCGAGGGACGCTCGGTCATGCTGGAGGAATACGCCCGCCAGATGATCTACGCCGAAGAGTTGCACGCCGGCGACGTCGACAAGATGCTGCGCAAGCCCGGCGAAGTCAGCGCCACCGGGCTGGGGCCGCAATCGCTGTAGGTTGTCCTGAAGGCCGGTCCTAACCGCTTTTGTTGCCGATGCCGCGCGCCCTGCCGCCTTCGACGATCACGAGCTCGCCTGACGCCCGCGGCGCATGCTGCGCGTTCCGCTGAGCGGTCGGCGGAACCGAAACCCCGGCGTCACATCCGCCGGGGTTCTCTTTGGGGCGCTTCCCGCGACCTCGCCGCATATAACACCTGGTCGGGCACAATGCTTTTTGGGGAGGGACGGATGACCGGAACAGCCGCGGCGATCCTGGGTCTTTGCGTGCTGCTCATCCTGCTGGGCGTAGTGTTCAGCGCCAGGAACGAGCCTTAGAGGCCCGATGACCAAAAGCGAACTCGTTCAAGGCTGACCCAGGCCCACCCGCACCTCACCGAGCGTGAGTTGCGGGTCGTCGTCGCGACGATCTTCGGCGAGGTCGCCGCCGCGCTGTGTCGCGGCGAATCGGGTCGACCTGCGCGGTTTCGGCTCGTTTTGGGCGAGGCACCTGGACGCCCGTGACGGGCGCAACCCGCACACCGGCCTCCCCGAGAAGCGATTCCCCGCTCTTAGGCAGAGCAAGCTGCTGAGCGATCGGCTTGGGCGGGCTGAATAGCCTATGCGCCCCCTCTACGATGAGCGCCGCGTCTCATTAGCGATTGACCCTTACGGGAAGTAGAGGGCTATCGCAGCAGCGATACCTCCAAGAACGATGAACGTCGCTGCACCACCGAAGATGCTTTCGGCAGCCTCGCGTGAGATGATAAACGGTCGCCACCGATCAGGGCCCTCCGGTGAACACCAAACGAGGGCGAAGCACGCGGTGAGGCAGACAAAGGCCATGACGACATTCGCGATTATTGAGAGCATCGCGAAACCTTTAAGATCGAGGCCGATAAGCCCGGCAGCGATAAAGCCAAGGGCGCCTGCCAACGTGACGCACAAGGCAGTGTGACTGAGCAGCGTAGGCGTCTCCTCGGATCGATTAATTGCGAGAACGGTCATTGGACTGATCCTCTTTTGATCAGGCCGATGATGGCCAGTTATGATTAAGGAACCGTTATGCGGTGGGGACGCGAACCAGCGCGCCGGCCACCAAACTACTGATTGCACGTCCGCGCGCCTCCCCAGATGCGGTGCCTGCACCAAAGCTCGTCCGCACCGACCACTGGGCGCATGCAGGCAGTTCCGTTTAGCGATAGCTGAACCGAAACCCCGGCTAAACACAGCACCGGGGTTTCTGTTAGCATTAGGACCACCGTCCTCGGCTTTCTGCCGTTGAGCAACGGCAATTGTTGTTGTTGGCCGCTATCACTTGGCTCAACCACCCGCGGATCAGGGATGATCGGGTGCCGATGGAAGTGCGGGCACTCGATACTAAAGAGCTCGCCGATGCCCTATGCAGCTACGCGGCGCCCGCCGAGCACCTCGCGGGTAGCACGGGATGAAGGTAGTAGATCAGCTCGCCTGGTAAGGCGAAGCAACAAGAAAAGGGCCGCCCTGGGGCAACCGGGTCGGCCTTTTTGAGGGATGCCAGCGCGGCCCGCTATTGCTTACCGGGAGCGGCCCTGACATCGTTTGGGGCCATGCCGAAGAAGCAGCCTTACCTAACCGATGCAGAGCGCTCGACGATCATTGCTACGCGATTACATCCGTACCCAGCGCTTTCTATTGGCGCGCGCCGCACCTTGAGCCGGCCAAATCAGCGCTCGCGAAAGTGGCGCCGGCCGACGCGATCCCGAAATCGCCCACCGGGCCACGACGCAAGGCGAAGCGATGACCATGCTGCAATTCCTCGCGGCCATCGCGCCGCCGCTCGCCACGCTCGTCTCGGGTGTTATCTCCCTTTTTGTCCTGATCGACTGGCTTAAAGCACGGCGGCGTCGAAAGGATCGAAGTTCGGGCCGCTAGCGCTCCCCCGGCGATATATACGGGCTATCGACCCCCGTGCTGACATCGCCGCTGCCGCAATGCCGGCAGCGCAGCCTGGCGCGGAAATCGATGAAGGGCAGATCGTCGCCATACCTCTCGGCGAGCGTTGCTAGATCGGCGGGAGTGAGCACAGCTCGATACTGCTCACCGCGCTCGGTCAGATGGTCGCCCGATCGATTGTTGCAGTAGACGAGGATCGGATCACCGGCGCTCGCCGCGGTGCCGAGCTTCGCCCTCGTCCATGTCCATTTATCGCTGTAGGGGTCACAGCGTGTTGCGAGGCATCGGAAAGCCCCTTGACTGACCGCCATGATGTTCTCTAACGCGATGGCCGAGACGGTCGACACCAAGCCCGCCTTCCGCGACGCGTTCAAGCGCCGCCGCTGCCTCGTGCCGAATCGAGGCGTTCTACGAATGGAAAAAGCTCGGGCCAAAGGAGAAGCAGCCCTATGCGTTGACGCTCGCCGACGGCGGGGATGACGAAGTGGCCGGTGAGCACGCGCGTCGGCAACGTCAAGAACAACGATCCGTCGCTGATTGAGCCGGTAGCGATCTGACCGCGTGGATATCGGCGCCAAAGAAGCCTCGGAAGCGCGTCGCCACCGCTGCCGACTAACCTCGTTTACACTTATCGTGGCGAGATGACGTCCGGCGGCGGTGAAGGCTGAACGACGGTTGCAGTGCCGCCGGGAGCGAGATAGCTGCCATAGGTCCAGCCCGAACCGGCTGGCGTTTCCACCTGTATCCAGCCGTAATTGGCGCTCGCCAGCTCGCGTACCGGCATGCCCGGCCGCAATGTTCCAATCACCGGTGAGGCGGTGCTGGGCCCCGATCGCAGGGAGACCGCCTGGATCGGCGTCGTCATGCCCTGCATTGGGGTCGCGTTGACCGGGATGGATTTCGTGGTGTCCGTTTCGGCAGTCTGTGCCGGTTGCGCGGCAGGGACCGGCGACGCAGGGACCGGCGATGCGGCCGGGCTCGCGGCCGTCGGAGCCATCTCGGTTGTTGTCGTCGTTGTTGTGTAACCCCATGGCGGGGCGGCGCCGGGCAACAGTTGGGACGCGGGCGGCTGCGCGTTGGCGCGCCCCATCGCGCCCGAGCCGGCAGCGATCAGCACCACGACGGCTGCCCCAAATGCGATCTTGCTCATGGCTGCTCCTTTTTCTAACGGCAACGCGCCAGGCGGGTGGAGCGTTCCGCAGTCGTCACAGCGCGGGTGCCGCTTCCAGTGAACGCGCTCGGCCTCAGCAGATCACCTGACACAGCCTGCACTGGTAGGTGCGATAAGGAGGGGCCCCGCAGCTGCCAAATCCGAAAGACCATACTATTTGGCGTGATTGAGGCGGCAGGTGACGGTCGCCTGCGGATTGGGGCCCCTATTGATCGCGCGTTATCGGTTACGTAACGACTAGCGCGCTATGCAGATCGTGTTGAGGCCCAGCATCCCGTTACGTAACGGCATATTTCCTATGGCGCTATCGAATGCAGAAAGGCAAAGGCGTCATCGTAACCGCCTTAAACAGGCAGCGAGGGCGGGAGGGTCGTTGACCCCCCAGCAGATCGCCGCTCGCGATGCTGTCATGGCGGACCCACTTTACCCAGTGCCGAACCTTGGAGCGCCCGCGCGAGAGCAAATGCCACGCTTCATGGGATGGGATCGGTATGAGTGGAGCGCATCACCCGCAGAGTTGGCCGAGCACTTCGGTATGCGCAGCGCCTGGGAGGGCTGGAGAACGGAACAGGACGCCGTGAAGGCGCAGCTTGCCCGCACCTTAGTTGCCGCCCGTCTGGCTGTTAGATTGCTCTGGTGACCCCGTGGCGCGTCCAGAGGTTTGGCTAGGACGCAACACGAACTGCGCACCGGAGATCAATGACGCCCGACAATAGCCGGCACGCCCTGATATTGTGGCCGAACGTTCAGGCGGCCTACAATGGGCGCAAGAACCGATTCGCTAAAGGCTCGCGGAGCGCCCCGATTAACGTGGGCGGGATCGCACCGGGCCGTTACCAGATACAGCGCATTTTATCTAAAGGCACAATATCTAGTGTTTTTCCCCGATTTACTTAAAAGCAGTTGAGTGGTCATCTTGC
>Ga0302324_100027663_pt1 | contig 10797 bp, 10 predicted proteins | sample Palsa_T0_1_FD_201949 | JGI IMG/M metagenome (GOLD analysis project Ga0302324, IMG submission 201949) | Peat permafrost microbial communities from Stordalen Mire near Abisko, Sweden - Palsa_T0_1 | ecosystem: Environmental > Terrestrial > Soil > Palsa > Peat permafrost | place: Sweden: Abisko...
AGACCTGCCCGTCGAGGAACGCTCCAACTGATGCTTACTTACATGTTTGACACGGATATCTCCTCCTACATCATGAAGCGTTCCAATGCGGCCGTGATGCTCAAGCTGCAATCAGTTGAAGTCGCTGAAGTCTGCGTCTCTGCTATTACCAAATGCGAACTCATGTATGGGGTAGAGGTTTCCCCGCAACGTCAGCGGGATGAGGCGGCGCTCAGCGCGTTTTTGCGCCACGTTCAGGTGTTGGACTTCTCCGCCGGTGCAGCGCTTGATTATGCCGGGATACGCGCAGATCTTAAGCAGCGCGGCGCGTTGATTGGCGGCAACGATTTGCTCATTGCCGCCCATGCGCTGAGCCTCGGACTTACGCTGGTCACCAACAACACAGCGGAGTTCGGCAGGGTCAAAGGCCTCAAAGTCGAAAACTGGACTGAGCCGATCATTTGAGCCTGCTCTAGTTCACCTGCCGCGGCCTGAAGTGACAGGTCCCACCCGCGAGCACCGCCGTCCAGATCGACAAATCCGCCGGCTGCTCGCTCGACCCCAGGAAAAGAATCCCATCGGGCGCCAAAAGCTTGTGCACATTGGCCAGCAGCGCCTTCCGCGTCTCCTGCGAGAAGTACAGCATCACATTGCGCGGAAAGATCACGTCAAATCGGTCGTCCGCCCGCTTGAACGGCAGTTGCGGCCCGCAAAGGTTTGCTTCCCTGAAGTTGCACATCCTCTTGATCTCCGGTTTCACCACCCACTCCTCGCCGTCACGATCAAAATATCGCACCACGAACCTGGCCGGCAGGCCGCGGTTCATCTCGATGCGGTGATAGGCGCCCGCCTGCGCCCGCGCTACAACTTCCGCCGAAATGTCTGTGCCCTCAATGCGAAGACTCCATTTGGACAGCATCGGAAAGTGCTCCGTCATCAAAATCCCCAGGCTGTATGCCTCCTGCCCCGTCGAGCAGGCTGCGCTCCAGAACCGCAGGCTGTACCTGGGCTTCCGCGCTTCAATCAGCTTGGGCAGCAACTCCGTCCGCAGCAGCTCAAACGGGCGCGTATCCCGAAAAAAACTGGTCTCGTTGATCGTCATTGCCTCGGCAATAGACCGTTCCAGCAGCGGATCCTTCCGCCGCTTGAGCAGATCCACGAGTTCATCCAGGTGGCTCAGCCCCCGGTTGCGCAGCACTTTTGACAGCCGCGTCTCAAATAGATAGTCGCGCGACGGATCAAGCACGTTCTGCGACAGGCCATACACCAGTTGGCGCAGATAGGAGTAGTCGACATTGGAGAGCAATTCCATCCCTACACCGCTTCCCGTAGCTCACGCGCCTCTGCTCGTGACCGGCTGCACAACCGCACGATTTCGGGCGCAATCGCATCGAGCGTCAACACCTTCTGGGCCAGGCCCGCGTTCGTCACCGCACCCGGCATTCCCCACACAATGCTGCTCGCCTCATCCTGCGCGATCACGGCGCCTCCGGCCGCGCGAATCGCTCTGCTGCCCAGCATGCCGTCCGCTCCCATTCCGGTGAGCACTACGGCCAGCACCGCCGATCCGTACACAGCCGCCGCGGAGCGAAAAAGCACATCTACCGCCGGCCGGCAATGATTCTCCAGTTGCCCCTGCGTCAGGTGCAACGTCGTCTTCAATCCGGCCTGTGCCGCGGAGCGCGCTTCCAGATGCCAGTTCCCGCGCGCCACATAAATTGCCCCCGTCCGCACCGGCTCGCCGTCCACCGCCTCCCGCGCACGCAACCGGCAATGCCCGTCCAGCCGTTCGGCAAACAGCCGCGTAAACAGCTCAGGCATATGCTGCACAACCATCACCGGCAGAGGAAAATCACCGGGCAACGCCGAAAGCACGATATCAAGCGCGGCCGGACCCCCAGTCGATGCTCCGATCACCAGCACTGCCGGTTGCGTCGTAATCGCCTGGTTGCGCGGCGCCAGCCCGATCGGCAACACCTGCCCCGTCCGGCCCACTCCCGGGAACACCCCGCGCATGCCGCCATCCATTGCGCCAGCACTCACGCCGGGAAACGCTCCCAACACTCCCAGTGACCCGAACTTTGCCGGACTCGTCAGCGCAACCATCTTCGGTCCCAGCTCCAGCGCCAGCTTTTTCGTTGCTTCCTCGCGGCTCGCCTGCCCTGAAGGCTTCGCTACATAGTCCGAAGCGCCCGCCGCCAGCGCGTCCAGCGTCACCTGCGCCCCATGTTGCGTTAGCGAGCTGCACATCAGCACGGGCATCTTGTGCCCGCGCGACCGCAACTCTTTCAGCGTCACCAACCCGTCCATTACAGGCATCTCCACGTCCAGCACCACGAGGTCAGGTCTCAACACGTCAACGCTCGACAGCGCGGACGCGCCATCCGCCGCTGTCCCAGCTACCTCAAACCCTGGGACGGAAGACACCACCGAGCGCAGCAGGCTTCGCATCACTGCTGAGTCGTCGACGATAAGAATGCGCTTCGGGCCACCAGCGGCCATCCCTCAGACCTCCGCCAGTTCAATCAGGGCCAGCTTCTCTTTCAGGCCTTCCTCATCGAATGGCTTCATCAGGTATTCGTCGGCGCCCGCATCCAGCGCCCGCAAAATAAAGTCGTTCTCCGCCTCCGTCGTCACCATCATCACTTTCACTCTGTCGAACCCATCCGCGCGCAATGCCTGCAGCATCTCCAGCCCGTTCATCACCGGCATATTCCAATCCACCAGTGCCAGTTCGAACTCCGGCCCGTCCCGCATCTTGTCCAGGCCCGCCAGGCCGTCGCCCGCCTCATCGCACTCAAAGCCCATCCGCTCCAGCATCCCCCGCAGAAGGCCTCGAACAAACCGCGAATCATCCACAATAAGTGCTCGCATCGTCTACTCCGCGTTCGCAGCAGTCGTGCCCCGCCTCCATCAGGCAGCCACGCTTCCGCTCAGCCGCATTGGATCCAGATTCTCTGCATCCAGCATCACCAGCAGGCTGTTCTTCAGTTTGTATGCACCGGCAAACAGCGCCCGCCGCCGCTCGTCCAGGATCGAAGGGTTCGGCTCATATTCCGCTGACGACGCCGTCAGCACCTCGCCCACCGAGTCCACCAGGAGCCCAATCGATCCGTTCGAATTCTCCAGCACAAGAACGTCCTGCGGCCCATCCTTGGGCGGCATTCCCAAAAGGTGGCGCAGGCTCACCGTGGTCAGCACGTCGCCGCGATAATGCACCAGCCCTCCCACGAATCCAGGTGCCAGCGGCACCGGCTGCGGCCTCGCCTTGCCCACGATCTCCAGAATGTGCGTGATCGGAACTCCATACAGTCCCTTACCCACGCGAACACTGCACATCTCCACCTGCGTCTCCGCTGTCGTTTCGCGTTTGGAGAGTTCACTGCCTGCAACGTTCATAGCGCAACCTCTGTCAACTGGCTGCATTCACTCGCTGCCCGCTCGACCACGGGAAGCGGCGCAACGGCGCACAGATCTACCACCCCCGTCACGCGGTTCTTCAGCAGCGTCACACCCGCGGCCTGCATGCTGTTGCCCGATTCGAACAAATCGCCGCCCGACGCTACGTCCAGCACGTGCGATACCGCGATGCCCAAGTGGCGATTCCCTTCGCGGCACACCACCACAATGATCTGCGCCTCTGGATCGTGCTGCACTGCAGCCAGAACGCCTCCCGAATCTTCCACCGGGAGCAGCTGCCCTTCGAAGTTCAACACCGGCCGACAGCCGATGTACTCGATTCGCGAAACCTTCAGTTGCTCAATGCGAAGAACATCGCTCAAAGGCACCGCGGCCCTGCGCTCTGCAGCCTCCACCAGCAGGTAGTCCATGCTCTTGCCCGCTTGCACGCCGTTCTCTTCCTCGCCTCCATGTGATCCTCTCTCTTCGCCGCTCATCGCCACGCCTGCCTTCACGGCGATCGCACTTGGATCGAGAATCAGTGCCAATTCCGCGTTGCCCAGCACCGTTGCTCCCGAGTAGAGCCCGATGGTCTTCAGTACCGGAGAAAGCGGCTTCACCACAATCTCCTCCGGATCGGCCAGCCCGTCCACCACCAGACCAAACCGCCGCCCGTCCGCGTTCAACACCGCGATAAAGTTGTCCTGCTCCGTCGCCAGCCTGTGCTTCCCCTCCGGCATCAGCAGCCGGTCAAGAAACACAAGGGGTAGCAGTTTCCCGCGCAAACGGTAGAGCGGCGCCCCTTCCATCCACTCAATCGCGCCCTCTGCCTGCTGCGGCGGAATATGCACCAGCTCCGAGAGCGCTCCCTGCGGCAACGCAAAGCTTTGCCGCACGCTGCGCACAATCAGCGCCGGAATAATCGCCAGCGTCAGCGGAATCCGCAGCCGCAAAATCGTCCCCTTGCCCGGCTTTGAATCGATTTCCACCTTCCCGCCGATCCTCTCCACGTTGGTCCGGACCACGTCCATCCCAACGCCTCGGCCGCTCACATTCGTGACCGCGGCCGCCGTCGAAAAACCGGGAAGAAAAATCAGCTGCAGAAGCTCCCGTTCCCCAAGCCAGTCTGCACGCTCCCGTGTGATCAGGCCGCGCTCAATCGCCTTCGCTCGTATCTTCTCTACCGCAATCCCGGCGCCATCGTCCGCCACCTCGATGATCACGTGACTACCTTCCTGCACCGCCCGCAACCTTAGCGTGCCCTCCGCATCCTTACCCGCTCTATTGCGCGCATCCGGATCCTCAATCCCGTGGTCAAGCGAGTTCCGCACCGCATGCGTCAACGGATCCTTGATCGCCTCGAGCAGGCTCTTGTCGAGCTCCGTATCCTGCCCTTCCATCTCGAGCCGCACCCGCTTGCCCAGCGACTGGCTCAGATCGCGCACAATGCGCGGCATCTTCGAGAAGATGTTCGACACCGGCTGCATCCGCGCCTTCATCACCGATTCGCGCAGATCCGACGTCACCATGTCCAGCCGGCGCGAAAGCATGGTCAAGTTCGGTTGTCCCGCCGTCGCCTGCAGCACCTGGTTGCGCGTCAGCACCAGCTCCCCCACCAGGTTCATCATTCGGTTCAGCAGCGTCACGTCCACGCGCAGAGAACTCTCCGCGGCCGCACTTGCCTGGACGCCTCTCTGCTTGCCCGCCTCAGGTACGGACACCTTGTCCTTCTTTTCCAGGTCCTTCTTTTCCGGATCCTTCGCTTCCTTTGCTTCCGCGCCCAGCCTGCCCCTGTCCTGCATCTCGTTCGACAGAGCCTCAGCTTCTACTGTCCCCGGCGCAACTTGTCCAATCCCGGCTGCAGCCGCAGCCGCTCTGCTCTGCGTGCTTGCCGGCGCCGTGTCCACCACCCCTCTTCCCGCCTGTTGCCCGCCCCGGCCCCGCCCTTGCTGCGCAGCCATCGCTGGTTTCTGCAACTCCTCCAGCTGGCTGATCAGCGCCGCATCCGTGTCTTCGCCCTCGCTCGCCTCCGTCTCAATCGAGCGCAAAATCGACCGCAGCCCATCCTGCAGTTGCAGCAGCCCCGTGATCACCGGTCCATCCGCCACCAGCTTTCCGTCGCGCAAAAGCCCCAGCAGATTCTCGCCCGAGTGCGCCAGCTTCTCCAGCCGCTTGAACCCAAGAAACCCCGTCGTCCCCTTGATCGTGTGCACGGAGCGGAAGATATCCGCCAGCAACTCCTTGTCCGACGGCTTCGACTCCAGCTCCGTCAAACAACGCTCCATCCGGTCCAGACCTTCCTGGCTTTCGATCAGGAATTCCCTCGTCAGATCATCCATTCCCCACCCACATTCATCCGCAAATCGGCTAAACCAGACTCAACCAAGCCGCTCATCGACCTATCCAGACTTAGACCAGCCCGGAAATCGGCCCAGTCCGGCGCACTAGGGCCCTTAGGGCCTTTATCGGAGTCTTCCGCTTCAACTTGAGCAGCCGGTCGGTGTACACACCCCGCCGCCATGCTTTAGCCTCAGAATTCACTCATTCCCACGATGAATGTCGATCGGATGCACCAATGAGCCCAGATAATCCCCCCAATCCTCCGCTAGATCCCGCCCTCGCAGAGCTCCTTGCCCGCGCCGAGCAAGCTGCGCTCCACTCCTACTCGCCCTACTCCGGCTTCCGCGTCGGCGCAGCTCTCCGCCTCACCACCGGAGAGATCGTCACCGGCACCAACGTCGAAAACGTCAGCTACGGCCTCACCATCTGCGCCGAGCGAGCCGCCCTCGTTCGTGCCGTCTCCCAATTCGGCCCGCAAATCCGCATCGCCGCCGTCGCCGTCGCCAACCTCAACAACGCCGCCAGCCCGCCCTGCGGCGCATGCCGCCAGATGCTCGCAGAGTTCATCTCCCCCGACGCGCCCGTCCTCTTTCCCGCCGCCGGCGGCCTGCACTCCATGCCCTTCTCCGCCGTCCTGCCAATGGCCTTCGAAATGAGGCTGAAATAAGGAGGCAGCGGCGGGTGGTACACCCTAAGCTGTTCGGATGTTCGTTCACCCTTTCATTTGGGTGCCCCGTCCTAGCTTGCTAGGGCGGGAACGGCCACCAATGTGCCGACAGCTCCTAAGGCCAGCACTCCGAGGCGTGGCCCCGACTTGCGATAATTCTCACAGTCAATAATCCGAGGCGCGCCCCATAATGCCCCAAGAATCCCCGCTCCACATGATCGACCTCATTCGCAAAAAGCGCGACGGCCTCGCCCTCGACTCCCGCGAGCTTCAATTCCTCGCCACAGGCGCAGCCTCCGGCGCCATCCCCTCCGAGCAGCTCGCCGCCTGGCTCATGGCCGCATGGATTCGCGGCCTCTCCCTCGACGAAGTCCGCGCCCTCACCCTCGCCATGCGCGACTCAGGCGAAAAATTCTCCCCCGCCCGCCTCGGCAAAGTCGCCGTCGACAAGCACTCCACTGGCGGCGTCGGCGACAAGACCAGCTTCCTCATCGCACCACTCGCCGCGGCTTGCGGAGTCGCCGTCCCCATGATCTCCGGCCGCGCCCTCGGCCACACCGGGGGCACTCTCGACAAACTGGAGTCCATCCCCGGCTTCCGCACCGCCCTCACCCTCGGCGAGTTCGAAGCCGTCCTCACCCGTTGCGGCTGCTCCATCGTCAGCCAGACCCCCGCGCTCGTCCCCGCCGACCGCGTACTCTACGCCCTGCGCGACCTCACCGGCACCGTCGAAAACTCCGGCCTCATCTGCGCCAGCATCCTTTCCAAAAAACTAGCCGCCGGCCTCGACGCCCTCGTCCTCGATGTCAAGACCGGCTCCGGCGCATTCCTCCGCAACCCCGTCGACTCCGAGTTCCTCGCGGCCCTCATGGTCGCCACCGCCGAGTCCGCGGGAACCCGCACCGTCGCGCTCCTCACCGACATGGGCCAACCCCTTGGCTGCGCCGCCGGCAACCTTATCGAACTCGTCGAATCCGTCGAACTTCTCCGCGGCCAACGCCCGCCTCAAAGCGAAGACCTCCGCGAACTTTCCCTCATCCTCGCCGGCTGGATGATCCACCTCGGCGGCAAGGCCGAAACGCCGCACTCCGGCTACCAACTTGCCGAAGCCGCACTTCAGGATGGAACTGCCCTCGCGCTCTTCTTCAAGATGATCGACGCGCAGGGTGGCGACGTCTCAGTCTTCGATGACGCGGCCCATTTCCATGCCCCCGGCGCAACCACCGTGCTACCTGCATGGGAATCCGGCTTCATCGCCGCCATGGACACCACCCAGATCGGCTGGGCAGTGCAGCGCACCGGCGCAGGCCGCGAGAAAGCCGGCGAGCCCGTCGACCCCCACGCCGGAATTCTCTTCCACGCCCGCCGGGGCACATGTGTCGAAAAAGGCCAGCCCATCGCCACCCTCTACGCCACCCGCGAAGAGGTGCTCGCCGAGCCGCTTGCTCTGCTGAAGAGCGCAATCACCGTGTCCAAAACGCCGCCGGACGCAGTCCCCCTTGTCGGCCGCATCTTCACCCGCGAAAATGCTGAATCCCATCTCCGCGATGCTGTAAGGTAGTTGAAACAGTGGTCAGAGGTTAGTGATTAGTGGTTAGCCGGCGCACCCCAAGCCGTTTGCCGTCCATCAGCAGTTTTGGACCTCGGACGCCGGCAGGGCGTCGCGCTCAACATCGCCTTTGTCGTCCGACCAGGCGGCTTTGCCCTCTTCACTAACCACTAATCACTAACCACTAACCACTGTCTCCCAAGGAGACCCACTTGGATCGATTCACCGGAGTGCTCGGAATTCTTGCCGTCCTCGGCGCGGCCTGGCTGGGCTCCACCAATCGCCCCCACATCCGCTGGCGCACTGTCGCCTGGGGCTTGAGCCTGCAGTTCATCTTCGCCTTCCTCGTGCTGCGCTTCGACTACGGGCAGCGCTTCATGACCTGGGCCGGCAGCGTAGTCAACGCCATGCTTGCCTGCACCGCCGCCGGAACCAAAGTCCTCTTCGGCGCGCTGGGCACGCCCAACACTTCGCTCGGCTCCATCTTCGCCTTCCAGGTGCTGCCCACTATCATCTTCATCAGCGCTTTTTTCGCCGTCCTCTACCACATTGGCGTCATGCAGATCATCATCCGCGGCCTTGCCTGGGTCATGCTCAAGACCATGCGCATCTCCGGCGCTGAATCCATGAACGTCGCGGCCTCCATCTTCATGGGACAAACGGAAGCCCCGCTCACCATTCGTCCCTTCCTCAAAGGCGCAACGCGCTCCGAACTAATGACCATCATGACCAGCGGCATGGCTCACGTCTCCGGCGGCATCATGGCCATGTACATCTCGCAGGGCATCGAAGCGCGCCACCTGCTCTCCGCCGTCATCATGACCTCGCCCGGAACCATCCTCATATCCAAGATGCTCGTCCCCGAAACCGAAGTCCCCGCCACCGAGGGCCGCGTCGTCATTCCCAAAGACGAGCAGCACAGCGAAGAAAACCTCATCGGCGCCATCGCCCGCGGCACCATCGACGGCGGCAAGCTGGCCATGAACGTGGCCATCATGCTCATCAGTTTTCTCGCGCTCGTCGCCCTGCTCGACTCGCTACTCACCTGGGTTCACGGCGGCGTGCCCTTCGTCCCCGGCTCCCTCGGCCAGATTCTCGGCTATGGCTTTTGGCCAGTGGCTTGGGTCATCGGCGTTCCCTCGCACGACTGCCTCGCCATCGGCAACTTGCTCGGCACCCGCATGGCTCTCAACGAGGTCATCGCCTACATCGCCCTCGGTGCGCAAAAGGCCACGCTCTCGCCGCGCTCCTTCACCATCGCCACATTTGCGCTCTGCGGATTCGCCAACCTCGGCTCCATCGGCATGCAAATCGGCGGCATCGGCGCACTCGTCCCCGAACGCCGCAACGACCTGGCCAAGCTAGGCGTCCGCGCCATGCTCGCCGGCACCATGGCCAACCTGATCTCCGCCTCCATCGCCGGCATGTTTTTGGGATAACAGCACGAACTCACCTCAAAAGATCGGGCGCCCCACCCCCTCCTGAAATGATCGGGTATGAGTTGAAATGATCGGGTGCCCCATCCTCGCGACGTCTTTGTTTTTGTCGCTAGGGTGGGCTGCCAGGAATCTCACCGGGTTTATTCCAACCCTCCCCAGGAATCTTCAATCCCATCCGTCTTCCAAGTGTCCACGGCGACTCGATCTCCACTGTTCCCGCCGCCCCGGTCTGATAGTGCCGAAAACTCGACCACTTCCAGTCCTCCGGCCTACAAACAAATCCGCGCGAAACAGGATTTCGATGGATATATCGAAGTTTCTCAATACGCTTCTCTTCGGAATGAACATTAAAGTCGTAGTACCGCTTCAACCAGAAAGGCCGCGGCGTGCACTGCTTTGAGACGGAGGTCTTCAACGCTTGAATTGCGCGGTCCAGCGTACCTCGGCGAGGCTCTGACACGAGCAAATGCACGTGCTCAGGCATGACCACATAGCCAAATACGAACAAGACATATCGCCTTCGCATCTCCTCAAGAGATCGCTCGAAAATAGCGCAGGTCTTCGGAGTTTCCAGATACGGAAGCCGATCATGGCAACTAAAAGTGAGGAAATGAAAATCGCCGGTCTTTTGAAAGCGCTCAAGCCTGTCGGGCATGACAACCAGATTCTATTCCCACCCTAGCCGCAAGAACAAAAACGCGGCGAGGGTGGGGCACCCATTCATAAAATGACCCGCAGTCTCGACTTTGAGACCTGGGAGTCAGTGGGCGCTCACCTCGCCGCTGCTTCCCTCCGAACCCGCCTCATCCGGTAGAACACCGTCAGCCCCGTGACACTCCCGCACGTCAACAAACTCGCCGCCATCCCCAATATCAACGACCAGTCCCGCTGATACACCCCGTGCACAATCCCAATCGCCTGCAGCACGCTGAATCCCCCAAACGTGATCAGCGAAATCCCCTCATCCGTCTTCTTCCGCCACACCGCCAGCACCTGCGGCACAAACAACAGCGCATTGCACCCCAGCCCCAACCCAAAAATCACCGCGACAATTTCCTTCATCCGATCATCCCTTCGTTTCTACTGCTCCAGTCCCTCTTCTTTTTTTCTTGCCTTTTGCGCATTATTTCCACCTCTCGGCGCACAATCAATCCGTGAAAAGCAAACAGCCCATAAACGTGTGCAGTGTCGGAGACGCGCTCGGTCTATTTCGTCCGAAATCCGCCCGGTTTATACCCCCCTACCCCAGCCCCTACCCCCTCCCCCCTGTTTTCTTTCAACATGATGAAAACAAACATGTTACCCTCATCGACTATTTTGATACCTACTGAAAACAAACAAGTTACAGACACCAGCCCGTCGGAAAACTGCCATTTTCCATCGCAAAACAGCCTTTTTCGGCGCAATACAACGCAAACGGCGTT
>Ga0302324_100027664_pt1 | contig 10797 bp, 8 predicted proteins | sample Palsa_T0_1_FD_201949 | JGI IMG/M metagenome (GOLD analysis project Ga0302324, IMG submission 201949) | Peat permafrost microbial communities from Stordalen Mire near Abisko, Sweden - Palsa_T0_1 | ecosystem: Environmental > Terrestrial > Soil > Palsa > Peat permafrost | place: Sweden: Abisko...
ATTCCGTGGCCGGGATCAGCATCGGCTCGCCGCCCTGCAGGATCAGCCGCGTAAGCGACGTCGGATCCGCCATGAGCTCGGCGAGAATCGCTTCGTCGTCGTACCAGGCCTCGCCCTCGGCGTGGCGCAGGAAGGCGCGCTCGTTACGCGTGCGACCGGCGGCTCCGGTCCTCGTCCGGTGCAGAATGAGATCTTCGACGAGGAAGCCGGCCCCCGTCGGACCGGTCTTTGCGCTGACCGCTTGCAATTCCAGCTCGATGTTGCCGCCCGGCACGAGGGCATCGGCCGGCAGCTCGACCACGACTTGGCGCCCCGGAAACCACTCGCTGCGCCGCAGCAACCGTCCGTTGAGCGAGACCGTGCCGAGGAATGGCACGGCGTTCAGCTTCGAGACGTGGATTTCCAGCTTGCTCGGAACATGGTCGGTCGCGCTCGGCATGGAGATCGACGCCGGGCCCACCAGATCGCGATGGAAGCTTCGGTCGTTCGCCCACACGCCGTTGCCGAAGCCGGTGTATTTCGCGCCCAGCACGTAGCGCGGCAGCAGGCTGAGCCGGTCGCCGCGCCAGCGCCCGACCTCATTCGTGTCCGCGTGATAGTCGTCGGCCCATTTGGCGAACACGGGATCCTCGGCAATCCGACTGCTGTAGCGGGTGCCGCACATCCGGCATTTCAAATTGCACAGCGGGCCGAGATTGAGCTGATACTCGTTGGGTCGCGGTCCGCGCGGCGCGCCCGGCCGGGCGGCGAGGTCGGCAATGGTTCGGTCGAGCGCGAAGCGCTCGTCCCAGCGGGTGTTGACCCAGCTGCGCAGCTCGCCGCCGCTGTTCGCCTGGTAGTGGTTGCAGCGCGCGCACTCGCGCACCGGCTGATCGGCGATGAGCGCTGCGCGAGCCTCGGTCAGCGCCGGCGAATGCCAGATCTCCTCCAGGCTGTCGACATGCAGGTTCATCCGCCGATCACCGTCATGGATCACGTCGGTCGCGATGCAGCACATCTTGACCTCGCCATTCGGTTCGATCTGAAGATGCGTGAAGGGCCGAACGCAAAAATATCGAGTTTCGGTCATGGCAATATTTGACGCGGTGCTCCGAGTCTCACCTCGGAGGGACCCAAAGATATCGGCTATCCCGTAACGAATCGATTAAGAAATATTCTCCAGGCCCAGCAACGCCCCCCGAGCCGAGGTCGAAGACCCGCCGGCCGGCAAAATCGATCTTGGCCGTGGGCTCCTCGATACGACACGGCCGCGCCGAACGACGCGTCGTCCGCCGCTCGTGATCTCTCATGGCGGGGTTGGGTGACGCGTGCGATATTCAGCGGCCGAACACTGCCAACCCGATAGATCCTGCGCGAACCATGCCGTCCCTTACCCTCTTCACCTCGATTCCCGGCAGCGTCAAGCGCCTCGACCGTGCGGGCCGCGACATCGGCGCAGCCTATCTGCGACGCTGCGTTGCCTCATGGATCGAAGCGGGCCATCGGGTGGTGTCGGTGAACGGCACTGACGAGGCGACGGAGGTCGCCGAGCAATATGCCGCCGTGGAGGTCCGGCCGATCGAACGCACGGCGCTGGAAAAGACCGGGCGACCCTTGGTGTATTTGGCCGACCTCCTCCGGGAGTGCGCCGCCTCCCCCGACGTGCTGGTCGGGATAATCAATGCCGATCTCTATCTCCACGCTTCGACCGCGCTGCAGCAGCAGCTCGCCGACGCGGACGGCACCTCGCTCCTCTACGGCCAGCGGCTCGACGTCGATGACATAGACGAGCCCGGCGGCGCCAGCCCCTATGTCAGCGGGCTCGACTATTTCTTCTTTGCGCCCGCCATGGTGCGGGAGCTGCCCGATGAAGGCTTCCTGCTCGGCGAGACCTGGTGGGATTTCTGGCTGCCGATCGTGCTCGTCAAGCGCGGCCATCGTTTGCGTCCGGCGACGACGCCGCTGGTGCTGCATCTGCGGCACGACGAATCGAGCATCGCCCATCGGTCATCGACCTACATCGAGCATTTCCAGGCGTTCGCGCGGTCGCTCAGCGTGCGGCTGCCGCTGCCCGGCACGCAACCGTGGGATCTCCAGGTCCGACCGCTGCTGGCCGCGTTTCTGAGGCATAACCGCGGCACCGCGAGCCCAATCGAGCAAATCTACTTGTCGCAATTCCTGTCGCTCGCGCTGTCCCTCTACGTGGCCCAGGATCCCGCGCTTCAGGCGTCGTTCGCCAGGGGCTGGCGCGGCTTGATCGAACAGGCGAGGGATGCGGATGCTCGACAGTTCGCTGCGGCGCTGCTCGATACGGCGATGGCGTTGGGCATGGCCGTAGGGCTCGCATGAGCCGCCGCGCCGTCAAGCGTTGTCGATCTTGATGAACTTGGTAAACACGTCGCAGATCACCGAATAGCGCGCCAGCTCGGGCACCTTGAGCAGATCGAGCACCTTGTCGACGCTCTGGAACGCCTCGTAGTCCGGGACCAGGTACTGGCCGGCGCGCTCGGGGTGGCTGGTATGGCGGCCGGCGCCGCGCTCGGCGATGTGGGTCGCCGTCATGGTGCGCGCGGTCTTCTCGCGCACCCGGTCGTAATGCAGGATCCTGAACTGGTTGGGCGCGTTGACCGGGACGTAGCCCGCGCGCATCAGGCGGTCGGCGATCGCGTTGTCGCAGCCGAGCGTGCCGATCTCGAAATCGCAGTCCGCCACATCGATCGGCGTCTTGAAGATCCAGGCGTCCTGCGTGGTCGCGAAGGCGAGCGCGGCGAACGCCGGATCCCTGTAGGTCGATCCGTCGTGGCTGTATTCGGTGCGCCCCTGGCAGAACACCGTCTTGCTGCCGCGCAGCATCGCTTCGGCGCGCGGCCAGTCGCTGTCTGGATCGAGGAAGATGTCGAGATTGAGCAGCGCCACGACCTCGTCGGGCAGCACCGCGTTGGCATAATCGAGAGCCATCCGATAGGTCAGCCAGCGCGCCACCCGGTGCTCGACATAGCGCGGGTGCCGGGTGAATTCCGCTGGCACCGCGATCTTGGGCTCGACCAGGTTGTGCACCGCCTTGATGTGCGGATTGGCGAGATTGCGGCGCACGCATTCGTCATATTCGGCCATTCGGTCGGGCCGCGGGTCGTTGCAATATTGGATCAGGACCGACAGCACGGCGCGCATCCGATGAAACCGAGCCGGATCACCATAGGAAGCCTCTCCGGCAAAAGCAATTTGCCCCGGCAATGCCGGTCCGACTATAAGCCGGCATGACCAGCACGGCCGATCTGTTGCAGCAGGGCATCGCGCATCATCGCGCAGGACGCCTCCAGGAGGCCGGCGCGCTCTACCAGCAGGTCCTGGCGCTCGAGCCGGCGCACGCCGATTGCCTGAACCTGATGGGCGTGATCGCCAACCAGGTCGGCCGCCCCGAATTGGCCGTCGACTATATCGGTCGCGCCCTCCGCGTCGAGGAGAAGAGCGCGATCTATCACAACAATCTCGGCCAGGCGCTGCTCGCCCTCGGCCGGCTCGACGACGCGGTCGCCAGCTTTCGCCGGGCGCTCGCGCTCGAGCCCAAGCTGGCCGAAGCCTACGCGAATCTCGCGATCGCCTTCCGACATCAGGGCAAGACCGGCGATGCGCTCGCGCTGTTCAGGCGCGCGCTCGAGCTCAAGCCGGATTTCGCCCAGGCGCACAACAACCTGGCCAACATGATGGCCGAGCTCGGGAGGCTCGACAGCGCGATCGATCACTACGATCGGGCGCTGGCGTTGACCCCGGACGATCCGGAGATTCTGACCAATCGCGGCAGCGCCCTGCTGGGCCAAAGCCGGATCGCCGACGCGGTCGCGAGCTTTCGGCGGGCGCATGCGCTGCGCCCGACCGATGCGCTGCTGCTCAAATGCGCGCTGGCGCTGCCGATCATTCCGGCATCGATCGGCGAGATCGAGCGCGTGCGCGCCACCCTCGGCGACGAGGTTGCAGCGCTGCGCCACCGCTTCATGAGCCTGTCCGATCCGGAGCGCCAGATCGGCCAGACCTGCTTCCATCTCGCCTATCATGCGCGCGACGACCGGCAGCTGCAGCGCGCGCTCGCCGCGCTCTACGCCGAAGCCTGCCCGTCGCTGCTGACGAGCGCGCCGCATTGCCTCCATCCGGTTCCATCCGCCGACGGTCGCGTGCATGTCGGATTCGTATCGCATTTCTTCCGGACCCATACGATCGCGCGGCTGTTCCACGGCCTGATCGCGCAGCTGGCGCGCGATCGCTTCCACGTCACCCTGCTGGCGACCCCCTGTCCGCCCGATCCGGCGCGCGCGGCGCTGGTCGAGGCGGCCGACGCCTTCGTCGAGCTGCCGTTCGATCTCGCCACGGCACGCCAGCGCGTCGCCGACTGCGCGCTCGACGCGATCGTCTATCCCGACATCGGCATGTCGCCCTTGACCTATTTCCTCGCTTTCGCGCGGCTGGCGCCGGTGCAATGCGTGTCCTGGGGCCACCCGGACACGACCGGCATCGCCAATCTCGACTATTTCCTGTCGTGCGACGCGATGGAGCCGGACGATGCCGAGGCGCATTATTCCGAGCGCCTGGTCCGGCTCCCCGGCCCGACCGTGTATTACGAGCGGCCTGACTTCGACGCGCGCCTCAAGGACCGCGCCCAGCTCGGCCTCGATGCGGCTGCCCATCTTTATGTGTGTCCGCAGAGCCTGTTCAAATTCCATCCCGAGTTCGATGCGGTGCTGGTCGAGATCTTGCGCCGCGATCCGGCCGGTCGGCTGGTCCTCGTGCAGGGCGCGCACCGCCATATCGACGATCTGCTGATCCAACGCCTGACGGCTGGGGCTCCCGAGATTGCCGCACGGATCACCGTCCTGCCGCCGCTCAATCGCGGCGACTTCGTGGCGCTGCTCGCCGCCAGCGACGTGATGCTCGATCCGCTGCACTACAGTGGCGGCAACACCAGCCTGGAGGCGTTCTCGGTCGGAACGCCGGTCGTGACCTGGCCGGGCGCCTTCATGCGCGGCCGCCACACCTACGGCTTCTACAAGCTGATGGGGCTCACGGACTGCGTCGCGCGCGACACGACCGACTATGTCGCCATCGCGCTCAGGCTGGGCACCGACCCGGCATGGCGCGCCGCGGTCAGCGGCCGCATCCGCGCCGCCGCCGCGGCGCTCTACGAGAACCGCGAGACCGTGCGCGCGCTCGAGGATTTTCTGGTCGACGCCGTCGCGCGTGCGCGCCGCTCGAGCGATCCAACGGCAGCCGCGCGCCTGCAAGGTCGCATCGACCCTTGACCCGGCGATCTCAGAGCTGGGCGAGCTGCGCGAAATAACGTCGAGCCAACGTGCCGCCGTCGCGGGCGTCGGCCGCGGCGAGATACAAGTGGGCGAGGTCATATGAGCGATAGACGTCGTGCGACAGCACGGCCAGTTTGCGCAGCTTGTCGGTGGAGAGCGTGTCGAGCTGCACCGGCGAGTGGACATAGACTGCGTCCGACCACAAGCGTTGATTGAGGCCGAAATCGACCGCGCCGACTTGCAGCGGCTTCATGGTCAGGGAATTCATGTCGACAAAGGTATGAAACCAGAAGCCGCGCTGCCTCAGGTAGGTATCTATGTCGGCGAACAGCGGCTGCCCCTTGTAGAGCTCGATGAACATGACTTCTGTCTGGATGGAAACGGCCGCCGCAAGTGCATTTTCTGCGCCGTTGAAGACGCCGAGCTCGCCGCCCTGGACATCGATCGCGATATGGTCGACGTCGCCGATCTCGTCGATGTCGTCGATCCGCACGGTTCGCACATCGACCGTGCCGAGCGCCGCCATGTTCTCCGCCAGGTAATTGAACAGACTCAGCACCGGCATATTGGGTGGATAGAGCGACCCGGTATCCGGCCTGATGGTCCGATGGAATGTGGCCGGGCCGCCACCGCCGACGAACAGCGGAAAGAACCGGTGGGGTGGCCCGTATTTCATCGACAGATCCGTGCAGGCGGCCAGATCGGGCTCGAACCCGATCACGCGCGCATGACCGGCGGCGACCAGACCGGCATAGGGCGGCGGGAATTGCGCGTTCTCGGCCGCACCGACGTTCAGCACGTTGATCGACGGTAGGCTGGGTTCCAGATCGTACAGGCTGAACATTGCCATGCCGGGTTCTACGATGATGACCGGAGGCTGTCCACTGCCCACCGAGCCGGGCTTGCCGGGCTGCAACCCGCCCGGCAGGATGGCGCAAGCGATCGTCATCCCAGTTATGCTGGTGCGGCGCGACAAGCTGCAAATGGAGGCCATTGTTGGCGCTGGTCCGACTCTCGGCGGTGAGCAAGGTCTTCCGATCGCTGCAGGGCCGGGACTATGTGGCGGTGCGTGATTTCGATCTCGAGATCGAGGCCGGCGAATTCTTCTGTCTGCTCGGCACGAGCGGCTGCGGCAAGACGACCGTGCTCAATCTGGTGGCCGGCTTCGAGCGCGCGACCACGGGCAGCGTCGAGATCGGCGGCCGCGCGATCGAGGGCCCGGGCGCCGATCGCGGCGTGGTGTTCCAGGGCGACGACTCGCTCTATTCCTGGCTGACCGCGCTCGCCAATGTCGAGTTCGGCATGCGGATGCGCGGCATCAAACGCGGCGACCGGCAAGACCGGGCACGTCGCTATTTGGACCTCGTCGGCTTGGCGGGGCAGGACAACAAGCACCCGTCCGAGCTGTCCGGCGGCATGAAGCAGCGGATCCAGATCGCCCGGGTGCTCGCCAACGAGCCCGAGATCCTGTTGATGGACGAGCCGTTCGCCGCGCTCGATGCGCAGACGCGCGGCGTGATGCAGCAGGAGCTGCTCAAGATCTGGCGAGCCACCGGCAAGACGGTGCTGTTCATCACCCACGACATCGACGAGGCGATCATTCTGGCGACCCGCCTCGGCGTGATGCATGCCGGGCCGGCATCCAAGCTCAAAGGCGTGATCCCGGTCGAGCTCGGCGACCACGAGCGCGACCGCACGGCGGATCGTTTCATCGGGGTCTATCGCCAGGTCCATGCGATGATCCGCGAGGAGCTCGCCATCGCGACGCGGCAAACCGCATGACGGTATTCGGACGACTCGGCGAGCGCGCGAAGATACTCCTGGGCTATGCGATCGGCTTCGCGTCGATGTTCGTGCTCTGGCATGTCGCTTCCGTGTATCTCGTGAGCTCGGTGCTGTTCCCGCCGCCCACGCGCGTCTTCGTGAAGGGATACGAGCTCGCGCGCGACGGCGTGCTGGGCCAGCAGATTGCGATCAGCATGCAGCGCATCTTGATCGGCTTCGTCTGCGGCTCGGCGATCGGCGTGCCGGTCGGGCTCGCCATCGGCTCGTTCGCGGCGGTTCGGCGCGTGCTCGAGCCCTACACCGAGTTCTTCCGCTTCATACCGGCGACCGCGATGATCACCGTGGCGGTCATCTGGTTCGGCATCGGCGAGGGCTCCAAGATCTTCCTGATCATCTACACCACCGTGTTCGTCGTGATCGTGAACACCGCCGCCGGGGTCGGCGCGGTCGCGCCCAACAAGATCCGCGCCGCGCAGTCGCTCGGCGCCAACCGCGCGCAGATCTTCCTGTTCGTCGCCCTGCCCGCGACGGTACCCTACATCCTCACCGGCATGCGGGCGGCGATGGGCAATTCGTTCATCACCATCATCGCCGCAGAGCTGATCGCGGCCAATGCCGGGCTCGGCAAGATGATCTGGGATGCCCGCTTGTTCATGCTGGTCGACCAGATCTTCGTGGCGCTGGTCGTGCTCGGGCTGCTCGGCTTCGTCACCGACCGGCTGTTTCGCTGGGCGATCTACGCCTTTGCCGGGCGGTTCTCGCCAATTACCTGACCAGGCACCTGACCTGGCGCCTGATTCGAAACACGCGACGGATGCAGCGAAGGAATGGGACGATGACGAACCGGAAGATGTGGTTGGCGGCGCTGGTCGCCGTGAGCGGCCTCGGATCGGCGCCGGCCGACGCCCAGCAACCGATCAAGATGACGATCGCGACCGGGGTCGATCCGGCGTTCTCGCAATTCTACGTCGCCAAGGAAGCCGGCCTGTTCGCGCGCAACGGGCTCGACATCCAGATCAACACCGGCGCCTCGGGCTCGGCGATGGTGCCGTTCCTGATCAACAACCAGGTCAACGCCGCCTATGGCAGCGATCTGGCCGGCGTGATCAACCACAATGTCGATGCCAACGTGGTGGCGGTCGCCGACGGCACCTACTTGCGCAAATGGCTGTCGGTGGTCGCCAAGGACATCGCCGATCTCGACGGGCTCAAGGGCAAGCGCGTCGGCATCGCGAAGGGCACCGGCAGCGAGATCTTCTGGGCTGGGGTGGTCAAGAAATTCAACCTCAACCCGGCCGATTACACGATCGTCGACCTCGAGGCGCCCGAGATGCTCGCCGCCACCGAGCGCGGCGACATCGACGCGTTCGCGACCTGGGAGCCCTGGCCGACCCGCACGATCCGCTCGGTCAAAGGCACCAAGATCCTGGTCGACGCCGAAAGCATCTACAACAACCGCAACTATGTCTACATGAACCGCGGCTGGATCGAGCAGAACCGCGATGCCGCCGAGCGCTTCGTGCGCGCGCTCGTCGAGGCCAACGACTTGATCGAGCAGGATCGCCCGGCCGCCGCCGCGATGGTGGCGAAGTTCCTCAACATGCCGCTCGACTTCGCCACCGAGCTGATGCCCAAGGTGGACTACGACATGAACTGGACCGACGGCTCGCTGCGCACGATCAAGGATGCCGCCGATCTCCTGATCGCGCAGGGCAAGATGAAGTCGCCGCTCGACTACGACACGTACGTCTACACCGATCTCCTGAAGCAGGTCCGGCCGGCATCGGTGCAGATCACCAAGATGCCGCCGGCGTAGCGCGCTCGCTGCCCTCCCCCATGCTGCGCACGGGGGAGGGACGCGCCGGTTCCATCGGCTGACCCTGCCGCTCCCTAGCTTCCCGCTTTCGGCATCAGGATGAAATTCTCACTGGTTTCGCGCGCCCCCCAGCGGTCGCGCTCGACGGTGTGGATGAAATCCTCGACGGCGTCGTTGAACTTGGCCGGCTCCTCGAGATTGATCGTATGGCCGGTGCGCGGCAGCATGACGAGGCCGCAGCGCGGGATGGTGCGCTTGAGGAACAGCGCCAGCTCGAGCGTCGAATCGTCCTCGTCGCCGGCGATCACGAGCACCGGCACCGGAATCGCGCGCAGCTCTGCCGGCCGTTCGAAAAACGGCACGCGCTGCGCCTGGACGCCCCGCATGGTCAGCGCATGGCCGCGCGCCGAGCCGGCGGCGAACTGGCGCTTGAACTCCTCCCAGCCGCGCGGATCCTTGTCCCGATATTGCACGCGCGACGGCGTCGCGCAGTAGATCTCGGCCATCGCCGCGATGCCCTCGCGCTCGAGCCGGTCGGCGAAGCCCATGCATTCGTCATGGAACCGGCGCCGTTGCGCGGGGTCGGTGGTGGCGCCGCCGCCGGCCGCCGCCGCGGTCAGGGACAGCGCCAGGTCGGGATGGCGGATGCCGAACTCGAGCGCTGCCGTGGCGCCCATCGACAGCCCGACCAGATGCGCCTTCTCGATGCCGAGCCCGCGCAGCACGGCGGCGGCATCGTCCGCCGCGCGGGCCTGCGAATAGGCCGAAACCGCATCGGGAATGTCGGACGGCGGCCAGCCGCGCGCCGCATAGGTGATGCAGCGATAGCGCCGCGAGAAGTGGCGGATCTGCGGCTCCCAGCTTTGCGGATGGCCGCCGAACTCGTGCAGGAACAGGATTGGCTCGCCCGCGCTGGTCGCCTCCCAATGCAGCTTGACACCGTCATCGGTGATGATGTGGGGCATGGCGGCTCCTCCTGGTGTGTCGCATGATTTGACTCCGGGCCGCCGAGGCTTTTCAAGTCGTCGACGAATCCCTAGCGTGATCGGCGGGGAGACCCTCTGCATGCCGGACCTGGCATTTTTCTCGATCGCGCGCCTGACCAGCCTGATCGACCAGGGCGCGCTCGACCCGGTCGCGCTGACCCGGCTCTGTCTCGATCGCGCGGAAGACGTGGGGCGCCCGCTCAACGCCTTCGTCCGGCTCTGCCGCGACACGGCGCTCGCCGAGGCCGCGGCGGCGGGGCAGCGGGCCCGCGCGCACCGGCGACTCGGCCCGCTCGACGGCGTGCCGATCGCCATCAAGGACAATATCGACGTCGCCGGCCTGCCGACCAGCAACGGGTTCGGCGGCGCGCCATGGCGCGTGCCGATCCAAGACGCCGAGGTGGTGCGCCGGCTGCGCGCCGCCGGCGCCGTGATCCTCGGCAAGCTCAACATGCACGAAGGCGCGCTCGGCGCGACCAACGACAATCCGCATTTCGGACGCGCGATCAATCCGCACCGCGCCGGCTTCACGCCCGGCGGCTCGAGCGGCGGCTCAGGTGTCGCGGTCGCGGCCGGGCTGTGCGCCGCCGCGCTCGGCACCGACACCGGCGGCTCGGTGCGCCTGCCGGCCGCCTATTGCGGCGTGGTCGGGCTGAAGCCGAGCTACGGCCTGGTCAGCACGCGCGGCGTCGTGCCGCTCAGCTACCGGCTCGACCATGTCGGGCCGCTGACCCGCACGGTCGAGGACGCCGCCCTGATGCTCGGCGCCATGGCGGGACGAGATCCCGACTGCCCGGAATCGCGCCCCGGAGCGCCGCCGCCCGATGTCGCGGCGCGCGCGTCGCTCGACGGCGTCCGCCTCGGCGTGCTCCGCAATGTCGATGACGACGCGCCCGAACCGGCGGTGGCGGCGTCGTTCCGCGCCGCCTGCGTGCAG
>Ga0302324_100027666_pt1 | contig 10796 bp, 12 predicted proteins | sample Palsa_T0_1_FD_201949 | JGI IMG/M metagenome (GOLD analysis project Ga0302324, IMG submission 201949) | Peat permafrost microbial communities from Stordalen Mire near Abisko, Sweden - Palsa_T0_1 | ecosystem: Environmental > Terrestrial > Soil > Palsa > Peat permafrost | place: Sweden: Abisko...
GCCCTCCACCGACGAGCACAGCAGCGAGTAACAGCAACGCCGCGGTCCAAGCTCCTACGGGATGCTCCTGAAAAATCCGATGGAGGCCCCGCTTTTTGCGATTGTCGTCGGGCAGTTCTAGTTTCATCGTTGCCAGCGGGGCAGCATTCAGTTCGTTCAACTCCATGTCTTCCGCAGACATTAATGTCCTCCGAGGTATTGGCTGAAATTGGTTCGTGCAACACCGAGGGCACGAGCGAGCGCCAGTTTTGCGAGATTGTGGCTATAGAGGCTGGTAATGTATTGATCGTTGGCACTGGCCAGGGACTGCTCGGACTGCACCACCTCGACGCTGTCAGTGACGCCAGCGACAAAACGTTCTTTGGAACGGGCTACGTTGTCGTTGGCCAATTTCACATTCTGATGAGCGACGTCAACTTGCTCTTTGGCGGCGTTGAGATTGAGAAATGCAGTACGTACGTCGTAATCAATCTGGCCACGGATGTTTTCTGCTTCTGCTTTCCTCTGGCGCAGAGTCGCTTGCGCTTGGGTTATGTCGCCGTCGATCCGACCGCTGGTAAAGATCGGTACATTGATCCCTGCTTGGAAACTAAAGATTCCGTGGGACTGACCGAAGGTTGATCCCTGGTCGCCGTAATCACCATTCACCGCCACGACGGGATAACGCTCGCCCTTAGCGGCTGACAACGCCTGCTCGGCTGATTTCGCAGAATTGAGAACAGAGCGGAAATCGGCACGCGTTTGGTAAGCCAACTTGAGAGCGTCTTCGACGGTAGGCGGATTGATCTCGGCATACGGAAGTTGGTCGGCGATTTCGAAGGCTTGGCCAAGAGGTAACCCGACAACACGGCCGAGGGTAAGTTTCGCAACTTCAAAGTTGTTGCGCGCGACGCTCAGGTTGTACTGTTCGGTATGAAGTTGGACTGCTGTCCGAGTTACGTCGATCTGGGGAGTCGTACCAGCTTGGAATTCGTCCGCCGCCTGATCGTAGAGTGCCTTCGCATTCTGCACTTGAGCCTCCGCGGCTTGAATCCGAGAATGGGCTTCGATGACTTGCAGATAAGCATTCCCCACGGTGAGGGTGATTACATCGAGCGTGTCTTTGTAGCTGAGTTGGGCGGCTTGTTCGGAGGTGCGGGCCGCGCGGAAATGCTGAATCGATTCGTAGCTGAAAAGCGTCTGGCTTAGGCTTACGCTGGCAGTACTGTAGCTGAATGGACCAACTACCGAGGAGACACCGGGTATCTTGACGGCTCCAAGACCTAAAGCTGTGAGATTCACCTGATCGATGTTCTCGCTGATCCCCGCACTCACTTGGGGCAGGAGATTGCTTAATGCGAGCAACCGTTGACCGCGAGCCGCTCTGGTATTCTCGTCGCTGTCGATTGCCCCCAGGTTGTAGCGCACAGCCTGGCTGATAGCTTCGCTAAGCGTGAGGCGTAGAACTTCGTCGCTGGCTGGGCCGCTGGGAACGCTACCGACATTCGGCGACACTGCTTGCGCCCAGGAAGCAGTCGTCCCGACCATTAGCAGCATCAGGCTGCACAGTGTCCTTATGCCAAAAGTCCTGCTGCTGGAGAGGCGAGCGCTTTCAGAGCGGTCCGGCATTACCATTGCTTTTTTTCCTGTGCTGCATTTTCAATTTTGTTCTCTGCATCGTTTCTCTGTTTCGGAAAGTCGTTGTGTTCCTGCCGGTGTAATCAAACTCGGGAATCAATCTGATCTTCATTCGGCGTTCCGTGCGCACCTGAGTGTTCGCTGTTCCATCGGAGAGCCTGGCAGTACGCAACGGCCACAATTCGGCGCGGCACGTCGAGCAGGAGTGCACAATCGGCAATCGAGGCGTGTTGTATTCCCCTTAGCACGAATGCGGCGCGGGCCAGGGGGTCGAGTGCAACAATGATTTCTCGTGGATCGACAAGTCGAAGGGACGCAATCTGATCGCCGGAAAGCACGTCATCGTTGGCGCATTCGGACGGCGACTCCGCAAAGTATGTCGCCGATGCGGAAATGAGATCGCGGACTTCTCTGACCGCCGCCCGCACGGTTGCATACTTCGCCCACCCGTTGAGCCAGTCGCGAAACACGCTGCTATAGTTCGACGACAGAGCGCTCGCATTTACAACCGCCAGGTCCGCAAGGGCTTCGTCTCCGGTAATGAGCAGTGCGACCCAGTACAGGTAGTCGCGTTGCTCATCGAAAGCCGATTGGATTTCATGGCTCGAGGCTAAGCCGCCATTGGGCCGCTCTTGTTCTCGCTCAGTCGAATGAAACCATTCCATGATGGACCTCTTACTTTCGATAAACGCCTCGGCCTTCCCTCTGCGGACGGAGGACAGCGGTGAAGCATCGTCTTCGCAATTGCGCGGATCTTCTTGTCAGAATCGTCCAATCCAGCAGCGAGTGCTTGATAAGCTCTCAGGTCTCGCTAGTGTTGCCATTCCAAGGCAAACAAGAACAGCGGATCCTGGTTTCCAGCCGTGGCGGATCGTTTCGACAACGAGGGTTCAGGAAACCCCGTACGTGCCAAACGATCGCTAGTCCCAGCCGAGCTCCCGTTCTTGCGAGTTACGTCTCGCCTCCGTTGTTTTCCATGGCACGCCGCACGCTTGCGATGTCGGATTGCATTGCCTGATCGACAGAGCCTTCTGATTGCAACTACTTTTAAGTGGTCTGCGAACGCCCTACATTGCCTGGGGAAGAGCCCCGATTCGTTTCTGCACCATTGGCAAATTCAGGTGTTCGCAGACGTGAAGGGGATAACAATTCTCAGCCACGAACTCCCCTCCAACTCGCGCTAACCATGACAGCACCTCTTCACCGACCGCATCGACGAATGTCACCTCCGACAAATTCACGACAAGTCGCAATGGAATTTTGCAGCGCGCCACCAGATCCCTTGTGTCCTTGGCGAATATCCCGACGAAACGGCCTTGTAGTCGCATAGTCACGGTGTTCCCAACGTCCCGCAATTCGACACGCAGCATCGGTGATCTCCAATCGACACCCAACATCGTTCAGTCTCTTTCGGCGAGTCTTTGTCAATCCCGCCGCATGAGATAGTGCATCTGCCATACCAATCGAAGGGCTGGGTAAGTTGTTGAAGTTGCGGGAGTGTGGATGTGACTGGAATATTTGCCACGCCCTATAGCGGGCGTTGCCTAAATGTGGGCAGAGGGGAAATTCGCAGTGATCAATGCGGATTGCCCATCCCTGAAAGTCTGGCCCCGAAGAAGAATTTTTAAACCAGGAGAGCGGTGTTGCCAAGCTTATGTATTCCATCACATTTTCCTTTCCTGTGAGCCCATGGTTCCGATCGTGATGCGACCGCTCCGCCCGAAGGGACATCCAGCACGAATTGATCATCCGTAATGGGTTCATTAATAACCAGCTTCGTCACTTCAAGTTTTATGGAGTATTCCTCGGCTGGTCGCCAGATCTGAATACGCGTTGGGAAAGAGTCTCCTCTGAATTCCCTATATTCGTCGCAGTGAGCGTCGGTGACGATGGACCCGTGCTCGTCATAAAAGAGTTGCCGATGTGGCCGCAAATCAGTTCGCTCGAACACAACCTTGCTCGATAGATACCACTCGCGACCGTTCTGTTTCATGATGTTGAGTTTGTAGTCGGACCGCAGCGCCATTTTCCGTGTCCCGGGATCAATCGTGTTGTGCCCGCCCTCTTCGAGGACAGCCAGTTCGTTCTGCAGGTCTACAGCTTGTAGTAGGAGGGCGTCATAGATTACCTGCGGCCGTAGGTTCTCCAGAGGTTCTGCGGATGGTGTCGCTCCATCGTTCGTTTTTACCGGCAATGAACTGGTTCTTAGCCGGAATCCACAATTTGAACACCTGGCCGCTACTCACCATGTCAAACACGTGGTTCTGCAGGATGGGGGGAAGTCCGATCATTCGGAGCGAGGACGGTTTGCGGGCCAGGATGTAGCCACGAATCTGCTGATATTCCGTGATTTTGCCAGCTTGCTGCCGCCGACGGAAGCTGTGATGCCGACTGTGGCCTTTAACGTGTGGATCTCGGTAGCTTGAGCGTTGCTACGCGCAATCAGGTCGTTACAGGTCGCCGTTTCAAGCTGCGCTAGACTCGTGTCAACAGCAACGGGGCGGGATCGGGATAAACAACCGCCCAGTGGAACCACGGCGATGAGTAATGAGAGGATACGTGAACACCGAAATCCGCCCATCACGACGCCGTTTTGTCGGTTTTTCGTTGCGGAGATACAGCCTCCATCGGCGAGTCTTGCTCCACTCGCCGCATAAAGACAGTGCAACTGGTTCGCCAATGGAGGTTGGGCGCAAGTAGTAGATTGTAGAAGCGCTCCGGACGTGACACCCACCGCCGCCATGCCCTAGGGTGGGCGATGCCCGAATAAGGGCAGGTGAACGGCAGGTCAAACGCGTAGCCCAGTCTTCTTTCAAGTCGGCCAAGAATGGCGGCAGCTCGACTTCAGTAATCGGTTTTCGTGATTCAGTAATCGGTTTTCGTGATGTTGAGTCGCCGCATTTTGTTTTGTAGCGTTGTGCGCTTCAGGCCGAGACGTTCCGCTGCCGCTCCCGGACCAGAGATTCGTCCTGACGCCGCTTTTAACGCCGCGATGATCGCTTGCCGCTCCGCTTCCTGGAATGTCGATACGGGAGCGGCATTGCGGCCGGGTGATTTCTTAAGTTCAGTGAGCGGAACATTTAACTCGCCTCCCTGAGTCAGAATGACCGCCCGCTCGATGAAGTTCTCCAGTTCTCGAACGTTGCCGGGCCACGCCGCATTGGTCAATGCATCCATTGCAGGCTTAGGGATGGACTTGATGCGTTTCTGCATCCTGCCTGACAACCGCGAGATAAAATAGTGAACGAGCAGTGGGATGTCCTCCCGGCGCTCGCGAAGTGGTGGTATCTCAATCGGAAAAACATTGAGCCTGTAAAACAAATCCTCGCGGAATTGATTGTTGCGGATCATCAACGAAAGATCTCTATGCGTCGCCGCGATCAGGCGAACGTCGACATGAATGGTCTTGTTGCTGCCCAGCCGCTCGAATTCTTGTTCTTGTAAAGCTCGAAGCAGTTTTGGCTGCAACTCAAGACTAATGTCGCCGATTTCATCCAGGAATAAGGTGCCGTGATCGGCAAGCTCGAAACGGCCACGCTTCTGCATCAAGGCGCCGGTGAATGCGCCTTTCTCGTGTCCGAAGAGTTCGCTTTCCACCAGCCCGGATGGAATGGCAGCGCAATTGAGACGTACAAATGTTCGCTCTCGTCTGGGACTGAGGCTATGTACCGCGCGCGCAATGAGTTCTTTCCCGGTGCCAGTTTCGCCGTGCAGCAAAACGGTAGATCCGGTCGGGGCGACTATCTCGATCTGGTCGAGGACTTTACGAAGAGCGGCGCTCTTGCCTACAAGATCCTCGAAGTTGTATTCCGCGCGGATTTCGGATTCGAGATACAAGCGCTCGTCTTCCAGGCGATTTTTCGACGCCGTTAACCGTCCATATGCGAGCGCGTTGTCCAGCGCCAGGGAAATCTGAGCGCTGATCTGGGAAAAAATGTCTAAATCTTCTTGTCCAAAGCTGTTGGGCCGCTTGCTCCCCATGGACATAAGCCCAAGCGGTCCATTCGAGGCACCCAAGGGGGCAACCACCATTGCAGCGATCGATTCCGCCTTCAGTCGTTCGAGAACCTCTGGCCGAAGCTTCTCGATATCCTGCTGCGACCAGATCTCAGCGGCTCGGGTACGCATCTTCTCAGTTTCCTGGTCGGTAACCGCACGGGCGGGGATGTCTGCGAGAAAGCCCTTGCCGTCGGGAAAATCGAGAACCGCGCATTCCAGCTGGTTGGAGTGTTTATCGACAAGCCAGAAACCGGTGAAGTCATTCGCAAAGTATTTGCGAATCGACGATGAAGCGGAACGGAAAAGCTCAATGATTTCCAGCTGCGTGACAACCTGATTATTGATTTCGAGAAGCAGTCGAAGCCGATCGCGCTCGTGTGCCAGTTGCCGTTGGTAGAGTTCTGCTGCATCGGTGGCAACAGCGCTTTCAAGCGCAACGGCAACATGCGATGAGACAGCGACCATAAGATCCATATCGTCAGAACCGAATTGCTGTCTCTGCGCAGTCGCAAATGTCAAAGCACCAAGTTTCTTCCCGGATATCGAAATCGGAAATATATACGCGCTGTGCGGAGTACTGATCCTGGCTCGCGATGCCAATTGGGGAATTCTTGAAAGTTCGGTCTGCAGATCGGGAACGTATATCGGTTTTTGTTCGTCGATCGCTCGTCCAACAGCAATCCCCGCGTGCGGGACCTCAGTGCCAACTTCAACTTCATGGGCCTCCGGACTTCGGTCAAATGCTATGACACGGACCGAGTTCCCGTTATCGGACAAGAGGGAAAGGCTAACCGAGTCGAAAGCAACAACGCTCGATAACAAGTGGCGCAAACTTTGCAGGACAGCCTGCAGGCTAGGCTGGGATGCGATGGCGCCGGACACTTCGAGTAAAGCCCGATACCTGCCGTCCGCTGCACTTCTTGATTCCATCTCACCCACGGGCATACTACTACGCTAGCACAGGGCTGGCGATAGCCAGAACTGGCCCCCCAGCGAAGCCACAAGTGGATACATTTATGAGCTGAGTCCTACCCAAGAAGGACCGTGGACATTCACAAATATCTTCACTTTTGTTACTCAGGATGGCGCTAATCCACAGGCCGGGATTGTGCTCAATGCCGACGGAAACATTTACGGTACCACTACCTTCGGCGGCGAATCGAACCAGGGAGTTTTTTTCGAGGTAGTGGGTCCCGGTGACACGGGTCGCTACAAAGAAAAAGTTGAAATAATTTCGGCGGCCCTGATAGTGCCGTCTGCCAAAATTGAACACCTTCCGGCTCGCACCCCGCTCCCAAGCTGGACAAAAATACTTGAGGATACCGAGACTCAAAAACGGTATGCGCGGTATCGATACTTCTAAGCAGGAGTCAGGAGTAGCACGCAATCTCCAGCCCACCGTCGAAAAAAGGAGTAAGGTTGAAGTGTCTCCTCTAGCATCCTTCCGCCGCGCCCAGTCGGGTGACGGTTCCTTGCAAAAATCAGACTGCAATTCTTGACGCGCAAGGAGTCGCAATGGTCAAAACCCTACGGCAAATCATCGGTGAACAGCCTCCCGGCAGTTGGGTCGCGATTTCTCTCACCCAAAAGTGCGTGGTCGGCATGGCTCCGACAGCTAAAGAGGCAAGATTAAGGGCCAATGGGCACAGCGAAGTTAACGTGATTTTGCTTAGGGTTCCCGACATCCATGCCGTCGCGCTGAAATTACATTCGGAGGCAGATGATGCAGCATAAAGATGTTGAAAATCTCGGACATCCCCTCGATAAACTTTGCGCTGATTCTCAACCCATGTATCCGAGAATCTAACGAACCGAAAAAGGCAACAATATGGACGCGACCCTAAAAACAAAACTCGACGAAGCACGGGAACGGATGAACAATGAGCAGGATAGAATCAACGCGAATCGCAAACATGATGATCCGGTAATGCGTGAGTGGGCCAGAGGAAGACAGCGCCCCGCGAATGCGGAACGGGATCAATTCAGGAACTCGCTGACCGATGAGGATCGGAGCCAGATTGAAGAACGCATACAGCAACTAGTCGATGATATCCCGGCATTATCTTCTATGAATGCTCGGACACTGGACTCGAATGCAGCGCGATCTTCAGTTTCTGCGGAAGTACTTAATGAATACCATTTTCTGAGAGACATGGTCGCGTGATCGATGCTCCGCTGCGAGTCCGCCAGCAAATCCGCCTGACGGTTATCCACGAACTGGGACACTATTTCGGGCTGGATGAACCAACTGAAGGAAGTTTTGCGAAGCAGTTTGGCGGACTTGGGCGGGTAGTTCCAGAACGTTCCAGAGTCAAGACAGACGCAGACTCTTCAGCGAGGCGCGAGCCACTCCTCCGCTGATGTCGGGCACAATTACCAAGTCAAGAACCGTGACATCGGATAGTGCAACCCGATATTCCTCGACCTCGCGTGTTGTGTTTGGGGGACTGAAGTTCCACTGCTGGCGCACAATTTCTCTAAACGAGCGCCCGCCATCTGAAGACCATCGCAAGACAAACTCTTGGGTACGCGCTATTTCGGTTTCTTCGAAGATGAGTGCGATGCGTTTGATCGTTTGCGCTTCGTCGAAGACTAGCCGGATGGTTTGAGCGCCAGCATTGGCGGCACGCCAGCCCCTCATTTCTCCTGAGACCAGCGCCAACTCGACGGGATAATCCGTCTCTTCCGATGCGACCTCGACCACCGCCATACGGTCTAGATTTAGCCATCCTTCGTCGTGAGGTGTACCAGCCTGTGGAATCGGCGTGATTAGGCGCTTGCGCATGACGTAGTTTAACTCCACCGCCATTGTTCTCGTGCGCTTCGTGACAAGTCACCATCACGATCCCGCCGACCAGAGTGTGCGCTATGCTGAGCGCTGGTTAGACAGGGAAAGTGCCGAGTACCCCCCCACGGCAAGTCGGCATTTTCCCATCATGGCGGTGAAGTTGGAGTTGAGTAGTTTCTCGGAAGTGGCCTATTCGACGGAGCGTCCCGTTAGCGTGAGTCTGGGGCGCTTTTCGTTTTCATGCATGAGCTTCCCGGCCTCGGGAATACCCAATGTGGAACTCCCACCCGATCTGAGCGATACATTCATTGATTTGCTGTGCGACTTGCTATTGTCCTCGCCAGATTTCCTCCATTAGTGAATCTGCTGATCTAATTTAGTTCGGTCTTCGAAATTTTGCGTGGGCCCTCCTTCGTTTCACAGACGATTTGTATAATTTCCGTGCCGGAAGTCCGTGGCCATAATTTGCATGACCAAATCAGATGAAATTCGCACCTACGTCTTTAGCAATTACGTTGTCCCTGCTAAGAAGTCCCATTGCACCAGCGTGACCGTCGTCGCTGGGGATGTGGCCGACGCACTGAGCATCCGCAATAGAATGGCGCTTGTCTGCAGTGCTCTCGGTGCGCTGAAATTTGAAAAAGAGTTTGGACTGAAGCTGCTTCGAACATCTGGCCCGAGACAGGGGGCAACCACGACCTTCACCTTCGCCATTTAATCTGTCGGATGGAAGCGAGTCGTCATATGCGGAAGCATATCGCTGCCCACAACGCCTCCCGAGCCTTCGCGCCAGTGGCGTCCGTCCTGCGACCGAAGGCCGTTCCTTTAAGTGAATTAGCCCCCGCATTGCCTGAGCCCGAGACGGTTTTCGCATTGTCTACAGCAGCTTGTCGGAGCCATCCACTCGGCAGCAAACGAGACTAGCCTGTTATTTAGCAGTCTTCGGGACGGCAGTTCGACGGACATCCCACGACTCGGACTGGAGTCTGGGGCGCTTTGGTTTTTGGATTCACCAGCAATTCCCAAATTTCCCCGGGCTCAGGCTCACTGCCCGTCGAACATTCCGCTTCTCTAAGTGACTTTCGTTCGTTTGCACCCGCTTGTCGCCTGCCTAAAATTATCGGATGAACAAGTTACGAACAAAGGGAAATCAGAATTGGAGCAAGCCTTGTGGAGACATCCCCAACACGCCAACTTCTTTCGAGGAGATGGTGCGGCTATTGAAGTTATCGGACATCCCGGCTAACTCTCACCATTGCCTCCAGGGGTCGTTGCGTTCTTGTTGGCTTCAACAGTAACGTCAACATGAGCGCCCTTCCTGAGACGCACCTTGCGCCTTTTTAGTCCGTCAATGCGTTTTCAATGCGCACTTCTCGATACATTTCATCCGCACAGTCAATTGCAATCTGGGCTTCTTCCGGTTCGTTGGATGATTTTCTCAACCATGTTGGGCAAAGCCCACCGCAAACACCTTTCGGACGCCCGAAGCACAACGTTGTTCCCCGGCCCTCTTTTTGACGAACCATGTTCGCGCATAGTTCGCGCTCATTGTTCGTGCGCTCTGCTCGTTTGATAACTCCCGTCAAATCAGTCGGATGGGTGGAGCCTGTGAGCGACGCCAGCCTATTCTCCCCGCCTGTTAAACCGGAAACATATCTCATTGATTGTAAGCTACTTATAAGACAATGGCGAGACGGGCAAGAATTTGGCTTTGAAGGCTTGGAGTTCGTAACCCATTGATTTAAATGGTGGCCAGGGACGGAGTTGAACCGCCGACGCCAGCCTTTTCAGGGCCGCCTACCGAATCGGCCAAGTGGCTTGGAATTAGCGGATGTCACTGAGGGCAATGAGCTTATATTTGTCGCCATTTAGGATGGCTTGGGCCTGTTTGGACTGATTTCGTCTCTTCCATGTTCGCGTATGGTTCGCGCCGTGTCCCACACCAGTCCAATTCTGGGGTGGCGGATTCCTCCGCGCAATGCTGTTCACGTGTTCCGAACCAGCCCATCAACTTCCCACAAGCCGACTTGAACTAAGCCGCTTTGCGGCGGACGCTTTCGCGTGTTGCTGAGCGAACGGTCCGAGGTGATCTGAGCTGGTTTTTGTCACAGTACTCTGACGAATCTAGTCAGGGTTAAAATCTATTGAAAATCGAACCTGTCCCAAAACTAGCCGCTGCCGACGATTCGGAAGCGTCGGCGTCAATTTCATGATTAATTTAGAGGGCATTGGCGAAGGATCGAATCGACGGTTGGGACGATTGCGATTGGAGATCGGATGAATATGTCCGCCGGTGATGGCAGCGAACGCTTCCAAAGCGGCGCGAACAAATACGCTGCCTACCTCGAGACGCCCGGGGGACGGTTGCGCTCGGACTTGGCCTTCGCCAACC
>Ga0302324_100027670_pt1 | contig 10795 bp, 18 predicted proteins | sample Palsa_T0_1_FD_201949 | JGI IMG/M metagenome (GOLD analysis project Ga0302324, IMG submission 201949) | Peat permafrost microbial communities from Stordalen Mire near Abisko, Sweden - Palsa_T0_1 | ecosystem: Environmental > Terrestrial > Soil > Palsa > Peat permafrost | place: Sweden: Abisko...
CGCCGCTGCCGTGGTATCAGGTGGTCTACCCCGGGACCTACATCGGCGGCGGCCAGGACGTCCCCGGCGGCTGGTACTTCCCGGCGAATGTCGCCGCAGACGCTGTCGGGGGTACTACGACGACCTACATGCTCAGCACGGCAGGAGCGCAGTGATGGCCTGCAACCACGCGCCCGGCAGCGGGGCGGACTGCTATCACGACGCCGTCGCGTCCAACCTTCACATGCCGGTCTACATGCCGCCCGCCGCGGAGCGCTACGGGCCGGCACGGGCGAACGGCACCGACGCTACCGCCGACATGCGGGACGGCGACGCGGACTCCGGCAGTATCGCCCCGGTGCCGCCGGCCACCCCCCGGCTGAAGGGCTGAAGGTAATGGCGAAAGGGAAGCACGTCCCCTCCTCGGTACCCGGCCAGGGCCCGCAGGACGCCTACGGCAAGGTCGCCGGTCACGTCACCGGCCGGGGCGGCAGCAAGCTGCCCGGCCCGTCAGCGGGCGACCCGGACGGCGACGGCGACAACGACCGGACTGTCGCCGGGCGGGCAGACGACGCCACGCAGCCCTCGACGGTGCCGGGCGGTTCCGCCGCGATGGCCATGCGCGGGGGCGGCACGCCATGATCCCCTGCGCCTGCTGCAACCACGCGCCGTGCACCTGCCCGCCGGGCCGGTCGTGCTGCGCGTGCATCAGGGCACCAGAAGGCAATCCCGCCATCGGCGCTCATTCCATCAGCAACGCGGAAAGGCAGGCATAACCATGTGGGCAATCCTGGCAGTTATCGCGTTCATCATCGCGCTGATCCTGCACATCGTCGGAGGGGGCGCGGCCAAGTACGTTCTTGACTTCGAGCTCGCCGGCTTCATCTGCGTCGCCCTCCAGCTGGCGTTCGGCTGGGGTGTTCCGTCGTTCACCCGGCGCCCGGCGGCATGAGCATCTCCGACACCGTTACCGACACCCTCTGCATCTGCGTGCCAGCGCGCGGCTGCCCCTGCCACGACCCCGGCGAGCCGTCGCTCGGGGCTATCCGGTCCATGCTCGTCACCGTTCTCAACACACAAGGAGAAATCATGTCCGCACTGACCGACCTTCAGGCCGAGGACGCCGCCCTGCAGGCGACCGTCTCGCAGGTGCTGTCCGACTTCGCGACGGCGCTGCTGAACGCCCAGGGCGACCCGGCCGCGATCGAGCAGGTGGTCAGTGACATGACCGCCATGGCTGACCAGCTGACCGCCGCCGACCCCGACACCCCGCCGGCTGCCCCGGTGACCCCGGCTCCCGCCGAGCCCGTCACCCCGGCCGAGCCCGTCACCCCGCCTGCTGACGGTTCCGCCGGCTAGCGGCATATGAGGATGTGGCCGCGCCGCCGGTAAGGGCCAGACACGGCGCTGCGCCAGCGGCGATCAGCGCACCGGGGCTTCACAGCAGAGGGCGCGCTGATCCCGCTGGCTGCCACATCGTCACGCACTGCATTAGCATGCCCACAGCCCGTAACGGCTACGCGATCCTGCAACAGGAGTACGAATGAGCACCGAAGCCCCCGAGGCGCCCGTTACGGAAGCGCCCGCGCCAGCAGCACCCCCCGCCGCACCCCCGGCGGAATCCCCCGCACCGCGCATCCCGGCAGGTGAGCCCGGAGCAGGCCAGTTCGCCCCCCAGCAGCAGGCCCCGCCTGCCGCTGCCGACCCGCCGAGGCCCGCCCCGCCGCCCGAGCCCGATTACAAGGCCGAGCTCGCCGCCGCGCATGCCGAGACCGAGCGGATCAAGGCCGAGGCCGACCGGTGGAAGCAGCAGTCCCGCGCCCAGGAGCAGCGGTCCAAGGCCAACCACGCCGAGCTGAAGAACCGCGACGCCCTGCTCCGCGACATCGCCGCCAAGCTCGACATCGACTTCGACGACAAGCCCGACCCGGCGGAACTGAGCGCCAGGCTGGAGCAGGCGCAGGCGGCGGCGAAGTCGAAGACCGTGGAACTGGCCGTCTACACGTCGGCAGCGCAGTCAGGGGCGAACGCCGGCGCGCTGCTCGACTCGCGGGAATTCATGTCCCGCACCGCGGCGCTCGACCCTGACGCGGCGGATTTCCCGTCTCAGGTCGCAGATCTGGTAGCCGAGGCGTCCAGGCAGGCGCGGTACCAGAACGCCGCGCCGCCTGCACCTGAGCCACTCGCCCCGGCTCAGGTGCAGGCCCCCGCCCAGCCCGCCTGGCCGCCGGCCTCATCCAGCGGCGCGGACTTCTCGGGCGCCCCCGGCGGGAACCGGCTGTGGACGCAGGCCGACCTTGACGCCTACAACGCCACGTCCGGCGTCGAGGACCGCGACGGCGCGAAGCTGTCCAAGGCGATCAGCGACGGGCTGCTGAGGGGCCTGGGCATCGGGCAGCCGAAGGCAAGGAACCGCAGGTAGCGCGCAACGCGATAGGATCACCACGACCCGCCGCCTCTGAGCGCGGCGGCAGCAAGGAACCGCCGCAACGGCGCGAGAAGGACCATTCACCCGCAACGGGTAGCCACAACTACCCGAAAAGCAGGTGAACATGTCCGTACTGGCATTTAAGCCCGAAATCTGGAGCAAGGTCATACTTGCGGCCGAGAAGAAGGCTCTTGTCTTCGGCGGCCCCGGAATCGTCAACGACGATTACGAGGGCGAGATCTCCGGCCCCGGCACCACCGTCCACATCACCCAGTTCGGTGACCCGGTCATCTCGGCGTACGCGCCGAACGAGACCATCGTCTACCAGGAGCTTGACGACGCAGGCCAGGAACTGCTGATCGACCAGCGGTTCTACTTCGGCTTCACCATTGACGACGTCGACAAGCGCCAGGCCGCCGGCGACATGCAGTCCTACCTGGAAGACCGCGCGGCCTACAAGCTGGCCGACACCGCCGACCAGTTCATCGCCGGCCTCTACACCGGCTGCGCGCAGGCCAACATCCTGCAGAGCGGCGGCAACTCGACGCTGACGCTCGGCGATGAGGTTGCCCCGCAGCCGTACGGCGGCGCCTCCACCACGCCGGCGGACTTCTACCTGAAGGTCGTCCTGCCGCTGAAGGTGCTGCTCGACCAGGCCTACGTGCCCAAGCAGGGCCGCTACCTCATCGTCCCGCCGTGGGCCGAGGCGCTGCTCGAGCAGACGCAGGCCTTCGTGTCGGTGGCCACCCAGCAGCAGGCGCAGGTCTTCGCCGAGGGCATGATCGGCCGCGTTGCCGGGATGGACGTCTACATCTCGAACAACAGCATCGAGTTCGACACCACCTCAAGCCAGGCGGTCGCCGCTCAGGGCGGCTGGGTCGTCCAGGCCGGCCACCCGATGGCCATCACGTTCGCGGAGCAGATCGTCCAGACCGAGGCGCTGCGGCTGCAGACCACGTTCGCCGACGCAGTCCGCGGGCTTCACGTCTACGGCGCGAAGCTCGTCCGCCCGGACCACATCGCTGTCGCGGGCGTCCTGCGCCCGCTCGGAATCTAAGGGAGGCCAGGCAATGGCACGCACCGCACTGTACTCAGCCCAGTCGGTCCGCAACTCCGGCACCCCTCTCGGTGCCGGGGCGACCCCGGACGCGACGAACGGCAACATTTACGCCAACCCGGGGCCGTTCAAGTCCGAGATCTTCATCCACAACGGCGACTCGTCCGCGCACAACGTCATCGTGCGCGCGTCGGGTTACGCCGGCGTGGCCACGGGCGCGGCGAACTCGGGTGCTACCGGCACTCAGTACCAGCCGTTCGCGGAAGCGTCGGTCGGTGACCTGACGGTCACGATCGCCGCCACGTCCTACCTGGTGCTGGCGTCGCTGGAAGGCGACCGGTTCGCCCAGTCCGACGGGTCATTGTGGCTCGACTGGTCGGCTTCGACCTCAATTACGGTCTGGATCCGCCAGGGGCCGTACCTGTAACGAGAGGAAGTAAGCCATGAAGAACGTAAGAGCGGCGCGGGCAGAGGAGCACGCCATCACGCTGGGCCTGGTGCTGCCGGCGCACAGATTCCGCCCGCACCCGGCGAACGTGGCGGCGGATGCGGCCCGGCATGCCGGGACCGGCGCCTACCTGGCCTCTGACCGGCCTGAGTACGAGGGCGGACTGGTTACCGCGAGCGGAACCGCGGTTCCCGGAAGCGGGGCCGTGCAGCCCCTGGCCTACGGCGAGCTGGACACCGCGCAGCCCGCTGCCGGTTTCCGCGCCGAGACGGCTGCCGGAGTACCGGCAGAGGCTTCTGTCCCGGCAGGCACGGCTGTCCGGGGAGACGGCCTGGCCTAGCAGGACGAGCGCGGCCCCGGTTCTCCTTCCGGCTGGCCGGGGCCGCGCTCTCAGCCGGAAGCAAGCCGGGAACAGGCGCAACGCCAGGAGGACATCATGATCACTCTCGTCAATCCGACGACCGGGGTGCGTTTCCAGTACGAGGGCACATGGCAGCGGTCGTCACCCGCGACCGACACCGACATCAAGCGCGGCCGGGCCCGGTTCCGCGGCGACAAGGTGTTCCTGAACCTCCCGCCGGGCGTGCAGGCGCAGCTGGACAAGGGCGTCCTGCAGGTCGACACCGAGTACGAGGCCCGCGAGGAACTGGCCACCGGCGAGGAAGTCTCCGTGCCGATGCCCCGCGGCAACGCCAGTCACGCCGAGTGGATGTCGTACGCCATGAGCGCCGGGATGCCCCGGGAAGAGGCGTCCGGCCTGAGCCGTGACCAGATCAAGCAGCGGTTCACGACCCCGGAGTTCGACCCCGACGCCGCCGGCGACCTTGATCTGCTGAACGAGAAGCCCTGATGCTGATCATCCTGCTCGTCGTGCTGCTGGTGCTCACCGTCATCGGCGGCGTGGCCTGGTCGCCGCTGCTGTTCATCGCCGCAGTGGTACTGGCGGGGCTGCTGATCTTCCGGGTGGCCCGCGGACGCGGAGCCTAGGAGGCACCGATGGCAACCCTGGCCGTATACGCGAACTCCGCCAGCGATGTCTTCGCCGGCGGCTCCATCCAGTTCAGTGTCCAGTTCGAGACATACCAGAACTCGGGCCAGGCGACCACCGTCAGCGGCGTCACCTTCGGCATCACGGCCTCCGGGGCACCCGACTCCGGGACCGGCACGCCCGTCGCCACCACCTCGGCGGGCATCACCGAGCTCGGGATGGGACTGGAGACCTACACCTGGGACGTTCCCGAGGCCACGGTGCCGGGGTCGTACATCGTCACCTGGACGGGCACGCGGGCCAGCGATGAGACGGTCACCACGTACACCCAGGCCGTCATGGTCGCCGCGGACCCGCTGTCGGTGCCGCTGCCGGGCGTCTACGCCTCCGTCGCCCAGTACCGGAACTGGTCCGGTGACACCATCACCCCGCAGCAGCGGGTGCAGGTGGCGCTGCAGCGGGCCACCGAGCAGATCGACGTCGCCCTGGTCGCCGCGGTGTACCGGACGGACGCGGACGGGATGCCGCTGGACGCCAGCCTGGCGAACTGCCTGATGCGCGCGACATCGGCGCAGGCCCAGTACATCATCGCGGTCAACGACGACGCGAACCTGAAGCGCGAGTACGCCTCCACCTCCGTCGGCGGCGTCACCGCCTCCAGGGCCGCGTCGATGCAGGCGCTGGCGCTGCCGCCGATCGCGCCGCAGGCCCTCGCCATCATGCGCGTCGCCGGGATCCTCCCGGCAGCGCCGCTGATCAGCTGGTAGCAGTGCAGGACGACCGCTCCGCAACGGAGCACACCGCATGGCCCGCAACGGGTGACCAGAACCACTCACCCTTACGGAGTCAGCAATGCCACTGTTCGGATCGTCACCCGCCAGCAACGACAGCGTCGCCGCCCTCATCGCGGGCGCCCCGACCGAGTCCACCACCTACTTTCCCGGCGCCCTCGCCGAGACCATCCCCGCCTACGCGGCCACGACCGCCGTCACGCTGACCACCGCTGACCTGTACCTGTTCGGCGTCCACCTCGGCGCCGGGGAGTCCGTCGGCCACGTCGGCTTCGTCACCACCACCACGGCCGGCGCGACCATGACCCACTGGTGGGCCTGCCTGGTGGACCAGAACTACACCGTGCAGGCCGTCTCCGCCGACCAGACGTCGGGCGCGATCGCCGCGTCGACCTGGTTCTCGCTCGCGATGGGCACCGCCTACACCACCACCTACTCGGGGATTTACTACCTCGGGCTCATGATCGCCGCCAGCACGATCCCGACCCTGTGCGGCACGTCGGGGGGCCCGCTGATCGCGATGATGACCGGCACCGGCCACCCCGTGTCGCTGATCGGCGGCCAGTCGTCCACGTCGCAGACCACCGCCCCGGCCCTCGGCACGGTCGTCACCACGCCGACCGCGACGATCGGCGTGCCCTACATGTACTGCGCGGCCTGATTGAGCGCCGGCCAGATCAGCTCCCTCGTCACCGCCATCGTGGCGCTGGCGGGGGCGCTGACCGCGTACCTGCACTCGCGGACCACGCGGGCGCAGCTGAACGCGCACGTGCAGTCGGTGTCCGGCACGGCTGAGGGCGGCGCTGAGGTCAAGCCAGGGGGGTGAGCGTGACGGCTGCCGACGGCCCTCGCGAGAGGCACGACTCGCAGCCTGGCGAACTGCTCCCGCGCCCCGACCCGACGACTCTCACGACGGCGCAGCTCCGGCGCGAGCTGGATATGGCGGCCACCGAGCTGCGGCGCGAGCTGGAAGCGGTCCGGCTGCTGCTGGCCTCCCGGCTGGACGCGATGTCGGATACCTCCGACAGCCGCCTGACTACCCTTCAGGAAGCGATCAAGACTGCCCGGTATGACCGTGACCGGGACATCAACGCGCTGCGCGAGATCATCGAGGCCCGGCTGAATGAGGCCGAGAAGGACACCGGCCGCAGAATCGATGCCTACTCGCTGCTGCCCGGTGAGATTCAGGGCGACCGGGACCGGGCCATCGCGGCGCTCCGCGAGCTCCTGGAGTCCCGCCTGGCCGCGATGGACAAGGCGACCGAACTGCTCGCCGCGACCGTCGGCCGGGTGCCGTCGGACACCGACAAGCAGGTCAACGCGCTCCGTGAGCTGCTCGGCGCGCGTATTGACGGGATGGATGTCGCGACGAAGCTGCTAGCCGAGTCGGTGGCCAAGTTCCCGAGTGACATGGACCGGTCAGTTGCCGCGACCCGCGAGCTGATCCAGAGCGAGATCGTGCAAGTCGAGGCGGTCAGCAACGAGAAGTTCGCCGCGATCGACGGCACGTTCTCCTCGAACGCCCTGGCACTGACGGCCGCGCTGGCCGCCCAGAAGGAAGCTGCCGCCGAGCAGAACAAGTCCAACACGCTGGCCATCACCAAGTCCGAGCAGGCCACGAAGGAGACCATCTCCGCTAACGCCGCGCAGACCTCGAACAGCCTGGCGTCGCAGGCTGCCACGATCGCCGACCTGAAAGACCGCATCGTCCGCATCGAGAGCGGCGGCGTCGCCAGGACAGCCCTCCGGAACGAGGACCGGCAGGGCGAGACCTACCAGCAGGCAGCGACGATCGCCCAGGCTGAGGGGCGCCGCCAGAACATGGCCGTGGGCGTGGCCGGCTTCTCCGCGCTGATCGCGCTGGTCGCGGTCATCCTGCTGGTGACCCACGGTGGCTAGCCCCCCCGGCCTCGCCTGGCCGCTTTCCGCAAAACAGGGATTCATGAGATGAGGGAGCGAAGGTGAGACGGTTTGCCAGGCACATCAGAGCGGCATGGCTGTGGGTGTTCGGCGATGTCCGCAAAGAAGCGGCGCGACGGGAGCGCGGCCGGCATGAGGGGCCCCGGTGACCGCCAGCGACGCCGGCACCGCGGCCGTCGTTGACGCCACCGCGCACAGCCGCAACAACATGCTGCTGCGGATCGCGTTCGTGCTCTACATTGCGGCGCTCGCCGGGCTGTGCGTCTGGCAGCACCGGACCCTGTTCTCCTGGCCGGCCGGGATCGTCACCGGCAACCTGCTCGCCTCCGCGATCTGGGCGCCGCTGGCCGTCATCCACCTGGACCGGCTGGCGCGGCTGCACCACCGCCAGCACATGGCGCAGCAGCGCCAGCACCACCTGGAGCACCTGCTGGTCATCGGCGGCCACCGCAAGGTCATGGTCGACGGCAGCACCGGAGCGCCGGTGCTGGTCCCGGTGGCCGGCGGGTGATCGACTCCGGGATCATCAGCGCGGTCATTGCGTCCGCAGGCAGCGGCACTGCCATTATCGTGATCCTGCTGCTCACCGGCCTGCTGGCCACCAGGGGCTACACGCAGCGGATCGAGAAGGAAGCCGACGGGTGGAAGGAGGCGTATGAGGCCGAGCGAGCAGCCCGCGCCACCGACCATGCCGGGGCAGAGGAACTTCGCAGGGCCGTCGTCGTCCAGACCCAGCGCGCCGACGCCGCAGTCGAGGTGGCCAAGCTCACCAAGGAGCTTCTCGAGGACCTGCGCCGGAGGCGCGATGAGAATCAGGCTGGGTAGGAGCCGGCCGCATGGCGGCGATGCGGCACAGGACGCCCTCACCTCGGCCGAGGCCGCCGGGGACGCGGCGAGCGAGCGGCTCGCCTCGGCGACGGAGACGCGGGCGTCAGCGGAGCGGCAGGCAGCCTCGGAGCAGGCCGGGATCATCAGCGACCTGCGGCAGATGCGCCGGAAGAACAACCTGGCGCAGATGGTTCTGGACAGCGTGGAGGGGAAGAGGCATTGACCGGGAAAGCCGGGCTAGAGTGCTCTCACGTCACGGACCCCGGCGGCGGCTCTCACCGCCGCCAGGGGCCGCCCAACACCGATCGGACCGGTGCGGACATGAGTGATGCTACGCCGGCAACCCCCGGCAAGCCCGGCAAATCACGCAATGCGGAGGGGGCCTGATGACGTGGCAGCAGTTTGCGGCAGACGCATCTCCCTGGGTCGCGAAGGTGACGTTCTTCACCGCAGTGGCCTTCATCCTCGGCTACACCATCCTGGCCCCCTGGTGGCGCCGCTCGATCGGCTGGACCCTCGTCCTGCTGGACTTCGTCATCGCCGTCCTGCTGGTGCCCGACATGCTCAGGCTCCTGCTCGGGATCAACGTCACCGGGTCGGAGTTCTGGACCTTCACGACCCTCGGCGCGATCGCCGCAGTGCCGCTGATCATCACCTGGCGGTTCATCCTCCTGGCCCGCGCCCAGTGGCGCGGCAGGAAGGGGGAGCCCTGACCGCGCTCCCTGGAAAGTCAGCTACCGGGATCACGCGGAGGGGTAATGGGCGCTGAGACCGCGAACACGACCGCGACCATACTCAGGGGAACCGGGCAGAATCAGTTCGGGGACACCATCGACGCGCAACTGCCCGTCATGACGGGCCTGCCGGTGACGCTGCTGGAGACCGGCCGCAACGTGCAGGATCCGTCCACGCCGACGCCTCGCACCATCCGCGAGATCACCTGCATCGTGCCGCAGTACGCGGGAGTGATCGACACCGACCGGATTATGGATGAGAGCACCGGCGACACCTACATCATCATCAGCGTGACCACGCCGGGAACCATCATCGGCGCGCCCGTCGACACGCTCTGTGCTCTTAAGCGCATAACCGCGCAGACGACGTGAGCACCGGGGACCGCGAGGCAGCCGCGGCAGGAGCCATCCTCCGCTCGGCGCAGGCCGTCATCACGGCCAGGATGGGCACGGCGCTGAAGTTCGCGGTCGCCACGAGAGACGCCGCGAACGCCCGCCGGAAGGTCCGGTCCGTCATCCCGGTGACCCTCGGCGCGGCCGTGGCGCAGCTGCCCGTCACGCCGCTGCGGCTCACCACCGCAGTCCTCACGGCCCAGCAGGACGCCGGGAGAGCCTTCGACGCGGCCCTGCACGCCGCCACGGGCTCGCCGCCGCCGCCGGGACCGTGGCGCAAGGTGGCCGGGAAAGCCTCCGGGAGGACGAGGCTGGAGGCCGGGGAGCATGTCCTGCGCCAGCTCGCGGACAAGGGACTGACCGGGTTCACCGACTCGGCGGGCCGCAGGCGGGACCTTGCGTCGTACGCGGAGACCGTCACCAGGATCGCCGTCCGGCAGCAGGCGAACGCCGGCCAGGCACCGCGCAGGCCGACCCTGCACATCCCGTCGCTGGAGGGCATGTGGAAGACCATCTTCGACAGGCGCGCGGCACTGCACGCTGAGCACGCCGCCGCGGTGACGGCCGCATGGCAGGCGGCACTGCCCCCCGTGCGGCCGATGATCCGCCAGTTCCGGGCCATCCCCGGGCAGGGGAAGGCCGCAGCCGAGGCAGTAGCCGGGCAGTGGCTGGAGGGGGTGTTCACCAGCCCCGGCTACAAGGCGCTTGAGGCTGTCGTCACGGCAGCGCTGTCCTCGGCCAGGGCCGAGGGGCAGGCGGGGGCCCTGGCAGCCGGGGCCGAGCAGCATAAGGCGGCGGCGCTGTTCAGCTTCCGCGCCGCCTACGACTCGTTCCGCCGCCAGGAGCCCGCCTACCCGGCGATGCTGGAGATGACGGCGCAGCAGGCGATCCGGTGGATGATCTCCGGGACGGCCAGGGACGCCGGCCGGGAACTGGCGCGGCTCGCGGAACTGGCAGCGGATGAGGCGGCGATGGCCGGGGCCGTCGCCGGGATCATCGCGACCGCGCGGGCGGTGACGTGGTCGCTGGGTTCCGCGCTCAGCCAGGCGATGTCCAGGGGCGCACTGGCGCTGTACCAGTCGGCGGGCGTGGATGAGGTGAACTGGATTACGGCCGGAGACGCCTCGGTATGTTTCCCTGCCGGTACTCCCGTGGCGACGCCATCGGGAAGCGTGCCGATCGAGACGCTCAGGCCCGGCGACCTAGTCACTACCCCACAAGGGCAGCGT
>Ga0302324_100027671_pt1 | contig 10795 bp, 12 predicted proteins | sample Palsa_T0_1_FD_201949 | JGI IMG/M metagenome (GOLD analysis project Ga0302324, IMG submission 201949) | Peat permafrost microbial communities from Stordalen Mire near Abisko, Sweden - Palsa_T0_1 | ecosystem: Environmental > Terrestrial > Soil > Palsa > Peat permafrost | place: Sweden: Abisko...
GGTTGTTGAGCCACTATGTGCTGAAAGCGGCAGACCGCACGCGAGAGGCGGGCCGGGTGATTTCAGCGCAAGAGATCATGCTTGAGGTATTGGAGCGCGGCACATGAACAAGTCGAATATGAATGTCGTGTTCATCGCCGGTAGCAAGGGGGGCGTCGGAAAGTCGGCGACGACGCATCTGGCGTGCCTCGGCGCAATTCTGCGTAATCAGCCTGCCGCGTATGTCCTCACTGATCCGAACCGGAAAATTCGCGGCGAGGGCAGGCCATATAGCGTGCTCGACGGCAGGGAACCGCATCAATTGGCTAATATTCTAGGCGCAAGCCATCTCACGCTTAACGGCTGGCTGATTATCGACGGCGGTGGCAATCGTCCGGCCTTCGACGCGGCCATTGCTGCTGAGGCTAATCTGTGCCTTTTGCCGTTCCGAGCCTCCGAGGAGGATTTGGATACGGTCGCGGACGACATGAGACGAATACCGAATGCAGTTGCATGGCCGACGGCGTGGCCCACAAATGCATTTGCTGAACGGGCGGCGCTCTTTTACGTCGAGGCGTTGGCGAAGCTTTTCCCGCTGCGGGTAATCAACACGCCCATTCCGTTCGTCAACTCGGTTTCCGAACTGTTGGCAGCCTCGCTTGATGCTCCATCTTCGCCAGTGCGACAACTGGCGCGGCGGGTCTTCGACATCATGTCCGACACGTTCGATGAACGGCAGACTATGCCTGCAGCGCAAGCGAAAGCCAGCTAATTCAACTGCGGAAACCCTCACAGGTGCCCGCCCGGCGCGGGGTTGTGAGGCGGGTACTCGGCCCCCGAATATTGCTCTGAATAGTGGACATGTGGATTTGTGAAGAGAAGGTGGATAACTATCCACCTGATTTCCCTGCGTGACAGCGGGCAGGGGTCTGAGGTAGATTGTTAATCGCGGGATAATGAAGGTGAGGCCGCCCATGAGCATCAATCTGACGCCAGAGCAGCAAAACGCTATTGAGCAGGCCATTCAGTCCGGCTTGGTGCGGTCTGTCGATGAGTTCATTGACTCCGCCCTTGGGGCATTGTCACACCGCAACGGTGAATTCGACAAGGCAAAAGCCCGGCTTGCCGGTTCGCGGATACGTGAAATTCGCAAGGGTGTCGGGCTCGATTTGAAAGGCATGTCTTTCCGGGAATTGGCTCACATCGGACATAAATATTGATGGATGCGTTTGTGCTCGACGTATCGGCTTGCATGCCGTGGGTCTGCGAAGACGAGACAACGCCGGCATCGGAAGAGATGCTTGAATGGGCGATGGATGGAAGCGCCTTGCATGTGCCTTCCTTGTGGACGTGGGAAATCCTGAACAGCGTGGCTGTCGTTATCAAGCGACGGCGTATCACAGCGGATCGCGGGAAGGAATTTCTCGAGCAGCTTGCCAAGTTCAATATCACGGTGGATCAAGCCCCGCCGATTGCGGATTTTCCCCGGCTCCATTCTCTCGCCAGTCTGCATCAATTGACCGCTTACGATGTCGCGTATTTAGACTTGGCTATACGTCTCTCTCTGCCGCTGGCGACACGCGACGATGATCTGACGAAGGCCGCACGCGCCGAGGGCGTGCGAATTCTCTGATCACCCTATTCAGGCGCAAGTCTGGTTTTCCCGGTAGCGAGAAACCGCGCCGAGATATTCTTTTTTCCTACTGCCTTAGTGATTTCGGAATGAAGAGGGGGCAGGAGGGAAAGAAAAGGTTTTCAGTTCAGCGTTAATTTCGGCAAAAGATCGGTTAGAAGTATATGAGGTGGGTACTCCTCGGCGTCTTTGGCCGTTAGAGGTAGCGATAGAAACCAGAAGGCGGCGCATCGTCAAGAACGCGGAGAAGGCATAGCGGTTGCTGGTCCTCACTACGCGCCAGCCGTCTCGTACCAGACCGTGCGCCCATTGAATGAGGTTGTTCTCCCGCGCCCACGTTAAGGCCCGCTGCACGGTCCTGACGCCGCATCTGGCCTTGATCGCAATCGCCTTGTGGGACGGAAAGCATTGGCCAGTCCGGGGGTTGTAGAAGGCGAAAAGAAGGACTTCATAAATCCGCATCCAGCCGTAGGGAACGCCGCCTAAGCGGTCGATCTCGGCTTGAAGGCTGACGATGCAGGCGGTCTTGTCGCCGCGTTGCAGGGCAGGGCCGTACTCGGTCCCGAATTGTTTCTCGATCATGGTGATTCGCTCCTTGGGGTTGTGGGTAAACCGCCCGGAGGGGCCGAAAATCGGCGCAAAACAACCCGTTAGCGAAAGCATGATTTTTCGCTTGCATTAGGTCGGGTTTTGGGGGAAAGTCGCTCTTGCGAAGGAAACGAAATTCCCCGGTTCACACCGGACTGTACGGCCCGCCACTGGCGGGCTTTGCTGTTTGTGGGCTTCGCTTAACTCCGAAAACTTATTGGGCACGACGCGGCAACCGCACCGCGTAACGGCGGAGTGTGAATCCTTCTCTGATTCGTGTCGAGCCGAATTTTCAGGCCCGACTAAAAACCCGCGCGGTGTTGCCGCCCGAAGCAGGGAGGCCAAGAGCGACGTGCCCGCCCTTGGCCTTTGCTAATATCTCTTAAACGTCTATTCCGGCGTTCTTAAGCAGTTCGTCCTTGTACAGGTCCTTAACGGCCTGCCCCATCGCCTGATAACAGATATAGCTAGTTCCAATCTTCTTTGTTTCGTACCCGGCATCCCGGATGTGCGGTTCGTAGCGCTTCACAAGTTCCGCGCCATGATCCTTGCAAAACTGAATCGGATCACGCCGCCACACGACCTCCCCGCCGTCTTTCGCCATCGCAACCAAATGACGAAACGCCGCAAAAAGAGGATACAACCAGCCCACGGGATATTGATACTTCATGGCCGTGCCGAGAAACTGCGAAATTACGGGCGTATTGCGATACTTCTTTTGCCCCTTCTGGTAGCGCTTCTCGTCAAAAATCTTTACCTCGTCGATTTTTCCAAAGGTCCCGCTGTAGTACTCCGGCAGAGTGACTTGCAACTCGTCGAACAAACGGACCAACATCGGCACAATGCTGATCCACTTCTCCAACTCATCCGGTTGATTGTCGGAATATTCGAGGAAGGCATCCAAGCAACGCTCTTTATGCCCATACGCGTTGCTCGGCTCCCCATCGGCGGCGGCGGCGAACTTTGGATAAAAAATCATCAGCAAGGTTATGATCTGCAACGCGTCAATGGTTCCTTTTTCGCCCTCGCGCCATGAAATGTCGTTATAATACGGCTCCCCGCTCAATGCGTGCTTAAGGACATCGAAGTGTCGGCGAGCATCAGCCAGCGACTTAGACTTAACCTGAACGCTGGTATTTCTGGCTTCTTTAATATCGTTGAGCAGGTTCAGCATTTCGGGGCTTAACTCTCCCGCATGATTTACGGTCGGCACCAAAATCTGCACGTTGACGAAAGTTTCAGGCAGCTTCGCGGTCGCCTCTTCTTCGCTAAGTTCGTCGCGCCATTTGTTAATGCGCTCATTCGAATTACCGCCGTCGAGGATACCGTACAGCCGTTCCTCATCGGGGTCGTCCGCCATGACAAGGCGTACGCGCTCCGTCTTATTGTCATAATCGACTTTCTTGGCTACAAGCGTCACACCCCGGTTGAGCAAATGGAATGTCTTCCATGTTTCAGTCAGAGTGTCGCCAATCTTCCTTGAAACTGGCGAACTAAGGTTTGGCAGTCGCGGATTGGGGCCAAGCCCAAAGCCAAATGGATACTGATCCAGCGACACGACTATTTCGCGGCGCTCGATTTTACCGCTAGGGTCTTCAAGATTTTTGAAGGAATGTACTTTGAACCAATCTGTGGGGCGTTTCAAAACATCTGTCTGCATTGACTTAATCATCCTTTTCATCGTTGAGAGTGAAATGTTCGGACGGTCGTAAAATTCGAGCCGTCCATACGAAGGTTCCGCATTGGAACTTCGGCATCTCGAAGGAGAAATAGAGGGGGGGCTGAAAAGGGAGGGCAGACAACTGCTAAGCTACTCCGCGAGAATCCAGATTACGGATGCCCCGCTTTTTTCAGCAGCCCGGTTCCAACCGAGTGCAACTTCATGGTAGCACAATTGCTGCCTCGCGATGTCAACTATTGTGCACAATTATTCATTCAGCGAGCGATCCGCGTTCAGAGAGCGCGGCCACGCCTCAGCTCTACGGCGTTCACCGCCACAGCTTTTCGAACCGTGCCGGGTTGGTGGCTGTGTACCTGACAGTGTGCTGAATGTTCCGATGCCCGAGGTAATCCTGAATGAGCCGCGTATCCGCGCCTTGATCGGCAAGGGCGAAGCCGCAAGCATGGCGCAGCATGTGGGGATGGGCGAGCAGGGACAGGGACGCGCCGGCGCTGTATTTTCGTAGGGCCAGGTTGACCGTGGATCGGTGCAACGGCTTCCGCTGTTCGCTGACAAAGAACGTCCTGCCGGTCGGCTTCATCCGGGCGCGTTCTTTCAGCCATGCGGCAATGGCTCTCAGCTCGTCGCCGCGTAGCGGCTGCGTCGTCGATAGCCCGGCCTTCAATCGCGCCACGTGCAACACGCGGCTTTCCGCGTCCACCTGATCGAGTTTCATTTGGCAGGCTTCGGATACGCGCAACCCGTGCCTGAACATCAGGAGAAAAAGGCATCGGTCGCGGGCCTCGTTCCGGTTGCCCTTGGTCGCCTCGATCAGCCGTTCAACTTCCCGGCTGGTGAGGTGCTTGCGGTCACTGTCACCGTCGCCCCGCCAAGCCACTTTCTCCCTACCGCCCGAACGTTCCCTCCGGCCCGTTTTTCCGCTTTTTCGCCCATTCATCATTTTGTCGAGAGTTTCCCCGGCTGGATACCCCGGAAACCCTTGGTAACAGGGCAGGGGGCTTTTGCACTATCGACGAAATGTCTTATTTTGTCGAGGGTAAAAGGCGGGGGCCATAACGCCCTCGGCTGGCCCATGGTATGATGGCTGGCCAAGGTGAGGTAAACAGCCCGTGCGCTTTCGATTTCGGTTTGCCTATTTTTCGCTCATCATACTCTTCGGCTGTGCGCCTGGTCTTATAGCCCAGACGTTTTGTATGAGTGGCGTTGCCACTTCAAGCAACACTCTCTTCAATGTCGGCGATCCGATTGAGATCACCCTTGCAGTTACGCCCGGCACAGGGTCATGCACAACCTCACCCATCACTAGCACTGACAACGAAGGCAATCCGGTCATCATCGGCTCTTAGACAGCATGCACGGGAACCGTTTCCAGTTATATGTCGAGCGGCACGCAAAATTGGACGCCTTATACCAACCCGTTCTTGGGTTCCTTTTCCTTGGCCGAAACTGGCCAGACGTTTTTTGCTTCCGCACTAGGTACTAGGCACGGATGCCGATTTCGGGATTACTTCCATAAATGTCAGCCTTGCGCAATCCGTACTATCGTCACCGACACAGCTATCCGCTCCGTCGGTCGCAAACATTGCCTTTGCCTTTTTCATGCCCACCAATCTGTTTGTAGGGGCTACGTCGCCACCAATAATAATAATACCTAGCCCTGCTGATATTAATGCGGCCATCGTGGCCAACCCCGGTGGGCCTTACGGCGTCAACTTCTTTGAAATCGCCGATGCCAACGATGGCACCAGCGCTTCCATGGCATATACGGGGCAGACCTGCGCATGTGCGGCTAAGGTGAACGTGTTTCCATCGTTCGGGTCTATGTACATGGAGGCGGCGTTTGTTGCACCTCCGCTTAGCACCGTCCTTGATGGTCAAACACCCACACTCGCGGATTACCAAGCCGCCTGTGGCTTTTCAAGTATAAATTGGCAGCAACTGATAACGGACTTGCCGAGTGGAAGCGATGTTCAGCCGAATAGTCCCATTCCGTTGATCGATACTGGTAACGTCAGTTACAGCATAGGCCCGGGCGTCTCTATTATCGCCTCTGCGTCTAATGGGTTTTGTGCATTCTCTTGGGTCGGCTGCTCGCTGATCGCGCCTCCGGCCTTCAACGACCCACCAGCTGGGGGATATACGTACATATCGACAAACCCGTATCCGTATGTCTACCGTCCGGCTGACTTAGTTCCCGGTAAATCCTGCACGTTTCCGCTCCAGATTTATGGCGCTCTCGGTCAACTCGGTGGCTGTCCACCCTTTCCGTATAAAATAAGCTCTGACAATACCACCCTTTCGTTTCTAGATGCCCCTATTACTAACGGACTCATGGCATTCAAAACCACCCTCGTGGGAGTGGGTAAGCTCGACGGTGTTGTGCATCCGCTCTATTCATGGACTTGGTACTCGACTTTTAACGGGAAGGATGCGGGCGGGGTTACACAAACCGCCAGCCTTTATCCGCTTCTTCCCGGCAGCGGCACCGGAGGCGTGACGATAACGAGCATCAACGGCGTTCAGTTGCCGCCCGTCGTGCCACCGAATCAGGTTGCCACGACAGCCTCCGGCCTCGCCTACAGCCGGGTGAGCCAAACCTTCAACGGAACAGTGACCCTCAGGAATATCAGCAGCAGCGCGGTCAGCGGACCCTTGCAGATTGTGTTCTTCGGGATGCCAGCCAACGTGACGCTGGTGAACGCCACAGCCAATCTTTCCGGCACACCGTACCTGACGGTTTCCGGCGTGGCCAGCCTCGCGCCCGGCCAGTCGGCCACTGTCAGCGTGCAGTTTAAGAACCCGTCGAACGCCGCGCTCAATCTTGCGCCGGTGATTTATTCTGGGAGCATTAACTAACATGCGCGAACGTATATCGCTCCTCGTGGCATCAGTCCTTTGCTTCGGGTCGTTGGCGTCGGCTGACATTTACGACGTAACGGTTAACACCTCCTCCATTTCCGGCACGGCTGGATCGCTGGACTTCAATTTCAACCCCGGCCCGTTCGGGACCCAATCCGCTTCGCTTCAACTGCTCAATTTTATGTCGAACGGTACACTGGCAGGCGGCCCCACGTTGACCGGGGATGTTGCCGTTACCATGCCTGCAACCCTCACCTTCGACAACGGAACCGGTTTCAACGACTACTTCGAAGGGTTCACGTTCGGCACGACGCTTTCCTTCGATGCGAGCCTTTACGGTCCCGCCCTGAGTGCGCCCGACGGGGTTTCCACTTCAGGCAGTACATTCGCATTCAGCATGTTTTCCGACGCGGCGGGGACGGTCCCGACTCTGACGACTGATACAACCGATGGGTTCGCCTTCACAGTGGGCGTGAACCTCGACGGCACGACCACCGTAACCAACTTCTCGTCACAAACCGCTGTAGCCCCGGTGACGACCAGCACGCCGGAACCGGGCAGTTCAGCCCTGCTGATTACTGGACTTTCCTTGTTGTGGTTGTTGCGGCGGCGGCAACAACGGAAGGCGACTGAATAATGCCCTTGCGGGAATCCCGCATTATCGTTATCCTTCGGAATCCCACACTGAAGAGTAACAGAAATGAACCTCGCCACATCTGTTGTAGCTGCCTTGCTGTTGGCTTCGTTGCCTGTGGCTGCGCAAACCTCGGGGGATGCGCAGGGCTACCAAATTTATACGTTTACTAGAAAGATGTTTGACGGGCACGAAGAATGGCTCAAATGTCAAAGGGATGACCAATGCATACGTTTGTCGACGCCGATGTGCTCTCTTGCGTATGCTGTAAATAAGGATTTCTTAGATCCAGCTTCTAGGTTTGCATCGAACGTGCATCATAATTGTACTGTCATGGCGGACTTTCCTGACAACACCACTGCAAACTGTATAAACAATGAATGCGTCGTAGCGATACCTAAATAACTCAAAAGAGCATTGCATATTGGTTTGTGACGACGGGCCGCGACCATTCTGTTGTACTTGTAGATATCGCCTTCAGCGCGAACGGCGTCCGACTAAGCCAGCGGCAAGCCCTGTAAGAATTGTCTGGCTTGGCTTGGGTTGGTAAGGCTTCTGCATGTTCGATTGAAGCATACTCTAACCTGATGTCAAGATGACGCCGAAAAGGCGTCAGACTAAAGTTGCATAACGCATTTCTTGACAGACCCGCGAAGGGTCACGGATTTCACCCTGACAGCAAGGTTCGTGAACTTGCGCCGTCCGTATGCCGGGCCGTTGCCGCGCTGAGTGCGCCGAATTTGGCGAACGTAAAGGACGTTGAACTAAGCCGCTTTGCGGCAGTTGGGTCCGCTGAAGCTTACATTCACTTCCGGCCCCCTTCCATCCGGCAGCTTTTAGTGATGTCGTCAAGGACGAAAGGAGTTTCGTCATGACCCCACTACGACAGCGGATGCTGGAAGACCTCCAGATTCGCCACTACTCACCCAACACCATCCGCGCCTACATCCGCGGCGTTGCCCAGTTTGCCAAGCACTTTGGCAAGTCGCCGGAACTACTCGGCGCCGAGCAGATCCGGGAGTATCAGTTGCACCTGATCAAGAAGAAGGGAGCGTCGCTATCGTCCTACATACAGAACGTTTGCAGCCTCCGATTTCTTTACGCCAACACGCTGCACCGCCAAGTCGCCGTCGAACGCATCCCGTTGCCCAGGTATGAGAAGAAACTCCCGGTCATTCTGAGCCGGGAAGAGGTCAAACTGGTGCTGGAGAAGCCGAAGAATCTCGGCTATCGAGCCATGCTGTCGACCATGTACGCCGCTGGCCCCAGAGTGTCGGAACTAGCCAGCCTCAAGGCGGGTGACATTGACAGCAGCCGCGGCGTGATCTGGATTCGCGATGGCAATGGCCGCAAGGACCGGCAAACCTTACTGCCGCCGAAACTGTTGGAGTTGCTGCGTGTCTACTATCGCTGGAAGCAACCCAAGGACTGGCTCTTCCCCGGCGAGAAACCCGGCAGTCATATCTCTTGACGGTGGCGCCGGAAAATGGGGCCATTATGGCAGGGAAAAAAGGACCAGCGATGTAGTTACGCTGTGGCCCGCTGCCGGCGCAATGAGGCCGGATGTGAAGTGGCAGTTTTTAGGTGGAATGAGTTTCGGCGGGCTTCGCCTTCTCGGCGCGGTAGGACTTGCCTTTGACCTTCAGCATGATCGCTCCCTCAACCAGTCGGTCGAGGAAGGCCATCGCGAGCGGACCGTCGGAGAGATAGTCTCCCCATTTATCGAAGTCCACGTTGGTGACCACCGCCGTGGAGCGCTTCTGATTGCGTGAGGCGATGATCTTGTAGAGCAGATGCGCCGCCTCGGGACATTCGGTGCGCTCGATCTTGTCGAACCCGAATTCGTCGATAATTAACCAGTCTGGGTTGGCGTAGTAGCGGAGCCGCGCCGGAAGAGTCTTGTCGGCAAGTGAAGCGGTGAGATCGGCGAGTAACTGAGCCGAGGTTCGATATAGAACGCGATAGCCATGCACGCACGCTTTCTGTCCCAGCGCCTGGATGATGTGACTCTTCCCGATCCCGCTCCAACCCACCATGACCAGATTGGCCTTGCGGCGGATGAAGTCGCCGGTAGCCAGTTCTTCTAACTGCACCCGGTCAAATGTTTTCGGATTGAAGGTCCAGTCGAAGCCCTCCATGGTTTTGTTCTCGGCAAAGCGGGCTTCCCGGATGCGGCGCGCCACCGCGCGTTCCCGCCGCGCGCCGGCCTCGGCGCCCAGCAACCGGTCGAGAAAGCTCAAGTGCGAGAAGCTTTCTTTCTCCGCCCGCCCGAGAAGTTCATCAAGTGCGGCGGCCTCGATAGGAATCCGCAACACCGCGAAGTGACTCAGGCAGCGGTCACGCAGTGGGGTCGTCTGATCCGTCGTCTTCGCCTTCATGGCTTGCATCGCCTTCCGTGGTTTCCTCCAACAGCGCCTGATACTCGGACGTGGGCCGAGAGTCTAATGGAATCTGGCGCAATATCTCGTTCAACTGTTCCCGCGCTTCGATCGTCAACGCTTCCATGACCGAGCGCGGCTTGGCTTGCGCCGCCAGAATACGCTCCACCGCGGACCACGAGAAAGCGCGATAGCGCACCGCACGCTCCAGCGCACGCACCAGATCTTCGCGGCGATACACAGTCAGCAGGCCCAGCACGCGCGCGGCCTCGTCCTTGCCGTGACGCCGAGCGCGCAGCAGTTCGTCGAAGAAGCGAACTCCTTCTGGTCCGAACTCGGCGAACCGCTGCTGAAGCAACTCGCGTTTTTGCAGATGATCGCGCCCAGGGGAATGCGCGGGCAAGCTACGCTTCTGTGCGGTGGTTCCCGAAGCGTACAACTCGTGCCGGGCGATCTCCTTCACGTCCGGGCCGTAGATAATGAGTTCCTTCTCTGTGACTCGAACCGGCAGCAACTCGCCGATGCGCTGCCACGGCACGGAATAGAAGTTCTGATGATAAGCGATGTGGCCGTCCGCATCGACAGTGCGGTAGAGAACCTGCGCCGTATCGTAAGGCTGGGCGGGCAAGCCGAGCAGATGCGGCTTCTCTTCCTCGAATAAGTCAATCGGCCGGCGTTTGGTTTCCCGATGGATGCGCACATCGGCGGTTTCGGCGAGCCAGCGCATCGCCATCTCATTCAGGTGCTCCAAAGACGTGAAGGTGCGGCCATTCAACAGGTTGGTTTCCACATATTGAAATGGTCTCTCGACCTTGCCCTTGGTTTGCGGACGATGAGGACGGCAGGCCCATGGTTGAAAGCCGTAATGCGTGGCGAAAGCAAGAAAGCGAGTGTTATAGATAGGCTGGTCGCCGTCATAACTGGTAACTACCACTTTCATGTTGTCGTAGAGACAGGTCGTCGCCAGCCCCTGAAAGTATTCGAAGGCGCGAGTGTGTTCGCGGGTGGTGGTCGTGAAATCCTGTGACTCCACAAACCGTAGA
>Ga0302324_100027673_pt1 | contig 10795 bp, 8 predicted proteins | sample Palsa_T0_1_FD_201949 | JGI IMG/M metagenome (GOLD analysis project Ga0302324, IMG submission 201949) | Peat permafrost microbial communities from Stordalen Mire near Abisko, Sweden - Palsa_T0_1 | ecosystem: Environmental > Terrestrial > Soil > Palsa > Peat permafrost | place: Sweden: Abisko...
CATTGTCAGCTTCCTTCCCCTGAGTCAACGCCGGCTAATCGAGTCCGCCAGCGGGCCATGCTGGCGGTCAGAAATCAAAGTCAAATCCGAAGAGCAATTCGCTGATGTTTACGTTGAGGGCGGTGCCGGACGCGTTGGTGGGTCCTGTGCCGTCCTGGTGGAACACGTTGAATTCGCCGTGATAAGCGAAACCAGCGCGGCTGGTCATAAATGGGTTGTAGCGGTAGCCGATTGTATAGTTGTTGATGTTTCCCAGGTTGCCCGGAGAAGGAGCCAGCAGACCTGTGACTGGGGAAATGTATCCCGGCCCATTGGCCTGGCGCGACATTCGCTCCGCCTCATAGACCGCGAGGAAAATCAGTTGCGGGTTGTAAATGTAACGGGCTTCAAAGGTGTAGCCGTTCCAGGTGGGCGCCTGTGATCCCACTGGAAGCTTTGTTCCGGGCACATTGTCCAGCGGGCAACCCGTGGCAGGATTGTTAATGCAGGTTGCGGTCGTACTGCCATTGCCATTGGTTGCGATGGCGTCGCCATAACCTTGCCCAAACCATGCATTATCCTGGCCGTGTTGAGTCACAACGTTGAGGTCAAAGTGAGGACCTAGGTAGAATTGCCCATAGAAGCCCTCACGGCTGAAGCTCTTATTGGCAATTCCCGAACCACCTATGGGCGCCCCGCCACTGGTCAGATAGTAGGTTGCTGCTTGTCCGGTGAAGGCATATGCGCCCACGCGATCCACGCCCAGCTTGCCCGAATCGAAGGCCTGGTCGAAGGTAAAGAATCCGCTATAGGAGTTGGCTCCTGTGATCAGGTTTACGTTCCCATCGCTCGAACTGAGCAAGGCTGCTGAAACGCGCGTCCGATCGTCGTAGGAGTGTCCCATGTACTCCAAACCTAGTTGGTTGTCGCCCATTTGCCCGAAGATGTTCCCATCGCCCACCGGTATGAAGTGGTAGGTCTGATACTCCCCGCCATTACCTGTTAGCAATAGGGTGCGCTTTTCAGAAAGCAGGTTGTTGAGCTCGAATCGGCCTAGCTTGAAGTTGAGCCAGGGGGTGCCATCAATATTGTCGAGGCGCGCCATGACGGTCTCAAAATGGAACGCGCCGGTTGAGTCCGACGACGGGAGCACGTAAAACGAGATGTTCTTCTCCAGAGTCCCGGCGGTATGGAAGTCCAGTCCGCTCAAGTCGAACCCCGAACTCGTGATCCGTTGGACACCGGTAGGCGATTGGTCCACCGCGCTAATACTGCTCACGCGGTGCCAGATTGGCGTGATGCGGAAGGTCACCGGCCAGTATGAGGGATTCTGCCAGATGGGAGAATCGCGCTCGTTCATCAACTGAAAGCCATTGTCTCTGAATTTCAAGCCGAAATTGTTCAGCTGGGGCCACGACTCGTGGCAAGCCGAGCAACGTAGTCCATACTTCCGGGCGAAGGCCGGCAGGGCGCTGGCGGACTGACTGGTACCGAGGAGCAGAAAAACCGACGCGAAAGCAGCGGTGAGGAAAGAATTCACCCACTCCCGCTTCTGACAGAGATGAGACTGCGCCAGCATACGCGTGCTGCACTCCTCGGTCGAGCTTGTCGATTCTGCGATACCCCAACTTGCAGGGCGCAAATCCAGCCCAGCAGCGGCCAAAAACAAACGTCCTTGCCCAGCGACGAAGCCTTAAAAGAAATCTAAACACAGAGGGCAAGAGAACTGTCACATTATTCCTTCGCGGCGCGTTACCGACGTTATCGCCGGTCTGCTTCAGTATCGCGCGAAGAAACAGCGCCGCCCTTTCCTGGCGATTGGGGCCGCTGCGGGGAAAGAACGCGAAAATCCTCTCGGTCGAGGCAGAGAATACCTCTTTTGTGGTAGTCGAAAAAAGACGGGCAAACACTACCGTGGTGTGATCCCCCGGGCTTCCACGCAGTCGTAGATTTTCCCGGATTGAAGGTTCTTGTACTCTTCGGTTCGGCCATTCGGCCACTGGATCGTGATGCGATCGATATGATCGTTTTTGCCGAGACCGAATGTGAGCGGCAATTCCGATTGCGAGAGATAGCTGGAACCGCCCTTTACCATGCGCGTCTGAGCGAGTCCGCCGATCTCGATGTGTGCAGTGGCGCCGATCGCGTCCCGGTTCGATTGAGTCCCATGCAGTCGAAAACGGATGCTGTGGTTCCCGCTCCGCTGATCGTTTCGGAACAGGTAAGCGGGGCCATGATTGGTCGTGAGAAGCAGATCCAGATCGCCGTCGCCGTCAAAATCAGCATAGGCAAGGCCACGCCCGACTCTCGGTTGAGTAAAATCCGGCCCCACATCGAGAGAAGCGTCACGAAAAATTCCCGTGCCCCGGTTGAGGAATATCTGCGGTGGCTGGGCATATCCCACATTGCCGCGTATGTTACGGACGGTGTCATCGATGTGGCCGTTGGCGACAACGAGATCGAGAGCGCCATCAAGATCCATGTCTGCAAACACACATCCGAAACCCAGCATCGGCTTGGTCGGCAAGCCGACTCCCGCGGGAATGGCGACGTCTTCGTAGACTCCCTTGCCCGACGGACGGTAGAGACCGAGCATCTCATTATCAAAGTTGGTAATGGCGATCCCAGGCACGCCAGAGTTGTTGAAATCGCCGGTATCTATGCCCATCCCGGCGCGCGCCTTTCCGTCAGGGCTGAAGGCAACGCCGGCCTCGACACCCACTTCTTTGAACGTGCCATTGCGGTTGTTGCGATAGAGCTTGTTTGGCTGAGTGTCGTTCGCGACGATGATGTCGGGCCAACCGTCCTGGTCGTAGTCGAGCAAGGCGACGCCCAGCGATTTCGAACTGCTGTCGAAGATTCCGCTGGTTGCGGTAACATCCTCGAAGGTTCCGTTGCCCCGATTACGAAAGAGCCAGCAAGTCTGGCCGCGATAAGCTTCAGGAGTGCAGTAGGACTTGTGCTTACCGTCAAGGCTGCAAAAAACGTCGTGTTCCGGCGACCACTGAACGTAATTGCAGACGAAAAGATCGAGAAATCCGTCGCGGTCGTAATCGAACCACAGGGCTGAAGTACTGAAACCCTCACGCTCGCCCAATCCGCTGCTGTGAGTTGCATCGACGAACCTGCCCTTGCCATTGTTCCGGAACAGACGGTTTTGCCCAACGCATGTAATAAGGATGTCGGGAAATCCGTCGTTGTTGTAGTCCCCGACCGCCACACCCATGCCGTACATCTCGGTTGCGTCGAGTCCTGCGCTATGAGTGATGTCACTGAAGGTGCCATCGCGATTGTTCCTGTAGAGTTGGAGCGGGCTTCGCTGCCCTCGATGCCCGGGCCAGTTCGCGCCATTCACGAGAAGAATGTCCTGCCAGCCATCGCCGTCGTAGTCGAGAAACGCGCAACCCGCACCCAGGGTCTCCGGGAGGAACTTGCCGCCGAACGCGCCGCTATTATGCTGAAAATGAATGCCAGCCGCGGCGGTTACATCGGTCAAACGGAACGGCGAGCTTGATGAGGATCGAGCATCGGCCGCGCGTAACGATTCAGAGAAAACGCCGGAGGCCGCAAGTCCTGCGACGCGCAGGAAAAAATCCCTGCGGTTCATGGAATGTTGACCAGTCCATTTTGAATCGCATAAACCACCAGCTCGGCGGTTTTATGGATACCGAGAGCATTCATGATATTGGCACGATGGACCCCAACCGTGTTCGCACTGAGTCCCAGCTGATCGGCGATTTGGCGGTTCGACTTTCCTTCCACAATGAGTTGGAGAACTTCGAGCTCGCGCCGGGTGAGCGCTGCGTTGTGTTCCCCTTTCAGTGTTCCTGGCCGCGACACGGCGGGATCCAGCACCATTTCTCCCGCCGCAACTTTCCGCACTGCCGCGGGTAATTCCAGATCCGTCGCGCTCTTGAGGAGGTATCCACGCGCCCCTGCGTCCATCGCCTGCCGGACCCAGGTTTCCTCGGAGTGCATGCTGAGCATCAGCACCGCGGCCGACGGGGACTCTTGCAGTATCTGGCGCGCAGCCACAAGTCCGCTCATCTGCGGAAGCGCGCAATCCATCACGATGACTTGTGGCTTGAGTTTCCTTGCCAGTTCTACCCCTTCCGCACCATTGCTGGCCTCGCCGACGACGACCATATCGGGTTCGTCTTCGAGAATTCGCCGGAAGCCGCGCCGGACGAGATTATGATCGTCCACCAGGAGCACGGAGATGACCACCGAGTTTTTTTCAGGCATCGGATTCGTCCGCCTCTCGTGGGACGCGCAACCGTACCAGCGTGCCACTCTCCGGCGGCTGCACGAATTCAATACTACCGTTCAATAGCTCGGCACGTTCCCGCATGGCCACTAATCCAATGCCCTGTCGCCGGTCGTGTTTCGAAAATCCTACACCGTGATCTTCAACTTCCAGCTCTAGCGCATCCTCCAGGAAACGGAAACGTACCCATGCTTGCTGAACCTCGGAGTGGCGGGCAATATTATTCAAAGCTTCCTGCACGATGCGATAGATGTGAATCGCCTTGCTTCCCCGCACCGGAAAGGCTTTCCCCGACTTTTCGTAGGATACGGAAATGCCAGTCTGTTTTTCCATTGTGGGCAGATACCAGTCGAGAGTACTTTCGAGGCCCGCCTCCTCCAGCATCACGGGATGGAGTGCCTGGGAGAGCGTGCGTATCGAGTTCAGAGTGTTCTGGGCAATGTCCCGAACTTCGCGAAGATCCGCGCGCAGGGGTGAGTCCTCCGAGGTATGCTTTTCCGCGCGGCCGAGCATGGCGCCAACTGCGGTCAGCACCTGGCCGAACTCATCGTGCAGTTCGCGGGAGATGTAATGCAAAGTCGATTCCTGGGTGGCGATCAGTTTCTGCGCCAGATCGCTGCGTTGCTCCGAAACTGAGGCGAGCTGCGTGAACAACTGCCGGTTGGCGTGCATCACGTAGAGGCTGGTGAGCAGGATGGCGGCCAGGGTCGCAGCCAGAAAAACATACACCTGACGCTCGACCCGGTTGTAGATTTCTTCCATGCGTGCCCCAGCCTGCTCTTCGTACTCGTTGTTCTGCACCAGCAGCCTGGCGACGGACGTGCTAAGGGCGGCCAGCCGCGCCTGCAAGGAATCGCGGATGTCGGCGCGCGCCTGGTCTTCGTGCCCACTCTTGGCCAGCGTAAAGGTGCGGTCGGTTGCTTCCCAGAATTGGTTGAGAGCGGCGCGCAGATATTCGCGCTGCTCGGCCGAGTGTTGCATAAGCGCGACTTGCTCCTCCCGGCGCAAGGCATCGTCCAAGTCGGAGTGAATTCTCTCAAACTGCGCCAACCACGCGGTAAGGGGATAGCGTTCGCCGGCGTCCAGCATGTCCCGCATCGCCAGGGCAAGCGAGTTCAGATCGTTCTCGACGCGCAGCAGTTGCAAGGAGTTCTTGCGACTGCGATCAGCCAGTTCGCTCTGCAACCGCCGCAGGCCCCTGACTTGCAAAACAATGTAGGACGAGTAAGCCACCACCGCTGCCATGGTGAAAATCAGCCCGAGAAGAAGTCCGGCCGTTGGCGAGCGCCGCGGATTGTGTGCGCGTTGCACCTGCCGAGAATACGACGAGAACGGGCAAATGACCAAAGCGCAAGACGGCGTCGCCGCGAATAGTGTTTTCGCGCTATTGACCCGCAACCAAGTATCGCCGCACTCTTGTCCGGTTTGACGACGGATCGTCAGGGAGCCTAGGTGCTGGTCGAGTGCCGATTGGGCACGATCGGCGAGAGGTGCGCGCACAAGGTTTCGAAAGGTACTTGCAGCGGATTCGAGCGGCAGGAGGCCGCATACACCATGTCAGAAAGCAACGCGATCGCTAATCAGAAGACGATACTTCAGAATCAGAAGACCATCATCGCCAATCAGGCTGCGCTCCGGGCAAATCAGACCACCATCAAAAAGAATCAGGCGAGCATTCTGAAAAACCAGTCGGCTATTCTCAAGAACCAGGGTGCTCTCAACACCATCATCGGGAATCAAAAGGAGATTCTCGCCCGAGTGAAAAAGTGATTCGCGCGCCAGAGTTGGCTGGTCGCTTCTCGGAAGCGAGCGGGTGTCGAGGACTGGGGAGAGCCGGTCTTGGAAAAAACAATGGGCTCGGCCGAGCTAATACCTTTGCCTTCTTTCACGGTGATGAACTGATCGGGCTTGAGGTCTGGGATTGTGTCCTTTAGGCCGCTGGGCCAGACAATCTCGATGCTCACTGTTTTGCCCGCTGCCGGTTTGCCCAAGCCGAAGGTTAGCGGCAGCTCGCTTTGGGACAGATAGCTCGAACCGGTCTTCACCATGGCAAACAGGCGCATTCCCGTGTTGGTCTTGACCGTGACCTTTGCGCCTATGCCATCGCGGTTCGATCGCGTGCCCACGGTTTTCACACGCAGCATGTCGTTCTGGTTGCCGTTGTCGTTGCGCAGCAACCGCGCTGGCCCATTGTTCGCAGTAATCAATAGATCCAAATCACCGTCGTTGTCGAAATCTCCATAGGCTCCGCCGCGGCCGACGATCGGACGTTGCAGCGCGGAACCGAGTTTTGTGGTTACTTCTTCAAACTTGCTCTTGCCCAGGTTGTGGAAAAGGTGCGGCGCTTCGGCATACTTGACTTGTGGCTGCACCACGCTGATGTCGTCGGAGACGTGGCCGTTGACGGCGAGAATGTCGGGCAGTCCATCCAGATCGTAGTCAAAAAAGAAAGTGCCGAAAGTGAGCGACTTGGTCGAGATTCTGCCAATACCCGTAGCCGGAGCTTCATCCGTGAACAAGCCCGAGCCCTCGTTGTGGTAAAGCGCCATCCCCTCGTTGGTAAAGTTGCCGATCACCAGGCTTTGCCGACCGGAATTGTCGTAGTCGGCTGCATCCGTCCCCATCCCGGCGCGCACCGTGCCCGCTTCGCTATAAGCCACGCCGGCGGCGACTGCCACATCCGTGAAGGTTCCGTTGTGATTGTTGCGGTAGAGCTTGTTGGGTTCGGTGTCGTTCGAAACGAAAAGATCCAACCAGCCATCGTTGTCGTAATCCAACAGCGCGACTCCGAGCGATTTGCTCGTGGGATCGTAGAGACCGGAGCGCCGCGTGACGTTCTCAAACGTTCCGTCGCCCTGGTTGTGGAAGAGCGTCGAGCTTTGGCCCTTGTACCTCTGCGGAGTGCAGTAAGACTTGCTCTTGTTGTCGAGTGAGCAATATTGATCGCTCTCCAGGGACCAGTCGACGTAGTGGGCGACGAAAAGATCCAGCTTCCCGTCGTTGTCGTAGTCGAACCACACCGCGCTCGCGGAGAATCCCGGATCGCCCACTCCGGCCTTGGCAGTCACGTCAGCAAACTTGCCGTTGCCCAGATTGTGGAAAAGATGATTGGAACCAACGGTGGTAATGTAAATATCGACGTAGCCGTCATTGTCATAGTCGCCGACGGCACAACCGAGCCCGTACATTTCAACCGCGAGGCCCGCCTGCCGCGTTACATCGGTAAACGTTCCGTCTCTATTATTGTGATAGAGCGCGGGAAAGGATTTGCCGGACTTATGTCCCGGCCAGTCCATGGAATTGACCAGCAGGATGTCCTGCCATCCGTCATTGTCGTAATCGAGAAAGCACACGCCGCTGCCCATCGTTTCCGGAAGATATTTTTTCCCGAAAGCACCACTGTTGTGTTTGAAGTGAATGCCCGCCTGAGCGGTCGCGTCCGTGAACTGGATAGGACCGGAGGGGCGAGAAGGCTTGGAGGTCGAGTCGACTGCATGGGATTCACGCTCAGACGTTGATGGTACGACCACCTGCGCCGGTGTGTCAGGAACAGCTTTGGGCTCGCTCGGTGCCTTTGGCTTGCAACTTGCCAACATGAACACAGCCACAAGCGGCAGGGAATAGACGACACTTCGCAGTGGCCTTTGAGATTGGCGACCCCGTTTACGAACCGTCACTGAGCCACCGTTGGTGTCGTCGCTTGCGCACGGCGGGATTCCAGCCAAATCTCGATGAGCATGGCGGTCGGACCCACCACGAAGAGGGCATAAAAAGGTGCGTATACAACCTGGTATAAGCGCAAGACCATTTCGAGCAGCGCCACCAGGAACACGACCAGACATTGGCCTCGCTTGGAACGAACCGTGGTTTTTGGATCGGTAATCATGAAGAAAATGAACAGTTGGTACATGGGGCCCGTAATCGGCGCAATCTCCGATTGCCACGGACTCCCGGTCATCCAACTTCGAATCAATGCCAAGGCGATGTACGACGCGACATAAATGCCGGTAATGTGAAATCGCCGCAGGCGCCAGATGATCACCGAGCCCAGCGCCCAGATGACCAGCATGGGCAACAGATAGTTGCCCCACTGAATGCTCAGCGTGGCCACTGTCTCCGCAGCCAGAAACAGCATCACGGAAATGCCGAAGTTGGACGGGTTCCAGATGTGACGGCCCCTCACCCGCACCACATATTTGGACGTGATGGAGATTGCGCTGCAAAGCGCGTACGGCCAGAAGGCCGGCGACCGCACCAGAATGCCGACGCTGATGCCCGTGATATAAGCGCTCGCCGGATGTATCCATTGCTGAAAGAAAATCCGCCCGAGCACCAGTTCGAGACCGATGCTTGTAAGGATGGCCAGGAGCGTCTTCTGATAGCTTTCGAGAATGCCGAACGACAAGTGACCGGCCAACAGAATGCACGTAATCAAAGCGGGTGCAAGGTAGCGGTTGTCAAGGCCGAACCAAGGCGTCTTCTGAGCTGGCGCCTGAGAGGGCAGAACCGGTGCGCTCGCCTGCTGGCTCATGCGGGCTCCTTCACCTTGTGCAATTGATTCGCGGCAGGTTGGTCGATGGTCTGAACCTTGCCTGATGGCCAGCGAAGGATGGCCTTCTCAATGTGCGGGTTCTTGCCCAGGCCGAAATGCAGTCGCCGGTCGTTCTCCGCGGCGAAACCGCTGCCGCCAGAAACTTCCTGCACCTGCTGCTGACCATTCCAAACGAGCGTCACCTGGGCGCCGATTGCGCTGCGGTTACTCCCGCCGTGATTGGAGCCGGCTCCTTCCAATTCGAATTCGATCCACTCGTTCTCCGGCGCGACCGTGTTCTTGTAGAGCAGCAACGGCCCGTTCTGGTTGGCAACAACGACGTCGAGCGCACCCCGATTCCACAAATCGACGAGCGCCACGGAGCGTCCGTCGTACGTATCGGTCGCGCCGACGGCTTGGGCAACATCGACAAACTTGCCAGCGCCATCGTTCAGCCAGAGTCGCTTGCTTTGATAGCCTGACAAGCTGCGTCCTTCAAACGCCGGCCAGTTCCTGGCATCGCCGATGATGGAACGGTTCCCGCCTGCCACCTTGGAGAAGTCGTACCAGTAGCTCCGATTGCGGGCGAGAGAAATGTAGCCATTCGTGAGATACAGGTCGAGCGTTCCATCATTATTCAAGTCGCCAAACTGCGCGCCAAAACTCCATCCGCCAAGTTCCACGCCAAAATCGCGCGCCAGGTTCTGATACGTCATGGTATCGCCCGCGGTGCCTTTCTTCGGCACCCACAGGTTGTTCCCCTGGATGAGAATCCCGTCTTCGGAAATATTGGAAACGTAAATGGCATATCTGCCTTGATTGAGGATGTCGCCAAACGCCGCATTCATGCCGCTCTTGGGGGCGAAGCCGACGCCCGTCTGTTCGCCGACCTCATGAAACCGCTTGCCGTCGTTGAAGTAGAGCTCCGACACTCCATAATCGTTCGCCACAAACAAATCAGGATGGCCGGTTCCGCGCAGATCTGCGGCGGCGGCGGCCAAGGCCCAGCGCCGGCTGTTGATGCCAAGCTGCCCGCTGACTTCTTCGAACTTGCCGTTCCCGAGATTGCGAAACAAATACTTCCGTCCGCCGTTTTTGGCATACTCAAAGCTCTCGGGCATGATCCGCGTCGTCGTCAGGTGCCACAGATCAATGTCTTCTGAATAGTAGCCGCCGACGAAAAGGTCCAGGAGTCCGTCGCCGTCGTAATCGAACCAGAGGGCTGTGTTGGCATTGATCCAGGGGGGCAATCCGGCTTGCTCGGTTACGCGGGTGAAGCCGTGGCCCTGATCATTGTGAAACAGCTCCGGTCGTCCCCATTTGATCAGGAGCAAATCTTCATACCCATCATTGTCGTAGTCTCCCCAAACCGCACCCGTCGAAACCCCAGTGCCCTGCTGGTTCACGTCGGCTATGCCCAATTCGCCGGCCACATCTTTGAACGTTCCGTCATGCAGGTTGCGATAGAGAGCATTCTTGCTCCCGATTGCGCTGTTCGTAACGTAGATGTCGGGCCAGCCGTCACGGTCGAAATCGACGATCGACACCGAGGCTCCCATCGAAGCAACTTCCGGCATGATGGGATCCAATTTCGGATCGAGCTTCGGAGATTGATGGACAAAATTGATGCCGGCCGCTTGAGAGACCTCTTCAAGATAGAACCCGTGACGCGCCAATGCGGTTTTCGCGTCGGTCTTCGACCTGTCTGCATCCCGCCCAGAAGAAATCCGTTTCATCACGAATGGAGTCGCCAATAGCCCTATAAAGAAGAGAACGAGAATGGCCCTTGCGATCCGGTTGCCTGTCATTTGCCGGTTTCGTCCCGCAATGCGTTCTTGAAGACATCAGGAGTGACATAGCGCGTGTGATAGTTTTTCCAGTCGTCGGGATGTTGCCGGTAGACCCACTCATCTTCCAGGCGTCCGGGTCTGGTCGTGTACTCATGCTTCGCGTGATAAGGCAAAGGCAACACGGTCTTGGAGAAGGTTGAATTGTAGTCGCCGTCCTTGATCCAGCCG
>Ga0302324_100027674_pt1 | contig 10795 bp, 4 predicted proteins | sample Palsa_T0_1_FD_201949 | JGI IMG/M metagenome (GOLD analysis project Ga0302324, IMG submission 201949) | Peat permafrost microbial communities from Stordalen Mire near Abisko, Sweden - Palsa_T0_1 | ecosystem: Environmental > Terrestrial > Soil > Palsa > Peat permafrost | place: Sweden: Abisko...
CGCGCGGGGGCTCTACGCGCAGATCGCCGCAGGAAAAATCAACCGACTGGATGCCATCTACAGCCGATGGCAACCGGGCCAGGGCACACGCATCGAGCGCAAGCATCTGCTGCCCTTTGAAATGGACGCGTTTGCCGCGCCAAAGTCCGGATCCTCGTCCACGAACGCCAATCCGCCAATGCTATACCTGCCGCCCGGAGACGTCGCAGGCGCTGACCGCGGACTACATGATGGCAGAACTCTGCCGCGCGGGGCTGCATGGATTCGCGGCGGAGAACGAGGCGCGGATGGAGGCGATGGCGGCGGCGCGCGGCCAGATCGAGCGGCAATTGGCCGCGCTGCAGGCGGCCCAGCGGCGGGTGCGGCAGACGCCGTCTACCGGCGGGAAGGCCAAGGGCCCCGCCCCTGGACCAAGCTGGGGCCGTCACGCCTTGGGCGTGCTGCGCACGACGGCCCCAGACCCCATTTTATTTGTTCGGAGACGAGCATTGGCAGCGAGCCGGTAGGCCGAATCCACGGTACTGCGCGCATGGTACAGAAAACTCCCGCCGCGCAGCGCTAAAGACAGCGGCGGCACGCCGTCGGGGTCCAGGGGCAGAGCCCCTGGTCGGCGAAGCCAGTCACCCTATTACGCTCCAGGATGCGTGCCGCGGGCGTATCATAACGACTGCGCTTCGTGGCAACGCGGCCACTGCCTTGATCAGACGTAGGTCAGCCACCCACCCCGACGAGATGGTAAGCTGGATCCGCGGTTTTGGCGGCTTGATGCACGTCGAGGCGCGACGGATCGAGTGAAGCGAGGATGGTGCGGGCATGGGTGATCTCATCCGCCGTGCCGTGTGCCATCACGACGAAGCCATCGGCTTTCAAGGCGGACTCGTATTCAATCACGCTGTCCTTCGGTATGCCAATACTGTAGAGCGCGGCGCCCAGCGCGCTCAGGCCGCCGACCATGACCGCGCTCTCGACCGCGGAGACGATTGTGGCCGCGAGGTAGCCCAGTACGACGACCTGTCCGACCACCGGAATGGCGAGGAACATCCCGCCGAAGAACAGGCCCCAGAGGCCGCCCCAGAATGCACCACGGGCGCCCCAGAATTTGACCCGATCGCCCATATTGTAGAAGCCGACCACTTTTTCGTCGGTATGATAGCCTTTGCCCACGACACTGAGATGCTTCATCTCCATACCAGCGGCAGCGAGCCTTTTCACGGCTGTTTCCGCGTCTTTGTGGTCCGCGAATACCGCTATGACCGTGTCATTGAGTTCCATGTGACCCTCTTTCAGGACGAGCGGCCAGGACGTGCGGCACGTCGTAGTCTGACCGTATTAGCCAACGGACAAAACAATAGCGGGCAGCAGCCAGAGCCGTAGGCTCGGAAACTACTCACGGCCTCGGTGCAACCGCGCGTGCTGCCGTCGTCGCCGGGTCCGGTTGGCCGGAACCATACCCTGGATATGTGCCGACGTAGGTATCTTCCGAGCCTGCTGTCGACGATGCTACCGCCGTTATGATGCGGACCAGGAAGACCTGCCGGTTCGCCAGCGCCGCCTATCTAATCCGCGGGCATCGCCTTCGTCGCGTGACGGTCAGTGTCCTGCGCGAAAACATTTGGTGTTCCACCGTGCAGCATGCGCGCAACCGAATGCCGAGCGAAAGATATAAGGGGCCGAGATCATGGACGCACCCACTTCGCCACAGGAGCTGCAGAACGGCAGCGTCGCCATGGGCGCCGCGCGAGCGGAACCCACATTGGGCGCCGACGAGCTGCGGCGCACGAATGCCTATTGGCGAGCCGCCAATTATCTGTCGGTCGGGCAACTCTATTTGTATGACAACCCGCTGCTGCGCGAGCCTCTGGCGATGGCGCATGTAAAGCCGCTGATCGTGGGCCATTGGGGAACCACGCCGGGGCAGAATTTCATCTATGTCCACCTGAACCGGGTCATCAGTAAATATGATCTGGACATGATCTACATCGCCGGCCCCGGCCACGGCGGCCCGGCGCTGGTGGCAAACGTCTATCTCGAAGGAACGTGGACCGAAATCTACCCGAGCGTCACCAGGGACGCGGCCGGACTCAAGAAACTGTTCAAGCAGTTCTCGTTTCCGGGCGGCATTTCAAGCCATGTCGCGCCGACAACGCCAGGCTCCATCCACGAAGGTGGCGAGCTGGGCTACTCCCTCAGCCACGCGGTCGGCGCTGCGTTGGACAATCCGGACCTGATCGTGGCCTGCGTTGTCGGCGACGGCGAGGCCGAAACCGGTCCCCTGGCGACGGCGTGGCAATCCAACAAGTTCCTCGATCCGATCAGCGACGGTGCCGTGCTGCCGATCCTGCACCTGAACGGCTACAAGATCAGCAACCCGACGGTGCTGGCTCGTATCGAACATACGGAGCTGGAGCAGTTCTTCCGCGGCTGCGGCTGGACGCCCTATTTTGTCGAAGGCGACGATCCCGCGGTCATGCATGAACTCATGGCCGCTACCCTGGAACGCGCTATCGAGGATATCAGGCAGTTCCAAACCACCGCGCGGGCTACCCGGGATGCGTCCCGGCCGCGCTGGCCGATGATCGTGCTCAGGTCGCCCAAGGGCTGGACCGGTCCGAAAATCGTCGACGGACTTCAGATCGAGGGAACTTTCAGGGCACATCAGGTGCCACTGCTCGTCGATCGCGACCATCCGAAGCACGTGGCGCAGCTTGAAAGCTGGATGAAAAGCTACAAACCGGAAGAACTGTTCGACGAAGGCGGACGCCTGATCGCCGAATTGGCGGCGCTGGCGCCGAAAGGCGATCGGCGCATGGGCGCCAATCCGAACGCCAACGGCGGGATATTGCTGCACGACCTGAACATGCCGGATTTTCGCGTGCATGCGGTGCGCGTGCCCTCTCCCGGTGCCGTCGATGCGCAGGACACTCTTGTGCTCGGCAAGTTCTTCAAGGACGTCATCGCGTGCAACGAGGGCAATTTTCGCATTTTCGGGCCGGATGAGACACTCTCAAATCTCCTCGGCGCCGTCTTCGAGGTCACCAACCGGCAGTGGGACGCCGAGAGAACCGAGAACGATGAGTTTCTGGCGCCGGCAGGCCGCGTACTTGATTCGATGCTGAGCGAGCACCAGTGCGAGGGGTGGCTGGAAGGCTACCTGCTGACCGGGCGCCATGGCGTGTTCAACAGCTATGAGGCGTTCATTCGCATTGTCGATTCGATGTTCAGCCAGCACGCCAAATGGCTGAAGGTGACGCTGGAGCTGCCGTGGCGCCGGAAAATCGCCTCACTGAACTATCTGCTTGCTTCCCATGTCTGGCAGCAGGATCATAACGGCTTCACCCACCAGGATCCAGGATTTATCGATCACGTCATTAACAAGAAGGCCGACATCGTACGGGTCTATCTGCCGCCCGATGCGAACTGCCTGCTCTCGACGTTCGATCACTGCCTGCGCAGCCGGCACTACGTCAACGTGGTGGTGGCCGGCAAGCATGCGCTGCCGCAATGGCTGACCATGCGCGAGGCGGTTGTACACTGCACGCAGGGACTGGGCATCTGGCAATGGGCCAGCAACGACCAGGACGGCGAACCGGACGTCGTCATGGCCTGCTGCGGCGATACCCCGACGCTGGAGGTTCTGGCTGCCGTGTCGATTCTGCGCCAGCATCTGCCCGATCTGAAAATCAGGGTAATCAATGTCGTCGACCTGATGAAGCTGCAATCCGCGAGCGAGCACCCGCACGGGCTAGACGAAACCGATTACGATTCGCTGTTTACCGCTGACAAACACATCGTCTTCGCCTTTCACGGCTATGCGCCGCTGGTGCACCGGCTGACCTATCGCCGCACTAACCGCAACCTGCACGTGCGCGGGTACAAGGAGGAGGGCACGATCACCACGGCCTTTGATATGCGGGTGCAGAACGACCTGGACCGCTTCCATCTCGTGCAGGACGTGGTCGACCGCCTACCACATCTCGGCAGCAAGGGGGCCTATCTGAAGCAGTTGGTGCGGGACAAGCTGGTCGAACATAAGCTCTACATCGACGAGCATGGCGAGGATATGCCGGAAATCCGCAACTGGAAGTGGCGCGCCGCAAGGTGAGCGCGCAAGCACCCGCATCCGCGGCAATGCAGTGGATTTGACGCCTGTGCGAAAGGCACCTCTGAGCCTTTATTTCATACGGCACGGTCAAACCGAATGGTCGCTTTCCGGCCAGCATACCGGCCGCACGGACATTCCGTTGACCGCGCAGGGGGACGATGAGGCGCGTGCGCTCGCGCCATGGCTTAAACCGGTCCAGTTCGCACGCGTATTCACTAGCCCGTGGCAACGCGCACGCCGAACCTGCGAATTAGCCGGGCTGGGATCGCAGGCCGAACTCGAACCGGATTTGGCGGAGTGGGACTACGGCGATTACGAGGGCAAGCTTTCGTCTGACATTCGCAAGGAGCGGCCGAACTGGAACGTGTTTCAAGACGGCTGTCCCGGCGGCGAAATGCCCGCCCAGATCTCCGATCGCGCCGATCGGCTGATTGCGCGCCTCGGCACGATGGCGGGGAATGTCGCGCTGTTCTCGCATGGCGAGTTTGGGCCGGCGTTGGCGGCGCGGTGGATCGGGTTGCCGGTGGTCGAGGGACAGCGTCTTTTGCTCGGCACTGCGTCGGTTAGCATCCTGGGTTACAATGCGGCCCACGCGGAGATGCGGGTGATTACGCTGTGGAACGCTGCGCCGGGGCGGTGGTAGGCAGGAAAAGGACTTCTTTTTTGAAAAAAAGAAGCAAAAAACTTTCGTTTATTGCTCACGGCATCGAAGCCAAACGGGGGGAATTCGACGGCGCCCGATATAGATAAAAGTTTCTTGGTTTTTTTCAAAAAAGAACACCTTCCTTGCCTTAGCCAAACACGTGCGTAATCGCCTCCTTCGCCTGGCGCTGGATCTGCCGCAGGTGATCCTCACCGCGGAAGCTTTCCGCGTAAAGCTTGTAGATATCTTCCGTGCCTGATGGGCGCACGGCAAACCAGCCGCTCTCGGCAACGATCTTGATACCACCGATCGGCGCATTGTTGCCCGGCGCCGTCGTGAGCGCCGCGCGGACCGGCTCGCCTGCGAGTTCCGTCACGCCGAGCTCTTCTTGCGTCAGCGCCTTCAACTGTTGCCGCTGCTCCGCCGAGGCCGGCGCGTCGATGCGTTCATAGCACGGCACCCCGAGCACCTGCGCGATGCGGTCGTACGCGTTGCCCGGGTCATGCTTTGTGCGCGCGGTGATTTCAGCGGCGAGCAGGCCGAGAATGAGTCCGTCCTTATCCGTGGTCCATACGGAGCCGTCACGGCGCAGGAACGAGGCGCCGGCGCTCTCCTCGCCGCCGAAGCCGAGCGAACCGCTCATCAAGCCATCTACGAACCATTTGAAGCCGACGGGCACTTCGACCAAGGTGCGACCCAAATCCGCGGCTACGCGGTCGATCAGGCCGCTGCTGACGATTGTCTTGCCGATGCCGCACTTGCCGCTCCAGTCTGGGCGGTTGCGCCACAGATAGTCGATCACGACGGCGAGGTAGTGGTTCGGGTTCATCAGGCCGGCGGAGCGTGTCACCACGCCGTGCCGGTCGGCATCGGTATCATTGGCAAAGGACACGTCGAATTTGTCGCGCATACCGATCAGCCGTGTCATGGCATAGGGCGAGGAGCAGTCCATGCGGATTTTTCCGTCCCAGTCGGCCGTCATGAAGCGGAATGTCGGGTCAACCGTTTGGTTCACGACGGTCGCGGCGACGCCGTAACGCTCGATGATGGGTTGCCAATAATGCACCGCGGCGCCGCCCAGCGGGTCGATGCCGATGGTTACCCCGGAACTGCGAATCGCTTCCATGTCAACGATGTTCTCGAGGTCGCCGACATACGCGGTAATGTAGTCGTGGCGATGCACGTGCGGCGACTTCAGCGCGCGGTCGTAGGGGATGCGCCGCACACCCGTCAACCCTTGTGCGAGCAGTGAATTGGCGGTGCGCTCGATCCAGTTGGTAATTTCGGTATCGGCCGGGCCGCCGTTCGGCGGGTTGTATTTGAAGCCGCCGTCCGCGGGGGGGTTATGCGAGGGCGTAATGACAATCCCGTCGGCGAGGCCGTCCCGCCGATGCCTGTTATAGGTCAGTATGGCGTGCGAGATCACGGGCGTGGGCGTGTAGCCGCCATGTTCGTCGATCATCACGTCGATGTCGTTGGCGGCCAGCACTTCGAGCGCGGTTGCCAGGGCGGGTATCGAAAGCGCGTGCGTGTCGATGCCGATGAACAGCGGTCCGGTGACGCCATGCGCAGTGCGGTGCAGGCAGATCGCCTGTGTGATCGCCAGGATATGGTTCTCGTTGAAGGCGTGGTCGAACGCCGACCCGCGGTGGCCCGACGTCCCGAACGCCACCATTTGCGAAGGGATCGCCGGGTCCGGCGACAGCGTGAAATAGGCGCTCACGAGCCGCGGGATATCCACCAGTTGCGCGCTGTCGATCGGCTTGCCGGCGCTCGGACTTATCACATCAACTGCCTTGTGTTTTATGTGAGCGATAGGAAGCAAGAAAGCACTTCTTTTTGAAAAAAGAAGCAAAAACTTTTGTTAATTGGCGTACGCGTTGAGGCAGCTTTAATGCTAAATTAATAAAAGTTTTTTGGTTCTTTTTTTCAAAAAAGAACTGCTTCCTCCTTGTTCACCCGAGCGTAACGCGCAAACGATGCGTCTTGCCATCGTCCGTTAAGTCCACGCGCGCCTCGGCGCCCTGCAGCGCCACGCCATCCAGGTCCGCGTGGGAGATGCCACGACTGACGCCGCCCGGGTTTTCGACATGGATCTCGTAGCGGGTGGTGCGGTATCGGAACGAGATATCAAAACACGGCCACGCCTTCGGGATGCACGGGTCCAGCAGCAGCGACGTGCCCTGCACTTGAAAGCCGAGGATCCACTCGATTCCGGCCCGGTACATCCACCCGGCGGAGCCGGTGTACCAGGTCCAGCCGCCGCGCCCGACATGGGGCGGCTCGGAATAAACGTCGGCCGCAACAACGTATGGCTCCACCGCATAGCGCCGCGCCGCTTCGTCATCACCGGCATGGTTGATCGGGTTCATCAGCGCGAACAGCTCACCTGCCTTGTCGCCATCGCCCAGCATCGCGAATGCGATCACCGACCAGATCGCCGCGTGCGTGTATTGGCCGCCATTTTCGCGAATGCCGGGCGGGTAGCCCTTGATGTAGCCGGGCTCGAGCGTGGTCTTGTCGAACGGCGGCGTGAACAGCAGCACCAGGCCGTCGTCGCGCCGCACTAGGCATTTGTCCACTTCCGCCATGGCGCGCGCGGTGTGGGCGGGATCGGCGGCACCGGAGATCACCGCCCATGACTGGGCGATCGAGTCGATGCGGCATTCGTCATTTTGCGTCGAGCCGAGCGGCGTGCCATCGTCGAAATAGGCGCGGCGGTACCAGTCGCCGTCCCATCCATCGCGTTCTAGCGCTTGTTGCAACGACGTGGCGTGCTGCCGCCACGCCGCAGCCCGCGCCTGCTCGTGGCTTCTGTCAGCCAGTGTCGCGAACCCGGTCAGCGTGGCGTGCAATAGCCAGCCGAGCCAGATGCTCTCGCCTTTGCCGTGTTCGCCGATCCGGTTCATGCCGTCGTTCCAGTCCCCGGTGCCGATCAGCGGCAGCCCGTGGCTACCGACCGCGAGACTCTGGTCCAGCGCCAGCGCGCAGTGCTCGAACAAGGAAGCCTGGCGGCCGCCGACCGCGGGCGCAAAGAACGCCTCGTTCTGGCCGTCGTGTAGGGCTGGCCCATCGAGAAACGAAACCTTTTCGTCCAGCACCGCGGTATCGCCGGTGGCGGCGACGTAATGGGCAGCGACGTAGGCGAGCCACACCCGGTCATCGGAAATGCGCGTGCGGATGCCGCGCCCCGATTCCGGCAGCCACCAATGCTGCACATCGCCCTCGGCGAACTGGCGCGAAGCGGCGCGCAACAGTTGCGCGCGCGCCACAAGCGGCCGGGCCACGCACAGCGCCATGACGTCCTGCAGCTGGTCGCGAAACCCGTAGGCACCGCTGGCCTGGTAGAACGCGGCGCGTGCCCATACGCGGCAGGACAGCGTCTGATACAGCAGCCAGCGGTTCAGCATGATGTCCATCGCGCGGTCGGGCGTTTTCACCTGCACCGTGCCGACCGTGTCGTCCCAGAAACGGGTGACCTTGGCCAGCACCGCGACGAGGTCCGCGGTGCGGTATTTTTCGATCAGCGCCTGCGCCGCTTCCTGTGACGCCGTCTCGCCGAGCAGGAACACGATTTCGACCACCCCGTTCGCCGGCAATTCCAGCCTGGTCTGCAGGGCGCCGCAAGGGTCCAATCCCGCGCCCACAGAGTTAGACAGCGGCCCCGCGCCGGCGAGTGCGGCCGGCTGGTCAAGTGTTCCGTTGCGGCCGATGAACTCCCTGCGGTCGCCGGTCCAGGAATGCTGCCGCCCGGCAAGATCGGCAAACGCGACGCGCTCGCCGAAGTCGGCGTTCCATGGGTTGTGGGCGAACATGGCACCGGTCTTGGTGTCGATCGCGGTGACAATCAGCGGCGCCGCCGCCCCGCGCACCGCGCCGAGCACCCATTCCACATAGGCAGTGATCGACAGGCGCCGATGGCGTTTCGAGCGGTTGGTGATTTTCAGGCGGGATATCTTGATCGGGTCATCGACCGGAACGTATTGCAAAAGCTCCAGCGCGATATCGTGCGAGTCATGCCTGAACCGGCTATAGCCCTGGCCGTGCCGCGCGATATAGCGCGATCCCGGCTCGCGGATCGGCAATGCGGTCGGCCCCCAGACTTCGCCGCTATCCTCGTCGCGCACATAGATCACCTCGCCCGGCGTATCGCTCACCGGATCGTTCGACCACGGCGTGAGGTGATTCTGCTGGCTGTTCAGCGACCACGTGGTGCCGCTGCCTTCCACCGAAACGTGAAAGCCGAACGCGCTGTTGCAGATGACGTTGATCCAGGGCGCCGGCGTGAACTGCCCATCCTCGAGGATCGCAACATAGTCGCGGCCGGCATCGGCGAACCCGCCAAAACCGTTGAAAAACTCCAGCGGCGGCTGTGCCGACTTGCCTTGTGGCCCGATTTTCGCCAGCACACGCCGGGGCGGTGGCGTGGACGGTTTCGGCTCCGGCGCCCTGGCAAGTTGCTCGGCCAGACTGCCGCGATGGCCGGCGAATACCGCGCGGGCGGCGGTCAGCAGAAGGTTGCGCACCTCTACCGAAATCAGGTCGGCGCGCAACACGAAAATAGCACCCTTGCCGGGTGAAGCGGCCTGGTTCGGCGGCAAGCGGTTGGCCCCGACCAGCGCTTCCAGCGAGGCCTGGAATTCCTGCGCATACGAACTCGCCTGCTCGTTCAGGATGACGAGATCGACGGCGAGCAGTTTGGTGTCCCAATATTCGTGCGCCAGCAGCAGCCGCCTTATCAGGTCGAGATCGCTGGCCTGTGCGATGGTGACCAGAACGATCGGCCGGTCGCCCGATATGCCATGCTGCCACAGCATTGAAGCCGGGCCGCCGCCACGGGCGAGGATATCCCGCGCCGGGCGCAGCGTTGCGTCCGCATAGATCACGCGGTTCGCGATACGTTGAAAAACGTTCGCGTCGTCGGCGTCGAGCCCCAAATGGCGCAACTGCACCTGCGCCTGCGTCCAGGCCAGCGTCGTCGCACGATCGAATGCCATGGCGTGGCCGTGGCGGTCCACCAAATCGAGTACTTCGCCGCGCGAACCAGCGACCATGGTCCAGAACGCGATGCGCGCGGTGGTTCTTGGCTTTATCCGCACATGGCGGCGCAAGCTGAAAACCGGATCGAGCACGGCGCCAACCTGGTTGCCGAGCGGCACACCCGCGTGCATGGCGAGCGGCGTGCGGATTCCCCGCGCCCGTCCGAGAAAGCGAGCGCGATCGGTTGCGAACTGCAGGTCGCCGACCGTTTCGCCCTCCACCACAACGATATGCGCGGCCCAGATTTCGGCGTCGTCCACGGCGCGCCGGCGCCGCGTGGCCAGTAGGGCGCCCGCCTCCGTCACGAACTCGGTCTCGACGAACATTTTTGAAAATGCGGGGTGCGCGTCGTCGGCCGCTTGCGGCGCCAGCACGAGCTCGGCGTAGGAGGTGACCTCGATGTCACGCATCTGGCTGCCGTGATTGGTGATCGAAACGCGGCGCACCTCGGCATCGTCCTCGGAGGAAACAGCAATCTCCAGTACCGTCGTGATGCTGCCATCGCGCCTGGCTATTTCGGCACGACCCTCGGAAAACGCGACTTCGTAATGGTCTGGCTCCGCGCCACTGGGCTGATAGCCGGCGGACCACACCGCATTGCGGGCGGGGTCGCGCAGGAACACGTAGCTGCCCCAGGCATCGCGGGTCACGTCCTCCTGCCAGCGCGTCACCGCGATATCCCGCCACCGGCTGTAGCCCGAGCCGGCGGCGGTCAGCATGACCGCGTACCGCCCATTCGACAGCAGATGCGTGCGCGGCGAGAAGCCATGTGGGGAATCGAAGCGGCGCTGGGTGGAAAGCACGGGGTCGTCGACGCTGGCAGCGGCCACTGACGTTTCGATCAATGGGTCGGCAATCGCCACGTCATGCGGCGCTCGTTCCTGCAGCAACAGCTCGGTCGCCTGGATCATCGGCTCGGCGTGGAAGCGCCTTCGCATCGGCGCGTCGCCCAGTGCCGCGTCAATCGCCAGGATGCTCATGCCCTGGTGATGCGCCATGTAGGCGCGAAT
>Ga0302324_100027676_pt1 | contig 10795 bp, 13 predicted proteins | sample Palsa_T0_1_FD_201949 | JGI IMG/M metagenome (GOLD analysis project Ga0302324, IMG submission 201949) | Peat permafrost microbial communities from Stordalen Mire near Abisko, Sweden - Palsa_T0_1 | ecosystem: Environmental > Terrestrial > Soil > Palsa > Peat permafrost | place: Sweden: Abisko...
GGCGGGGGTCCTCGCCGGTCGTGATCACGCTGCTACCTGCCGCGAAACCGGCCCCGGGCTAAACTCCGCTCGGCCCCGGGTCGAACCCCGGGGTGGATGAGCCCGACCGTCACCGTCCTCATGCGCGTCTATAACGCCGAACGCCACCTTCGGGCGGCGGTCGAAAGCGCGCTCGCTCAGACGTTTACGGATTTCGAGTTGCTTGCGGTAGACGACGGCTCGACCGATGCCTCGGTCGCGATCCTCGAGTCGTACGGCGACCCGCGGATTCGCGTCGTCACGCAGCGCAACGGCGGCCGAAACGCGGCAGCTCGGCGCGGCCTCGCCGAAGCGCGCGGCCGTTACGTTGCGATCCTCGACGCCGACGATCGCGCGGCGCCCGAGCGCCTGGCGCGGCAAGTCGCCACGCTCGAGAACGATCCCGATCTCGTCATGGTCGGGTCGGCGCTCGGCGTCGTCGACGAACGCGGAACTCGGATCGGCGTTCGCCGCTACCCGCTCGACGACGCGGCGCTGCGCCGCGCGGTGACGATTTACAATCCCTTCGGGAACTCGACGCTCACGTATCGGTGCGACGCCGCGCGCGCAGCCGGCGGATACGACCTGACGACGTTCTGCGAAGACTGGGATCTCAGCTTGCGTTTGATGAAACGCGGCCGCGTCGCAAATCTTCCCGACGTCCTCTCCGACTACCGGGTCCGAACCGATCGCATCGATCGCAGGCTCGTGAAGATGCTTCTGCGCGGTTCGATCGCCGCGCGCTCCGCGGCGCACTGCCTGTACGGCTTCCCGCGGACGCCGGCCAGCGTCGCCGTCGACTCGGCGCAGCGAGCACTCTGCCTGGCACCGCCCGACCTCGCGAATTGGATCTGTTTTCGGCTCTTCTACCGGGGTGCGTGAGAGCGTTCGGAGAGCCTCGAACCGTGGTACCATCGTCCTCACATGTTCGACACGCACGCGCACGTTCACGACATCCGCTTCGACCCCGACCGGGCCGTCATGCTCGAGCGGGCCCGAGAAGCCGGAGTCAGCCGGATTCTGACGGTCGGCTGCGACCTCGAGGACAGCCGTCGCGCTCTCGAGAGCGCCCACGAGTTCGGGCTGCAAGCGTCGATCGGCATCCACCCGCATGAAGCCAAGGACGCTCCGGCCGATATCGCCGCGGCGTTCGACGCGCTGCTCGCAGACGCGCACGTCGCGCCCGTCGCCATCGGCGAGACGGGGCTCGACTACTACTATACGCATAGCCCGCCGCACGCGCAGCGCGAAGTCTGTGCCGCGCAGATTCGCTACGCGCGAAAACGCGGTCTGCCGCTCATCTTCCACCAGCGCGACGCCTTCGACGACTTCAGCGCGCTCCTGCGCGCGGAGCTTGCGCCAGGTCAACGCGGCGTCGTCCATTGCTTCACCGGCGATTCGGGGCAAGCGCGAACGTTCGTCGACGAGTTCGGCCTCGTCCTCGGAATTGGCGGCGTCGTGACGTTCAAGACGGCCGGCGCGCTGCGCGAAGCGGTCCGCGAAGCCGGGCTCGACCGCATCGTCCTCGAGACCGACTGCCCATATCTCGCTCCGGTCCCGCATCGCGGAAAACGAAACGAACCGGCCTTCATCGCCGCAACCGCCGCTTCGCTCGCGACGCTCTTCGAAGTGACCGTTGCTGAAGTGGTCGCTCGAACCAACCCCGTCGCCGCCGCACTCTTCGGAACGTAACGTGCTTTTCTGTGGCGGGGCTGAGAGTCTGGCTCCGCCGAGGGGATGCCGCCGTCGACTCCAAAGCGATGGCACGTGCCGAACCCCGTGAGCGGTTTACTGGGCAATCTGTGGGCTTCGTCCGTTGAACTGAACGCTCGAAATATCGAGCGCCTTGGTCGCGAAGCGTCCAACGGCCGGACCGGACTCACGTTCTGCGACTTGGGATGCGGCGATGCGCTGCTGACCGAACGGATCGCTCGCGCCGTCGGCGCGGGGCGGGTCGCGGTCGTCGAAACCTACGATCCGCACGTCGGCGCCGCCGAAAGCCGCGGCTTCGAAGTCACGCGGGACGATCTGAACGGCGCGCTGAGCTTGGCGTCGACGTCATTCGACATCGTGCTCGCCAATCAAGTGATCGAGCACCTCTACGACACCGAGCAATTCTTAGCGGAGGCGACCCGCATCCTCAGGCCCGGCGGCACGCTGATCGTTTCGACGGAGAACCCTGCGAGCTGGCACAACATCGCAGCGCTCGCGCTCGGCTGGCAGCCGTTCTCGCTCGCAAATGTATCGAGCCGGAAGACGGGCATCGGGAACCCGTTTTCGCTCGCGCCGCAGCAAGAGGGCTGGCCGTTTCCGATGCAACACCATCGGCTCTTCACGCCGAAAGCCTTGAGAGAGCTGTTCGCGTTGGAAGGGCTGGAAAACGTCAGATGCCTGGGGGCGGGATACTATCCGCTGCCGGGGCGCATCGGGCTGGTCGACCCAACGCACGCAGCGTTCATCACGCTGTCGGGGCGGCGTTCGGCGTAAACGCACGCTCCCAGCGCGCGTCGAACCGCCGCTCGAGGACCGCTAGCGCACGCGGATCGCGGATGCGGGCGCCCCAGTCGAGCATCTCCGGAGAAGCCCAGGTCGCGTTCGCCGAACCGACCCAGCCGGCGGAGCCGGTCAGCGCGACCTTCTCGTCGGAGCGCGTCAGCTTGACCTCGACGCCGGCGGCTTGGAGGGTGGAGAGCGCGCGAGCCTCAGCCGGACTGCTCTCGGGGTTCTTCCTCGTCACCAGCAACTCGACGCGCTCGCCCTGCAGAGCCCGCCGTTTCAATGCGCTGCTCACTTGCGAATAACCGAACGTCTCGCTCTCGCAGCGGATGGTCGCACCGGCCGGGGCGGCGTCGATCGTTCGCGCTTCGAGCTCGAGCGCGGGTCCCTTGTGAAGCGCGAGCTCGGCACCGGCCGGTTCCGGTTCGCCCTCGAGGGCGCCCTCGATCGATTTCAGCTCGCGGGGGGCCCGCGTCGTAACGATCGTGTCGTCGCCGTCGTTCGGCCAGTTCCGATCGTCGAGAAAAACTTGGCCGTCGACGAACGCCGCCTTTAAATGAAGGGGCGCGTCGCCGGGACGCGTGAGGTTGGCCGCGACCCCGTGTCGTCGCAGCTCGCGCAGCGTGCTCCGGTTGAGCTGTGCGAGCTCGTTCTTCGCATCGTTGTAGGGGGCGCGTTCGAGCTCGACCTCGACCGAAGCGCCGCGCGCTGCAGCGCCCTCGAGAGCGGCGACGAGTTTGCTCTTGCTCCTGAGGATATAGGCGGTCACGCGCACGCGCTTGGCGTGAGCGATCGCATCCAAGAGCGATGCGCGCGAGCTGACGCTGATCACAAGAGAGGAAGGGCGAGCTGCGCGCCCGCTTCGGCGGCCGGCGCCGCGCCCTTGACGAGGCTGCCGAGCCACGACAGCCCGCTCGTCAGCAAGGTTTGAAGCGCTTGGTTCCCTTCGTTCGTCGCGAGAAACGGCGTCGGCGCGGCGGAAGCGGGGAACTGGATCGAACGCAAGACCGCGTCGCCGCGTCCGCTCGCTGCGACGGAGAGTTCTCCGAGGTGCGCGATCGCGAGCCGGCTCGCGCCGAGACCGGAAGCGGAGCTGAACGGGGTGGGGAAGGCCGGCATGACGTCCATGCCCCTTGGTTCACGCCGGACGGCATGAACGGCAAGACGCCAGCCGGAACAACGGCCGACCGTCCATGCAGAAATCGGTCTACGTCCGCGAGATGTTCGCATCGATCGCGCCCCGCTACGACGCGACGAACCGCCTGCTCACCGCCGGCGTCGACGAACGCTGGCGCCGGCGCGCCGTCCGGGAACTCGCACCGCGGGCCCGCGGCCGCGTCCTCGACCTCTGCTGCGGCACGGGCGATCTGACGTTTCACCTCTTGCGCAAAGACCCCACCCTTCACGTCGTCGGTCTCGATTTCTGCGCGCCGATGCTCGACGGCGCGCGCGCCCGCGCCCGCAAGCAAGCGCGGGGCGAGGCGGAGTTCGTCGAAGGCGACGTGATGGCGTTGCCGTTCGAAGACGAGAGTTTCGACGGCGCGATCATGGGCTTCTCAATGCGCAACGTCGTCGACATCGACGCAACGTTACGTGAGGCGCTCCGCGTGCTGGTACCCGGGACGCGTTTCGTCAACCTCGACGTGACGAAGGTTCCCAATCCGATCGTAAGGCGCGCGTTCGAGTTGTACTTCTACGGCGTCGTGCCGCTCGTCGGGGGACTCGTCGGAGGCTCGAAGAGCGCGTACCGCTATCTGCCGAATTCGCTCACGAATTTTCCCGACGCCGACGCATTGGCGCGGCGCTTCGAAGGCGCCGGCTTCCACGACGTGCGGTACGTGCGCATGGGCGGCGGCGCGATCGCGGCGCACGTCGGAACCAAATGATTCGCACGCACGACGCGGCCGGCCGCGACCTCTCGGCGCTCGTCGAAGATTTCTTTCGGACCACGTTCGCCACCGACAACCCGTTGATCACCGAGGCCGTGCGCCGGATGCTCGCAGCCGGCGGGAAGCGGCTGCGACCGCGCCTCGCGCTGCTCGCCGCCGAAGCCGGCGGCGGCGATCCGCGCGCGCACCTCGCCCTCGCGGCGTACATGGAGTTGATCCACGTCGGGACGCTCATTCACGACGACGTCGTCGACGGAGCGCAGATGCGGCGCGGCGTGAACGCGACCGCCGTCGATTACGGTAACCGCGTCAGCGTTCTCGCGGGCGACTACTTGTTTGCGTGGATTTTCAAGAACGTGACCGCGGACTATCCCGCACCGATCCCGCACATCTTGAGCGCAACGTTGGCCGACATCACCGACGGCGAGGTCCTCCAATTGCGCGCCCGTGGAAACCTCCGCCTGACCGTCGACGGGTACGTCGAGATCGTCGACAAGAAGACGGCGGCGCTGTTCGCGGCGTCGGCCGAATGCGGGGCGATCACGGTCGGCGCGCCGGCGCTCGTCTGCGCCGCGCTTCGCGAGTATGGAAAAAATCTCGGCATCGCGTTTCAGATGCTCGACGACGTGCTCGACCTCACCGCCGACGAGGGCGCGCTCGGGAAGCCGGTCGGCAACGACCTGCGCGAACGCAAGGTCACGATCCCCTTGATTTTGGCGCTGGCGTCGGGCGGCACCGAGCTCCGGCACGAAGCGGAGCGTTTCTTTTCCAGCGACGCGACGAGCGCCGACCTTGCCGCTGCGGCCCGGCTGGCCCGCGCGATCGTCGCGGCCGGCGGCGCAAGCAAGACGCACGACGCGATCGAGGGGTATGTCGAGCGCGCCAAGGCGGCGCTCCCCGCCCTCGGCAACGTCCCGGCGCGAGCCGAACTCGGCACGCTGGCGGACGGCTTGGCGCGGGACAGCTCGCGCCGAACGAGGTAAGATGTGAAGCGGCCCGGGGCCGCCGGCCGCCGAGGGTCTCGGCGCCCGTACTCAGATTGAAAGGTACATGACAACGAGATGGGATTTCTGGAGGTAGGGTCGCCGATGCTGATCGGAATGATCGGCGGCTGGGAGATTCCCGCGATCATCGGCGCCGCAATCATTTTGTTCGGCGGGACGAAGATCCGCGACGTCGCGCGCGGGCTCGGCGCCGCCAAAAAAGAATTCATGGTGGGACAGGCCGAGGCCGACGTCGCGATGGAGCGCGCGCGAGCGCAAGCGCGCGCTCAAGCCGAAGCCGGCGCAGCGGACGATCCGTCGCGCGTACCGGGCGCGCCGATCCCGCCGCCCCCGCCGAGCGTCACGCCGCCGGTTCCGTAACAGGGGTTGCGCCCTGCGGGTTGGGACCAAAAGGAGATGCCGTTTACGGAGCACCTGCGGGAGCTCCGTAACCGTCTCATGATCTGCATCGTGACCGTCGGCGTCTTGGCGCTGGGGCTCTTTTGGCCGTCGCAATTCATGATCAACTGGCTGCGCAACGAGTATCTGGGCGGCATGCCGCTGCACGCCTTCGCGCCGACGGACGTGCTGTTCACCGAATTCCGCTTCTCGATCTACGGCGCGATCGTGCTGGGCCTGCCGGTCATCATCTACCAGGTGTGGCTCTTCATCGTGCCGGCGTTCCACCCGCGCACGCGCCGCGTCGTCTACCTCTACACGCTCCCTTCCATTTTACTCTCCGCTTTCGGCATCTGGTTCTGTCACGAATTCATCGTCAAGCGCGTCCTCTTCGCGCTGATCGCGATCACCCAGGCGGTCGCAACCGAAACGTTCGGGGTCGCCTCAACGCTGAACATCATCCTGCTGTTGTTCCTGGCGTTCGCGCTCGTGTTCCAGACGCCGACCGTGCTGGTCGCGCTCGCCCGCATCGGCGTCATCAACGTACAGATGCTGCAGAAATACCGCCGTCATTCCATCATGGGGATTCTGCTGCTCAGCGGCTTCGCGGCGCCCGATGCCTCGCCCGTGACGATGATGCTCATCGCCGTGCCGATGTATGCGCTCTACGAAATCAGCATCTTGATCATCAAGCTGCTCGAGAAAACCTGGCGCCGCGAGGTCTCGGCATAACCGCGCCGACGCTGCGCGAACAACTCACCGCCTCGCTCGACGATCTGATCATGCAGATCTCGAACTTCTGGTTCGGGATGTCGCTGCTTGCGCTCTGGGGTTTCATGACCTTGATCGGCGTGATCGTAGAGCAGGGCCGCGACCCGTCGTTTTACTCGGCGAACTATCCGCCGGCGCTCGCGCGGCTGATCCTGCGCCTCTACCTCGACAACATCTATCACGGAACCGCCTACATCGCGTTGATCGGCGTCATCGTCGCCTGCATGGCGCTCGCAACCTTCAAACGCGTCATTCCGGCGCGGCTCCCGCCGCTCCACCCCGTCAAGATCGAGAAGATCCCGCTCCACGCCACGATCGCGCTCACCGAGGAACCTAGCCGAGCGCGCGAGCGCATCGAGGCGTTTTTTCGCGAACGCGGCTGGCTCGTGCGCAAGCGCGAAAACTCGGGCGTCGAGTGGACGTTCGCGGACAAACAGAACTGGGCGCGTCGCGGCGTGCTCGTCGCGCACGCCGGGTTCGTGCTGATCGCAATCGGGACGACGATGTACTGGGCCTGGGGCTACAGCGGCAACACGACGATCCTCACCGGGTCGGACGTAACGATCCCACAGAACGGAACGCGGCTGCGCCTCGACCGCTTCGCCTACAAGATCACGCCGATCCAAACCCGCGGAGGACTCGTCTACCAACCGATCGACTACGTCTCCGACCTGCGCGTGGCCGCTCGCGGCGCCGCGCCGCATCCCGCCGTGCTTCGCGTCAACGCGCCGCTCGACATCGACGGCACGCTCTATTATCAAGCATCCTACGGCGCGGCGCTCGCGTTCGGCTTGACCAAGAACGGGAGACCGGTTTCGGGCGCACCGCGCGCGCCGCTCAAGGAAGGCGAAGGCTTCACGATCGGTTCGACGTCGCGCTCGATTCGCTACGATCGCTTCGTCGGCACGATCGATCGAGACGGCCGCATCGGCGCAGATCCTCGCCCGAACAATCCGGGCGTCGTCGTCGACTTTGCCGATGGGGACCAGACGATCGGGAGCCTCCTGGTCCCGCTCGACCGCGATCTCGATCTCGGGTCGGGGTACCGTCTTCGCATCGGCGACGCGACGCTCTTCAGCGTGATCGAATACCGGCACGATCCCGGCATTCCGCTCGTCGGCTTGGGCGCGTTCGTCTTGCTCGCGGGATTGTGCATTTCGTTCTGGTGCGTCCCGGCGCGCATCTACGTCCGCGTCGACGAAACGCCGGAGGGATCGAGCGTCGGAATCGCTGCGACGACGGTCAAAGGCTTCGAGATCTTCGAAGAACAGTTCGGAGCGCTCGTCGACGCGCTGCGCGGCGACCTGCGAGGCCGCGGCGCGCGGCCCGAGCAGGCGTAACCGCTCGCATCGCCGAGGAAGCACCTAAATGTCGTTCGATCAGGACCTCATCCTCGGAGCGATCTCGGCCTACGTCGTCGCCACGCTCGCGTTCTTCAACTATCTGCTTTCGCGCGCGGAGCTCTCTCGGCGCATCGGCATCCCGTTCGCGATCGCCGGCTGCGCGCTGCAATTCTTCGAGCTCGCCTACCGCGGCACGAGTTCGCACATCTGGCCGCTCACCAACCTGTACGGCTCGCTCTCGCTCTTTGCGGCGATGAGCGTCGTGATCTTCCTGATCTTCTCGTTTCGACTCGGAACGTGGTTCATGGGCGGCTTCGTCACGGCGCTGGCGGCGGCGTTTCTCGCCTACGCCCTGACCTGGAACGAGGGCTACCTCCCGGCGGTCCCCGCACTGCAGTCGTACTGGATCAAGATTCACGTTCCGCTCGTGATCTCGGCCTACGCCTCGTTCCTGGTCGCATTCGTATCGTCGCTTGTCTATCTCATGAAGTATTACGGCGAGCGGTCCGTCGCGGAGCCTGCCGGTCCGGCGCCGGCGGCCGGCGCGGAACTAAGCCGGCCCGCACCGCGTTCCATCATCGTCGGCGATTCACCGAACCTCGAGCGAGCGGCGGCCTCAGGGAACGCCCTCGCGCTTTGGCTCGCGACGTTGCCGACGCTCGCGAAACTCGACATCATCACCTATCAGATCGTCTCCGTTGGGCTGCCGTTGTTGACGCTCGGCATCATCACGGGCGCCTGGTGGGCGAAAGAGGCTTGGGGCGCTTATTGGCAATGGGACCCGAAAGAAACGGCAGCCCTCGTCTCGTGGATCGTGTATGCCGTCTACATGCACCTTCACACGCGCATGACCTGGCGCGGTCTACGCTGTGCCTGGCTCTCGGTCGTCGGTTTCGCAACGATCGTCTTCTGTTATCTCGGCGTCAACATTTGGATCAGCGGCCTACATTCATATAAGATGTAGGCCCATTCAGTCGGAGGTAGCCATGCGCGTCTTCAGCGGCACGATCGCCCTCGTGTTTGCCTTGATGGCGCAGGCGCTTGCGGCCGCGACGCCGGCTCCGACGCCGAGCGCGAAGGCGCTCGCGCCGAAACCGGTTGCGGTCACGCTGACGCTCGCCGGGCAGAGCCCGATCGCGCTGCCGAACGTTCCGCCGCCGCCGGGTTCCGCAACCTCGCTCTCGTTCGCGCTGCTCCTGCCGGCGCAAGCAACGCTCGCCGCGCAACTCGAATTGTGGTGCAACACCAATCGTCCGTTCGCGACCGCGACGCTATGGGTGCCCTCTGCTGCGACGACTTACACGCTCAAAAACGTAAAGATCGCAAAATGCGACGAGACCACCAAGGGCCCAAGCGGAGCGGTCGAGTTCACGCTGAGCTTCAGCAGCGTGGACGCGCAGAAATAAACCCGGCAACTAGTAGAGGCTGATTACTTCGGAGCCGGCGTAGGAGCGCTGGCAACCTGTTTTTCGGTCACCGGAGATGCTTTGTTCCCCCACGACGCGCGAATGTACGTCATGACCACGGCAACCTCGAGGTTCGTGAGGCCGTGGGCCGCCTGCGGACCTCCATAACCTGGCATGGCGTTCTTGCCGTATCTGACGACGGTCAGGATCGCGCCCGGGTTCTTGCTCGTCACGTCTTTGTTTCCAGCAAGAGGCGGAAACACGGTACCGAGCCCCGTCCCGTCGGCCTTATGGCAGCTCGCGCAGTTCGCGCCATAAAGAGCTTGAGCGTCGGGCGGCGTGGGAACGGCGGCGGAGCTTAGCCCGCTTCCCAGCGACATCGCGGCAGCGGCGATTCCAGTCGCGACGGTTCCACCGAGCACGATGTTCCGCTGAAACTTCATGGCATCTCCTTACTTGGCTCCGGCGATCTGGTCGGTCGTCACCGGCCCGGCGCCATTGCCCCAGCTCGAACGAATGTAGGTGAGCAGCGCCGCTATATCCGCATCGGAGAATTGGGAACGATACGCCGGCATCGTCCCCTTTCCGAGCGCGACGACATTGACGAGGCTCTTCACGTCGCTTCCGTTCACGATCTTGCTCCCGGCGAGTGCCGGGAAAACGCCGGGCGTACCCTGACCGCTCGCTCCGTGGCATGCCGAGCACTTTGCCGCGTAGATCGAGCCTCCGTTCGGCGGCCCTGCGACCGGCGCTGAGGTTGCGGTTGCTGCGGGACTCGACGACGCGGTCGTGAGCCGCCCTTGCAGCGGTATCTCGAATTGCAGCGCCCATTGGAAGGTCGGCAACCCGTGCGGAATGGTGCTGTAGCCGCCCATCGGCACGTCGAAGCGCGCGATGAGGCCCGGCACGTTCTTCATCGGATAGAACGAAGTGCCGGCGCTCCAGTAGTGCGTCGAGACGCCAAGGCCCGTGCTGACGGACTCTTCGCGCAGATTGATCACCGCTTGGTTTGCAAAGAGCGGCTCCATCAGTTCAACGGATTGATCCGTATAGTTCGGCCCCTGCGGCGCGATCGTCTGGAAGCCCGCGATCCCCGGATTGCTGTCGTGGCCCGAGGCGAAAAAGGCCATCACTCCCGGAAAACCACCGACCGGATCCACTTGGAAGTACGGGGCCACCTGATTGTAGTGATCGACGACCGTCGGCATGAGCGTGGTGATGTACTCGCCGGTGACCCCGAAGGCGCCGAACTCGAAGGGCTTGTTGGGCGGCGCGTACGCGACTTTCCAGGCGGGGAACGTGCGGTCCATTCCGGGAGCGATCGAATAGTCCGACGTGGTGCCCGAGAGGCCGCCTGCAAAGAGGCTCGTGCTTCCGCCGCGCCACGCGACTTCGACGTCGATCGGACCTTTCTCGTAATCGGCCCGCATCGTCAAGCGATCGTTGATCGTGTTGTAGCCGTGGTTGCCGATCCGCAGGTGCCGATACGC
>Ga0302324_100027677_pt1 | contig 10795 bp, 5 predicted proteins | sample Palsa_T0_1_FD_201949 | JGI IMG/M metagenome (GOLD analysis project Ga0302324, IMG submission 201949) | Peat permafrost microbial communities from Stordalen Mire near Abisko, Sweden - Palsa_T0_1 | ecosystem: Environmental > Terrestrial > Soil > Palsa > Peat permafrost | place: Sweden: Abisko...
TGACTCTTGCTCCTCCCATGGCCGCAAATGATCCGTTGGAGAAAACTGGATCGTTCTCAAATTGTCTCCCGTCTGAAAGGTATACCACTTTAGTAAGGCCGCCACTGAGGGGCGCACAAACGGCGACAGGACTAACGTTCTGGGCCGGGGCAGCCGAGACAAAGCAGGTTCAAACATACGGTGACGCCCCACAAAAAAATTCACCGACAGACCATCGGTCGAAGTCGACGACAATTCATCCTCGTGTTCAAAGAGCTGCGTGCGAATGGCCGTCTCGCATTGGTCTATTACATCTTTTAAGAGACGCTCGCTTTCGGCGCTCCCAGAAGGTAACTTTCGGAGCTCGCTCAACTTTCGCAAGTAGATTTCTTCGATCAACTTGATACGGGGTGGGTCCTGAGAGGGGCTAACCCCAGGGTCGCTCCGAGATTGAATCGGCAACCATTCGGCGGGCAGATCGGCCAGTTCGGCACGAACCAAATACTGCTTAATCGGATTGGCAAACTCTTCACCATGAATGGCATAGGCGATCAGAGCGTGAGCCGTTTCAATGATTAAGCTCCCACCCAGCGTGATAAAGACCCATGTGAGAACCGTGGACCTCACCCAGGCGTTGTACAGGGAAGACTCGAAAAGGTAGTGCCCAGTACCGGTCTGACCCGAAAGTATCTCCAGGGCGTGGCCGATCACCAAGGCGGCGCTGCAGAGCACACAGAGCCCACAGTGGAACACCATTACGTGGTTTGGAGAGGCCGAAAGCGGTCCCCCAAAATTATCCCCGAGCCAGCCCCCAATACGAACGATCGCGACCACGGCAGGGACGATAACCATCATGACTAAAACGAGGAGCAACACCTGTATTAGATCCGGTCCAAGAAAACCTGATGAGGGGAGTAGAAGTTCCCCCACTCCGATGAAAGAAACAGTTGCACTTTGGGATAAGAACCTGAGGATATCTATCACAAGAGGAGTCACGAGAAGTAAATCAAACCAAAGCAGGGGACGAGAATAGCCCGCACGATAATGATCCTTTAAAATGCCAATCAAATCGAAACGCTGCGCAGTGGTTTTTGTTGGAGGTTGCGCTCTCAATGTAGCCGGTACGGGTGCCGCCATCGATGTCCACCGCCTGCTCGGGGCATTCCACTGCCACACTCGCTGTAAGTGACGATCGCTAATCTTCCCCACGTAGAACTGTTTTCTGGCTCATCCTGGTCCGGACGATCTCATCAGTAGTGATCCTGCAAGTTGGTGTTTTGCACTTGGAGCCGAAACACAAGAGAAAATAATCGCCAAAAACATTGTCCCCATTCTGAAATGCGTACGGAGATCGCATCCCTACAAACGTGGGTTCATGCTCTAGTTCCCTTTGAAGACACTCTCGAGAGATCGGCCCTTTCTTGGGGTCGCTGCTGCACTCCTTTACTGCTTCTTGGAGAATGAGGACTGCGTCATAAGCGAGCGCGGGTCCGGCTGTAGCTCGGCTGCATGCACGTTGAGCTGATTCGAGGTCTATGACTTCAGGTCGAGGCTCGTGAGGTTGAACCTCACCTGAGCCAGTCACAACAGTGTTAGGCGGGGCTTGACCTGATCCACCCGTCAGAGCTGCCGCCATGCCCTCGTCTTCCACACAACTATGCGGGTTCGCTCGCGGTCCGCCATTGTGGAAGTCCGCGATATAAACGGCGCTAAATTTGGAGGCGTTTTTCTGAAAGTCAGGGTCTTGAGTTCTTAGGCCCACCGCCGCATCGCTAAAGATTAGCGTGGGCGGCGACCCAGATCTCCAATGTTTGCCTGTCTTCAACAGAGCTTCAAAAAATGTTTTCGCTGCACCCTTTCCTCCGGAATAACCACAAAATATCACTAGATCGTCGAGGTCATCATTTATTTGATTCGCGATATTCTCGCTTCTCGTTTTGACATTTTGTGGGTCCTTTTCTACATCACCAAAGATCGCGTCCGGATACTTCGGATGAGGCGGATGATTCAAATAACTGGCGATGCTGCGGCAGAGATTCTGGGAATATCCTTGGTGATCTATCAACTCATCCGATACGATATGTACTTTGGACGATGCAAACTGGTGATTAATGAAATTTGCGATGGCGGGTGCCTGTCCAACGCTGTCGCTTGGCGGAAGGCGAAAGCAATTAGTCAGCAGGGACTTGTCATTCGCCAGAACGGCGGTATCGGCTGTGGCTACAGGCATGATGAGCGGAATGCCGCCTTGGTAATAGATCTGCGCAGCAGCCTGTGTCGCGCTCGATGAAGGATAGCCAATCACGGCGAGAACCTCTGGTTTGCGAAGCAGTTCCTTTGCGTCCTCTTTCACTAAGAAGTTGGAATCTTTGCTTAGCTTTTCCTTGTAGTCTTTAGTATCCCGATTAAGCGCAGGGTTTTTGCCTCTGAGATCGAACAGCGGAGGTGAGCCGTTCCATTCGGCCAGGTTGCGCCACGCTACCTCCGCGCCAGCCCAAATCTCGTATCCGTCCTTCGCATCCTCGTCTGATACCTTGCAGGACAGTGGTCGCTGCTCCGTAACTCCTTTTTTGTACGACTCTTGTTGAAGTGGCCTGTCTTCTGGGACGCCCTCCCCAACGACATACACAACAAACGGCTGGCCAGGCTGATTAGGAGGGGCAAGCAGACTCACAACGGCCGTCAACACCCCGGCGACGGTCGCCCAAAGATATGGACGGTGGCGCATAAAATTAACCACCTCCTTGACCTATCCGAAACTTAAACCGGGTTGCCTACCAGGGGGTCGCTCATTATCCACAGGTGCCTGATAAGAGTCAAATATTAACTTAATAATCTCTTATAGCTCTTATTTGAGACTTGGCACGGGTTATTGGGAAGCAAGAGTATCGGGACAGGCAAAGAACCGGTTAAAAATCCTGGCTCTTTGGCGATTCTCGCTCCCCCAACTTTTATTTGGGTTCGGCGAGGCCAGAGTGGCGGTTGCAAAATAGTAGTTTGTTTACCCTGAGGAGAAAACGACACGAGTCACCCTCTATCACTTCGAAAAAGGGTGAACCGAGCTAGTTGAAATAACCCCAGTCAATCTGTACATGCGTGGGGGGCGCCGCGAAGGGGTGCCGTCAATATCACGAGCACAATGTGTTGCAGCAATGATTGCCAGCCCAGCTTTATTTCAAGTGCAGTGCAAGACTCCACGTCACATCAAACTTGTCAATACGCTGTGTCGCTATCTTGAACTGGCCCACTAGGAATTGTGCGCAATCGACTTCAGTTCCACCAGAGTCATAACCACTGCAATCATTCGACACTCCGTTAACGTATTGCTCGCATGCGACACAAAGTTGAGGTTTAATTAGCGTGATTTTCATGAGCGTGGGGACCAGCCGACCGCCTCGTGTAACAGCAGAGCTACAGGTGTTCGGCAGAGCTCATGGAGGAGGTCTGGATTGAATACCCTGACGCGAGCTCTACTGGGGCTCTCCCCTTACATCCTTGGTCTTGCCATATTCATAGTGGGCCTTTGGCTTGTGCGCCTAGTTTGGATGACCGTACAGGCGTTTCGACTGCGCCACTCACGGAGAAAGATTCTTAGTTTCCTCAAAGGCGTTCAGGTAGCGACCGCTGAAGAACGAGCAGATGGTCTTCGTTTGGAACGAATTGAAACGATGAGAGGGAAGGTCCGCCAGTCCGGGCAGGAAGTGAAGGAATGGTGGAATACCGTAGAAAGCAATCTCCAATGCTATGTGCGGAATGATGGCAAGGAGAGGTGGTATAGCACAAATGTTGCTCGGGAGCTATTCCCGTATGAGGAGATTTTTGCTGACTATGACGAGGCGTCGCATCAAGCAGTCCCAGGACTCTTGACCGCTCTGGGACTTCTAGGCACCTTCGTCGCACTCTTGCTGGGCTTGGCCCACTTGGAATACACCGAAAAGGCAGTAACTGGCTTGAAGGAGTTGATCAATGCGCTTTCGGGGAAGTTTTTTACTTCTGTTCTGGCCCTTGCCGCCAGCGTGCTGTTTGTAATTATAGAAAGATTCATCTGTGAGGCCTCTCTTGAAAAGCTCTACAGACAACTTTGTCACCACTTCGATGAGATTTTCCCTCGAATTCGGCCAGAGAAACTTCTGATTGATATCCAGAAATACTCCAATCATCAGGCGACGTCACTCGCAAACATTAGCAGCGACCTTGTCGGACAATTTACCGGTGCCTTCCGCACTCAAATGATGCCCAGCCTGGCTGACGGTCTAGCGCAACAGCTAACAGCCCAATTGCTACCCGCCGTGCAAAAGATGGAGGGCGCTTTAGAGAGACTTGAATCTCAAAAACAAGATAGTGTCGTCGGCGAAATCCGAAATCTCGTGAAGGCCTTGGAATCGTCTATCACGGGAGCCCTAAGGGACATGGGGCAACAATTCCATGAGCAACTGACAGGATCGGCCCAGAGCGAGTTCACTGCGGTTCAGAATACTTTGGCGAGTACTTCTCAGATGCTCGGGCGAATGAACTCGCAGTTTGAGCTTACTCGGAGCGCCCTATCGGAATTGGTCCAAGCAGCCAATGTCTCTTCGAACAACCAAGCACGTACGAGCCAGGAGCAAACGCAAGCTCTTCAGGAACTGATGCGGGGGTTGATCGACGAACTGGGTCGCAATGCCAGTTCGAATTTGCAAAATATCGCCGGAGCATTGACAACGGTTGTTTCGGACCTTACCCACAAAGTTGAAGGTGTTTCAGAGTCGATGGTTCGGACAGTAGGTAACATGGCAGCACAGTCACAGGCGACTGCCGATTCACTGGTGTCAAAAACGGGAGAGTGGACTGAGGCAACGACGCAACGGCTCCAAAGCCTTCTGGATTCTGTCAAAGCTAGGAGCGAAGAGTTTTCTGCCGCGGGAAGGTCGTTGCTAGAAGCAAAGCTCGTACTCTCGGAGGTTCTAAACAAGAACGCAGAAGCACTACGTTCAATGGAAGCAGCAGCTAGACAGGTAGAGGGTTACACAACGGCTTTAACTGTTGTTGGAAGAAATGCCGATGATATCCTGCATCGCCAGACCGAAGCCGTAGTACAGAGCCGCAAGGTTGTTGAGGATTTAAAAGAAACCGGAGCTCAAAATCAGCGCATCCTCGAGCAATACCGTCGCGTGCTTGAGGAGGCGAAGTCCATATTTGGTGGTCTCGACCAGCAAGTCGAAAAGGTCTTGACCACCGTCAATGCGGGAATGCGGGATTACGTGCAAACTGTCGAGAACAACTTCGGTGTGATCGTCAAGCATTCAAATGATTTCTTACCTGAAATATCCCGTACCCTACAAACTCAGACACAGCAACTCGAGCGGCAATTGGACGAGTTGACCAGTGTCTTTGATCGCGCGTTGAAGGGTCGTCAGCCAGAAGGAAACGCATGAAACGCCACGAAAGACCCGATCATCTGTCTAGCTCTTTTACGGACCTAATGACTTCACTGGTCGTGATTTTTATCCTCTTATTTCTTGCGTTTGTTCACGAGCAAGTCGGAAGGCAAGAAACCGTCAAAGATCATCTCCTAGCCGAACTTCAAAAGCGTTTGAAGGACGCAAACTTGGAGCAAGGAAATATCCGCAAAGAAGGTGACGCCGTCGTAATAATCGTCCCAGAAGGACTCATGAATTTTGAGACAGGACACTCCGAACTTAAACCGGGCGGAAAGGCGTTTCTAGAGACCTACTTTCCACCTATCGCTAAACTCCTGGTCACGGAGTTCTACAGGGATATCGACTCTCTGATCGTTGAGGGCTATACCGACAAACAGAGAATACCAGGAACGACCGAGGAACAAGGGGAATCACGAAACCTTCAATTGAGCCAGGAACGCTCAATGAAAGTGGTAGAGGAGGCTTTGCACGATTTGGAGGGACCAAGCCAATCTGGGGAGAGAGAATTCTTTTTGGACCGACTTTCCGCAAGCGGACGTGGAGAGCAAGAGGCAAAACACAGAGTCGGTCCTGACAACAATCCAGAGTTGAGGCGAGTCATATTCCGTATACGCGTGCGTTCCACAGCCTTAGAAGAAGCGGCGAAGGAGATCAAGGCTGACCTACATCAATGAAGATAATTGAAGCTCTCGGCGAATTAGCTGCCACCGTCGGTTATTTACGTTCGCAGCCGTTGGCGCGTAAGCTCGACCCTACTCAAGAATTGCGGCGGTTGGGACTAGCGTGCGAATCGCTGAAAGCGGGGATCAATCTCGACAAAGCGCCGGATTTGCTCGAAGTCGAGAAGCTTGCGGAGCAGTGCCAAAAGTTGGATTACAAACTAGACGGTTTTAGTCGTCGCGAACTAAGACTGCTGTCCTGGCACAACGGCCTATTGATGAATGCTGTCTTCCGCCAAAATCTTCTCGAGAGCGTTCAGAATGGGGATGTCCGGCCAAACCTTTCCGTCCTTGCAAAAATCTACTTTGGAACTTGGGGGGAACACGAAGACCCTCGTCCATTCGAGCACTTACTACAGAGTATAGCCGAGCTACAGCCAACCTACTCGGCGACGCTTGAGCTTTACAAGAAACACTCAGCACACATTTTCAGTGACCACGCAAGCAGTTTCCTTGCAAATGAGATTTCTGCGTCGGCAGCAGGCGTTAGCGATGTCCTGAAACAATGGGATGTCCCAGCAAACAGTTGCTTAGCGAGCTGTGTCATTGAGGATCACTTGAATCGCTCCCTTGTGCTTATTGAAGAGAGTAGGAGCGAAGACTTGGCAGCTATATTAGGCACTCTTCGACTGCCAGCGATACGCAATGAGATGCTCCGTAAAGCAGTCGAACGCTTAATACTTTGTAGGCAGGCTGACCGCAACGAAGAATTCCGGCGAGCTCTAGAAATGTTTGTAATAGATCATCCCGACCTTGGAGACCCTAGGTACCAGAGCAATGCGCCGCACTGGACCGGAATAGGAAGTAGAGCCGAGCAAATGTTTAGGGGGTGGCGCAACAAGGTTGATTTGGTGTTCTTCTTTAACTCTGTGATGAACGACCAAGCTGACAAGCATGGACGGAAAGCATTTTGGCTCAGGTACGTGAATCAGGCACAAGAATCCTTCGTTGCGCTCTGTTCAACGGATGCCTATCGCCTGCGAACGTCCCTTTGGCGTGAAAAGATACAGTACCGCAAGATCATTGATGACCAGGGCGTAAGTTGTTTCGTCATGCGGTTTCGAGGGAATGCCACGGATATTGTGATAGCTGAGTTCAGCAAAGTCGGCAGTGCTCGTATTTTCCACCACAAGTCTTTTGTTCAGAAGATCGGCGATATGAATCGACAACAGTTCTGGCTGAAAGAGCTTCGCAACGACGAAGGGGCTGATGAGGCTTTTAGGCATATGCCGGGATGGCAGAGTCGGGTACGCAACTCCCTTGCAAGGTACGGTATTCGTCCAATATGACGCTCACCATAGCGCAACTTGGACCTGTAAGCCTTCTCGCGACAAGCGATGGGTTGCTAGTTTCCAGCTCCGACGCTGCCGACCTAAGCACAAGGGCTTCTTGGCCGGAAACCGCTATCAAACATCCACAAGGGCTCCAAACAGCCCTTGACATCGAGCAGTGTCTAGAACTCGGTTACGCTAGGCCCACACAAGAAGGAATTCTATTTCCGTACGAGTTTTTCCCTGAAATCAGGCGCTCCGGGATATCTCTGACGACACGTTGGGTAGAGTGGTCTCCGTTCCTATTGAAAATTGAACGATCGAACGACATTGGCAGGAAGAATTTTCTCTATAAACATTCCTTCGTCATGGATGGTCAACCCATTTCTTTCACGAGAACAGGTTACTTCGGAACGAGAGCGGGTTCGGAGTCGATCTATCAACTTGATGACCAAACCTTTGCCCTCGTCAGTGAGATGGACCGATTCAATCAATTGCCGATTGAACATAAGACACGATCTGAGAGTTGGCTTGTCTTCAGCAGAGTTAAAGAATGCGCAACAGATGTGGGCGCAAGCCTGGACAAATACCTCCAATCCAACGACGTCATTGTTCCTAAATCGCTCCAGCTGAGTATTCATGAATGGCCGGACGGGAGCATCAGCTTCGCGCCTCAGATAAGCGGAATCGCGGGGGACGGGCTTAAGCGAGCTTTTTTCCACAGTCCCACAGTGGAGAATTTCTATACTGTTGATGGCCCCGATAATTCGCGGCTACGCGTCGTATTTGACGAAACGCAAACCAGAGTTCTCGAGCGCATGAAAGGCGTACATCGCGCCTACGGCAAGCTCAAACAGCGGCTGATCGACGAACCCGAAATCGTGTTCGATGGCTTGATGGACGCAGTTGAGGTTAGATATGGCCGACGTGTCGAGGGCATCGGCCCTCTGGAATCGGTGAATATTCCCGGTGCTCCGCGTGAAAAGAGCTTTCTGGCAATCGGGCCTGGCAAGTCCGAACGAAGTACCGGAAACGCTTCAAGCGTCAATTCGGACCCACACGAATCGAGCTCCATCTATTCTGGCTTCCCGTCCTCGTCACGACGCAAGGATTTCATCGCCGAAGCCAAACACGCGATAGCATCCGGTCGAGCGGGGTTTGTGTTTGACGGTCGGGAAGTTCCAGTAGACGAGGACCTCGAGCAACTGGTGACAGCCGAAGGGTCGGAGTCGGACGACGCAAAGGAGAATGCAGGGACGGGCAAAGGCGACAAGAAATACCTTTTACCCTATCCGGATGAAGAAAACTTGAAGACCTGGGACTTGGAAGATGCAGAGCAGGCGAGGCAGCCACTAAACGATGCGATGCCGCTCATGAATCCAAAGTGCCTAAGCCCCTCCATTCGCCTGAAAATACACCAAGAGGAAGGCATACGTTGGCTCCAAACTTGCCATCGGCTCAGGCCTCAGCGACGCGGCAGTCTCCTAGCTGATGACATGGGTCTCGGGAAGACGCTTCAGGTACTCACCTACTTGGCTTGGTGCATTGAACATGACAAAGATTTGCAGTTGGGCAACCCCTCTGCCCCCTGGCGGCCTATTCTTGTGATAGTTCCTCTCATCCTTTTGGAAAACCGTGTCTGGGAAAAAGAAATTGAAGAGAAATTCATAGGGAGCGTGTTCACACCGATTTTGGTACTTCACGGAAGCAAGATCAAGACTCTGCGGAAATCACATCTCACGGGCACAGAAGTCTCTCTCGGAATGCCTGCGATTTCCCACGAAGAATTTACAAACTACAGAGTAGTAATAACGAACTATCAGACCGTGGTCAATTACCAGCATAGTTTTGCCCAGCTATTGCCAGATAGTCAGAAATCCATCTGGTCAGTCGTCGTTACCGATGAAGCTCAAGAATATAAGGCACCGCCCACGAAAACTTCGCATGCGATCAAAGCCCTACATCCAGACATCCACATCGCTTGTACAGGAACACCGGTAGAAAATCGGTTCCTGGACCTTTGGAATCTCGTTGACGCGATCCAACCTGCGCTCCTCGGAACCTCACAAGACTTCCGCAATACGTACGAACGCAGCGAAGCCCCGCTTGCTGAACGGCTCACTCAGTTAAAGCAGACCCTTCTGTTCGGTTGCACCAATGCATTTGTGTTGCGGAGAGAGAAATCCGATGTTTTGGACTTACCTCCGAAGAAGATCATTTCCGTTTTCGCTCAGATGAACGAATGGGAGATAAGAATGCATCAGGATCTTCTATCAAGCATCGGTACGAATTCACCGGTAAAAATACTTCATAAGCTAATCGCCCTGTATCAACACCCCTCCTTGCTGGAAGAAAAAGGGGGGCCGCTAGATTCAAAGAAACTCCTTCAGCAATCATCAAAACTGAGAGCCGTGGTGGACAAATTACGCGAAATTCGTGATCGCAAGGAGAAGGTCGTCATCTTTGCTTACCGAATCGAAATGCAGCAGATTCTGGCCGTCGTCATTAGTGCTGAGTTTGGCATCCAAGTAGACATTATTAACGGCGTGAGAGAAAAAGGGGTCTCACAAGGAAGTTCTGGAACTCAATCGGCAAGACAGAATCGAGAAGCAAAACTGAATCGATTTCAAAAGAGCCAGGGCTTCAATGCCATTGTCCTTTCGCCATTTGTTGCAAGCATAGGACTCACTATTACGGAAGCCAACCACGTCATCCACTATGGTCGTTGGTGGAACCCAGCGGTGGAAGCTCAAGCTACCGACCGAGTTTATCGAATTGGGCAGGAGAAGCCGGTGTTTGTTTACCTGCCTATCTTGCGCGATTCCACAAAAAGGCTACAAAAGAGCTTTGACGAAGGTCTCCATGAACTCATCGCAGAAAAACAGCACCAAGCCCAGGAATTCTTGACGCCTTTGCCAGAGGAAGACCGTCTTGGAGAAGAACTGTTTGGCCGCATGAGAGGACAGAATCCTCCGACGAACCCCGGTGAGCCACTGACATCTGAAATGGTGGATTCTCTCCCAGCCCACCTGTTCGAATCACTCGTTGCTTGTCTATTAGAAAACGAAGGCTACCAGACTGTTTTGACGGTCAGGTCGAATGACCATGGTGCGGACGTTCTCGGCTTTAGTGATGGAGATGTTTGGATAATACAAGTCAAGCACACGAGGCGTGACCTGATGATTGGAAGCGTAGCCATGGCAGACCTCATGGCTGCGCGCATGAGTTATTCAACGCCCCTTTCATACTCAGTCCGACTCATGGCCGTGACCAACGGCAACTTTTCAGGCGAAACCGAGAAAGAAGCATCACAACACGGTATTTCTCTTCTCGACCGCCGCGAATTAATGTCCCGATTGAGAGCGGCATCAATCACTATGGGGCGCGTCTATACGCGAGAAACGGT
>Ga0302324_100027679_pt1 | contig 10794 bp, 6 predicted proteins | sample Palsa_T0_1_FD_201949 | JGI IMG/M metagenome (GOLD analysis project Ga0302324, IMG submission 201949) | Peat permafrost microbial communities from Stordalen Mire near Abisko, Sweden - Palsa_T0_1 | ecosystem: Environmental > Terrestrial > Soil > Palsa > Peat permafrost | place: Sweden: Abisko...
CGCCAAATGGCTTCGGTCACAAGCGTATTGAGGGTGTCAATTTCCACGCCAACCTCTCTCGAACACACGACACAAAAGGATTCTAGCGTAAAGCCCCTATTGGGCGCCCGCCGCCCCATGCGCCGCCGCAGTGCGCGCATGCAGATCGCGCAGCACCTCCAACTCGCCGGCAGAGGGCGGCGCCGTTTCCTCCACCGTCGCACCGAATCGCACATCCCATCCCGTGCCGTCCCGCACCTGCTCCCGCGTCACACCGGCGTGCAGGCTGGTCACCACCATTTCATTCGACCCCGCCTCCGGCCGCATGATGCACAGGTCCGTCACGAGCAGCGTCGGACCGCGCGTCCGGATGCCCAATTCGCGCCGCTCGCGGCCCGTGCGCCCGTGTCCCAGCGTAGTCAGAAAATCCAACTGCCCGACAAAGCTCTTGGGCGTCTGCCACATGATGATGAAAATCTGCCCGCACCCCGTAGCGATCTCCGACGCGCCGCCACTGCCTGGCAAGCGCACCTTGGGGCGCGCGTAGTCGCCGATCACCGTGCTGTTCAAATTGCCGAAGCGATCCACCTGCGCGCCTCCCAGAAATCCGACGCTGATGCGCCCGCCCTGCAGCCAGTAGCCAAACACCTCCGGCACCGAGACAGTCGTCAGCGCGGTTTCGCAAAGCTCGCCATCGCCGATCGAAAGCGGCAGCACCGCCGGCCGCGTCTCAATCGTGCCCGATTCATAGATCAATGTGACCGACGGCGCATGCGTCAGCCGCGCCAGGTTGCAGGCCGCCGACGGCAGCCCGATGCCCACGAAACAGACGTCATCGTTGCCCAGCGCGCGCGCCGCGGCCACGGTCATCATCTCGGCGGAGGTATAGGTCATGCGCCGAGCTCCGGCTCCAGGCTGTGCGCGTGCAGCACGTGCGTTTGCATCCAGGCGCGGAACGATTCCCGCTCGCGCGCGATGCTGTCCCACGCGATGTAGAACGCATTATCGCGTGTATAGTATCCGTGTGCGTACGATGGCCGCGCGCCCCCTGGGGCCACACACACCGCCGCTATCGTCCAAGCCGGAAGGATGGCAGCGTTGGCGCCCTCGTAGCCCAGGCTCTCTACGATCTCCTCCACCGTCACGATGGCGCGCCGCGCGGCCAGCGCGGCTTCCTTCTGCACTCCCACGATGCCCTCGAACAACACATTACCCCGCCGGTCGGCCCTCTGCGCGTGCACGATGGTCACGTCCGGACGCAGCGCCGGCACGCATGCCAACTCTTCGCCGGTGAACGGGCAGCGCACGAAGCGGATATCCGGATTCACGCGCGGCAGATCGGTCCCGCGGTAGCCGCGAAAGAATGCGCAGGGCAGGCCCGCCGCTCCGGCCGCGTAGGCATTCGCCATGGCCGCATGGCTGTGTTCGCAAATCTCCAGCGGGCGCGGCCAGCCATGCTCCACCGCGTCCCGCAAACGGTGCAGCGACCCCACTCCAGGGTTGCCGCCCCACGAGAAGACCAGCTTGCGCGCCGCGCCCATGCCGATCATCTGGTCATAAATCAGATCGGGCGTCATGCGGATCAGCGTCAGCTCGCGCCGCCCCTGCCGGATAATCTCGTGCGCGGCGGCGAACGGGATCAGATGCGTGAAACCTTCCAGCGCAACCGCATCGCCGTCGTGGACGAAGCGCGCCACGGCTTCGGAGAGACTCAGAAATTCCATACGGGCGCGATCTATCGCAACGGCAAGCGCCCCGGCGTCCACGGCGCGCCGGCATCGTCCAGCGCTTTCTCGATGGCCTTCAAATCCACGTCCACCAGCACGCGCAGCTTCTCCTGCTGGGCGGCGAACTCCTGGCTGGCGATGGCGTAAGCCTGCACGTCAGTCGCGGGCGGACGCTGCAGCCAAGCCTGCTCGTTGGCCACGATGGTCTCCACGCGCTCCACAATCGACTCGGGCACGTTTTCGTTGCGTTCGGCCAGCACCACGTCGCCGCGCAGCGCGCGCAGGATCTCGTTGTTTTTCCTCTCCAGGGCGCGCGCCGCATCGCCCCATTTCCGGTCCATCGCCGGCGTGGCATCGATGGCATCTTTGATCTTGCCGATGCGCGATTTCAGATCGTTTGCGGTCGCCAGCGTGCCCAAAACGGCGCGCTCCAGCTTGGCCGCTTTTTGCTGGAAATCGTAGAGTTCGCCGCGTGCCGAGCCGTCCGTGCTCTCCGCTTCCACCGTGAATTCCCTGCCGGAAATCAGCGGCGTTAGCACGCCATCCACCCGCTTGGCCAGCGACACCGTGTAGCGCCCCGCCATCACCAGCGGACCGGTCGGCTCTTCGCTAAACAAGTCGTCGTCCGCATCGGCCGGACGCGGCCCCGGCAGCACCGCGGGCGGCTCCCGCAGATCCCAACTCACGCGGTGGATCCCCTTGGTCACCGGACCCGTCAGCGTGCGGACGGCCCGTCCGGAAGCATCCGATATCGTGAACACCAGCGCCGGACCTTCTTCCTCACCTTCCGCGCGCAACTCGGCCTGCGTGGGATATGCGGCTGCCGCCTTCTTCTTTTCGGCTTCCTTTTCGGCATCGCGGCGCTGCTGCTTCTTGGTCTTGATTTCGTCCTTCAAGTAGTAAGTGAACTGTGCGCCGTACGGAGGATTGTCGGCCGTGAAAAACGACTCGCCCTGAAACCCCTTGCCGCGCAGGCCGTACTGGCGGGTCTCGATGTACATCAGCGCATTCTTAATCGGAAACAGCGCCAAATCCTGCGTCAGTGTTTCCGGCTTCAGATCGCGCAGCGGCGTGTAATCGTCGAGCACGTAAATGCCGCGCCCGAAAGTGCCCGCCACCAGATCGTTCATGCGCCGCTGGATGGCCAGATCGCGCACCGCGATGGTCGGCAGGCCGCCCTTCAGTTGAATCCACTTCTGGCCGCCATCGATGGTGAAGTACAATCCGAACTCAGTGCCCACGAATAGCAGCCGCGGATTCACGGAATCCTCGGCGATAGCCAGCACCGACCCCCGGGCAGGCAGGTCGCCCTCGATAGCGGTCCAGGTGCGCCCGGCGTCCGTGGTCTTCACCAGGTAAGGCGCGAAGTCGGAATTTTTGTGACGATCGAAGGCGGCATACGCCGTACCCGCGTCGTGCTGCGAAGCCAGAATGCGGCTGACATAAGTCCCATCCGGCACGCCCGTGAACTTCTCGATCTTGCGCCATTCGCCGCCGTCATTTTCGGTCGCCTGAATGAGCCCGTCGTCGGTGCCGACGTAAATGAGTCCTTCCTTCTTCGGCGATTCCGCCAGCGCCACGATGTTGCCGTAAAACGAAGTGGACACGTTCTTGGCCACTGCGTCCGGTCCCCAGACTTTGCCCATCACGGCCAGGCTGTTGCGGTCGACCTGGCGGGTCAGATCGCCGCTGATGGCTTTCCATGAATCGCCGCGGTCATCGCTGCGGAACAGCCTGTTGGCCGCGAAGTAAACGCGCGTATGCGAGTGCGGGCTGATCATCAGCGCCGAATCCCAGTTCCAGCGCAGCGGCGGTTCGCCTATGCCGGGCTGCGGTTGGATGCCCACCGACTCCCCCGTGCGCCGGTCGTAGCGCACCAGCCCGCCGTACTGCGATTCCGAGTAGACCGTGTCGGGGTCCTGCGGATCCACGCGCGATTCAAAGCCGTCGCCGCCGGCTGTCACGAACCAATCGGCATTCGTAATGCCGTGGACGCTGCGCGTGCGCGCCGGGCCGCCCATCGAGAAGTTGTCCTGCGTGCCGCCATAGACATGATAAAAAGGCGCGGCGTCATCCAACGCAATATCGTAGAACTGCGTCACCGGCAGGTTGGATTTGAAGTTCCAGGTGGCCGCGCGGTCGTAGCTCTCGTACACGCCCCCATCGCAGCCCACCAGGTAATGGCTGGTGTTGTCCGGATCGATCCAGATTTCGTGATTGTCCACGTGCTTGAAGCGCTCGCCCAGGTTGTGCAGTGTTTTGCCGCCATCGTCGGAGACCTGCAGAAACACGCTCATCACGTAGAGGCGATCGACATTTTTGGGATCGGCCACCGGATGCGCGTAATACTGCGCCTGGGCATCGTATTCATTGCGCCGCTCCCAGGTGGCGCCGAAATCGGTGGAACGGAAGATGCCGCCTTTTTTGTCGATGGATTCGATGGTCGCGTAGACGACGTCGGGGTTCGCGGGCGACACCGCAAAACCGATGCGCCCAAGATCTTCCGTGGGCACGCCTGATTTCACCTTGTTCCAGGTGGCCCCGGCATCGGTGCTTTTGTAGATGGCGCTCTCCGGACCGCCGTCGATCAGCGTCCAGACGTGGCGGCGGCGCTGGTATGCGGCCGCCAGCAGTACGTCGGGATTGCGCGGGTCCATCGCGATATCGGTCACGCCGGTGTTCTCGCTGATCGTCAAAACGGCTTTCCAGGACTTGCCGCTGTCCGTGGTTTTGTATAAGCCGCGGTCGCCGCCGGGTCCCCATAGCGGCCCCTGCGCCGCCACGTACACGGTGCTCGAATCCCGCGGATCGATGGCGATGCGCCCGATGTGCTCGGACTTCTTCAGCCCCATGTTCTTCCACGATTTGCCGCCGTCGTCGGAACGATACACGCCATCGCCATAGGATACGCTGCGCTGGCTGTTGTTCTCGCCCGTGCCCACCCACACCACGTTGGGATTTTTGGGATCGAGCACCACCGTGCCGATGGAATAGGAGCCTTCGCCATCGAAGACAGGCGTCCAGGAAGTGCCCGCGTTGACGGTCTTCCAGACACCGCCGGAAGCGGAGCCGACGTAGTAAGTGCTCTTGTCCTTAGGATGGACAGCGAACGAGACCACGCGGCCGGAGGTCACGGCCGGTCCGATGGAGCGGAGCTTAAGACCGCTGAAGGTGTCCGCCGACATAGGGTTGGATGGCTTATCGGGCTCCTGTGCGGGCGCGGAGGGAAGCGCGATCAGAAGCGTGGCGAGAAGGGCGAAGCGCAAGGGCAGCATCGCGAAGAGTATAACAACTCTCGTGCGCGGGGCTTCAGCCCTGCTTTCGCTGCTTGCCTTCCCGCCCGCATTGCGGCTATGCTGGAATCGTTCAGAAGCTTGCCGGTGTTTTTTGGGAAGCTGGTGCAAATCCAGCACGGCCCCGCCACTGTAAGCGTGGAGGACCGGTCGAACGTGAGCCACTGTCCTAACCGGATGGGAAGGCCGACCGGACCGATGAAGCGCAAGTCAGGAGACCGACCGGTGAGACTCCGGAATTGCGGCTCTCGAGGGAGGAGCCTACAATGCGAATTCTTGTCTGCTGGCTGGGGCTGCTGCCTGCTGCCCTGGCGGCTTCATTCACCATTCACGGAACCGTGCTCGATCCATCCGGCGCAGCCATCGCCGGCGCGCAGGTTTCCGCTGTCAACCGGCTGGGCGTGGCTGCCCAAACCGTCACCGATCAGGCCGGCGGCTTCGCGCTGAAGCTCGGCGAGACCGGCACGATGCATCTCACCATCACAGCGCCCGGCTTCGAGACCAAGAACATCCCGCTGGCCGCTACGCCGGAGACCACGGCGCTGGCCGTGACGCTCAAGATCGCGCCACAGGTGGATTCCGTGCGGGTGGCCGGATCGGCCATCGATGTGCCCCTGAGCGAGCAGGGCAGCAGTATTTCGATTGTGCCGCGCGAGGAGATTGAGCAGCGCAACGAAGGCCTGGCCGTGGATCTGCTCCGCTTTTTGCCGGGCATCACCGTCGCCCAGAGCGGCGGTACGGGGGCGGTCGCCGACCTGTTCATTCGCGGCGGCAACTTCAATTTCACCCTGGTGCAGATCGATGGCGTGCCCGTGAACGCTTTCGGTGGCGGTTTCGATTTCGCCCACATTCCCACCGATTGGCTGGAACGCGTGGAGGTGATCGAAGGGCCGCAATCCGCGGTCTACGGCGCCTATGCCAATAGCGGCGTGGTCAATTTTGTGACGCGCCCGGCTGGGGCTGAGCCCTCCATCGACGTGCTGGCGGAAGGCGGCACATACCAGGAGCATCGCTTCGCCCTCGGCGCAAGCGGCACGCTGGCGGGCTTCGGGGTGGCCGCGTTTGCGTCCCAGCTTGGCGATAACGGTCCGGTCCCGAACAGCGATTACCGCAACGACAACGTGGCCCTGCACGTCACCCGCACCTTCGGCCGGCAGAGCCTCGCGTTCGGCGGCGATTACGACGCCAACGACGTGGGCGACCCGGGCGCGTACGGTTCAGACCCAGGAAACGATTTTCCGGGGCTCGACCCGATCAGCCGCGACAAGAACGATTTTTCCGATTACTACCTGCATCACCAGATCGATATCACGCCGCGCTTCCGGCAGGAGACATTCGCTAGTTTTTGCCTGGAAAACAGCGGCTACGCGAGCCCTTACGGCTTCAGTTTCGAAAAGGATCTGCGCGGCCAGTTCGAGACGCGCAGCATAGTCAGTGTGACTCCCTGGTACACCGCCGCGTTCGGCGTCAGCCTGACGCGGGAGGAAGTCAAGAACACTTATATCAGCGACGATAACTACAATCCTTTCCCGATCCGGCGCGACGATGCCGGCATTTACTGGGAGAATCGCTTCCAGGTTGGCCGCCGCCTGTTCTTCAACGCGGGCGTGCGCGGCGAAATCATCCGCACGCCGTTTATTCCGGAGAATGTCGGCGACGGGCGGCCCGCATTCCCGGCTAATACCGTCGCCAAGGTCAATCCCAAGCTGGCGGCGGTGTATATGCTGCGCGCGGGTACTCGGTTGCACAGCTCATTCGGTACGGGGATTCGCCCACCGGACGGCCTGGAGTTAGCCTTCACCGACAATCCGGCGCTGAAGCCCGAGCGCACCGCCAGCTTCGACTTCGGCGTGGAACAACGCCTGCTGAGTGACAAGCTGTCGCTGGACGCGACTTACTTCTACAACCGCTTTTACGATCTGATCGTGTCGCTGGGCGGTAACCTGGCGGTGTTGAGCGCCTTTCAAACCGACAACCTATCGAATGCCCGCGCGCAGGGCGCCACTGTGTCCGGACGCTACCGCCCGGCGCGTTGGATGTCGCTCGCGGCATCTTACACCTATCTCGATTCCGCGGTCCTCTCGTTGAACGGATCCATGGGCCTGGCGCCCATCCCCTTTTCCGTGGGACAGGAGCTGATCCGGCGCCCGGCCAATTCCGGCTCGTTTGTTTCGACCTTCAGCCGTGGACGGCTGACCGCGAACCTGACGGGCTACTTTCGCGGGTCCGACCTGGACGTAGATCCTACTTACGGCGCCTCGGCAGGCCTGTACCCCGATCATGGCTTCTTCGAGCTCGGCGTGAACCTGAATGTTCGCCTGCACACGGGCCTGACCGCCTACGGAAATCTGCGCAACGCGCTAAACCAGTCCTACGAGGAGGTGCTGGGGTACCCCTCGCCCAAGCTGAATTTCGTGGCGGGGCTGAAGTTTGCGTGGGTTAAGGGGAAGTAGAAGTCCGGCTCCTGAGTTCGTGCTACACTCCTTCGAAGGTGCATCGCTATGAAGAAGACGAACATGGCCGCCGCCCTTCTTGGGCTTAGCCTGTTTAGTGGGCCGGCGCTCAAATCGGCCTCCTCCACTTACACGCTGGTGACAGAGCCCGACCAGGCAGTTCAGCCTATTTACAACTTCATTAGTACGGCTACCCAGACCATCGACATGACGATGTACGAATTCACCGACACCGCGGGCGAGCAACTGCTGGCGCAGATGGCCGCCAAGGGCGTGACGGTGCGGGTCATTCTCGATCAGAATCTCGAGAAGAAAAGTAACACGGCCGCTTACAACTATCTGACGCAAAACGGCGTGCAATGCCAATGGGCTAACCCCACCTATTCGGCCACACACCAGAAGACCATCACGGTGGATGGCGCCACGTCGGCCATCTTGACGCTGAACCTGACGTCCCAATACTATTCCACCAGCCGGGATTTCGCGGTGATCGATAACGACCCGAACGACGTGGCCGCCATCGAGGCCACTTTCAACGCCGATTTCAATAGCCTGGCGACCACGCCGCCAACAGGCGACGACCTGGTGTGGAGTCCCACGAACTCCCAAAGCGCTCTGCTGGCCTCGATCAACGGGGCCCAGCACAGCCTGCTGATCGAGAACGAAGAAATGAGCGACACGGCCATTGTCAATGCGTTGGTGAGCGCCGCCTCGCGTGGAGTTCTGGTGCAGGTGGTTATGACTAACACGAGTAACGACTACGCCACCCAGTTCAGCGCGCTAACCAAGGCCGGCGTGGAGGTATCCACCTACGCCGCGACCGCGTCGTTGTATATTCATGCCAAAGTCATACTGGCGGATTACGGCAACCCCAATGCCTCGGTTTTCATCGGTTCCGAAAATTTCTCGAACGCATCTCTTACCAAGAACCGCGAGCTGGGGCTGATTATCTCCGACCCGGCGATCATGTCGTCTATTTCCACCACTCTCACCAGCGACTTCACCGGCGGATCGCCGTGGTCCGGCAGCCAGGCGAATTTCTCGATGCAGGCCAATCCTACGTCGCTCACTGTCGCGGCCGGAAGCTCGGGAACGTCGACCATCGCGACCGCGGTTTTCGATGGCTTCAACTCCGCGATTTCGCTCACCGCCGGCGGTCTGCCTGCAGGCGTAACCGCCGCCTTCAGCCAGACCAGCCTTCCGGCGCCCGGTTCGGGCACGTCCACCGTAACGCTCTCCGCCAATAGCAGCGGAGTGCCCGGCGCCTACACCGTCACCATCAACGGAACCGGAGGCGGCTTGCAGCCCAGCGCTACGATCAGCCTGACGATCGGCCCCGGCGTCACGCCAGGCTTCTCCCTATCGGCTAATCCGGCTTCGGTAAGTATCGCTCCCGGAGGTCCCGGAAACTTTACCATCACCAGCACGATTGCCGGCGGGTTCAATGCGGCGGTATCGCTTGCGGCGAGCAGTGTGCCTTCGGGGGTCACGGCCACCTTCACCCCGGCGAGCATCCCGGCGCCGGGCTCGGGATCCGCCACCCTTACGCTTGCCGTGAGCGGCAGCGCGGCGGCGGGCACGTACTCCATCACGGTTACGGGAACCGGCGGCGGAGCGAGTGCATCCACCAACATCCCGCTCACCGTGAGCTCAGTTAACGATTAAGTCTTGGTGTCCAGAATAAACGTCGGCACCAGGCCGCCCAGGGAGGAGAAGCCGCCGTTGCCGGTGGAGAGCCAACTGGAACAGCTCAGCACCTTGCCCAGGTAAGCGTGCGGGTGCACGTCCACCTGCATGTCCTTGAACTCCAGTTGACCGTAGGTCATCATGGGGAACACCGCGCGCACCGTGTCCACCCTCTCCTGCACCACGTAAGGGGCGCGCATGGCCTGCTTCAACGCGCGGTCCCAAGCGCTGTCGTCCATCTCCCAGCCGAAGAAGCTGTGCTGATCGCTGTAGTCGTCGTTGGGCTTCAGTACCAGCTTCTCGCGGTTCTGTGCGATAAACTCGGGCAGGTCGATGGTCTCGTCGTGATAAGTCGTCTTGGTGGCCGATACCAGCCGGGTCCAAGGCACGTGATCGTGAATCGCCTTGCGCTCCGCGGCCGGAAACTTGGCGGTCAGCGTGTCGTCCGTCAGCAGGCCGAACATCGCCTTCTTGTGCGCCAATTCCGAGCGGAAGCTGTTCACCACGCAAACGGTGCGCTCGCGGTAAGACCGCACCAGCGGGTGGCTAAGGTCGAAACGCATCAAAAACTCTTGAACACTGATGCGCCGGTAGATCAGGTCGATCTCGAATGGACCTTTGCGCAGCACCTTATTGCGGTATTCCAACTGATCCGGCGAAACGATCTCCACCGCGTAGCCCTCCTCGCGGAAGAAATCGCGAAAGAGCTGGAATTCGCTTTGTCCGGAGTGATAAGCCGGGCGGAATTCCAGGATCGCAATGTTGGGCTTCTTGTGGCCGCCGTACTGCTTGTAAGCCTTAAGCAGCGCGCCTAGCAGATGCTTCTTGCCGCCCACGCGGGTCAGATGATAGCGCTTGCGGAATTCCTTCACCGGCGGCGAATCGTAGAACAGATCGGAGAGGACTTCGGTGTAGGCGGCGCCGCTGGGCGAATCCGCATTGTACTGCACCACCTGCAAGGTCCCGTTGTTGACGTGCGAATCCAGGCGCGCCGCAACTTCCGGCACCTGGTAACCGGGATCGATCGCAGCCAGCATCTTCTCGGCCGGCAGCAGTTCCATGCGGGCCAGCAGGCTGGGACTGGCCAGCACCATGCGCTGCATGCGATCGATGGCGCTCACCAGCGCTTCGCCGGTTTTCACCAACGTATCGTATTGGCGGCGGGTGATAAAATTGGGACGCAGAAACGGGCAGATCAGGCGTCCGCCGGCGGAGAGGTGTTCCTCTTCCATCCGCTTGTGGAGGTCGTCTACCCAGGCAAGGTCGCGGCAGGGGCCGTTCTCCAGAAGCCTGTTGTACCGTGAAATGGCGTCGTCTAACTGGGACATTCGCAACCGTGAAATGATCTATAATCAGTATCGCACAGCATCCGCCAAGAGTATAGCTGTAACTCCACTGAAATCCTTGTAAACCTTTGTATATCATGTATTTATAGATATTTTTGGAGGTTTCTCCGTCTCGTGGGCCACCTCTTGCGCAGCCCTTCAAATGCGCCACTTTGCCGGTTCCGGCGGATTTGTTGCGATCGGCCGCCCGTGACGGGAGACACATTCCAGTGCGGCTTCCGGGGTGAATCCAAGCGGGCTCCCACGCGCTCCATCTACTCGGCGGAAGTGACTTTTCCGCCCGTGAAGGTGATCTTCAGATTGTCGTAGA
>Ga0302324_100027681_pt1 | contig 10794 bp, 5 predicted proteins | sample Palsa_T0_1_FD_201949 | JGI IMG/M metagenome (GOLD analysis project Ga0302324, IMG submission 201949) | Peat permafrost microbial communities from Stordalen Mire near Abisko, Sweden - Palsa_T0_1 | ecosystem: Environmental > Terrestrial > Soil > Palsa > Peat permafrost | place: Sweden: Abisko...
CAGGTTGGCCCCAACCGGTGCTGATCGACAAACTGGACGATGGAAATCAGTTCTTCCAGCTTGTTTTCCAACGGCGTCCCGGTAAGCACGATCGCATAGGAACTATCGATTCGCTTTAGGGCGCGTGCCGCGATGGTGTTCCAGTTTTTCACCCGTTGTGCTTCATCAACGATAACCAGTTCGGGCCCCCAGGCGGCGATCAGATCGAGATCAGGCTGGAGTTTCTCGTAATTCGTGATTTTGCAGAAATCGCCCAGCGCAAAGTCCTTCTGCCGCTGCGCCCGGCCGCCGTTGATGACACGTGCCGCGTCTTTTCCCTGTCGCCCGGAAAAACGCAGGATCTCGCTTTGCCACTGGTACTTGAGCGATGTGGGGCAGATCACCAATACTTTCGAGACGCCGAAATGCCGCGCCAGTATTTCGGTCGCGGCGATTGCCTGGATGGTCTTGCCCAGTCCCATATCGTCGCCGATGAGTGCGCGGCCTGCTCGTACCGCGAACAGCGCGCCCTCGGCCTGATAGGGATAGAGCGGCACCTTCAGAAGACCCAGCAGTCTGGGATCCGCGGCACCGCGTGGGAACAAATGTTCGAGCTTGGCCGCCCGCCGATCCGCGTCCCGCCTTCCCGCGACGAAATCGAGCGCATCGTCATAAGCACGGAATTCATGACCGCACTGCGACACCGTGGTCATGAAATGCTCCAACCCGCCAAGCCGCTCGTCCGGCAGCATCCCGTCGTGCTCGGCGTCGAACAAACCGGCGGCAGCCTCACTCACCGCCGGCGGGCAATCCGTTCCGGCACGAAAATGCACGGTGCGTTTGCCGTCATAGCGCAAATACAGCTCAGAAAACGCGGGCCGATAGCCACGCTTAAACGCGGTTTTGGCGCCGCGCTTTTTCTCCAGCCGGCCAAGCGTGAATTCGATGTGCTTGCAGGTGCCCAAATCGCTGGTGGCGTAATCAGGGCATGAACAAAAATTACGACCTGGGCCGATGCCTCGAATCGCCACGCGATAGCTGGATTTCGAAACCGGATTGCTGACCCGAAACTCACTGAAAAACGGTTCGCCGCCGAGATTTTCAAGCCCGAAGGCCTGCTCGCGGCCGAACTGGCGGCGCAGGCCGCGTTGCCAGTCCTCCGGCGCCAGGTCGGCCGGCGCCTGGGTGCGCGACAGCTTAGGTCCCTTGTTCGGCCCGGCCGCGGAATTCAGGTCGCGGTGGTTGGATTTCGTCGTGGTACGTTCCGTATAGGCAATATTGTCCACGAGGCATCACCCCATCTTATTGATCGCATGGCGGGAGTTCGCGCACGTCCATCATACGGGGTTCTGGAAAGTGGTTGTCGATGCCACCCTCGAGTCCCGAACCGAATCGGTCATTCTCGCCGCGGACGACGATACAGTGCTCCCTTGTGCTCCGCCAAATGTTAGTGAGCAGAAGGTCACGGCGGCCGCGGGACGGCAGCGAAACCATTTCGTATGTGCGCGTCGCCGACGCCAATGTCCTCCATCGTCATTTTGGCCGGCAGCCACCCTCGGTTGGCATCACCAGGGCACGGCCCGGTATCGGCATTGTCCGGAACAAGGTATCGAGCCGATCATCGTCGAAACCCTCGCACTTCCAGAAAGGTTTGGAGGCTTTAAAACCTCACTTCAAGCCGGAGTTGCACGACCACCGCATTGTGTCGGCGCGGATCAGTATTGGGGTGAATCACGTACTGGACATCCGGCTGTACCGCCAGCCATGAGGTGGCCTGCATGAGATGGCTGAGCTCAATGGCGGTTTCCGTACCATTCACTGGCGAACCCGCCCGCTGCTGACCCTCGATATAGTGGGACCCATTGCGCGCCATGGCCGTAGCCAGTCCAAGTTCGTCATCTGGTCTGCTCGGTATCAGACCGGACACGGTCAGTCCGGCACCCACATAGGTTCCAAAGCGGTCCACGAGCTGGTCGGAAACGCCAAGCTGAACGAATCCCGTGACACGCCGTGTCGGATCGTCGGCCTGCTGGAACAGCAAGTGGTCGAGCAGCAGGTATGCACCCTCTTCACCCTGGTGCCTCAGCGGGCCACCCGGCGGGCCGGTCGCATTGAGATCGCTGAAGCTGGCCGTGTAATACCAGGCGCCGACCGCTATCTTGTCGTCATAGGGCGGTGCGCCAGATTGCCGCCCGATCCGGAACCGACTTGAAAATGGGGAAGCGTTTGTCGCGTCGTGCGTCACGAACGCGGCCTCTCCGACCAGCAGCAGCCCGTTGCGCGGGTCAAAAGGGCCGTGCGATCCTGATACCGGATCGACCGGCGCACCGTCCAGAACAGCGAAGCGCACCACGGCGGGCGGGATTGGTTTGTACGCGAACCGGACGCCGAGCGAGGTATTGGGATAGATCGATGGCCCAGCGATACCGCTCAGGCCAAATTCTGGGCCAATGCCGAACGAGCTATTGAGGAAAAGGCTGGCCGAGCGGAGATGGTAGAACTCAGTATTCAGGTCATAGCGGCCGGCGAGTAAGGAAAAACGATCGTGGGGCGTATTATACTGCAGCCAGGCCTCGTATAGCCGGATCGTGGGTGCCCCTGCGATATTGAGAACGCGCTGGGCGTCACCGGAGAGCGAGCTGGGGTTACCGCCATTGATCCAGAGGCCATCCAACCATCCCGTCAACCCCGGGATGCCGGCGACTTTATCGCCGTCCAGCGCGAGTTGCACATGCAAGGATCCAGAATAGCTCGTGCCGCGTTTCGCACCCCCGGAAACGTTAGCGGCGGCGTCACTGTCGTAAATGACGGACGGGACAACCCCAGCCCGGACCAATAGCTCTTCGAAACCATTCGAATCTTCAGCCCGAGCGTAACCACTCACGAACGCCGCGCAAATCATCAGCAAGCCGCTTATACTGTTCACTTCAGCAACGATCTTAATTCCGCACATATCGGAGGAAGCTGGTCATCCCCTTCAGAAAAAACCGAGGAAATGACGAGAACGCTAGTACTGCATGAGCGGGCAATCGCGCAAGGCCACAAGGGATGAGTAGCCACGTCGGCTATCAGGTGATTTCAATGAAATCATTAGCGATATCACCTTAACTGAACCCCGGTAGTAGTGTCCGGAGCCAGCTATGATGTTACATAATGCTCAAGAATTCGCAGATAATTCGCACGCGTATAGGCACTCCGATCCCGGCTTCGTTGCCAGTTCATCATCCCGCGCATGTCGCCGAGCGAAGCAATTTCGCGCTCCTCCATCCACCTCTGCAAGCCGTCGACCAGCGCCATCATATATCCAATATCGAACCGTAACAATGCCGAGGTCGTCATCACGACATCGGCCCCGGCAAGCAGGTATTTCACGACGTCCGTCACCCCGGATACGCCACCGGAAGCCGCCAATGATGCCTTGATCCGCCCGGAAAGGATCGCGATCCAGAGCAGCGGCAGACGCGCCTCGTCGGGCGCGCTCAGTTCCAGCCGGTCGGTCAGTTTCATCTGCAAAAGATCGATGTCGGGCTCCAGCATGCGATTGAAGAGCACGAGCCCACCGGCGCCATGTTCCACAAGCGTCGCCGCCAAGTGACCGAGCGAACTGAGAAACGGGGTAAGTTTGATCGCCACGGGCAAGGTAATCGTTTCGCATACGGCTGTGACTATATCAGTATACCGGGCTTCCACATCGCGGCCCGATTCCATCAGATCGGTCGGGACGTGATACATGTTAAGTTCCAGCGCCGCCGCGCCGGCCTGCTCGATCAGGCGCGCATGATCGATCCATCCCGCGCGCGACGACCCGTTCAAACTGGCGATGACGGGGATCGAGAGTGCGTCTCTCGCGCGGCGCACCAATTCCAGATAGCGGTCCGGTCGTACCCCATACGGGCCACTGACCGCGGCCGGGAAGTAAGACGCGGCTTCGGGCGAACTTTCAGCATAGACATCCACGCGCGATGCCAGCGTATCCGCCTCGGCCTCGATCTGCTCCTGAAACAACGACGGCAGCACGATCGCGGCCGCCCCCGCGTCTTCCAGCCGGCGGAGATTATCAAGTTTGCTGTTCAATGGCGAAGCCGATGCCACCAGCGGGTTCTTAAGTTCGAGGCCAAGATACTTCGTCGCCAATAACATGATGAACTCCCGCGCGGTGCGCTATTCGCCAGGCACAAGAGCCGGCTTCTCGTGTTGTCGCACGGCACGATCCACCGGCGGCTGCACCGTTGCCGCCGGTTCTATCGCCTGGACCCGGGCATCGGGATGGAACCGGCTGCCATCGCGGCGCGCGAGTTCTTCGTATTGCCGGTATTTCTCGGTAACCGCCGCCTGCGCCATGGTGAGAAGCATGTCCGCCTCTTCCGGCCGCGAACTCGCGAGCGAACTGTAACGAAGCTCGTTGTAGGCATATTGCTTCAGCGGGATGCGCGGACGCGGCGAATCCAGGCGGAACGGATTTTCCCCAACGGTCCGCATCATCGGGTTGAAGCGGAACAACGGCCAATAGCCACTGGCCGCCGCCAGGTCCTGCTGCTTCATGCCAAAACGCATATCGATGCCATGCGCGATGCAGTGGCTATAAGCCAGAATCAGCGATGGTCCATCATACGCCTCAGCCTCTCGAAACGCCTGCAATGTATGTTGAGGATTCGCACCCATCGCCACCTGGGCCACATAAACGTTGCCATAAGCAATCGCCTGCAACGCGAGATCTTTGCGCGCCGTCCGCTTACCCGATGCGGCGAACTTCGCGACGGCGCCCAGTGGAGTCGCTTTCGATGCCTGACCGCCGGTGTTGGAATAAACTTCGGTGTCCAGCACGAGCACATTGACGTCTCGTGCACTTGCCAGCACATGATCGAGGCCGCCATAGCCGATGTCATAAGCCCATCCATCACCGCCGACGATCCAGATGCTGCGCCGAACCAAATGATCGACGACGGACAGCAGATCGAGCGCGGCCGGTTCCTTCATGCTCAATAGCCGGGTCTTCAATTGCGCGACCCGTATCCGTTGCGCCCTGATTTCGGATTCCTTGATCTGTGGTGCCTTCGCGATCGCGGTCGCGAGGTCGGACCCAACTTTGTCCGCGAGACCGGCCAGCAGCGACAACGCAATCTCCAGGTGCTTGTCGGCGGCGAGACGGAAGCCAAGACCGAACTCGGCATTGTCCTCGAACAGCGAATTCGACCAGGCCGGCCCGCGGCCTTCAGCGTTCTTTGTCCAGGGCGTGACCGGCAGGTTGCCGCCATAGATCGAGGAGCAGCCCGTGGCATTGGCGATCTGCGCCCGATCGCCGAACAACTGGCTCAGCAACTTGAGATAAGGCGTCTCGCCACAACCACCGCAGGCGCCCGAGAACTCGAACAGCGGTTCCAGGAACTGCACGCCGCGCACATCCGCGAAATCCACCCGCGCGCGGTCGTTTACCGGCAGGGTTTCGAAGAACGCGATGTTGGCGCGCTCCGCCGTCAACAGCGGCAGCTTATCCGCCATGTTGATCGCCTTCACGTCGGCCTCGCGCGGGCTGGTTTCCGGGCAAGCCTCGACGCAGAGACCACATCCCGTGCAATCCTCCACGTAGAATTGCAAGGTGAAGCGCGCCTCGGGATAACCGCGCGCGTTAACCGGCGCTGATTTGAAACTTTCCGGAGCCGCTTCCAGCCGTTTTTCGTTATAGTATTTCGCTCGGATCACGCTGTGTGGGCAGACGAAGCTGCATTGACCACATTGGACGCACAGGTCCTCGCGCCAGACCGGGACGCTTTCCGAAATATTGCGCTTTTCGAACGCGGAGGTGCCGGATGGAAAGGTTCCGTCGGCTGGTATGGCGCTGACCGGAACCTGATCGCCGAGCCCGGCGAAAATCCGCGCGGTCACGGTGCGGACGAAATCCGGGGCGTCCGCCGGCACCAGCAAAGCCATATCTATCTTACTCGTGACATCCGCCGGAACCGGAACCTCGTTAAGCCGCGCCAGAGTGGCATCGACCGCCGCGAAGTTCTTGGCGATGACCGACTGACCCTTCTGTTCGTATGTTTTTCGGATCGCATCCTTGATGTGGCCGATCGCCTTCTCACGCGGCAGCACGCCGGAAATCGCGAAAAAGCATGTTTGCAGAACCGTGTTGGTCCGTGACCCCAGGCCGACCTCGCGCGCGACCGCGGACGCATCGATGACGAACAGGCGCAGCTTCTTGTCGATGAACGTCTGCTGTACTGGGCTCGGCAGCCGATCCCAGATCTCCGCCGGCGTGTAAGGCGCATTCAGTAGCACCGTGGCTCCCGGCGCCGCGACATGTAGCAGATCCTGCCGTTTCAATGCCACGAACTGATGCACCGCCACGAACCCCGCCTGCGCAATCAGATACGGCGCGTGGATCGGCTCAGGCCCAAAGCGAAGATGCGAGATCGTCTGCGCACCGGATTTGTGCGAGTCGTAAACAAAATAGCCCTGCGCGTAGCGGCCCGCGTCCTCCGCGATGATCTTGACGCTGTTCTTGTTGGCGCCAACGGTGCCATCGGCGCCGAGCCCATAAAACACGGCGCGCGTGACGTCGGCTTTCTCGATTTGAAAACTTTCGTCGATGGCGAGACTTAAGTGGCTGACGTCGTCATCGATCCCGAGGGTGAAGTTGGTCCGAGGTTTCGATGCCTTCAGTTCGTCGAACGCCGCCTTGGCCATCGCCGGGGTGAATTCCTTCGACGACAAGCCATACCTGCCGCCGATCACCCGCGGCATTGTCGCCCGTTCGCCGCGGCCGACCGCACCGGCGAGAGCGGTCACGATATCCTGGAACAATGGCTCGCCCGTGCCGCCAGGCTCCTTGGTCCGGTCGAGCACGGCGATCGCGCGGACCGTCCCCGGCAACACGGCAAGGAAATGCGCGACGGAGAATGGACGAAACAACCGCACCTGCAGGACGCCCACCTTTTCCCCGGCTTCTCGCAAAGCCGCGGCGGCCCCGCGTGCCGTCTCAACCCCTGACCCCATCAGGATCAACACCCGCTCGGCGTCCGGATCGCCCTCATAATCGAACAAACGATATTGCCGGCCAGTGCGCGCCGCGAAGCGATTCATCGCCGCTTCAACGATACCCGGCACCTTTTCATGGTAGGGATTTACCGCTTCGCGCGCCTGAAAGAACGTATCCGGGTTTTGCGCCGTGCCGCGGATGAACGGATGCTCGGGGCTGAGCCCACGTGCGCGATGGGCGCGGACAAGATCGTCATCGATCATCGATCTGATGTCGGCGTCGCTCAGCAACTCCAGCGTGTTCAATTCGTGCGATGTTCTGAATCCGTCGAAGAAATGCAGGAACGGAACGCGCGCTTCCAGCGTCGCCATTTGAGCGAGCAAGGCGCCATCGTGCGCCTCCTGCACCGAGGCCGAGCAAAGCAGCGCGAATCCCGTCGGCCGCGCCGTCATCACGTCGGCGTGGTCGCCAAAGATCGACAGCGCCGAAGTCGCCAGCGAACGCGAGGCGACATGAAAGACCGTCGCGTTCAACTCTCCGGCGATCTTGAACATGTTCGGCAGCATCAGCATCAGGCCCTGCGAGGCCGTGAATGTCGTGGTCAGCGCCCCGGATTGCAGCGCACCGTGCAGAGCGCCCGCGGCCCCACCTTCGGCCTGCATCTCCTGCACCACCGGCACGTTGCCCCAAATGTTCTTCAGGCCGCCGGCGGCCCATTCGTCGGCAACATCGGCCATCGGCGAGGACGGCGTGATCGGAAAGATCGCGCAAACCTCATTGACCCGATACGCGACGTGCGCGACCGCGGTGTTGCCGTCCATCGTGGTTCGCGTGCTCATCGGACGGCTCCCTCAGAGGATGCGATGGGAATGTTTCGCGCGGTGGCGGGCGCGGTATCCGGCACCATGTCCATCGCATGGCAAGGGCACTGCTCGACGCACACCGCACAGCCGGTGCACAGATCCATGTTCACCTGGTAACCATGGGTCGGGCCGAGCCTGATGATCGCCCCTTCCGGGCAAGCGGCATAGCAGTTGTCGCATTCGAAGCAGTTGCCGCAGGACAGGCACCTCTGGGCTTCATAGCGCGCCGCCTTGGCATCAAGACCGCTCAGCACCTCCTCGAACCCACTGATCCGCCGGGCGGCTTCCAGCGTCCGCTGTGGCGTCGGATCCGCGTCGCTGTAGACCGGCAAATGCAGCATGTCGAACGACACAACGGGCGCCTTCGCCGGCGCTTGGTAAACCGCATCGCGGAGCCAGGCATCGATATTTCGCGCCGCGCGTTTGCCGTGGCCAACGGAGATCGTGACGGACCGCTCGCCCGCGATCGCATCGCCGCCGGCGAAAAGTCCTGGATGGCCGGTCATCATGTTCGCATCGACGGCCACGGTGCCATCGCCACCGAACGCCAGTCCCGGGACATGGCGCAAGAACTTACTGTCCGTCGTCTGGCCAAGCGCCAATACGACGGCATCGGCTGGCAACGTCTCAAATTGTCCTGTCGGTTGAGGATGGCCATCGGCATCGAGCGTCATCGTCTCAACGGTAAGATTGGCTCCGACGATTTCCTTGATGGTCGTGAGCCATTTGATTTTGATGCCTTCCTCAAGCGCCTCGTCCGCCTCGAAGCCATGCGCGGGCATATGGGCCCGGTCGCGCCGGTAGACGATCAGCGCTTCATCGGCGCCCAGTCTGCGGACGGTACGGGCGGCGTCCATGGCGGTATTGCCTCCGCCGTAAACGATCACCCGGCGGCCCAAAAGTGGCTTCTCTCCGGTTCCAACATCATGCAGTAGCGAAACCGCGTCGAGCACGCGCACCGCGTCACGCGCCGGAATGTCGACATGTTTGCCGACGTCAGCGCCGATCGCGAGGAACGCGGCATCGAATTTGCCCGCTGTAATTTCAGTCAGTACGTCTTCAACTTTGTGATTGAGGACGATCTTCACGCCGATGGCCTCGATCCGGCGGATTTCGCGCATCAGATCGTCTCGCGGCAAACGATAGGCGGGAATGCCGAAATGCATCATGCCGCCGGCCACCGGTCCAGCTTCGTGGATTTCAACGGCGTGGCCCAGGCGAGCGAGGTGATACGCGGCGGACAATCCGCTCGGTCCGGCGCCAATCACCAGAACGCGCTTGCCACTGGGCGTCGCCCCGGCCTTGAACGTCCAGCCTTCCTGAGTGGCCAGATCGCCAAGGAAACGCTCGATCGCATGGATGCCAACCGGTTGATCGAGTTCGGCGCGATTGCAGGCGGTTTCACAAGGATGATAACAAACGCGGCCATGAACCGCCGGCATCGGGTTGTCGCGCACCAGCGTTTCCCACGCTTCCCGGTATTTTCCCGCCTGCGCCAGACTCAACCATCCCTGGATATCCTCGCCGGCGGGACAAACGTTGTTGCAGGGAGGCAGCAGGTCGACATAGACCGGACGGGAATGACGGATCGGTCCCGCCGCGCGGCGGCGCGTCATATCGACCACTGGGCTCATGTCATGCCAACGGGGCTCGATAACGTGGTCGCTCATGAACGTGCCCTTACGGTTAGAGCTATGCCTGCCGCCGGGCGGCTCGCGCGGCCGGTCTCGCGGAGGAAGCAGGAGAGGACGATCGCCAGCGCAATCCCGGCGATGCCGACGGAGCTGGCATGCTGGAACACGGTCTCGGTCAACTTGCCGCCGCCGGCAAGATCATTCAGCAGCCAACCATAGGCCGGTGCGAGCAGCGCGCTGAGCGTGAAGACCAGGAAGTTGATCGCGCCGGTGGCACTGCCCTTCACGTCATCCGGGTTGACCTCTTTGATGATCGAATAGGGGATCATCGCGGCACCGGAACCAATCCCAAGCAACAGGCCCAACAGGTAGGGCGGCACCACGCCAGGCAGCCAGACCACCGCCGTCGTGGCGGCCAGCATCAGCAGCGCACCGCCAATCAGCACAGGTTTGCGCCGTCCGATCCGATCGGCGATGTAGCCCAGAAGCGGGCATCCGATGACCCAGCCGAGCGGCACCATGGTCGCGCGGTTCACCGCTTCAGCATAACCAATACCCAGAGTGTCACGCAGGAACGGGATGCCCCAGATCATGTCGCCGATCGTTGTCGGCAGGAACAGCAGACCCGCCGAAAACCCGCACAGATAGGATTGCGGATTGGTGAGCACGACCTTGTAGGGTTTGAACATCGACAGCAACGATCCTCTGCCCGGTCGCGTCATGTCATGTCCGGCCGGCGTGGCCAGCAATACCACGACCGCCACAACCAGCAGCGTGATACCCGCGAAAATCCAGAATTCTTGCCACGTGATGAAACCGTGAATCATGGGCCCGACAGCGAATTGTCCGGCGGAGCCGCCCAGCATGCCGAAGCACTGCGTGAAGCCGACCGCCGTGGCGAGCCAGGCCGCGGAAAATCCGTGACTGGCGAGGTAGACCGCGCCTGTGAACGCGAAAGCCGCTCCGGCGCCTTGCAGCAGCCGGCCGGTCTCGGCTCCGCCGGCGGAACCGAGGCCGAACATGATGGTGCCGATACCGGTGACGACGATCCCGATCGGGATGACGTATTTGGCCCCGTAACGATCGAGCGCCGCCCCCGCGACGATCGCGAAGCTGGAGTATGTGTAGTAGTATAACCCAAGCAGCGAGCTCACGCCGAGCGTGGTCAATCCGAACGCGGTGGTCAGTTCCGGGACCATCACACCGGGCGCCGAACGGATCGCGTATTGGCCGAAATAGAACAGCAGGCAGAAACCCCAGGCGACGACGTAACCGGTTCGTCCGGTTCGCGTGGAGGGTGAGAATGTGGCCGCTGCCGACATGAGTTGGTCCCCGACTG
>Ga0302324_100027684_pt1 | contig 10793 bp, 12 predicted proteins | sample Palsa_T0_1_FD_201949 | JGI IMG/M metagenome (GOLD analysis project Ga0302324, IMG submission 201949) | Peat permafrost microbial communities from Stordalen Mire near Abisko, Sweden - Palsa_T0_1 | ecosystem: Environmental > Terrestrial > Soil > Palsa > Peat permafrost | place: Sweden: Abisko...
ATATACCGATTCCGCCCTGCTTCGCATCGAGCAGCAGCTCTATGCGCGCGTGCCGATCTATTCGGAGGTCGAGACACTGACCATGTCCTTCTCCCTGCAGCGCATGCAAGAATGGCTGGGGCAGGACCAGCCGCTGGTCCATCGGCTGCTCGCGCGGGACTCACCGGAATCGCTTGCGACCCGGGTCGTCGCGGAGACGCGGCTCTACGATGCCGGCGAGCGCAAGCGGCTCTGGGAAGGAGGCCCGGCGACGGTCGCGGCCTCCCGCGATCCCATGATCGAGCTGGTCCGATCGATCGACGGCGATGCGCGCGCCCTGCGCAAGCAATTCGATGACGAAGTGGAAGCGCCGATCATTGCCGCATCGGCCACGATCGCGAACGAGCGCTTCAGAGCATTCGGCACCCAGGTTTACCCTGATGCCACCTTCACGTTGCGGCTCAACTACGGTACCGTCACCGGGTGGACGCGCGACGGATATCAAGTCGAGCCCTTTACCTACCTCGGCCGGGTCTTTGAGCGTGCAAACGGCGTGCCGCCATTCAAGATTCCCGACACTTGGTTGAAAGTGAAGGACCGTCTGGACATGCGCACGCCGTTCTGCCTCTCGACGAACAACGACATCGTCGGCGGCAATTCCGGCAGTCCACTCATCGACGCACAGGGCCGGATGGTAGGCCTGATGTTCGATGGCAACATCGATTCGATCGCCGGCACTTACTGGTTCGACCCCGCGAACAACCGCGCAATCGCGGTCCATCCGGCCATCATCCGCCAGGCACTCGAGCAGGTCTACGGAGCCAAGGCGCTGCTCGCGGAGCTCGGTGCCTCATGAGCCCGCACGAGACAGCCAAGATCGGCGCTCTGAGCGAACCGGGAGAGTATGACGAAAGCATGCTCGCACTCCTGCAAATCATCTGGGGCGATGGTTTTTTGTCGCCCGGCGGAACCGAGGAAATCGCTCGATTGCTGGAAGGCAGCTCCGTCGCCGGGTGCAAGGTGCTCGATATTGGCTGCGGCCTGGGCGCAATCGACGCGCTGCTCGTGCAAGAGCATGGCGCGGACTCGGTGACCGGCGTGGACATCGATCCCCACTTGATCGAGCGTATGCAGGAACGCATCGCGCGTGCCGGATTGAGCCATCGCATCGAGGGGCGGTGCGTCGATGGCGGGCCGTTGCCGTTCGCGGCAGCGAGCTTCGATGTCGTCTTCTCCAAAGACTCTCTCGTGCAGATCCCGGACAAGGCGGCCATCTTTGCGGAGATTCTGCGTGTGCTGCGTCCCGGCGGTCGGTTCATCGCAAGCGATTGGCTGCGCGGCGGATCCGGCGCCTATTCGCCCGAGATGACGGAGTTCTTTCGCCTCGAAGGCATCGCTTACAACATGGCCTCACTCGAGGAAAGCGCCGCCGTGTTGCGCGCGGCGGGCTTTCGCGAGGTCGAGATTCGCGATCGGCACGCCTGGTATCTGCCGCTGGCGCAGCGCGAGCTCGAGTCGATGGAAGGCGCGCTTGGGCCTTTGATCGTGAGCCGCATCGGCTCAACGCGAGCGAAGTATTTCATCGATGACTGGCGCCAGATGGTACTCGTCCTCGAACGCGGCGAACTGCGTCCGGGGCACTTGAAGGCCGTGAAACCCGCCTGAGATACGAAGCGCGCCGAACGACGCCTGCGCCTCACGCAACGACCGTGCCGGTGCAGTGTCCGAAACCGATGCTCACGAATCCCGGCGCGGAGGCGTGCGCCGACAGCGAAACCTCGTCGCCGTCCTCGAGGAAGCATCGCGTTTCGCCGGAGGGAAGCGTGATCGGCCGCCGCCCTCCTTCTGTGATTTCGAGCAGGCTCCCGTAGCCGGTGATCACTGGCTCGGATATCGTTCCTGTCCCCAGCAGATCCCCCGGACGCAGATTGCAGCCGTTCGAGGTGTGATGCGCAATCATTTGCGCCACCGTCCAGTAAAGCGCCGTCGTGGAGGCGCGGCTCAGCCGATGCGCCGCCATCCCGTTTTCACGCATGGCGGCGCTGCGAATCGATGCCTCGAGCGTGATCGCGTAGGCGCCGCGCGCCTGGTCCTCCGTGCTCCACAGATAATCCAAGGGCTTGGGATCGCCCTCGGGACGCGCCGGCTGCGGGACTCGATACGGCGCCAGCGCTTCGGAGGTGACAATCCACGGCGAGACCGTGGTAGCGAAGCTTTTGGCCAGGAAGGGACCCAGGGGCTGATATTCCCAGGCCTGGACGTCGCGCGCCGACCAGTCGTTGAGGAGGCACAAGCCTGCGACGTGAGCGTGCGCGGCTGCGACTTCGATGGGTTCTCCGAGAGCGTTGCCGCGGCCGATCCACACCCCAAGCTCCACCTCGTAGTCCAGCCGGTGTGTGCGGCCGAAGACGGGCGGCGCGTCCGGAGCCTTGGTCTGACCGTGGGGCCGGCGCACCACGGCGCCCGATGCCCGCACCGAGGAGCTGCGCCCGTGATAGCCGATCGGGATGTACTTGTAGTTCGGTAGCAGCGGGTTGTCCGGCCGGAACTGCCGCCCGACGTTGGTCGCATGGTGAATGCCGGCGTAGAAGTCGGTGTAATCGCCGACTTCCACCGGCAGATGCAGCATGCACGCCGATGCGTCGTGGAGATGCGGCTCGACTCGAGCGCGATGCGCCTCGTCGCTCAAGAGCGATGACAGAGTGCGCCTCAGGGCCTCTCGTGCGGCGGGCGGCCGCGCGAGGATCTCATTCAGCCGACCGCTCGCGACCTCGATCTCGCGCGGCAGGAGCCCGGCGAGGGCCGGTAAGTCCAGAACGCGGTCGCCGATTGCGATCCCGGGTCGCGGCTTCTCGCCCGGGCGCGAGAAGATCCCGAGCGGCAGGTTCTGGATGGGAAACTCGCCGTGGCGATGGGCAGACTTCACCCAGCTGCGCAGCGCGGGATCGTGCGTCGCATCGATGGCGGTCATGGAGGCACCTTCGCGCGTGCGAAACCCGACCATACGCGGCCGTAATCCACCTGCCGCAGCGGCGTCTCCACCGCCCAGCGTGTCGGACGGATCACGTGACGGGTCTCGAACATGAACGCCATGGTATGTTCGATCTTCTCGGGCTTGAGCTCGCGGGTGACCGCGCGCTCGTAAGTCGCGGCGTCCGGACCATGGCCGTTCATGCAATTGTGCAGGGAAGCACCGGCGGGATTGAAACCGCCCTCCTTCGCATCGTAGCTGCCCTCGATGAGTCCCATGAACTCGCTCATCACATTGCGGTGAAACCAGGGCGGACGAAACGTATCCTCGGCCACCATCCAGCGGGGCGGAAAGATCACGAAATCGCAGTTCGCGGTCCCGGGTGTCTCGGAAGGACTCGTCAACACGGTGAAAATCGACGGGTCCGGATGGTCGAAGCTCACGGTATTGATGGTATTGAAACGGCGCAGATCGTAGCGGTACGGGGCGAGGTTGCCGTGCCATGCAACCACATCGAGAGGCGAATGCTCGAGCTGGGTCGCCCACAGCCGTCCGGCGAACTTTTGCACGAGCTCGCAGCTCTCGGCGCGATCTTCGAAATACGCCCCCGGGATCTCGAAGTCGCGCGGGGCGGCGAGACCATTGGCGCCGATGGGGCCGAGATCCGGCAGCCGCAAAAGACTGCCGTAATTCTCGAGCACGTAGCCGCGCGCCTGCGACTGCGCGAGCTCAACCCGAAATCGCACGCCGCGCGGTATCACGGCGATCTCGAGCGGCGCCACGGCGAGCACGCCGAGCTCGGTGACGATGCGCAGTGTTCCTTCCTGCGGGACCATCAGGATCTCGCCGTCCGAGAAGGACAACACGCGGGCGCTCATGGAGCGGTTCGCCGCATAGAGGTGAATGGCGCAGCCGCCGGCGCAGGGCGCACCATTGCCGCCGTATGTGATCAGCCCATCGACGAAGTCCGTGGGTTCGCTGGGATAGGCCAGCGGATCCCAGCGCAAGCAATCAGGACTCGGGTGCACTTCCTCGAACGGACCGGAGCGCAGCAGCGTCGGCCTCGCGTAGGGCTCGAACGGCGGATGGTTCGCGCTCGGCTGCAGCCGGTACAGCCAGCTGCGGCGGTTCTCATGACGCGGCGCCGTGAATGACGTACCCGAAAGCTGCTCGGCATAGAGCCCGTAGGGGACTTTCTGCGGACTGTTGCGGCCGACCGGCAGCGCTCCGGCGACCGCCTCGGTCGCGACATAGGATCCGAATCCGCAGAACAGCGCGCCGCCCGGCGGGGCCTCAACGGGCCCGGTGGTGGCAGACATACGGCGGCTTCATTGGTAACATTTGCAACTAGTATGGGCGCGGCCCGCAAATAGTGTCAAATGTTACCAATCGCTCCGAGACGCAGGACAATGCCCGACGGCCGTCGGAAGGCTGCTCGGCCGGCGCCGGTCATGGCCGCCGGTCTGTCGCTCGAGCGCTTCATGCCCTACCGCCTGTCCTACGCCGCCAACCTCGTGAGCGAGGCGATCGCACAGCAATATGGCGCCCTGTTCAATCTGACCATACCCGAATGGCGCGTGATCGCACATGTTGCCGAGCATCGCGGAATCACCCAACAGGAGATCGGGCTGCGCACGCGCATGGACAAGGTCACCGTCAGCCGTGCCACCATCGCGCTTGCCACACGCGGCTGCGTGGAGCGCAGCAAGAACGCTGCCGACCGCCGCTCGCGCCGGCTCAGCCTGACCGCGGCGGGGCGGCGGCTCTACGCCGCGATCGCACCCAAGGCACTCGAGCTCGAACGGACCGTCTTCGGCCAGTTTTCTGCGGCAGAGTTGGCCACGCTGCGCAGGTTCTTGCAACGTATCGACGCAGCGGCGGCAGCCGCGATGATGGCCGAGTCAGAGCTAGCCGCGTCCACTCGAGGAGCGTGACCCATGTCCGAGTATTCCGCCGATATCATCTGGCGCCGCGGCGCCGCAGAGGTGTTCATCGACTCGCGCTATAGCCGCGCGCATGAATGGCGATTCGACGGTGGAGTGGTCGTGCCGGCATCGAGCGCCGCCGCGTCGGTACCGCTCCCCTACTCGAAGAGCGAGAATGTCGATCCGGAGGAGGCGCTGGTGGCAGCTGCTTCCTCCTGCCACATGCTCTCGTTTCTCTATTTGGCCGCGAGGTCGCGCTTCGTCGTCGATGCGTACGAAGACCACGCGGTCGGCACCATGACCGCCGACGAGCGCGGACGAAAATCGATCACGCTCATCGTGCTCAGTCCGAAGATCCGATTCTCCGGCCCACGCTCCCCCGACGCGGCCGCAGTCGAACGCATGCACCATGAGGCGCACGAGCAGTGCTACATCGCGAATTCCTTGCGTTCGGAAATCGTCGTGGCCGGTGAATGGGGTTACACGCCGGCCTGAGCCGTGGCGCTGTCGCGCGCCGCGTGCGCCCTCGCGCTCATTGCCGCACGATCGCGCTGCCGCGGCCGCGCAGCACGTACTTCTGGATCTTGCCCGTGGCGGTTTTCGGCAGCTCGTTCACCAGCCGGAAGGCCGTGGGCACTTTGAAGTGAGCGAGCCGGGCGCGCGCGAACTCGAGGAGCTCCGCCTCGCTTACACTCGCGCCCGGCCGCAGCACCACGAAGGCATGGGGCGTCTCGCCCCACTTCTCGTGCGGCATGCCGACGACCGCCGCCTCGAGCACCGCCTCGTGATGCAGGAGCATCGCTTCGACCTCGATGGAGGAGATATTCTCCCCGCCGCTGATGATCACGTCCTTGAACCGATCGCGGACCTCGATGTATCCGTCGGGATGGACGATTGCGGCGTCGCCGGAATGAAACCATCCGCCTGCGAAGGCCGCGGCGGTTGCGTCGGGGTCGTTGTAATAGCCGCGCATCACGACGTTGCCGCGCGCAACGATCTCGCCGAGGGTGGTACCGTCGCAAGGCACATCGCGCATCTGCTCGTCCACGACGCGCAGCTCGCCCGAGGTGATGAGCTCGACGCCCTGGCGCGCCTTCACCACCGCTCGTTCCGCCGGCGCAAGCCTGCCGTGTTCCGGGAGCGGCTCGCAGATCGAGATGAACGGCGTCGTCTCGGTGAGACCGTAAACATGCGTGACCTCCCATCCGAGCCGGCATTCCAAGCACTCGATGGTGGCCGCCGCCGGGGGCGCACCCGCAGTGAGTAATTTCACTCCACGCGGCAATCGCTGCCGCTCGAGTTCCGGTCCGTTGGCGATCCCGATGAGCACGGTCGGAGCCGCGCACAGATGCGTGATGTGCTCGGCCTCGACGAGTGCATAGGTGTTGGCCGCGTCCACCTTACGCATGCACACGTGCGCGGCAGCGGCAGCGGTCACGGTCCACGTGAACGTCCAGCCATTGGCGTGGAACATGGGCAGCGTCCAGAGGAAGCGATCGCCCGGCGTCATGGGCCAATGCGTCAGCGTCCCCACCGAGTTCACCCAGGCATTGCGGTGCGTGATCATGACGCCTTTCGGACGCGAGGTCGTGCCGCTCGTGTAATTGATCGCGAGCAGATCCGTCTCGATGATGGGCTCGCTCCGCGGCGCGCCCGGGCCCGAGGCGCCCAGATGCTCCGCGAGCAGCGACTCGTACTCGAGCCATCCGGGGCGCCGGCCCTCCAGGGCGACGAAATGCCGCACCCCCGGCATGCGTGCGCGCACGCCGTCGATGATTGCGAGGTAGTCGCTGTGCGCGCACAGTACGGTGGCACCGCTGTGATTTGCCATGTAGACGAAATCATCCGCGGCGAGACGGTAATTCATCGGCACGATGACCGCGCCCCGCTGCGGGATCGCGTAGAACTGCTCGAGGTGCTGATGGGTATTGGGGGCGATGGTCGCCACGCGATCGCCCTTGGCGACGCCGAGCGAGGCAAGCGCAGCCGTCCAGGCGTCGCAGCGATCGCAAAACTGCGCATACGTGTAGCGCAGCGGCCCATCGACCACGGCTTCGCGGGAGCCGTGGATCTTGCGGGCACGGCGCATGAACTCCAGGGGCGTTAGCGGTGTTTCCATGAGCGATCTGCCAGCCGGGAAACTTCTTATGCCCTCGAGTCTGCTGCCTGCCTCGACCTTTGTCGAGGGTTGTCGCTCATCTCGTCCCGAGATACGCGTTGATCTGCGCCGCCCATTCTTCACCGGCCCTCGCGTCCATCTCCGCCATGCGCGCCACCCAGCCGTCCGCTTGGGGCTGCAGAGCAGTGCGCCGGTAGGAAACTGCCACGTGCGTGTGCTCGCCGCGCGGCGTGATACGCAACGTGATCAGGGTGCTCATCGCGTTCTCGAGCACGCAGGCGTACTGCACGTGTCCGTCTTGCGGCTCGAAGCGGGTGTTGACCCACACTGCGGTCCCATACCGGCCGGACACCGTGAAGACCATGCCGGGCCGATCCTCCGCGCGCGCCGGCCAGATGAAGCACGGATTCCAGCCGGGCGCCCACACGCGTTCCTTGTGCGCGCCGAACAACGGTGCCACCTCGGACATCGGCCCCTCCGCCACGAACTCGAATATGCGCTCGCTGTGGGCGCGCTCGCACGCGGCGCGCGCGGCAACAGGTGCTTTGGGTTCCACCTCACTTCTCCTTCAGCCGGTGGCTGTCGGCCGCGCGCAGGGAAAGGCCGTAGACCTTCCTGAGCGCGACGATTTGCACCAGGGTTTCCTTCGCGAACGGCGGCTTTCCCTCGAACGCATGCAGCACGATGCCCTCGAGCAGATCGCCGAGCGAGAGCTCCTTGAGCTCCGCGAGCCCCTTCAGCACCTTCAGCAGCCGTTTCTCCATGCGCACGCCGGTTTGTACACGCTCGATCTCGATCACGCGAATGCCTCTTGTTACCTTGTTACAATGGTAACAAGTTCCACGCGGCCGCGGCAATCGGGCGCCCTTCGAAGGGCGCCTGGCCGCCCTACATCGGGGTACCTGGGGTGTGCGGATCCGGGGGCAGAGGGATGAATTCTTGGTGGTCGAGATCCGGCAGCTTCATGCGTCCCGCGCGCCAATCCGCCTTGGCCTGCTCGATGCGATCCTTGGAGGAAGAGACGAAATTCCATTCGACGAACCGCTCGCCGATCGGTTCGCCGCCGAGGAGCATGACGATCGCGGTCTCGCAGGCGAGAATCGGGACAGGCTTGTCCGGCGCGAACATCAACATCTGTCCTTTGCCGAAGCGCCGGCCCTCGACTTCGATCGAACCGTCGATCAGGTACGCCGCCCGCTCCGGATACTCCGCGGGGAGCTGGGCTCGAGCGCCCGCATCGAGCCTCCAGTGGACGTAGAACAGAGGCGAATACGTCTTCACGGGCGTCTTGGCGCCAAACGCCTCGCCGGCGATGAGCCGCGCCCAGAGTCCATCGCCCTCGTAGGTCGGCAGCTCCGCTGCGGGGTGATGGGCGAAGGCGGGCTCTGTTTCCTCTTGGTCTCGCGGCAGCGCGACCCAGGCCTGAATACCGTGCAAGTTGTCGCCCTCCGCCCGCGCGCGCTCGAATCTCTCCGAATGTGTGATCCCGCGTCCCGCCGTCATCCAGTTGACCTCGCCCGGTCGGATGATCTGCTCGGACGCAAGGCTGTCGCGATGCATCACCTCTCCTTCGAGCAAATACGTAACGGTGGAGAGGCCGATGTGCGGATGCGGCCGCACATCGACGGAACGCGGGATACCCCGAGGAAATTGAACCGGCCCCATGTGGTCGAAAAAGACAAAGGGCCCCACCATGCGCCGTTGCGCCGAGGGCAGCACGCGACCGACCTCGAATCCGCCGAGATCGCGCCGTCGTTGCTCGATGACGAGATCAATCATGGACATGGACGCCTCCAAAGGCCGATCGTGCGCGGTTTGGCCGCCCGGCGCAATGTTCTGGCACGGCGCGCGGGAGGCTCAGCGACGCTTTAGACGCAACAGGCTCTCCGCGGTTGCGACGATCGCATCTTCGTTCGAGCGCGGCTCCCATCCGAGCAGCCGCGAGGCCTTCTCGTGGCTGCCGTTCTTGCTCTTGCCGAGTTCCGGCAGCAGCTCGCGCACGGTGGGATTGAACAGCGCCGTGAAGCGCAGCACCCAGTTTGGCAGCGATCGCGTCGGTGCGCGTTTCGCGGCAACGCCCAGGCGTTCGCGGAGCACGCGGGCGATTTCCAGAAGGGACATGAAATCACCGGCGGCCGCGAGAAAGCGCTCTCCCTTGGCGGCGGGATTGCTCATGGCACGCAGGTGCAGATCCGCCACGTCGCGCACGTCGACGACTCCGAACACGAGATGGGGCGCCGCGGGCATGCCGCCGTCGAGCATGCGTTGCACGATCTGGATGGACGCGGAAAGGTCCGTGCCGAGGACCGGACCGAGCACGGCGACCGGGTTGACCACGGCGAGTTCCAACCCGCGGCCCTCCTCGGCGACGAATTGCCAGGCGGCCCGTTCGGCCAGCGTTTTCGATTTCACGTAGGCGGCGGCCGTCCCGTCGATATTCGACCAGCAGCTCTCATCGAATGGGGCTTGCTGGGCCGGGTGGCCATAGCCGATCGCCGCAAACGAGGAGGTCATAACCACGCGCCTCACGCCCGCGGCCCGCGCGGCGCGTAGGACCCGCAGTGTTCCCTCGCGCGCGGGTACGATGAGCTCGTCCTCATGGGCGGGGCTGCGCGCGGGAAAGGGCGACGCCACGTGCAGCAAATATTCGTAGCCGTCAACCGCCTCCTGCCAGCCGTCATTCCGTTCGAGATTCGCGGCCGCGAAGGAAAGACCCGGATTCTGTCCGGCGTCCTCGAGCAGCTTCCGCACGTCGGCGGCGCGGTCCAGACTGCGCACCGTGGCGCGCACGCGATGACCCGCGGCCAACAGCCCGAGAATGCAGTGGCTCGCGATGAAGCCGGATCCCCCCGTCACCAGCACCTTGCTCATGTGCCCTCTTCGGCTTCACGCGCCTTGCGCAGACCGTCGAGCCAGCGATCGATCGAATCGATGCCCGGTTGGGCCAGCCGGCACGGCCGGCGTGTGCCGTTGATGCGGCGCTCGATCAATTGCGCGCGCTCGAGCACCTTCAGATGACGCGAAACCGCAGGTTGCGACATGTTGAACGGCTTTGCGAGCTCCATGACCGTGGCTTCGCCCCGAGCCAGGCGGTGAAGAATCGCGCGACGCGTGGGGTCGGAGAGCGCACCGAAGACCGTATCGAGTGTTTGCATGGCCGCCTATATAACTACTAAATTATATAACTTACCAGTTATATTTAAGGCCGCGGGCGATAAGGAGCCCGCCGCCGCCGACCGACACAGGCAGCCCGAAAGCCGGCTCGTCCTGGCGGCTGATGTTTCAAGACGGTCAAGTCGCCGATGCCGGCGAGATCGTCGAGGCGGAGCGACCCAAGCGCTTGGTGATCAAATGGCGCAACGAGTTCAGGCCGGAACTGAAGGCGGAGGGATTCTCGCGATGCACCATTGCTCTCGAGCCGACCGGCCAGGCGGTGAAGCTGACCATCACCCATGAAATGGAGCGCCGCGCCACCAAATTCATCGAGGCGGTATCGGCAGGTTGGCCGCGCATCCTCTCCAACCTCAAACCCTTACTGGAGACCGGCGAGGTCGCGCTCAAAGACAAGGTTTCCTGACCGCGCCGCTCCTTGGCACAGACTGCGCGGCGCGCTACAAATGACGTATTACATGCTGTGGGAGGTGACGGCCGTGTGCAGAAGCATCAAGACTCTCTTCAATTTTGCGCCGCCCGCGACGGAGGAGGAGATCCGAGCTGCGTCACTGCAGTTCGTCAGAAAGCTCAGCGGGTTCAACAGTCCATCAAAGGCCAACCGCGCCGCTTTTGACCACGCCGTCGA
>Ga0302324_100027689_pt1 | contig 10791 bp, 9 predicted proteins | sample Palsa_T0_1_FD_201949 | JGI IMG/M metagenome (GOLD analysis project Ga0302324, IMG submission 201949) | Peat permafrost microbial communities from Stordalen Mire near Abisko, Sweden - Palsa_T0_1 | ecosystem: Environmental > Terrestrial > Soil > Palsa > Peat permafrost | place: Sweden: Abisko...
ATCCAGATAAAGGTGGGAGAGGTTCAGGGCCAGGGTCATGCTAATCATCTGATTAAAAAGGCTGACTTGATCCTGCATGACGGCGTCGCTCCAATAATGGTCGTCGTTGATATTGGCAGGAGCGACCGGATTTTCGTTGACACCTTGCCGTGCGAGACCAGCGACGTATTGACTCAAATAGCCCGGCTTAATTCGGTCTATGGCCTTGGCATGTGCCATGTGGTTGAGCAAATCAATGAAGCCGGTTGATACTGTTACCTGCCTTAAGGTGCCCGGGCGGTTGCGCGGAAGAGACATCATGACCGGCGTATCTGAATACTGTATAGCGATGGCTTCGGGCATGAATGTGCTTTGGAATTTTGCATCCAATGTCGCCACCAGATCATGACCGATCTTTAGGGCGATTTCCTCGCCGCATGGGTATATATGCGCCGTCGTGTTCGTCGCTGCTTGGGCTGATGTTAAAAAGGAAAGCCATCCTGCTATCAGGAGGTATTTGATCGTGCGTTGCGAATTCATCTCTGAAAGATGAGAGTTGCAACCGCGATGCCACCACGCTCATGGAGGCCGCTGTCCACGCGCTGCAGCGTCGGTAGAAATTCTCCTTATCAGTATTGAGAGGCTGGCCGGAGCCGTTTCGCGTGTTCGGAAAGTGTCTCGTTTCGAGTCAAACAAATGCATGATTAGGACAGTTGACTGTTCGTTTTTTGGCAAATCATTTTTCGTTCCACAACGGGCTGAAATCCGCAGAATTAGAGAGTTGGACAAGCTTGATATTTCGTGACGAGAAGCCGGAAATGAGTTACATTCGCAGAGCGATGTTGTGGCTGACTCAACAGCAACTCAAGTCGAACGATCCGGAGAAGCGACGGCAAGCAGTGGAACGCCTGGGAGTGCTGCAAACGCCTCGCGCTTTGGATAGCTTGGCCAAAGCCCTCGGCGATACCGACCCTCAAGTAAGGGTTGCGGCTGTGATCGCCGTTGGAGGCATCGAGGGCGAGCGCGCAGAGGAAATAGTTTTGCGCGCCTTCCGCGATCCATCTCCCGAAGTCCGTTTGGCTGTCATCAGCCGCTTGAAAAATACCGAGAGCGAACGCGTGCAAACGGTTTTGGTGAACGCTCTGCGAGATTCCGAACCCGGTGTGCGTGGCCGGGCAGCGCGTCTTTTGGAAAATGCAGGCTGGCATCCGGTTGAGGTCGAGGACGAAGTTTGGATGGCCATTGCGCGGGGCCAATTAAAACGCGCCGCGAATCTTGGCGCCGTTGCCATACGCCCCTTGGAAAGCATTCTTCAGGACAACTCGGGCAGTCTGCACGTCGCGGCGATTGATGCCTTGGGATCGATCCCTGATGACCGAGTCATCAAGACGTTGGTCCGCGCCTTGCGTTCCACCGACCACACTGTCTGTTTGGCTGCGATCGGCGCTTTGGCTAATACGGGAGGCGCAGACATTGTCAACGATTTGGCCCCGATGCTTAAACACAAGGACCGCCGCATCCGCGCCACGACGGTCGAGGCGTTGTCGCGTTTCGACTCTCAATCGCGCGCGGCCGAGTTTCGAGAACTCCTGCGAGATCCGATGTGGGACGTGCGCAGCGCAGTCGCAACCGCTCTGGCCAAGACCAAGGATGCGGCTACCGTGGATGCCTTGGTCGCTGTCTTAAAGGATCAAAGCGAGGATGTTCGTTGCGCCGCCGCCAATTCTTTGGGGCGCATTGGGGATGCGCGCGCCATTGGCCCGTTGGTCCTTGCGCTTAAAGATACCGAAACCAATGTTCGTAAAATGGCCGAAGGCGCGCTGAAAATAATTGACTCCAAATGGGCTGAATCCGAAGCCGCCCGCAAGGTGGTGCCGGAATTGCGCAGTGCCTTGGCGTCCTCGGACTGGTTCGTGCGTTCCGCTGCGGCCACGGTCCTCAAACATCTGGGCGAAGACCCTCAGAAATCCCAACCGACTGCGGAAATGGCCACGCCGGCCCGCCGCAAACAACAGGTGCTCCTCGCGGCCTTCCTCGAATTGTTGCAGGACACCGACAGTGATTTGCGCCTGGCCGCCACGCAATCTTTGGGGCGTTTGGGCGACAACCTGGCGCGCTCTCCTTTAATGAGCGCCCTCAGCGATACTGACGCAGCGGTCCGCCGCGCCGCCACCGAGGCGCTGGCCAACCTGGGAGTGGAATGAGCGCAATTGCTTCTCCTCCAGCGCGTGCGATTTCCAGCCGGCGAGTCCTGCTGGTGGATGATGACGCACAATTCCGGGACGTGTTGAAAGACTACCTTATTAAAAGGCGCGATCCCTCCTGGATCGTGCATACGGCTGGAGAATACACCGAGGTTCTGGAATGTTTGAAGTCCCACACGGTGGATTTGGTCGTATTGGACATTCAAATGCCGGTCATGGACGGGCTGCAATTGTTGAAGCTTATCAAACGCAGCCGTCCAGCGCTCCCCGTCGTCGTTCTGAGCGGAGTCGTGACTCCCGAAAGCCGCGACTACGCCTTGCAGAATGGGGCGTCCCTCATCCTATCCAAAATGGAAGTGGCCGCCGGTTTCGACCTCATTTACCCGGCACTCGAGGCCACGGCCGATGCGCCGCTCGAGGGTTTCAAGGGGATGTTGCGCCAAGTCGGGTTGATCGAATTGCTGCAATTGGAATGTTTGGGAAGAAAATCTTCCATTCTGGAAATCAAAGGAGCCAACGCCGATGGGCGCATTTATATTTCCGAAGGCAACATCATCCACGCCGAGTTCGATCGCATCTTTGGGGAGAAGGCGCTGGCGCAATTGCTGCGCTTGACCGGAGGCGAGTTTCATTTGGCGCCATTCTCTCAACCCACCCGCCAGACCATTGAGGGCCAATGGGAGGGTCTCCTCATGGAGGCGGCACAATCCAGCGACGAACAAACCGGAGAAGAGGCGGCCCAGCAATCGGAAGCCGATCAGGCCAATACGGCTCTGAAACCGAAAGCGGACCGTCGCGTGGAAGAGATTGTTGTTATTTCCGCCGCCAATGACATCCTGTATCAATGGAAGGCAAAGGAAGCTGAACGACGCGTCCGGCTGATTAACCTGATTTTAGTTAAATCCGCAGAAATGAGTAAAATGTTTCCGGGATTAGGCCGGGGCGACCGGTTCGAAATCAACGAATCGTCGAGCCGCGCCATTTGCTTGCTCCATTCAGAGAGCAAGGTCTTCGTCCGGCTTTCGCTTTCGCCGCCCTCGAAGTAAGACTATGGCTGAAAATCCGTTCCAGGGCTGGCTGGAAGAAGCGGCAAATTATGCCAGCGTCCTGGCGTGCGGGGTTTACCTGAGCCCCCAATCCATTGTGGTTAAGAGTTTTTCCGAGTCTTTTCCCGAGGCGCAAATCAAGGAGCTTTTGCAACGACTCGCGGAAATCGCGTTGGGCCTGCGCGTTTACCAGATCGGCAGCTCCCGCTTGCGTTGGGTATTTGACAACGGGCAATTCCACATCGCCCGCCGCCCGGACGGCGCCATTGCCGTGCTGGCCATGAACCAGGATTCCAAAGCCGCGTCCACGATTGAAGATTTGTTCGCGAATTTTATGACCACCGAAGGCCCGGCGCCCGAGAAGCCGATTCTCGAAAAATGAGGGTTGACCGCGCCGCGCTCCGTTGCTACTGTGCGCCCGATGAAATGTCCGGCCAGTTTGCCGCAGGTGTCGAGCGTCGTCGTTATTGACTGACGCGGCCTGAAGCACTGTGCCGGCTTGCAGGCTGCCCGCTGTCCAACCCGGAAGCGGGATTTTTATTCTATGCGACATACCGTTTCAGTCCTGGTGGAAAACAAGTTTGGCGTGCTCACGCGCGTGGCCGGCCTCTTTAGCGGCCGCGGCTATAATATTGACACCCTCAACGTCGCTCCCACCCATCAGCCCAATACTTCCCGCATGACCATCGTCACCGTCGGCGACGACGCTACGCTGGACCAAATCGTCAAACAACTCAACAAGCTGGTCAACGTCCTGGAAGTGCATGATTTCCGCGAATCGGAATTCATCGACCGCGAATTGGTGCTGGTGCGCGTGGCCGTCAACGCCAAAAGCCGCGCGGAAATCATGCAAATGACCGATATTTTTCGGGCCAAAATCGTCGATGTGCAGCCCAAGAACATGACCATTGAAATCACCGGCGACGAAAGCAAGATCGACAAATTTCTCCGCCTGATGGCCACCTTCGGCGTCGTCGAACTCACCCGCACCGGCAAAATCGCCCTGGCCCGCAAGTAAACTCATTCAGTCAAACCTAAACATACTCATCCCATGCCCGCAAAAGTTTATTCCGACAAGGACGCAGACCTGAAAAACCTCCAAGGCAAGACCCTGGCCGTGCTCGGCTTCGGCTCGCAAGGGCACGCTCACGCGCTCAACCTTAAGGACAGCGGCTGCAATGTCATCATTGGCCTCTATAAAGGCAGCCAATCCGCGCCCGTCGCCAAATCACATGGCTTTGAAGTCGTCACCACTGGCGAGGCGGTGAAGCGCGCCGATGTCATTTTCGTGGCCATTCCGGACACCAAACAAGCCAAGGCTTATGAGGATGACATTGCTCCGAATCTGGCCCCGGGCAAGACGCTGTTGTTTTCGCACGGGTTTTCCATTCATTTCAAGACCATTGTTCCGCCCAAGAATATCAACGTCATCCTGGTTGCGCCCAAAGGGCCGGGGCATATCGTCCGCCGTCAATATATGGAAGGCAAAGGCGTGCCGGCATTGATCGCCATTTATCAAGACCCCACCAAAAAATCCAAACAGATCGCGCTGGCTTGGGCCAAGGGCATTGGGGCCACGCGCGCGGGCGTTATCCAAACCACCTTCAAAGAAGAGACCGAGACCGACCTTTTTGGCGAGCAAACTGTCCTTTGCGGCGGAGCCTCGGCCCTGGTCATGGCCGGTTACGAAACGCTGGTCGAAGCCGGCTACCAACCGGAGATGGCTTACTTTGAGTGTTTGCACGAATTGAAATTGATTGCCGATTTGATGAACGAAGCCGGCATCGGCGGCATGCGCTTCTCCATTTCCGAAACCGCTAAATGGGGCGATGTGAGCGTTGGCCCGAAAATTATTGATGCCAGCGTCAAGAAACGGATGAAAGAGGCCTTAAAGGACATTCAATCCGGCAAATTCGCCAAAGGCTGGGTCAAGGAATACCAGGGCGGCTACAAGAATTATAACGCTCTGCTCAAAGCCGGCCAAAAGCACCCCATTGAAAAGGTCGGCCAGCGCCTGCGCTCTCTCATGCCGTGGATGAAGAAGCGTTCTGTCAAAGGCGTGCAAGCGGCGTATTAATCGCATCCTCAATTTGGGGCTGCAAACACAATGACAACGCGCCGAGCCCTTTGGGCGGTATTCATTTGTAGCTTGGTTTGCAACGCTTGGTGCGAGCCGGAAACAGCGTCGAAAACAACTTCGGGTAATCCTATTTTCCCAGGTTGGTACGCCGATCCTGAGGCGAAAGTGTTCGGCCAGACGTATTGGGTTTATCCCACGTATTCGGCGAAGTATGGCGAGCAGGTCTTTTTTGACGCTTTCTCGTCGCCGGACCTGGTGCATTGGACCAAACACGCCAATATCATGAGCACGAACACGGTTCCCTGGGCGCGGCGCGCCATTTGGGCTCCGGCGATGGCCGAAAAGGACGGCCGCTATTTTCTCTTCTTTGGGGCGAACGACATTCAGAAAGATGGACAGGTGGGCGGGCTGGGCGTGGCCGTGGCCGACGCTCCAGGAGGGCCATTCACGGATTATTTGGGCAAACCGCTCATCGATCACTTCCACAATGGCGCGCAGCCGATTGACCCCTTTGTTTTTCACGATGTGGATGGTCAATACTATTTGATCTATGGTGGATGGGGTCATTGCAACATCTGCCTTTTAAGCGATGATTTTCGCAGCCTCAAACCAATGGCCGACGGGACGATTTTCAAAGAAATCACGCCCACAGGCTACGTCGAGGGCTCGGTGATGTTTCGCCGCGCGGGCAAATACTACTTCATGTGGTCGGAAGGCGGATGGACCGGGCCGGATTATTCCGTCGCTTATGCCATGGCGGATTCGCCGGTGGGCCCGTTTCAGCGCATTGGAAAAATCTTGCAGCAAGACCCTGCCGTGGCCACAGGCGCGGGCCATCATTCTGTAATTCAATTTCCCGGCAAGGATATTTACTACATTGTCTATCATCGCCGGCCCTTGGGTGAAACGGATGGCAATCATCGCGTGACCTGCATCGACCGGATGGAATTTGACGAGCGTGGTTTCATCAAACCTGTCAAGATTACTTTTGAAGGTGTCGGGCCGGCGCCGATTCCGTGATGTGAGCTGCGGCAGTAATTGTTCACGGGCGTTGAACACTTTTGGACTGCACGATGCGGACATCTCCTTCAAAGGCAGTTTTTTCGGCCTCATCGCGTATAATCTTCATAACGAGGCTAGTGGAAAAGCCGCCGGTGCCCGCGCCAATGAGCGGAAAGGCGATAGATCGGTATTTCTTCTTTGCAGCGATCTCCAAGGCGTTCACAACGCTGCTGCGTATAGCCCTTTCGGACGAACGCCACATTAAACTAATCCCAGCTACATGAATGATTGCTTTGAATGGCAGTTTCCCCGCTGTGGTCTCCACGGCTCCGCCAAGAGGAATCATTTTCATTTTGGCTAGTTCCCGAAAAGGTTCAAGGCCCGCGCGGCGCTTTATCGCTCCTGAAACGCCCTGCGGAAGCAAAAACCACCAAGGGAAGATATTGCGATTCCATGCGTTGACAATGACTTCAGCGTCTTGATTAAGCAAATCTCCCTCGAAAATTTGAACCATATTTGAGGGCGGCACGGATATCACCCACGCTAAGGTCGTATTCTTTACCCAACTCCTCGTAAGACATGCCGCCCGCCAAGCGGCCGACAATGAGGGAAACCGGCATCCTGGTTCCACGAATGACAGGCCTTCCATGACAAATGGCTGGGTCGATCACGATACGGTTGGCTTCGTTCATCTTTACTGCTTAATCTATGTCTGAGCGAAATTCAACTGAACCTGAGAATCCACACCCTCACAAACGGTCGGGTTCGCGCTCAAAATCATTATTCATCCCTTTCAAGAACCCACGCATTTTGATGATGCTTCGTTTTCCTTCGAGTTTGCGCAATGACTGCTCTTGCTTGGCGATTTCCTGGCGCAACAAATCCTCGGATGACCAACCCCGGGCCTGGGCCTGCCGGGCTAATTCAAACAATTGCTGGCCTAGTGTCACCTTGTTGATGCGCGGCTTAGCTCCCGCGGACCCGTCGAGGAGTTTCGCTTTGCGGGCTTTTTTCACCAGTTTTTCCGCTCGCATCAGGGCGGGCAGGTGTTTGGGAATTCCATCCAGCGCCGAAGCCCGCGCGTGCCGCGTGCCATGTTTTTCGGCGGCTTTAATTTTCTCCCAGTTGGCCCAGACCTCGTCCACGTTCTTCACCTTGACATCGCCGAAGACGTGGGGATGCCGGCGCAGGAGTTTGTCCGCGATGTTTCGCGCGACTTGTTCGAAATCGAACGCCCCTCGTTCCTGCGCCAATTGGCAATGGAAGACCACCTGCAAAAGCAAATCGCCCAATTCCTCGGCCATCTCGTGATCGTCGCCGCTGTCGATGGCGTCGATGAGTTCATAGACTTCCTCAACGGCATGAAAGCGGAGCGAGCGATGGTCCTGTTCACGGTCCCACGGGCAGCCTTGCGGCGAGCGCAGCTTGGCCATGATCTTCAGCAAATCGCTGAGCGCATTGTTTTTCTTTTTCATACGAAATCCCTTGGACGGTAGGGCGAGACTCCGTCGAGCCCTGACTCGATTTCTCTGGAAAATATTGGGGCTCGACGGAGTCTCGCCCTACCGAAAATGGTAAAACGCATTATAGGATAACCAAGTTATCGCGATGCACCAGCACTTCGCGGACGTTACGGGCCTTAACGGCGGTCGAATCAAAATCGCATATCCCGCGCGCGAATTCTGTGCCGTTAAGATCGCAAATGCGCACCACTTCGTCGGCGGCGAATTCGCCCTCGCACCGAGCCACGCCCGGCGGCAGAAGACTTTTGCCGCTTTCGCGCAAGGCTTTTCTCGCGCCGTCATCGACGAACAGCGCCCCTTTCGGATGATGGAAAAAAGCAATCCACCGTTTGCGTCCCGCCAGTTTGCCGGGCTGGGCCACGAACAGCGTGCCTTCGTCCTCGCCTTCCAATACGCGCCCCAGCGCCGCCTTCTTTTTGCCCGAGGCAATAATCATCGGTATGCCCGCGCGCCCCACCATTTTGGCCGCTTGCAATTTCGAGGCCATGCCGCCGACGGACGTTTGGCTGATCGTGACCTTGGCCATCGTTTCCACTGTGGCGTCCAGATTTTCGACCAGGCTGACCGTGCGCGGATGGGCGTGCCCGAAATTCTCGATCAATCCGTCCACTGTGGTCAGAATAATCAGTGCGTCCGCGGGGAGCAGGCATGCGACCAAGGCGGACAATTTGTCATTGTCGCCGAATTTCAGTTCCGTAAAGGAGGTGGCGTCGTTTTCATTGATAATCGGAATGACGCCGTGTTGGAGCAAAGTCACCAGAGTACTGCGCGCGTTGAGGTGGCGCTCGTGATGTTCCAAGTCGTCATGCGTCAGCAGAACTTGCGCGACACCAAAGCCGGCCTCAGCGAACAGTTTTTCGTAGAGGGTCATCAGGCGCGGCTGGCCGACGGCGGCGCAGGCCTGCAATTCGGAAAGATCGGCCGGCCGTTTCTCGAAACCCAAAACGCCCATGCCCGCTCCCACCGCGCCCGAACTGACAATGACGACTTGCTTGCCTTGGGCGCGGACAGCGGCGATTTGAGCGGCCAATTGGCGGATTTGCTCCGAATCAGGCTGCTTCCGGCTGTCAGTAAGAACGCCGGTGCCCAGTTTGACCACAATACGACTGGCATTTTTGAGCGAAGCACGATGCATGCGAAACGGCGTAGAGAATGCGGGCAACAGAAGAAAGTTACAAGATTCTCCGGTCTGTGCTGCTTTTTTTCGAAAAGCCCGGAATCATGACCACGTATCAACGCCGGAACGAACCGGCGACGCGAATTGAATAACGCTTATGCATGGATACGTTTTATATATAATGAGTTCCACAATGAACAAGCTTTATCCCGATCCAACTGCGGCAAATTTCACTGCCATTACGCAACTCATTGATTGTGCACTGCTTGCGCAACGATTGGCCATCTGGCCCATTAGATGCTTAAGCCGGCATATGACTTCCGCGCTTAATCGATTTATGGAAAGCGTTTCACCGAAAGCGTTCCCTTGCCGATTGTCAACAAGTATTTCAATGTTCCTCCTTCGGTTCCAGCCGTGATTGAAGAATAGATCATAGATTTATGTTACGAGTCACGCATCGCCCTCTCTGTCAGCTCTCTGTTTGCTTTTCTTTGCTGGCCGCCCATTGGGTGAGCGCCGGGGAAGCTCCGCCGGATCAACCGGCGATTCCCGTGCCGCCAGTCACCGTTACTGGCGCCACCAATCGAGGCTCATTGACCTCGCCCTCCATGGCGGATGCCGCCCGGAGAAAGAAGGAAGTGCCCGGCGGTTTTACCCTGCAAGGTGTCGAGGACTTCAACAAGACCCGCGCCTCCAGCTTGGATGATTTTCTCCAAAACGCGCCCGGCCTTATAATGCTTTCGGAGAACGAGGCGGAGGTGAGCAAGATTTACATTCGTGGCTTCGGCGTGATCCAGGAGGATGAGCCGAGCAGTGTGCAATATCTGATCGACGGTCTGACCCTGAACCAAGGCGATGGCGAGATGATCATCGAAGACCTCGATCCGGGGACGTTTAAGTATGCCGAAGTTTTCCGCGGCGAGGACGCTCTGCAATATGGCGGGCTGGGACTGGGCGGCGCCATCAATTTTGTTCCGTACACCGGTTACGACGCCGCCCCGTTGGCCGTCAAGGCGGAAGTCGGCAGCTTTGGCTTCACGCGGGACCAGATCAGCACCGGTGGTGTTCAGGGGCCATGGGATTACTATATCTCGACGTCGGTTCGGTATCGAAGTGGCTGGCGCCAGCACAGCGAGGAAAGCACGGAGTTGCTGTTCAGTGATGTAGGTTACAAGTTCAGCGATACCTTGGAAGACCGTTTTTACCTCACTGTCGATCAGACGGACCGAAAAATTCCCGGCGCACTGACCTGGCAGCAGTTGGAACAAAACCCGAAGCAAACTGATCCTCTGGCGATCCCGGAAGATTGGCGGAAGGATTGGTATTATATCCGGCTGGCCGACAAATTGGCCTACAAATCAGGTCCGGAGGAAGCCGACGCAGGAGTCTATTGGTGGCATCGCCAGGCCTATGAACCCAACGTTTACATTCCGAGCAACACCCTTTCCGGCATCGGCTCCTTTTACTCGGACAATTTGGGAGCATTGTTCAATTCCACCACGCGCTGGGACGGCCTCGGCGGCGAGAACGTCCTGACTGCAGGATTGAATCCAACATTCGAAGACGAGGAAGATGCCTATTATCAAAATCTAAGCGGCGGCAAAGGCGCATTGACCGGGGCTGATGGCGAATTGTCCTTCAACACCGTGCTTTACGGTCAAATCCAACACCACTTTACCGAGAAATTCTCTCTGGTCTTAGGCGTCCAGGGTATTTACGCCAAGCGGCATTTTTCAGATTTTTTCAATACTTCGGTGGATGGCAATGTATCCCAGGACCTGATTTACCGCAGTGTCAATCCTAAGTCTGGTTTGATTTATGAACTCAACGACAAGAGTCA
>Ga0302324_100027692_pt1 | contig 10791 bp, 11 predicted proteins | sample Palsa_T0_1_FD_201949 | JGI IMG/M metagenome (GOLD analysis project Ga0302324, IMG submission 201949) | Peat permafrost microbial communities from Stordalen Mire near Abisko, Sweden - Palsa_T0_1 | ecosystem: Environmental > Terrestrial > Soil > Palsa > Peat permafrost | place: Sweden: Abisko...
ATTTCTATTTGGCCGGAGTCCCTTATGAGACAGCGAAGGATGTCCTGACGGAAGTCGAGGCTGCTCTCGCCTCCGCCGAGACGGCTGAAGATCTAGACTAAGCAATGAAAGATCATCCTCGGAAAAGCGAGCGCGGTTCAGCGGACCTTTCTTGGAAATGTTTTTGGGCCCACCAGAACCAACAGACGAATTTGCATGAAATTAGTCGAAGCTGGTTGGCCATTCGGGATGTGCGGCGTGCTCGAACATGTGCTCTATCTGGTATTCGGTTATGCGCGGGGATGACAATTTGGGCAATTCATGGCGGGGGAAAAATGCGACCTCCGGGGTCTCGAAACTCGGCGTGGCCTCGCCGCCGAGCAGATCGCAGAGGAAGAAGAGCTTGTAAGCGTGCCCCGGGATCGGCGGATGGGGATGCTTGTTGCGGTCAAACAGCGCTGCCAACTTGCGCGGCACTACGTCGAACCCAGACTCTTCCTTCACTTCCCGCACCACCATGGCGCTGGGCGGTTCCCCTACATCGCACCAACCGCCGGGCAGGGTCCAACCGCCATCCTCACGCTCGCGAACCAGCAGAATCTGGTCGTCGCGCACGACGGCGCCCCGAACCTCTATTTTCGGGGTCGCATAGCCGGTTTCGCCGCGGAACAGGTCGAGAACCTTCTGCGCGTCGGGCATGCCACTTCCCACAGCCATCATCTCCGCGGCTATCGCTTGCAGTTCTTCATAGCGCTCATGGTCGTAGTGATCCCGGGTGAACGTCAGCCCGGTCTGTGCAATTGCCTGCAGCCTCTTAGTCCAACTCAGCCACTGCGGGTCCGCCTGGTGGTCCATGGTTCTCCCTTAAGATTTGTGCTTGGCTGCCCGTATACGGCGAATCTCGTCCATGCGCTGGGCCAATTGTTTTTCCCGGCCTTCCGCCGTCGGATGGTAAAACTCGCGGCCGCGCAAATTGTCCGGCATGCATTCCATATCGGCCACCCGGCCTTCCAGATCATGCGCATACTGGTAGCCTTCGCCGTATCCGAACTGCTCCATAAGCGGCGTGGGAGCATTTCTCAAATGGAGCGGAACCGGCTCCGCGCGATGGGCTTCAATCTCTTCCGTGACCGCACCATACGCGGTATAGAGCGCGTTCGACTTGGGCGACAGCGCCAGGTAGACCGCGGCCTGAGCCAGGGCCAGGTCGCCTTCGGGCGAACCTAGAAAATCAATCGCGTCACGCGCCGCCAGCGCCATGCGCAGCGCCTCCGGTGCGGCCAGCCCGATGTCTTCCACCGCCATACGCACCAGCCGCCGGGCAATGTACATGGAGTCTTCTCCGGCCTTCACCATACGGCCCAGCCAGTAGAGCGAAGCGTCGGCGTCGCTGTTGCGAATACTTTTGTGCAGCGCAGAGATCAGGTTGTAGTGCTCTTCGCCCTGCTTATCGTACAGCAACACCCGCTGCTGCAAAGCATTCTGCACCATCTCCCGGTTGATGCGCCCGCCCGCCGCCGCCTTGGCCGCGGTCTCAAGCGCGTTGTAGGCATACCGCGCATCTCCGCTGGCGTAACTCGCGATCATCTCCAGCGCCTCATCGTCTGCGCTTACTTTGAGCTTGCCCAGACCTCGCTCCTGGTCGACCAGGGCGCGCTTTAGCAACTGTACAAGTTGCTCTTCGCTGAGCGGGTTGAGCCGGTAGACGCGGCAACGGGAAAGCAGTGCGGCAATCACTTCAAAGGAAGGGTTTTCGGTGGTCGCCCCAATCAGACGGATGGTGCCTCGTTCCACATAGGGTAGAAACGCATCCTGCTGAGCTTTATTGAAACGGTGGATCTCATCGATGAAGAGAATGGTTCGGGATCCAAACCCCGCAGCCTTCTCTGCGTCCACCATGACCTGTTTAATTTCCTTGATGCCGCCCATCACGGCCGAGAATTCGATAAAGCTGGCCCGGGTGGCCTCAGCGATGATCTTTGCCAGCGTGGTCTTGCCCACCCCAGGGGGCCCCCACAAAATCATGGATCCCGCATCGTCGCGCTCGATCTCCATCCGCAGAGGTTTGCCCACACCCAGCAGGTGCTCCTGGCCGACGTAGTCGTCCAGGGTTCGTGGACGCATGCGTTCGGCAAGCGGAGCTGACCGGGGGGTCTTCAGTGCGCTTTCGTCGGGAATCTGGCTAAACAGGCTCATGCATCTATTGTCCGCTGACGCATCGCCTCGTACAGCAGCACGCTGCCTGCGATCGCGGCGTTCAGGCTTTCCACTGCGCCGGGGAGGGGAATTGTGATCCGGGCATCGGCTTGTTCGATCCACTCATCCGGCAGTCCGGCGCCCTCATTGCCCACCAGCAGGGCACTGGGCCCACGCAGGTCGGCTTGGCTGTCGCCATCCCGAGCTACTGCGGCGAATAGCCGTATTCCATGGTCGCGGAGCGCGGCAAAGGCATCACCGGCGGAAAGAGCCACCACGGGTAGGCGGAAAGCGGATCCTGAGGATGCGCGTAACGTCTTCGCGTTCCACAGGCTTACGGTTCCGGGAAGCAGCATCATGCCGGTAGCGCCGAAGGCCTCCGCCGAACGGACCAGTGTGCCGAGGTTTCCCGGGTCCTGCAGTCCGGCCGCGATCACCACCAGCGGCGTTCCCACGAACATCGCCGCCAGCTGAAATTCCGGTGCTTCAACCAGCGCTGCGATGCCCTGCGGATGCTCCGTCATGGTAGCGCTTTCAAAGACTTCCTCGGCTACGATCAGCACCTCGGCATCGCCCGGCATCAGCTGCTCAAGCATCGCTTCACTGCCATTGCGCACAAACAGCGTATGCAGCGTTAGCCCGCTCTTTAACGCTTCCTGCACCAGGTGCAACCCTTCGATAGCGATATGGGGGGTCTTCGTGCCGCGTGCCAGGCCCGCGCGCAGTTCTTTGATGCGGGCATTCTGCCGGCTTTCCACCCTTCGCGGACCACGTTCGGCGACAGACTTCATGCTTCGTGTCGATTGTACCCGCCGGGCCCCCTAAACCCTTTCCCCGAACCGAAAGTCCGGGTGCCCCAGGCGCCGGTACCCTCCCGGAGCAAAAGAGATGCAAGCAATATACAGATAAAGGCATTAGACTGCGGCATGGGAGAAGCAGACCATCCACTCACCTTGGTCTGGTACTCTCGATGAATTGCACCAAATCTGTTCTGGGGTGGAGTTATCTTGTTGGCAGAAATTCTGCGCGTGCATCCGGACGAACCGGAACAGGATCGGGTCGAGTACATCGTCTCCTGCCTACGAAGCGGCAAAGTGGTAGGCATTCCCACCGATACCTTTTATGGTTTGGCGGTCGACCCGGTCAATCTTCGTGCGGTGGAAAGCATTTATGTGATCAAGACCCGGCTCAAGCACAAGCCGCTGTCGCTGTTGATCGCGAACGCTGCCCAGGCCTACGGGTTGGCGCGTGACCTCGACGCCCGGTTCGATCTTCTGGCGGAGCGTTTCTGGCCCGGACCGCTGACCGTGATCGTGCGTGCCGGGTCGCGTTTGCCCTTGCGCTCTACCGCGAACACCGGCAACGTGGCCTTGCGTGTACCCGATGCGGCCATTCCTCGCGCAATCGTGGAAAAGTTAGGCTTGCCCATCACCGCCACTTCGGCTAATCTCCAGGGCTTACCTGAGTGCAACTACGCAGCCTGCGTTCGCGATCAGATTGGGGATCGCATTCCGCTGATTGTGGATGGCGGGGCCACCGGCCGCAGCGTCGCAACCACCATCGTCGATCTGTCTCGCGATGGTCCCTGGGAGATTCTTCGGGAAGGAGCCATTCCTACCCACGAGATTGCGTTAACTCTCCAGCGCTGAGCAGGTCCCATGCGGTCGACGAAACAGAACGAAGCGCTGGTGACCGGATTTCGAGTGCGGTTTTCTTTGAGGAAAACCGCATGAAATTCGCTAACGCCACCAACCCTCAGAGGAAGTCCGGATCCGGCCGGCGCGTCCTGCGCCTCTTGCTGGCGACCGGTGTGATCGCTATCGCGGGATGGTTTTTGTGGGTCTATGGGCAGATTCACTTCTATGCCACCCACGATGAGGCACGCCCCGCCGACGCCATCGCGGTCTTCGGCGCAGCGGAATACGATGGCCGCCCCTCGCCGGTGCTCCGCGCTCGTCTTGAACACGCGCTCGCCCTGTATCGCGAACGTCTTGCACCGCTGGTGATCACCCTGGGCGGCGGTGGCGATCCCCACGATTCCGAAGGCGGAGTTGGCCATGACTACCTGCTGGCCCATGGCGTACCCGAGAGCCAGATCATTGCCGAGACACAGAGCACAAACACAGAGGAATCGGCAGCCCGCCTGGCTGCCATAGCGCGCGAGAATCACCTCAACCGGATCCTTGCCGTCTCCGACGGGACCCACCTGTTTCGCATCCGTGCGCTTTGCAGCAGTATGGGGCTGAATGTAGTCACCTCTCCCCGCGCGGAGGCAAGGTCGCTGGGGTTCTGGGGTTCGGCCACGCGGTTGATGCATGAAATGATCAGCTACACCCTTTGGCGGTTGAAGGTGCACTGATCAGGATTCGTCACCGTCACTGATCCTCTATCGAACGATAAAAATCAGGATTGCCATCGCGGAAGCCGCCAAAGTGGAAAGGAAGTTGACTGCGTCGTTGTTGAGCCAGCCACGCCGTTCCGTGGTTGCACCCAGCAGGGAATCGATGAAGAGCCCGCTCACCGCGCCCAATAAAGCGCAAACCGCCGGGCCGCGCCCCAATCCCAGCGTGACCACCGCAACCAATACCACCAGAACGGCCCCGCCCATTCCCGCCACGGTGCCGGTGAGGCTGACGGCTCCATCGGTTCCCGGTGCGACACGGGCGAAGGTGGTCACCAGCAACGGGGGGCCGCCCAACACCTCGCCCAGTTCGCTGGCCAGAGTGTCTGCGGTTGCTTCCGCCAGCGCGGCTACCACCACCACGGCATAGAACGGACCAGGCAATGGATGGGTGAGGGCGAGCGCCGCACCCACGCCGGCGGCTCCCAGGTTGGCCGCTACCTGGGCGGCGTTACGGCCGCGCTTGTGCTCCGCCAGGCCCATGCGCTGTTTCTGGCTTCGCCCAAATCGGGTTGCTGCCCACGTGAGTACAAAGAGCGCCATCAAGGACGGCAAAGCGGAGCGATACCAGGAAGACAAACCGGAAGGGGAGAGAGGAGCAAGCGTCAGCGCCGCAGCCATCACGCCCCCTGTCAATGCAGCCAGAGGCGTGGCGGCGCGCGCCAGAAGGACGAGAAACGCCAGGGCCACGCTGATTCCCAGCGCGGTTCGCGTCGCATGCTGGAAGGTGGCGATCGCGCACAACGGCACCACCGCAGCCAATATCACCCACGACTGCCACCGCATTTGCTGTTCCTGAACCTGCACGGCTCATTTTAGGGCCGCCGTATCGCTGGATACGCAGTCCCGTTTACAATCATCTTTCTATAGGAAATGAAACGTAGTGAGGTATTCACGGGTGCTTAGCGTTGCATGGCTTCATTCATGGAGCCGGCGGAGTGTGCGTTTGCCAGAGTTATCATTCAGGGTTTCCCAGCGGATTGCTAACAGTCTTTTGATTGGCGTTGCTGTCTCAGTGGCCGGATGCGGTGAAACGTATCGGCCGGTCGTGTCCCCGGTCGCCGTCACCCAACCCGCCCCACAGCCACAGAGCTACGCCGTCGTCACTACCAGCGCCGGTACCAATGCGCCCGGCCTGGCGAATGTTTTCGATGCCTCCGGGGACACCCTGCTCACCCAGGCCACGCTGGGGCTTACCCCGCTGGCGCTGACCCTCAGTTCCAGCGCCGGTTCTGCCACCACGGCGAACACCGACGGAACGGTCAACAGCTTCACTCCTTCGACCACCCTGCAGACCAAGAACATCCTGAGCAGCACCTTGTTGCCGGGTTCACAGCCTGTGAATTTGCTCTCGACTGCGAGCAATCTCTTCATCACCGAACCCAACGTACCAGCCGTGGCGGTGTTTGCCAGTACCACCGGTATCTTCAACCTCACCCAACAACTTCCGGTTCCTGCCAGTCCGATTAATCTCGCCGGCAACTCCAATGCGGCCCGGATCTATTCCATCACGCAGGACAATGGCTCGAACCAGGTCACTTTCGGCGCCTGCGAGAATCCTACGCAGGTCACAACGCCGGGCCAGGTGCAGTCGATCGAAATCTCCACCATCACCATCTCGCGCACGCTGCCGGTTGGCATTTGCCCGGTATACGGTGTCGGTTCGACGGATAACAACCGGGTATTCATTCTCAATCGAGGTAGCGGAAGCGTGACCGTGATCAACAGCCAGTACAACGATCTGGATGCCACGGCCAACCGGCAGAATCTCGATCCCACTACTGGCACCTTGCTGCTGCCGCCGCCGTCCGGCACTCCGGTCGCGGGGTTCAATGCCGGCCCGGTTTTCGCCGACTACTACGCCCCGACGTCGCAGTTGGTGACTGCCAATTACGACTCCAATACCATCACCATCATCAACACCAGCCTCGACCAATTCGGCAATGACTCGCCGCTGTTTGGCCAGGCGGTGACGGTTCCCGTGGGGAATGGGCCGGCGACGCTCACCATTCTGCGAGACGGAAGCCGGGTCTACGTTGCCAATCAGAAGGACAGCACCGTGAGTGTGGTGAGTCTAACCAGCTATAAGGTGTTGTCTACGATTCCCGTCACCGGCCACCCCATTTCGATGGCCTCCACTTTCAGTACTCCGTTTGGCCAGATCTATGTCCTTGCTTCAGACCAGCCCTACATGAGCGTAATTCGCACGGATACCGACCAGGTGACAGCGTCGATCCAATTGGACGGAACCGGAGTGGATGTCCACACCAGCGCACAATCGGTGGCCGCCAACAGCGCCACCACCGGTACGGTTGCGAATGCCATCAATGCGAGTCACGCCAGCGGGGCCGGTGCACCTTGTGGGTTCGGGGCTCGCTGTTATGCGGCGACTCCGTTAGCCACCTCTGCTGCCCACGCAAAATAGAGCTCCTCAGGGGCTAAAGCCCATCGAGGTTGCTAGGGTTATGTACGAGCTGAACCTCGTACCCTTCATTCGAGAAGCGCCCGGATGGACGTGCTCAAATTAGGTCGTTAACAGGATTTTGCTTTGTATCAGGGCACGACTTTAGTCGTGCCACCCCGCGACCAGATGGTCAGGGCTTTAGCCCCGGCCAGCGCAAAATCTGCACGAAATTCCATTGGGAAAAAGCTACAAGGGTCTAAAGCCCCACCCGTTCCGCGGCTTTACGGCACGACTAAAGTCGTGCCCTGATACAAAGCAAAGATCTTTTTGACGAGCCTGATTGGACAAGTCCGACTCTCAGAACTCGCTGGGTTTGCGGCACCTAGCTGCCAATCGCTCCCGACAGAATGATGGGTGTGGTGGGCACGGCGGAACCACTCGCCTTCTCGATCGTCACCCCGAAAGCTTTGGCAGCGATCCCGGGAGTCAGCGGTGGCAGCACCAGGGTCGCAGTCCCGACGGCGTCAGGGCGAAAGAGTCCGGCGGGTACTGGGGGCTTGCCGTCGGCTGGAATGACCCAAAGCTCGTACGTCTTACCTTCAGGCAGAGGTTTCAGATTGGTTGCCAGCAGGATCAGGCCGCCGCGCTCCGGCAGGTAAGTGGCCCGCGCTCCCGGCTGAGCGGGAGTTTGGCCTTCGGTAAGGGTCACGCGCTGGGCACTGGGCGCGGTCAAAACTTCCAACACCTGCTGCGCCTTCGATGCTTGTCCGGCCAGGTTCGTTATCAGGCGTAATTGATCCTGCACTTGATCGTTCAATGCCCGGTTTTGCACAGCCAGGGAGACAGTCGCGATCGCCATCGCCGCAGCCGCGATCCAGGGAATCCAAAAACCCGCTCCACGGCGCCCGGTCTTGCTGGATATGGGAGTGATCTCGGCCAACTTTTGTTCCGGCTTGACAGCCGGAGAAGAGGCGATTCTGTTCAGGAAACGCTCCCGCGCGCCTTCGGGCAGGGGCTGCTGTTCAACCGCCAGTCCCAGCAAGGCAAGATCACCATAGACCTGGGCCAACTCGGCGCGGCAAGTCGCACAAGTCTGCAGGTGCGTCCTGATGGATGCGGACTCCTCTGGCGGGAGACCCTGCATCGCATAGGAAGCCAATTCCTCCTGCGTGTTGTGACCGTTGCCTGTCATGCCTGAAATGCCTTTCTCAACGTAATCAACGCCAAGCGAATGCGCGTCTTTACCGTGCCAAGGGGATCCCCAGTTTTTTCTGCGATCTCCGAATGACTCAACCCTTCGAAGAACGCCAACTCCATAGACCGTTGCTGCTCGGCAGGAAGCTCCTGCAAAACCTTCTGAACCTTCTCGATCATCGCGTTGTGCTCGGCTTCCGCGGCCAGGTTGAAGGAAGAGGGGAGAATCACCTCGTCCACCGAATCTGTCGGCTTTCTACGCCGCAACAGATCGATTGCCCGGTTTCTCGCCACCACGACCAGCCACGCGCCCAACGATCCACGCCCTTGCACAAACGAATCGGAATTCCGCCAGATCTGGAAGAAGATGTCCTGCATGACGTCTTCCGCGTGTCCGGTATCCTTCAGAATCCGCAGGGCCACGGAATACACAGCCCTGCCATAGCGATCGAAGACCTCGGCCATCGCGCTCTGATCGCCCTGGCGGACACGCTGCAGCAACAAGCCGTCATCGGTTAACGGGGCAGTGGTTCCGTCAGTCATCCTGGCAGTGGGGTTCGAATCTCTGATAGTAGAACGATCAGGGTCGCCAATCGGATTGGGGGTTTTGTCTGGCATCAAGCGAGCCGAAACTATTCTACGGTTGCATGGCGCAAACGCCAAACCAAAGTACTCAGGGAAGTAGCGAGTACAATAACCTGCGTCCGTCGCAATCCACGAATCTTCTACCCCACCTTAGATGAAAAACCGCCTGGATAAGTTGTTGCTCGCGCGGGGGTTGGCGCCCTCCCGAGAGCGGGCGCAGGCGCTGATTCTGGCCGGGCGCGTGCTGGTTAACGAACAAAAGGTAGAAAAACCCGGGGCCTCGGTCGACGACGCTGCGCCGTTGCGTGTCCTGGGGCAGGAGCAACGCTACGTCAGCCGAGGTGGCCTCAAGCTGGAAGCCGCGCTGAGCCGCTGGCAAATCGACCTGCGGGGACGGCACTGCGCCGATATCGGCACCTCCACAGGGGGGTTTACCGATTGCATGTTGCAGCATGGCGCGGTCAGCGTGGTTGCCGTCGACACTGGTTACGGGCAGATCGCAGAAACTCTGCGCCGGGATCCACGCGTGCGCTTGCTGGAGCGTACCAATGCCCGCTACCTCGAGCCAGGTGATCTGGGCTCGGGGATCAGTTTTGTATCCATGGACGTGTCTTTCATTTCAGCCACACTGATCTTGCCCGCGGTGCTCGCCGCGGTGGGGAAGAACCCAGAAACTCCGCTCGAGGCCGTGATCCTGGTCAAGCCACAATTCGAAGCGGGCAGGGAACAGATCGGCAAGGGCGGGATCGTACACGATCCGGCGGCGCATCAGTTCGCCATCGATCGCGTGCGTAGCACCATTCACGATCTAGGCGCAACGGAGAGCGACGTTGCAGACTCACCGATTGCCGGAGGGGGTGAGGGGGGAAAAGGGAATCGCGAATTCCTACTCCACGGCCGCTTTTGATGCACATCAAGTACACTAAAGCCTCCATGCGACCGGTCGCCGTCATTTCCAAGCCGCAGAAGGAAGAGCTCGCCACCCTGCTCCCCGAGCTTGTCGTTTGGATGCGAGCCCATGATTTTGAACCTATCCTGGACCACGTAAGTGGGAGCTACACCCGGGATGCGCGCGTCGTCCCCCGCCACGAATTGCCGGCACAGAAACCTGCGCTGGTGGTGGTGTTGGGTGGGGATGGAACACTGCTGGCGGCCGCTCGTGCCTTTGCCCGCACCGATGTCCCTATTCTCAGCGTCAACCTGGGTGCGTTGGGCTTCCTCACCGAGGTCAGGCTGGCCGATCTGTACACCACCCTTGAAGGGTGGAAAGAGGGTTGTTGCAACATCGATGCCCGCGCCCTGTTACACACCGAGGTCATGCGCGGCGGCGCTTTGTACAGAGAGTACGAGGCGTTGAACGATGTGGTGATCGCCAAGGGTGCAATTGCTCGCATGGGCGACTTTAGCGTGCATCTTTTCGAGCAGCTGGCAGCTTCCTTTCGCGCGGACGGAGTCATCATCTCGACCCCCACTGGTTCTACCGCCTACAACCTGGCCGCCAACGGACCAATTCTGGCCCCTTCCGTGGACGCCCTGGTGATCACCCCCATCTGCCCGCACCTGCTGACCATTCGTCCGATGGTGGTGCGCGGCGATGCGCATGTGACGGTGAGCGTGGAAGGTATTCCGGATCTCACCTTCCTCACTGTCGACGGTCAAGAGGCATTGCAGCTCCGTGTCGGAGACCAGGTGTGCTGTCGCCGCTCCGAGCACAACGTCAACCTTGTTCGTATGGGCAAAACAGGATTCTTCGACGTGCTTCGCTCCAAGTTGAGTTGGGGCGAACGCTGATGGTCCAATCGATACTAAAAAACATTTCCTGGAAATGTTTTTCGGGGCAGCACCTGCGCCGCAATCCTAAGGCTTGGTGAGCTCATCCAGCAGTAGCTTGGCTTTGGTGGCCAGGGTATGGGCTCCATCCGTATCTCCGTTATCCAGAGCCTGCTGGGCCTGCTTCAGGAAGGTCCGTATCTGCGTCGCCGTGACTTTCTCTTCCGGAGAAAGGGAGCGTTTTATTCCAGTTAACCCCTGT
>Ga0302324_100027693_pt1 | contig 10791 bp, 6 predicted proteins | sample Palsa_T0_1_FD_201949 | JGI IMG/M metagenome (GOLD analysis project Ga0302324, IMG submission 201949) | Peat permafrost microbial communities from Stordalen Mire near Abisko, Sweden - Palsa_T0_1 | ecosystem: Environmental > Terrestrial > Soil > Palsa > Peat permafrost | place: Sweden: Abisko...
AGCTGCCGGCACGATGCGCCTTCACCCAGTTGCCCAGCGTCTGCTCCACCACGCCAAGCGTCCGTGCCACCGACGCCGGACTCTGGCCCGACTCAACCAGCCGGACCGCCTCCTGCTTGAACTCAAGTGTGTAACGACCGCGCTTCGACTTCGTCATATTCGCTTCCCCTTCGCATTAGAACAGCTCGCTAAGGGATACGTTTGGCGGGGGCAAGGTCACCTGCAGGAATGACAGAAAGAAAAGCAAGAACAGAGGCGCTCCGTCTCTTCCAGGGTCGCGGAGCCGGGGCGGGGTTGCGACCTTTACACGAAGACGATGCACATGGGGGTGGGGCAGGGGTAGTTCTTGCCTTGGTTCGAGAGTTGGCCGGTTTTGGGGTCGCGGGCGAAGACGGACAGGTTGCTGGAGTTCTGGTTGGCGACGAGCATCCAGCGCTCGGTGGGGTCGAGGCGGAAGTTGCGCGGGGTGACGCCTCCGCTGCTGGTGCGGGCGGTGCCTTTGAAGGGCTTGAGGCGGCCGGCGTCGGAGCCTGTTTCGATTTCAAAGGCCATGATGAAGTCGTCGCCGCGGTTGGCGAAGTAGATGAAGCGGCCGTCGCCGGTGAGGATGGCGTCGCAGCCGGTGTTGGTGATTTTGCCGTGCCTGGGGGCGACGCCGTCGGGGAGCAGATTGACGGTCTGGATAGGGGTGAGCGAGCCGTCGGCGGCGCTCCAGCGGAGGACGGTGACGGTGGAGTTGAGCTCGTTGACGCAGTAGGCGATCTTTTCGGTCGGGTGGAAGTGGAGGGTGCGCGGGCCGTCGCCGGGCTTGGCGTTGTAGGCGCCGGCGGGGGTGAGGACGCCGGTGGCGGTGTTGAGGCGGTAGATGTGGATCTTGTCCGCGCCGAGGTCGTTGATGTAGGCGAACTGGTTGTTGGGCGAGAAGCTGGCGAAGTGGGCGTGCGCGGCTTCCTGGCGGTCGGCGACGGGGCCGGTGCCTTTGTAGTGCTCGGTCCAGACGGCTTCGCCGAGCTTGCCGTCTTTGGGCAGGAAGCTGGAGGCGCTGCCGCCGGAGTAGTTGGCGCAGAGGACGACGTGGCCGGTCTTGTCGATGGCCAGGTGACAGGTGCCTCCGCCATGGGATGCGACGAGCGAGAGGGGCGTGAATCTGCCTCCCGCGGGAGCGAAGCTGCCGACGGCGCCGGAGGGCTGGCCCTGGAACTGATCGACTTCCGAGGCGACGTAGAGGTAGCGGCGGTCGGGGGAATAGTCGAGCCAGGTGGAGTGGCCGATTTTCGCGGCGACGCCTTGCGGCGAGAGGATGCCGGTCTCTTCGTCCCAGCCGAAGGAGAGAACGCCGTCCGTGGTGCCGTTGCCGACGAGGATGCGCGTGGAAGCGGGCTTCGGCTTGGATTGGGCGAGCAGATTCGGGACGGCGAGAGCGGTGCTGGCGAGGGCGGCGGACTTGACGAGGGATCGGCGGGTGATGGCGCGGGAGTTTTTCATGTCGATGCGATTGTCGCCGATTGGGCTGATGACGCGCCAGCGTTGCGCGGGGGCCGACGGAAGGCATACCTCAGGGCCTAAAGGCCGCGTCGATTTTATTGCGTCTATTGCCGGGGATAAATCCCTGGCCCACCTTAAGGCGACTTTTGTGAGAGATCTGAAGTTCTAGAGGGTGTATGGGCTGCGGTAGGGCGGTTTGAGCAGCGATGTGGCGCGTTCGGAGCCCTGCCTGAAGCTGAATTTGGCGGTGTCCCAGACGAGCGATTCGTGGGTGCGGACGGCGATGCAGCCGAGCAGGAGGGTTTCGACGATGGGGGCTTCGAAGGCGTAGTTGGCGCGGGCGGCTGGGCCTCCGCGGCAGGCGTCGATCCATTCGAGGTAGTGGGCGGCGTCTGCGCCGCTGGCGCTTCCGCCGAGTTCCGGCTTGGTTGGCTGGAACGGGGTTTGCGTGGAGGTAGGCCGGCCGAAGGGACGGGTGATTTTGCCGTCGGCGGTGAGGACGCGGGGATCTTCTCCCATGAAGGCGGTCATCAGCTTGCCCTTGTCGCCAGAGTAGATCACGCCTTCGCCGCCGGTGCCCATGGCAGCGTCGCCGGGCAATTCGGAGGGACGGGCGGGTTCGATGCCGCCGTCGAACCAGTTGAGCTGGAGAGCTGGACGCGATGCTATAGCGCCAAAGTGGAAATGCACGGAGGACGCGATGGGGTAGCACTGCGGAAAGAGGTCGGTGGTGCTGGCCTCGATGCGGTCGGCGACTCCGAGGCTGACGGCGCGGGAGATGGTGTCGAAGCCGTACTCGCCCATGTCGCCGACGGCGCCGCAGCCGAAGTCGTACCAAGCGCGCCATACGAAGGGCATGTACCTGCGGTTGAAGGGGCGCATGGGCGCGGGGCCGAGCCACATTTCCCAGTTGAGGCCGTCGGGGATGGGGTCGGCGTGGGTGGGGGTAGCGAGCCCTTGCTTCCAGAACGCGGAGGCGCGCTTGGTCCAGATATCGATGGAGCGGACGGGGCCGATTGCATCGCCGGTGATTACGTCGTGGACTTGCTTCGAGGCTACGGAGTCGGAGTTGAAGATGGAGACTTGTGTGGCGCGGCCGGTTTCTTTGGCGACGCGCGCCATCTCGCGAGCTTCCCAGACGCTGTGCGCCATTGGCTTCTGGCTGTAGACATGCTTGCCGGCGCGCATGGCGGCGATGGCGATGAGCGCGTGCCAGTGGTCGGGGGTGCTGACGATCACGGCGTCGAGGTCGTGCTCTTTGGCGAGGAGTTCGCGGTAGTCTTCGTAGGCGGCGCAGCCTCGGTAGCCGGCCTTACCGCGCTGTTTTGCATAGAATGCGTTGACGATGCTTTGCGCTACTTCGCGGCCGGCGGTGGGGCCGGGATGCTTGTCGCCCCAGGTGGGATTTTGCAGAACGGTGCGGACTTTGTCCCGCAGCTCGTTGGGGCCCCAGTCCAGGTAGTCGCTGCTGCCTCGGTTCACGTCGCAGACGGCGACGATCTGCACCTGGGGGAGACGCAGCATGTCGAGCAGGACACGCAGGCCCTGCGAGCCCACGCCGATGCAAGCGACGGTGAGTTTGTCGCTGGGGTTCACCGGGTTGGGCGCGAAGATGCCTGCGTAGGCTGCGCGGCTGGGAGGGATGGACGCTGCCGCGAGGCTGAGGTTGCGGAGGAGTTCGCGGCGATTCATGCGAGGGGCTTTCGGTTCATGGGCTACCAGCTTAAACCCGGGATATCCAGTCTGTCTTTAGAGCCCGCTAGAAGTTGAAGCGCCGGTTTACCGTGAGCAGGCGGAGGATGACGGTGAGCAGAACCGCGCCGACTACGGCGATGAGGATGCTGCCGACCATGCCGTGTTCGCTGACGCCGCCGAAGCCGAAATAGCTTGATATATAGCCGCCGAAGAGAGCGCCGACGAGTCCAACGAACATATCGACGAAGACGCCGTAGCCGGAGCCTTTCATGACTTTGCCGGTGATCCAACCGGCGACGATGCCGATCACCAGCCAGGCGAGAAGGCCGTGTCCCATGGCGTGATTCAAGGTATGATGCATTGTTTTTATTCTCCTTACTTAGACTTCTGGCGGGTTAGATGCGGATTGCACGAGAGGAATCGAGGTTTCGCGAAATATAGATCGCGGAATTTGCGGCCCAGAGCCATGAGGCTGGAGTCGCCCATCAGACCTGATCGCCCTGCGCGGCGTAGATGGGCGTTGCGCGGGACCTGGCGACACGGAACTTCGGCCGAGCGAAAGCGGGAAAGCTTGGCGGAGTGCTGGCGAATTTGCTGCCGATCGCGGCCTGCGGCATGTGGGACGGCAGCTCCCGTGACACCTGTGAATTCCATCGCAGACTCCGCCCGGAATCTGATATACCGCTAACAGGATTATGCAAATTATGAAGTTTCTCCTGGTTCTCTCTTCTCTTGCCACGCTCAGCGCCTTGGGACAAAGCACGATAACTCACCTTCCCGCTCCGGCGCAGTCTGCGTCCCAAACCCAGCCTGCGTCGTCTCCCGGGGCTTCAGCCTTGCCAATCGATTACTCAGGTGAGCCGATAGTTATTGAAAAGCTGGACTCGGTTTATGCGATGAACGCGGACGGCACCGGGTACAAGCAGGAGACGATCGTCGCCCGCGTGCAGTCGGAGTCCTCCGTGAAGCAACTGGGCGTCGTCAACATTCCGTTCGCGGGCAACTCGGAGCACGTCGAGATCGTCTATGTGCGGGTGCGCAAGCCGGATGGCTCTGTGACGGAAACTCCCGTGGGAGGAGCTATCGAGATGCCCAACCCGGTGACTACGGCGGCACCGTTTTACAGCGACCTGAAGCAGATGCAGATTCCGGTGCGCAATCTGCGTGTGGGCGACAAGCTTGAGTGGCAGGCGAAGGTAATTCAGACCAAGGCCGAGGCTCCAGGAGAATTCTGGGGCCAGCAAAGTTTCTCGTCGGATGCGGTAACTCTCACGGAAACGCTGGAGCTGCGTGTACCCAGGGATAGCTATGTCAAGGTCTGGAGTCCCAAGAGCAAGCCAGTCGAGACGGTGGTTGGGGCGGAGCGGGTATTTCACTGGGAGTCTGCGCAGAATAAGCCGACCGTGGGCAAAGAAGCGGATGCGGCGAAGGAGTTGAAGAAAAAGCAGGTTTGGACTGCGGAAGAGGAAATTGAAGCGAAAGAGGGGAAGTTTCCGGATGTAGCCTGGACAACATTCAAGAGCTGGCAGGCGGTCGGCGACTGGTACCGCGGACTGCAGGGCGACCGCGTTGTGCCGGACGCTGAGGTGAAGGCCAAAGTTGCGGAACTGGTTACCGGAAAGGCGAGCGAGGAAGACAAAGTGCGGGCGGTGTACGGTTATACCGGCACTCAGATTCGCTATATCGGAGTGGCCTTTGGCATCGGAAGATACCAGCCCCACATGGCGTCGGAGGTGCTGGAGAACCAATACGGAGATTGCAAGGATAAGCACACGCTCCTGGCGGCCATGCTGACTGTACTGGGTCTGCATCCGGACGCGGCGCTGATTGGGGCGGGGATTCGTTTCAACGAGGCGGTTCCGTCGCCGGCGGCATTCAACCACCTGATTACCACGGTGCAGGTGAACGGGCAGCAGGTGTGGCTGGACTCTACGGCGGAGGTTGCTCCCTACCGGATGCTCTCCTATCCGATTCGCGATAAGCAGGCACTGTTAGTGCCGGAAAAGGAAGAGGCGACTGTGGAGCGTACGCCAGCCAAGTTGCCCTTCGACCCTTTCGACAAGATGACTGCGGTTGGCGAATTGGATAAGGACGGCGTTTCTCGTTCGCGCCTGACTCTCACTCTGCATGGAGACGATGAATTGCAGTTGCGTGCAGCGTTCCGACAGCTATCCGCGGCGCAGTATGGGCAACTTGTGCAGCAACTGTCGCAGGCAATGGGCTATGGCGGGACGACCAGCAATGTTGAAGTGAGCCGTTTGGAGGATACGACGGAACCTCTCACCATCAGCTACGACTACAAGCGCGACCGAGCCGCAGATTGGAACAATCGTCAGATCGTTCCGCAGATTATGCCGGTTCAACTTCCTAAAATCGACGAGAAAGAACCTCCAGTGCAGGCAGTGGCTCTTGGTGTTCCGCATGTAGAGACCTCGACATCCGCGATGAAACTTCCGGAGGGTTGGAGCGCGGAACTTCCGGCGGCGGTTCATGCAAAGTCGGCCTACGCGACGTACGACGAGACCTATCGCTTCGACAAAGGAACGGTCTATGCGGAGCGCAGGATCGAAGTGCTCAAAGAGAAGGTTCCGGTCACGGACTGGAAAAGCTACAAGCAGTGGGCCGATGAAGCGGATCTGGGCAACGAACTTTACATTCGCCTTACAAGCACTGGCGGGAACGGCTCGTCGGGAAGCAGTTCCAAAAGCTCCAATGTCTCCAACGCGGAGGCGGCAAAGCTGATCGCGTCGGCGCGCGGCGCGGTGCAGCGGCATGAACTGGACGAATCCAAAGCAACGCTGGATAAGGCAAGAGATCTGAACCCGGAACAGCGGGCGCTATGGGGTACGTACGGATACATGGAGTTTCAGCGCGGCGATATGGCGAAGGCGATAACGGACTATCAAAAGGAGCTGGAGCTCCACCCCGATAATTACGGGACCAATGCGTCGCTGGCGGAGGCGCAGAAGATTCTGGGCCAGGACAAGGAAGCCGAGACGACGCTGCAGAATTGGGCAACCGCGCAACCGGAGAATGCCGCGCCGGTCCTGGCGCTTGTCTCAAATTTGCTGGACGAAGGAAACCCCGCCGGGGCGGTTGCGGCCGCGAAAGCGGGGCTGGCACATCTCGCAGCGTCGAAGCCGGCGAATGAGAGCCTTCAGCTTCTGATGGGGCGGGCGCAATTGGCGGCCGGTCTGAAGGAGGATGGGCACGCAACCTTGCTGGCCCTGATGCAAGCGGCGACTTCTCCAGGAATGATGAACGACAGCGCTTACGAGCTTGCAAACGCGAATTTGGAGCTTCCTTTAGTCGAGTCGACAGCGCGCAAGGCTCTGGCGCAGATGGTCGAAGAAAGTAAATCCTGGACGCTCGACGAGAATCCGCAGAGTTTGATTGCCAAGAGCCGACAGATCGAAGCGACCTGGGACACGATCGGATGGATTCTCTTCCGTCAAGGCAAGCTGGACGAGGCGCAGGACTATATCGGGGCGGCCTGGCAAAATCGCCAATCTGCTGAAGTGGGAGAGCATATGGCTGAAATAGCCGCGGCCCAGGGCGATAAGGACGAAGCGTTGCAAGCGTATGAGTTGGCTCTGGCTACATTTCCCTCTTACCTTCGTCCCGGAGTAAGGAAAACTCCGGGGACGAAGCAAAAAGAACTCACCGAGAAAGCCGAGGCTCTGCGCAAGGAGGGCGCGAAGTCGCTTACGCAGGATGCGGACAAGCAACTGCAAGCTCTGCGGGTCGTCGCACTGGGTCCAGCGAATGGGCTGAAAGGCACGGCTGAATATCGGCTCTTGCTCAGTGGAGGAATGGTCGAGAAACTGGAGACTGTTGGGCCTAAGGATCTTCCCGGCGCCAGCGAGAAAATCTTGCGGGCAAAGCTAACCGGTCTTTGGCCTGACGGTTCGCAGGCGAATCTCGTGCGCAACGGCTTTTTGAATTGCCATGCGGACACATGTGAGTTGGTCCTTGAGCCCTGACACGCGCGTGGACTTCGGAAGGCGCTCCTTGATGCGTAGCCAGCTTACTCGCTGCGCAGGGCTTCTGTGGGGTTGATGGAGGCGGCGCGGCGGGCTGGGATTACTGTGGCCAGCAGGCCGGCTGAGGCGAGGACGACGACGGCAACGGTCAACGGCCAGGGGTTGGTGGTGTCCGGGCTGTCGATGAGTTTGTTGAGGACGGATTTGAGCGCGAGGGACATGGCTGCGCCGGGGAGAATTCCTGCGAACAGGATGAATGCGGTCTGGCGCAGGAAGAGGGATTGCACCTGGGAGCGGGTGGCTCCGAGGGCCATGCGGATGCCGATCTCCGAGGTGCGTCGGGCTACGCGGAAGCTCAGCAATCCGTAGAAACCGAGTGCGGCGAGAGCCAGTGCGAGCGCGCCGAAGATGGTGGTGAGGCGGGCGAGTAGCTGCTCGGTGGTGAGACCGTCCTGGAGTTCGAGGGCGAGCGGGGTGATCTCTGTGACGGGCAGGGTGGGCGCGACGGAGTGCAGGGCGTTGCGGATCTCTGCGGGAAGCGAATCGATATTGCCGCGGGCGCGCACTTCGATGGTGCCGATGGGCGCGGGGTCTTGGGTGAGGCTTAGATAAGCGACGGCGGGAGCGGGATTGCGCGGGCCGTCGAGGAGCGCGTCGGCTGTTTCTCCCACGATGAGGAAGCTGTGGTCGCCGGGTGGGGCGTTGTAGCCGATCCAGCGGCCGATGGGGTTTTGGTCGCCGAAGAGCTGATGGGCGTAGGCGCGGTTGAGGATGGCGACGCGCTGGGTCTTGAGCGTGTCCTGCTCGTTGAAGTCGCGGCCTTCGAGAAGCGGAATGCCGAGGGCGCGGAAGTAGCCGGGACCGACGTGGTTTTCTTCGCCATGCAGCCGGTCGTCCGATAGCTCAGGATGACCAAAGACGTGGAAGAAGGTGTTCCAGCCGCACATGGGAATGTCGCACATGGAGACGGCTGCGTCCTGGACCATGGGCAGGGATTTTAGGCGGTCGAGGAGGAGCGAGTCGAAGGCGTTGAGGTCGCGCTGCTGGCTGGCAAAGCCGGTGCTGCGCATGTCTACGTGGACGCTGAGGACCCGGTCGCGGTCCATGCCGGTGCCGGCGTGGGTGATGCTGCGCAGGGTCTGCGCGAAGAGTGCTGCGGCGGAGATGAGCAGCAGCGAGAAGCAGACCTGCGCGGCTAGCAGCGCGTTCGACCAGCGGCGCGCGGCTTTGGTCTGGCCGGTCTGCTTGCCGCTGCGCGCGTTTTCTATTGAGGGCAGATTGCGGCCGGTCATGTGCCATGCCGGGAGAACACCGAGGGCGACGACTGCGGCGAGGAGCAGCAGGCCGGCGACAAGCGAGGTTTCGGCATTCATGGCAAGGTCGATGGGCATGGGCCGGCCGCGGCCGGAGGCCCACTGGAGCAGCAGCGCGCTCATGACGCGGCCCGTGATGAGGGCCAGCAGAGCTCCGGCGGCGGAGAGCATCAGGGCTTCCATGGCGACCTGGCGCAGGACGCGTGCGCGGCTGGCGCCGAGGGCGATACGGATGGAGAATTCGCGCTCGCGCTGGGTGAGGCGGGCCAGTTGCAGGTTGGCGAGGTTGAGACAGCCGACGAGCAGAATGGTTCCGGACATGGCCATGAGGATGGCCAGCGGCGTTCCGTAGCGGCGGTGCAGTGAGCCTTCGCCGTTGGCGGCGGAGAAGAATTGGACCTGCGATGCCTCAACGGCGGCGCGTTCCTGAGGATCTTTGGTGACGCTGGCCATCAGGTGAATGTCGGACTGGAGAACGCTGGTCCAATGGGCGGATAGCGCGGGCTGGACAGCTTGGGGCGCACGGGTGAGGACGGTGAGCCAGAAGATGGTGGGTTGCGGTTCCCAGGGCTGGTCGAGATCGACGCCGAAGCCGGGACCGAGCGAGTCGAAGGCGGTGCCGAGGCGGATGGTGGATTGCGCGGCGAGGGGAAACCAGATATCCGGGGCGTTCCATTGCAGCAGGCCCGAGAAGCCCTTGGGCGCTACGCCGACGACGATGACCGGCAGGCCGTTAACGACGAAACGTTTGCCTAGAATGGAGGGGTCTGCGCCGAATTGCTGCTGAAAGAAGCTGTAGCGCAGGATGACAGGCCATTCCGGCGTTAGGCGCGAGTCGTCGCCGGGCAGAAAGAAGCGGCCGACGGCGGTGCGCAGTCCGAGGGCGTCGAAGAAGTTGTCGGAGACGAGCTGGAAGTCGATGCGGCTGGAAGCGCCGCTGGGCTGCTGGAGAACGCCGTCCCCGATCCAGCTATGGGCGAAGACTGGCGCAGCGGTCGCCTTAGCGTCGCGCAAGTGCCGATAGGCGGCGAAGGAGAGATACGAGGCTCCGTCGAAGGGCGTTTTGGCGGCACGGATGGTGTAGAGCTGTTCCGGCACGGGGATGGGGAGATGGCCGAAGAGGACGGAATGCAGCAGTTGAAAGACGGCGAGGTTCGCGCCTACGCCCAGCGCGAGGGTGAGTACGGCGGTGAGGACGAAGCCAGGTGAGCGGGCGAGTTGGCGTAGGGCAAAGCGGATGTCTGCCCAGAGGCTTTCGAGATAGAGCGCCGCGTCGGCTTCCGCGGTGCGTTCACGGGCGACTGTGGGGTTGCCGAAGGTGACGCGAGCGCTGCGGTGGGCTTGTTTCGCATCCATTCCTGCGGCGACGTTGTCTTCCGTGCGCATGGCAAGATGCGAGGCGAGTTCGGCTTGAATTTCGCGGTCTACGTGATGGCGGCGGAAGAGATTGGCGATGCGATTGGCGAGCGACACGAACCCCTCCTATGCGTAGCGCAGCATGGCGCGGACGCCTTTGACGAGTTGCTCAAAGCTTTCTTCCGCTTCCTTCAACTGCTTGCGGCCTTGGGCCGTGAGTTTGTAGAACTTGGCTTTGCGCTTGGTCTCGGTGAGTGCCCACTCTGAAGTGACCCAGCCACTTTGCTCCATACGATGGAGCGCCGGGTAGAGCGAACCTTCTTCGACATTGAGCAGCGCGTCGGAGGCTCGCTGGATGTGCAGCACGATGCCGTAGCCGTGCAGATCGCCCATCTGGGCGAGCGTTTTGAGGATGAGCAGGTCGAGCGAGCCTTGCAGGTCGTTTTTTGCCATTGGAAATCTCGAATACCCCTAGAACGCTTGGTATGGTGCGACGATACCCATCGACAACTGGGTATGTCAAGGGGAAATCGGACAGAATTTGAAAGAAGGAGATCCTTCCCTTCTTTCAGGATGACAACAGTTCTTTTTCCGGCGATGTTGTTAACCGAAAGCGATTCCGGTTCGTTGTATGGGCAGAAGACGATTCAAGAGACTGTTTGGGAGAGGGAAATTCACAATGCACGTTTCGCGCCCTATGAGATTTGCGATTGCCGCGTTATCCGCCGTTCTGTTTACGAGCGGCGCACTGGCCCAGCCGCGGCCTGCCGCGGCGCGTGCCGCAACACCGGCCACTGCGACATCCGACAAGGATGTGGCGGCGATGCAGGAGGAGCTGATCCGGCTGCTGCGGTTGAGTCCCACACTGACCACTGTGGTGGAGCACGATCCGTCGCTGCTCGCGAACCAGGAGTACGTGCGGAAGAACAATCCGCAACTGGCGCAGTATCTGGAGAGCC
>Ga0302324_100027694_pt1 | contig 10790 bp, 8 predicted proteins | sample Palsa_T0_1_FD_201949 | JGI IMG/M metagenome (GOLD analysis project Ga0302324, IMG submission 201949) | Peat permafrost microbial communities from Stordalen Mire near Abisko, Sweden - Palsa_T0_1 | ecosystem: Environmental > Terrestrial > Soil > Palsa > Peat permafrost | place: Sweden: Abisko...
TGGCGGACATCCTCGACAAGCCTGTAGTAACGCTGGAAACGCAGGAAGGCTCGGCTTATGGCGCCGCACTGCTGGCGCTTGCCGGCGTCGGAGAGTACGGCTCGGTTCCGGAAGTCTGCCGCGTCGCGATTCGGGAAGTGGAGCGGGTTGAGCCGCGCGCCTCAGCCGCCGCCTTCTACACGAAGGCGCACAAGATTTATCAGTCGCTCTACCCGGCGCTTAAGCCAGTGTTTGGGCAGATAGCCGAATTGCCCCGAGAGTGAGGGGGGGACTCAAATCTAAACTAAGTCGATCGATTCGTCCCATCCGAGTGCATATCCCAATGCACGCTTCACTTGTGATGCCGCCATGGCGCCAATGCGCCCGCCCGGGAATCAAACCACTGGCGCGTTGCGGCTTAGTAACAGCACGGGGCGCCGGCCCGCGGGTGCGGGCAAGTTCGCCCACCAAATCTCGAACTGCCTCACAGTTTGTAGTCCTCGGCCGTGGACCAGTCGTCTGCATCCAGGATCGAATCGGGCTGCTTGCAGTAGGCTTCGCGCATGCCTTGGTACTCCGCTCGGCGGATGGCGTTTCGGACCGCTTGTCGAACAAACTCCAACCGCTTCCGTTTTCCAGGCTTACAAAATAGATTCCGGTTTCCCGACTCACTCCCGGACCGATACTACATGAGGGGCTTTCATTATCTCTCATCGGTGGAGAAGCGGCTCCAAATATCGCATGACCGTGTCGGCCACCAGGCGGTTGCCTTCGCCGGTAGGGTGCAGCCCATCCTGCTGCATGTAGCGGCCGGTCCCCGCGACGCCGGCCAGCAGAAACGGGATCAGCGCGACTTTGTGTTTCGCGGCTAGCCCGCTGTAGATGCGCTTGAAGTCGTTTATATAATCGGGGCCATAGTTGGGTGGCAGGGTCATGCCGGCCAGCAGGATGGCCGTACCGGACTGCTGCAACTCGGCCACGATCTGGTCGAGGTTGGAGCTGGTGGTGGCGATCGGCAGGCCGCGCAACCCATCGTTGCCTCCGAATTCGACGATCACCACAGCCGGTTTCAGCGCGGTGACCGTGCTTAGGCGCGCCAGCGCATCGGTGGTGGTTTCGCCGCTGATGCCGGCGTTGACTACGCGATAACGGTAGCCGCGGCGGTCCAGTTCCTGCTGCAGGAAGTCCGGATAACTCTTGCCGGTGTCGGCGCCGAAGCCCGCGGTCAGGCTGTCTCCGAAGGCGAGGATCACAGGCCGGGCGTCGGGAGCCTCCGAGCGTGCGGCGGGCTGGGATTGGGCGCCGCGCGACGGCTCGGATGGCGGGCTGGGGGGACTGCCACAGGCGATCAAGAAGAGCAATCCGATCAACAGGCTGGCGAGACGCATCTGAATGCCATAATAAAACGTAGACGCTCTCGCGCTCATTTCAGGCAATGATTCGGGCACACGGCCTCACCAAGACCATCGACACGGGCACTCATCGCGTAGACATCCTGAAGGGTGTTGACCTGGAAGTTCCGCGCGGGCAATTTGCCGCCGTGATGGGGCCGTCGGGCAGCGGGAAGAGCACACTGCTGGGCTTGCTGGCAGGCCTCGACACGCCCACCGCCGGCCAGATCTTCCTCGACGGCCAGGAGATTTCGGGGCTGAAGGAAGACGAGTTGGCGCTGGTACGCGGGCGCAAGATCGGCTTTGTGTTTCAGTCCTATCATCTGATTCCAACGCTCACGGCGGAGGAAAACGTGCTGCTGCCGATGGAACTGGCGGGCAATGGAGGCGGAGGCGTCGCGCGCGCGGCCGAACTGTTGGAGCGTGTGGGCCTGGCCGGCCGCCGGGATCATTACCCGGTGCAGCTTTCCGGTGGCGAACAGCAGCGCGTGGCGTTGGCGCGGGCGTTCATGATGCGGCCGCCCATCCTCATGGCCGACGAACCCACAGGCAATCTGGATTCGGAAAACGGGCGGCTGGTGCTGGATCTGCTGCTTGCGCTCAATCGCCAGGAAGGCACCACACTGGTGCTGGTGACGCACGATCAGGAACTGGCGGGGCATGCCGACCGGCGTATCCTGCTGCGCGACGGACGGATCGTATGAGCGTCCAGCCGGCAGTAGCACGCGGTTTTCGGTGGCGCACGGCACTGAAAATCGCGTGGCGGGATGCGCGTCCGTCGCCTGCCAAATTCCTGTTCGTGATCCTGGCCGTGGCGGTGGGTGTAGGAGCCCTCACCGGGGTGCGGTCGTTCAGCCGCGCCTTTCACGACCTGCTGCTGCGGCAGGCCCGCACTCTAATGGCGGCGGATATTTCCGTGCGGGTGTTTGCCCTGGCCGACGCGTCGCAGGCCGCCGCGATGCTGGATCTCGAGAAACGCGGCGTGCAGCGCACGGCGGTTACCGAAACGCTGACTATGGCCAACACGGCGGCCGTACCGGAACCGGTACTGGTGTCAGTGAAGGCCGTAGATACGTCGGTCTATCCCTTTTATGGTGAAGTGAAGCTGGACCCTCCGGGCTCGCTCGGCGCATTGCTCGACAGCCGCTCGGCCGCGGTTTCCGATGATTTGCTCATTCGGCTGAAGTCGCACGTGGGCGACCAGGTGCGGCTGGGCGGGCAGGAGTTTCGCATTGCGGCGCTGCTGGTTTCCGAGCCCGACCGCATCACCGGCAGCCTCAACGTGGGTCCGCGCGTGATGATCAGCCGCGAGGGTCTGGATCGCACCGCCCTCATCGGCATCGGCAGCCGCGCCGCACAGCGCTTCCTGTTTCGGCTACCGCCCGGAGGCCCGAACGTGCAGCAGGTGCGCAATATCCTGAAGCGGGCGTTCCCCGAGGGGCTCATCGCGGATTATCGCGAAACGCATCCCATTATCACCCGGGGTTTAGACCGCTCCACGACGTTCCTGAGTCTGATCAGCCTGATCGCGCTGATCGTGGGAGCGTTGGGCGTCGCTACGGCCATGCACGCCCACCTGCAACAGAAGATGGATTCCATCGCGATATTGAAGTGCCTGGGCGCGCGATCGGGGCAGGTGTTGAAGATCTACCTGGCGCAGACGCTGGCGCTGGGCCTCGCCGGCGGAGTGTTGGGTGTCGCATTCGGAACGCTGGTGCAGCGCGCGTTCCCGGCGCTGATCAGCCGCTTTTTCCCGATCGAGCCGCGTATGGGGCTGGACCTGGTTCCGGCCGCGCAGGGCTTGGCGATCGGCATCCTGACAACATTACTCTTCACCCTGCCGCCGCTGCTGGGGATTCGTGCCATACGTCCGGCGGTGATCTTCCGGCGCGAAATGACCGAAGCGCGGCCGGACTGGCTGCGGCGTTGGAGCCGTTCGTGGGAGGCGCTGCTGACGGCCGGCGCGATTCTCGCCGGTATCGGGCTGATGGCCGCGTGGCTGGCAGGGACCGCGCTCCGCGACTCGTTGCGGATCGGCGCTTATTTCGCCGGCGGGTTATTGGTGAGCCTGCTGGTGATTGCGGGCTTCGCCTGGATTCTGCTGCGCGGTTTGCGGGCGCTGCTGCGCGGGCCGGGGCGGGTGTTGCCGGCGGTGGTGCGGCAGGGCGCGGCGAATCTATACCGGCCCGGCAACCATGCGCAGACCGTGTTGGTCACGCTGGGCACCGGGGTCATGTTCACGCTTACGGTCTACCTGGTGCAGCACGCCATGATTGCGGAGATGATGCAGAGCTCGCCACCCGGCATGGCGAACGTGTTTCTGCTGGATATTCCGGGCGCACAACGCCAGGCCCTCGCGGATCTTTTAAAGCGGCAAAAGGGACTGGAGGGTCCCGCGGAAATCGTGGCCTCGGTGGCCGTGCGGCTGGTGTCGGTGAACGGCGTTCCCGTCGAGAAACTGGGGTTGCAGGAATGGGGCCGCAGGTTCCTGCGAACGCGCTCGGTGACTTCGGTAGCGGCGCGCCCGCGCGATGTCGAGGTGGTGAGCGGAGCATTTTGGGATCCTGCTAAACCAACTGCCGAGCCCGTGGCTGAGCCGCAGGTGTGCGCCTCGGAGGAAGCCGCGCGCATCCTGCGCCTCAAGGCCGGGATGCAGCTCGAATGGACCTCCTGGGGGCGAACGCTGCGCACTCGCCTGGCCTGCATTGAACGCACGGATTCGGTGCGCATGACCTCGCGTTTCGAATTTCTCTTCAGCCAGGGCAGCCTGGACGGGTACCCCGCTATTTACTTCGGCAGCATCCGGGTGAAGCCGGTGGCCGTGGCGGCGCTACAGCGGGCGGTGTACGAGAAGATGCCCACCATCACCGTAATCAACATGGCGGACGTGCTCGAGATCGTGCAGGAAGTGGTGAATCAGATCGCGCTGGTGGTGCGGTTCGTCTCGGCTTTTACCATCGTGGCAGGCGCGATCATCCTGGCGTCCAGCGTGGCGGGCACGCGGTTCCGGCGCATACGCGAAGTGGTGATCCTGAAGGTGCTGGGCGCCACACGCCGGCGCGTGGCGGGGATCTTCTCGGTGGAATTCCTGGTGCTGGGAGCGGCCGCGGGACTGCTCGGCAGCGCGCTGGCCACGGGCTTCGCGGCGCTGGTGGTGAAGCGGCTGCTCAAGGGCGATTTTCATTTCAATGCCGGCGCCGACCTGTTCTCGATCGCGCTTACGGCGCTGGTGGCGAACGCCGCGGGCTGGCTGGCCAGTTATCGCATCCTGGGGCAAAAGCCTTTGGAAGTGCTGCGGGATGAGTGATGCGGGAGGGTGGACGGGCGAGTGTTTCATAATGCGTCTTTGTGGACTGGATGGGGCATGAAGTATGCCGAGTAAACTCAACCCGACACCCAAGGCCGGCATTGCTACCCATCCGCAAGCAGTTGTGGCGCGCGCTTCAGCGTGCTGCCGTAGGCTTCAGCCTACGGCAAGACGGCGACCTGAAGTTCGCCGCGGCACGCTGAAGCGTACGCCACGCGATTGCCGGAAACTCACGGCGCGAGCAGCCAGGTGTCATCCAGCACGGGGCCGGAGCTATCCCCACCGAATAAGAGTACGACCTGGTAGAGCGGATTGTAATCCATGTTCGCAGCGTTCCGGGCTCGCGGCGGCGTATTGGCCGGATAGATCTCCGTCCAATTGGCGCCGTCCCACGCCCATGTATCGTTCAGACTATTCGAACAACAAGCCCCGACAGCTCCGCCGAATAGCAGGACAGCCCTCAGAGCGGCGTCATACGCCAGGGAAGGTCCGTTTCGCGGGCCGGGGTTAGATGCCGGGAAATGCGGGGTCCAGTTGGCGCCGTCCCAAGTCCACGTGTCGTTTAAATCGGTGAGATTCGCAGTGACACCGCCAAAGAGGAGAACCGTGCGGGTGGCCCCGTCGTAGACCAGTTGATTAATGAGCCGCGCGGACGGATGGGCGGCGGGATTCAGGCGGGTCCAAGTCCTGGCTATACCATCCCAGGCCCACGTGTCGTCGAAAGCATCGTCGCCATCGGGCGTATTGGTGCCGCCACAGAGCAGCACCGTCCTGGTCCCCGGAACGTAAACCATGTTCGTCCACGTCCGTGCAGGCGGAGATACGGGCGGGAATTGCTGGGTCCAGTTGCTTCCATCCCAAGTCCAGGTATCGCCGAAAGCCGTTCCACTGCCGACCGGGACAGTGGGAGAACCTCCGAACAGCACCACGTTACCCGCTGCCCCATCGAACGCTATGGCAGGGCCTTGACGCGGGGAAGGCGAAGTGGCGGGGAACATCGGTTGCCATGTCCGATCCCAAGTCCACGTATCGCCATAGACGGAATTGCCGTCGGCGCCGCCAAAGAGCACCGTTGCGTGCGTGGCCGCGTCGTAGACGATGCCCGAAGCGGTACGGGCGGACGGAGCGGACGAATATCCTACTGGAACCCAGCCCGCGGTTTGGGCTTCCAGCCTGCCGGCATCCGCGATCGCCGCGGCAGCGATGACCACCGGCGTCATCAGTGTGAGTGCGCGTAGAGGTGTTTTCGAAAGCGCTTTCGGGCACGGCATAGTGTCTCTCCTGAGCCAGAGGCTGGCCGGGTGAGCGTCCGTTCCAGCTTCCGTTCCAGCCAGCCCCCGGATGCTCGATATTGTACACGCGTTTGGCCATGCGGCGGTTGAACCTTTTCTTGCGCTGGGTTAGCCTTGGGAAGAGACGGACGGCGGAGGAATGGCGGACAACAAAACCAAGCCAACCAAACTAAGTGTCGCGGCGTTTATCGATGCGCTCCCGGACGAGACCAGGCGCGCGGATGCCAAAGCGCTGGTCAAGTTGATGCAAAGCGCGACCGGCGAAAAGCCGAAGATGTGGGGACCCTCGATCGTCGGCTTCGGCAGCTACCACTACACCTACGAGAGCGGGCGCGAGGGCGATACCCCGCTGGCCGGTTTTTCGCCGCGTAAGGCCGCCACCGTTCTCTATGGCGTGACGGGGCTTAGCGATTCCGATGAGTTGCTGGCTAAGCTCGGCAAGCACACCACCGGCGGGGGCTGCCTCTACATCAAGAAGCTCGCCGATGTGGATCGAAAGGTGTTGGAGGCCTTGGTCTTAAAATCCGTTGCAGCCAGGCGAGCCCGCCACCAGAACTAAAAAGTCTGTTTCAAAATGACCAGAATGAGATACGGCTACGCCCGTACCAGTTCCACCCGTCCCATTACTCTTACGCGTCCGCCGCATGATAAATAAATGTGGCGATCGCACGGGTTGACGCGGGGAGAAGCGCTATACTTTTTCTGGAACAGGCCCTGGTGGGACCCCGTAAGCGAGGCGATCAGAAGCACCCCGGAGATTTTTGGTAGCGGGATGCTGGTCTTCCACGCGGGACACGGAGTCGCACCATGAAACGGAAAGCAATCCTGGCGGTTTACCTCGCGATGGTTGTGGGAGCCGCCAGCGCGGCCAACCCTACCTCGCTCAGCTTCTTCGCGCGCCACGACTACACCGGGGATAACAGCCTGCCACCCACTGTGGCCGATACCAACGGAGACGGAATCCCGGACTTAATCACGAGCGAGGGCAACATCGGGGTTCTCTTCGGCAATGGCGACGGCACCTTCCGGGCAGGCCCTTACACCGACACTTTATTTCGCTACGCGGCCGGCTTCGTCGCTGCCGACGTGAACGGCGACGGGAAAGTCGACGTAGTGATAGCTGGGGGGCCGGAAGGAGTCGACCCCCCGCTAGGAATCGCCGTGTCTCTCGGTAATGGCGACGGAACGTTTCAATCCGTGGTCTTTTACCAGGCCGGAAATGACACCGGGATAGGCAACCCCGTGGTGGGGGACTTCAACGGCGACGGCATTCCGGATGTTGTCGCGGTCGGCTCCAGCGGTGTGTGGCTGTTCGCCGGCAAGGGAGGCGGAACGTTTAATGCCGGCGTGTTGGTAGTGCCGCTGTCGGGCGGACGCGGCGCTGGCGTAGCGGCAACCGATTTCAACGGGGATCAGAAGCTAGATCTGGTAGTGACTTTGCCTTATTCAGGCTTCTCTGGCGAGGGCTTTGTGGTTCTTCTCGGGAACGGCAACGGCACCTTCCAGCCCCCTCAAAGTTTCGCGCAGCCCAAAGGGCCGCTTGCCGTCGCGCTTGGCAAGCTCGAAAACGGCTATCCGGGGATCGTACTGACCGCGGGAACCTCCTATGTGTACCTGTACTATGGGAATGGCGCCGGCGGCTTCTCCGGGCCCAAGTATGCCAATCTTCCCGGAACCAGCGGTAGCGGCGGTGTGGCCATCGGCGACGTGAACGGCGACGGCATCCCCGATTTGGTTTCCTCCGGCGGCTATATCGCCTTCGGCAAGGCGGACGGCACCTTCACGACGCCCCTGCCTTACCCTATCGCGACCGTCGGTGGGGTCTACGGCGTCGTGCTTGCCGACCTGCGAAATAACGGTCTCACGGATATCGTCACGGACTCGCATACCGCCGTCTCTGTGCTGCTGAGCGAGGGCAAAGGGTTATACGAGGACGGCCTGTGGACCAAGTTGCCAGGCGGCGCGGCCTGCGGCGTCGCGGCGGATTACAACGGAGATGGCAAGCCGGATGTGGCGGTCAACACTCCGACTGGCGTGGCCATCCTGCTCGGAACCGGCATTGCCGCAACGCCGTTCACCACTGGCGCCACCATGACGCTGGCCGACACGGGCTGCCTGCTCACCGGGGACATGAACGGAGATGGCATCCCCGACCTGTTAGTGACAACACCCACGGCCCTGGTGGCGTATTTGGGAAATGGCGACGGCACGTTCACGGAGTCCAGTTCCACGCCCGTAAGTCCGGGATACGTGGTACTGGCGGACTTCAACCACGATGGCAGGCTGGACTTCGCCACTTCCGGCAACCAATTGGCGCTGGGCAACGGCGACGGCACGTTCCAATCACCGCTGTCGATTGTTTCGAACCCGCCATCCGGGGGATACTCCAACATCGCCGTCGGCGATATCAACAACGATGGTTGGCCGGACCTGGTGTTCACCAACGGTGTCATTCCGTCCTCCAGTCTGTACGTGCTGCTCAATGATCAGCAGGGCGGGTTCAACCCGGTCCCCACGAGCTTCGGTGGGGAAACGGTCCAGGCGATTTTGGCCGATCTGAATGGGGATGGAAATCTGGATCTGATTATCGGGTACTTCGAAGGTGGGGGCGCGCAGGTGTATCTCGGCAACGGCGAGGGTGGATTCACCGAGCAAGGGGTGGTCACGGATGCCATCGGTATCCCCGGGCCGGTTATGGTAGCCGACGTGAATGGAGACGGTATCCTGGACATCGTTATTTCGGAGGCCGACACGTTGGCGATCTTTCTGGGCAAGGGAAATGCCACGTATGAGTCCCCGTTCTACATCGGCACTGGACCGTCGCCGGGGAGCATTCTCACGGCGAACCTGCACGGGCAGCCGGCCTCGAAGGGCCTGCCGGACATCGTGGCCCCGGATTACTCGGGCGGGGTGATGGTGCTCATCGACACTACCAAATGAAGGCCGGATCGTAGCGCACAGCGGCGCCGGGTTGCCCTCGGCTCCTGGGTGGAGTATAGTCGTTTCTGGCAGTATCATATTAACTCAAGGAGAGTGAAATGAAGAAACTCGTGTTAGGTTTTGCGGTCTTTACGGCTCTCGCCATGACCGCCATGGCAACAGAGGTGACCGGGTACATCTCGGACGCCGGCTGCACCAAGAAGCAAGGCGCCGCCAAAGTGGCTGCCGACGGTCATGCGGGGTGCGCGGAAGCCTGCATCAAGAAAGGCGACAAAGCCGTTCTGGTCACCGCCGATGGCAAAGTCTATCAGATATCGGACCAGGATAAGGTCAAAGAGCACGCCGGGATGAAAGTCACCGTGGTAGGCGACATTAGCGGCGACACCATTAAGGTCAGCGAAGTCAAGATGTAACTGGCACGGGGCGGTCAGGCCAGGTATTTTCCAGCACCAACAGCGCTCAGGCGGCGGCCGAAATTTACACAGTCTGCTTGCCCGCGCTGGTGGTGTGGGATATAGTCGGATCTGACAGGCATCACAATAGCCCAAGGAGGGTGAAAATGAGAAAGTTCGTATTGGGTTTTGCGGCTTTGATGGCTTTGGCCATGACCGCTATGGCTGGTGAATGGACCGGGTACATCGCGGACGCCGGCTGCACCAAGAAGCAAGGCGCCACCAAAGTGGCTAGTGCAGACCATGCGGGCTGCGCGGCGGCCTGCCTCAAAAAAGGCGACAAGGCGGTTCTGGTCACCGCGGATGGCAAGGTTTACCAGATAGCGAATCAGGATAAAGTTGCAGAGCATGCCGGCCACAAGGTCACCCTTTCGGGCGACATGGACGGCGACAGCATTACGGTAAGCGACGTCAAAATGTAATTCAGGCGGCGGGAGGGGCGGCTATTGGAGCTTGCCTCTCCCGGCTACCTCCCACACTTCTTCCACCGCGCCGTCGCGGATTCCATACATCCGCTCGTGCAGGTTCACCGCCACGCAGACGTGGTTGGGCACGATGCGCAGGCGCTCTTCCATTTCAAATTTCCGGCCGGTCTGCCGCACGTCCACATAGCCGTGTTCTTCGTTCATCTTGTGGAATATAGATGCCGGCGCTTCCATCACGCAGCCGAAAGTCGCGGCGCTGGAGTTCGCCACGCCGTCGGAGGAGAAAGTCTTGGAACCGCCGTCCACGATGATCTGCCCGGGCCGCGCCGTGGAGACTACCGTTACCAGGACCGAAACGGCGCAATCCTGGATGTCGCAGGCACCCGTCATGACCGTGTTCCAGTCATTGTAAACGTACGTTCCGGGGCGAACTTCGTTCAGGCCGGCTATCTCGTGGGAGTGGTAGAGCGAGGGCGTTGAGCCGCCGCTGACGACTGGCGCGTCAATGCCCGCGCGCCGGAAATCGTCGAGGATCGACCGGAGCAGATCGCTGAGGGCAGCCACCGCCGCCTTGCCGGCGTCGCCATTATCCTTGATATGCCCGGGATAGAAGGCGATGCCTTCGAAAGAAAGGCCGGGCAGACGTTGCATGCCGCGCGCCAGGTCGAGCAGATCCGGCCCCGGCGAGACGCCCACCCGTCCCAACCCCACATCGGTCTCGGCAAGCACGCCGATGTTGACGCCTGCGGCCTGAGCCGCTTGGGAAAGTTGGCGCGCGGCGAAGAGGCTATCGAGCGAGACCGTAACGCGTGTGCGCCGGGCAACGGCCATCAGCCGCTCCAGCTTGGAACGCCCGATCACCGGATAGGCCACCAGTAGATCGGCCGGGGACGCGCCGAGCATCACTTCCGCCTCGCCGACTTTGGCGACGGTCAGGCCCGCCGCCCCCAGTTCCAGTTGCCGCTGGCCGATGCGCGGCGATTTGTGCGTCTTGGTATGCGGAC
>Ga0302324_100027695_pt1 | contig 10790 bp, 10 predicted proteins | sample Palsa_T0_1_FD_201949 | JGI IMG/M metagenome (GOLD analysis project Ga0302324, IMG submission 201949) | Peat permafrost microbial communities from Stordalen Mire near Abisko, Sweden - Palsa_T0_1 | ecosystem: Environmental > Terrestrial > Soil > Palsa > Peat permafrost | place: Sweden: Abisko...
AGGTAATACTCGCGCTGGGTCTGCTGTACGCGATCCTGCACTTCGCTCTGGATCTTGTTGCGCAGTTGCTGGACTTCCAGTTCCTTGGCCAGATGCTGGTTGATCTTCTCCAGGCGCACGCGAATGTCGAGAGTTTCGAGCGTGTCCTGCTTGTCGGGCGTGGAGAGCGAGGGCAAAGACGAGGCGATGAAATCCACCAGGCGGCCCGGCTCGTCGATGTTCAAGGCCACCGTGGAAAGCTCGTCGGAAAGCGTCGGCGAACCGGAGACAATCTGCTGGAACAGCGTGAGGACGTTGCGCTGCAGGGCTTCGATCTCGGAACTGTCCGGTTGCGTAGCTTCCGGAATAGGCGAAACCTTCGCGCGCATGAATGGAGCTAATTGGGTGAACTCGCCCAGACGCACCCGCTCGAGCCCCTCAGCAAACACAAAGAGGCTCTGGTTGGGCATCTTGACGACTTTGTGGACAACCGCAGAGGTGCCGACCGTATACAGATCGCTGGCCTGAGGGCTATCGACGCGCGCTTCGCGCTGCGCCACCACCACGATGGTCTTATCTTCTCCCAGGGAATTGATGAGTTGGACGGAACTCTCCCGGCCCACAGTGAGGGGCAGGACGGCGTGCGGAAACAGGACGGTATCGCGCACAGGAAGTACGGGCAAAGCCCGTACGTCATTTGTTTCCCGATGCTTAGGAGCTTGCTCGGAAAGCGGTTGCTGGGCCATTGGCTCTCCTTGAGTGTAACTGACTCAAGCTTTAGATGATGCGGCGGCGGAAAGGTTTCAGGCTTCCCGATAGTTCTCCGCAAGACCAAATTCTATTCCTGCGGCGGACCGTTCGCACTATATCAAAGGTGCAGCAGCTAACGCGGAGGATGCCTCCGCTTCATTACAAAAGGTTAAGGTGAATGACGAGGGGCTTCGACGAGCTGCGCAGCCCGATAAACTCCGAGGACTTTGACGAACTCCGCGACCTCGTCCAGATGGCGGAGGGCGTTGCGGGCGGGTTCGTCGTCGCCGCGGAGGAAGTCGACATAGAAGACGTATTCCCAGGGGCGTCCGCGCATGGGGCGCGACTCGATCTTGCTGAGGCTGATGTCGCGCAGGGCGAAGACGCTGAGCGACTTGAACAGCGCTCCGGGCAGGTTCTTTACCTTGAACGCGATCGAAGTCTTGTTGGCGCCGCGGGGGATGAGCCGCTGGTAGCGGGGCGCGGCGATTCCTTTTTGCCGGGCGGCGATTCCCCCTTTCCCCGTCGACTTGCGAATCAGGAAGAAGCGGGTGAAGTTGCGTTTGTCGTCCTCGATGCCGGCCTGGAGAATGTTGCCGGAATATTCGCGAGCGGCGTGGCGGCTGGCGATGCCGGCGGCGTCGGGAAGGCGATGAGCGACGACGTGTTTCACGCTGCCGGCGGTGTCGTAGAACGGGACAGGCTCGATACGGGGGTGGTGGTGGAAGAAGTCGCGGCACTGGTCCAGCGCAACCGGGTGCGAGAACGCCTTGCGCAGCGCGTTGAGCTTCACGCCGGGCGCAGCAATCACGTTGTGCACGATGCGGAGCAGGAATTCGCCTTGAATGAAGACTCCATGCGTCACCAGAAGATCGGCGTGCTCGGCGACCGTGCCGGCCAGCGAGTTTTCGATGGGGATGACGGCGGCGGCGACCGATCCACGCTGCACGCGGTCGAATACTTCGGCGGATCGAGCGCAGGGGACGACCGTGCTGCGGGGCAGCATGCGCTCGGCAGCTTCGTGGCTGAAGGATCCGAGTTCTCCCTGGATGGCAACTTGGATGGCGGCTTTCCTCACAAGGCAAGTTAGCTGGAAGAAGCGGGGCAGCGCAAATGGTTTCTTGCCCTGCCCGTCCTGGCGGCTCAGTGAAAGGCTGGCTGGTTCGCGATCGAATTCGATGGGTATTCCCGAGCGCGACTCTCTCCGCACCTCGTTCCGGAGTCTGGTTCCGTAGGGAAAAGAGGGGGTGATCTCGAAGGACATCTTCTCGCAAACCAACGCCAAAGTCAGGGGCCGGACCTTGGCCAGTTCGATCTGGTCGCTCCAAACATCGAGCTTGATTCGTCTGCTCATCGAATGCGGGCGCGGTGGCAAGTAGGGCGGGGCTATTTCCGAGAGGGGGACGGATCGGGTTCAAATCCGGTTCAAATCCGGCGCGCGCTGCTGCGGCCGTGCGGGCGATGCCTATGGACTGGATTCCAGATTTTTCTTCAATACCAGGGCATCGACACCGTTCGAATAATAACGAGGGCATGTATGTATCAAGTTGTAACCGTGACGTTTGTAGAAGGATAGGGCGGAGACGTTGTCTACAGCGGTTTCCAGTTCGACTGATCGGCAGTGGGCCGCGCGCAGACGGTCTTCGGCCGCGCGCAGAAGCAGCGACCCCACGCCGGAGCGGCGGGCGGCGGCAATCACGTCAATGGTGATGATGTGACCGGAGGCGCGTGCCGCCTCGGCGACGATGAAGCCAGCGACGGTATCGAGGGCGGGGAGGATCGGCGGAGAAATCTTCTTGTCCGCTTCCGAATCGGAAGGGGCCGTTGCTGCCGAGGCAGCGTCCAGGGCGAGCAGCGTAAACGATCCGCGGCGGCGGATGTAGAGCTTGAGTTCCGCCCGCGAATAGGAAATGCTGGGAGGAAAACAATGCTGATCGATGCGCCACAGCGTGTCGAAGTCGGTGGGCTGGAAGTCCCGAATGGAGAAGGGCACGGGGCCATTGTAGCGGCGAATGGGGCTTGGGGAATACGGTTGACATCGCTTTGGGAGGTTGTGAGCAAGGCCGCTCCAGGCGCAGCGCCAGCAATGCCAGGCAGCAGTGGGGCAAGCAATTGCCTGGCTCCCCTTTGGCTTCGCTCATCGGGCAGGCTTTCGCTGGGCCTCAGGATGACAACGTTCATTTTGCAGCTTACCTTTAATTACGGCTTATCTTCATTTGCGGCCTATCTTTCGGAACAAGGCGAAGACCATAGATCCCGAGTTTGGGTAGTGACGCAATTTGAATTGCACGACTAACCGGGTTTTCCACAGGTAATTCAGAAGGGGGGCTATCTGGAAGGCTGAATTGGGACCATTGCCCCTTGCTTCCGCCCCAGCCTCGGACGTACCATGAAGATCATAAGGAAGCCTGGTGGGACGCCTGCTGCTGATTGACGTGACTGGTTCGGTCGCCCTCTTGGGACTGTGGTACTTCGTGTTTTCCACCTACAACCGAAAAAAAGGAGCAGCGGCCCTACGCTGGGTGCAGACGGCTTGCGCCGGCAAGGGACGCATCCTAGAGTCGCACTGGGTGGGCAGTTCCCGTCTGCAGGCGCGGCTGCACTTCCCTTCGCGCTGGTTCGAGAACGCCCATGTAACCGTGAAGTTCAGGCCGCGAGCGTTGCCGGTGCAGTGGCTGATGAGCTGCTGGCAACGGCAGAAAGAGACTCTGACCTTCGAGGCCGACCTGGGTGGTTCGCCGAGCTTCCATCTGGAAGTGGTGCGGCATCGCTGGTGCGCCCACAACCGGGGGATCTCATCGCGCAAGCGCGACGACCGCGAGTGGAATCTATACCAGCCCGGGCCCATCATCCTGACCACGCGGACGCACTGGAAGCAGGATCCCACTGCGGAATTGAATGCACTGATGTCGGCGCGGCGGCAGGACATTCTGCAAGTGCGCTTTCGTCCGGAGTCGCCACAGTTCTCGGCTACGCTTCACCTGGAAGCGCTGGCCGACCCGAACGCCGCCGCGGGATTCGTCAGCGCTTTGCGCGAGATTGCCGCGGGAGCCTCGGCGCACCGGCAGTAAGGACGTCTTCAACGACTTTGATCGCGGCATCGTCCGCTGAGGAACTCCAGACAAGGAATCAGGGGTCAGGGAATGTCTCAGTTTGCTCTGCGGGCGTTCTGCGCGAGCCCCGCGTTTCAAGATTTGTTTTTACCGAAATCTCATCAAAACCTCACGACGCGGAACCCGCGATAAGATCCGCGGAATGCGCAGGGATTACAGGCCACCTCTGGGGGATCTTCGATTTTGCTGAAACCGAGACACTACCGGACTTCGCTCTTCCCTGATGCTGGCTGCTGTGCTGAGGTTCCGGGCCATGAGTGACAGCCTTAGCGATCCCACGCCGCAGTTCGGCACGGCCGAGTATCGAACCAAACCGGAAAGCACTCGCTGCCAGTTCTGCCAGCAGCCGTTGAGTGGACCCTACTATCGGGTGAATGCGGCGGTGGCCTGTCCAGGCTGCGCGGAAAAGATGCGCAGCGAAATTGCCACGGACAAGCATGCGGCGTATGTGCGCGCGCTCACCTACGGCATCGGCGCGGCCCTGGTGGGACTGATTGGGTACGCGGTGATCGCCATCCTGCTCGAGGGATGGGTGATCAGCTATATGTCGATCGGGGTGGGGTGGATTGTGGGCACAGCCATGATGAAGGGATCGAACGGAGTCGGCGGCCGGCGCTATCAGATCGCCGCGGCTTTGCTGACTTACGCGGCAGTCTCGATGGCGGAGGTTCCCATCTGGATTCATTTTGCCCACGCGCCGGTGAACTTGGGAACGTGGCTAGGACGGGCGGCTCTGATGGGGCTGGCCTCTCCGTTCACTCAGCTTTCAGGCAATCTCTTCTGGGGAGCGATGGGATTGCTGATTCTTTTCTTTGGAATGAGGATCGCATGGAGGATCGCCGCGGGCCGGCCCTTTGGAGTCTACGGACCGTTTGCCAATGCTCCACCAGCTTCCTCCTGAACCGTGTACAGTCCAAAAGGGCGCTCTTCCGAGCCGTGCATACACACAACCCAGACTTGATTCGACATTGCAAGCGCTGCTCAGGCGATCTGGCGCCCGGCGCGCTGGTGTGCGATCACTGCCACGCGCTCCTACACTCGGAGGAACTCGAACGACTCTCGGCGGAAGCAAAGACGCTCGAGGCCGCCGGAGAATTGCGGCAGGCGCGGGAGAAATGGCTGAGCGGTCTGCAGCTGCTGCCGCCAACCTCGAAGCAAGCCGATTGGATCAAGCAACACGCACAAGCGCTCGATGCTGCCGGCGATCGAGGACGGCGGCCTGCGCCGGGCGACAACCAATGGGCTCAACCGATGGGTCCGGTGGGTCCGATCGCGGCGGCGGCCGATGCGGGCAGAGCTCCAGCGTCGCCGCGGTTCCGGTTGACGTCTCTGCTGAGCTTTGTCGCTTTCCTTGCGATCTATTCGGCTGCGTCCGGAGTGAGGTTCGGGATCGGCTTCGCGCTGCTGATTCTGATTCACGAGATGGGCCACTTCATTGACATCAAGCGCCGCGGCCTGCCGGCAGATATGCCAGTGTTTCTGCCGGGCCTGGGAGCTTATGTACGCTGGCAGGCGCTGGGCGTGCCGCTGGAGACACGTGCAGCAGTGAGCCTGGCCGGACCGCTGGCGGGGTTTTTCGCGTCGCTTGCGTGTGCCGCGCTCTGGTGGCAGACCCACAGTCCCTACTGGGCGGCGCTGGCGCGTGTGGGTGCGATGCTGAACCTACTGAATCTGATTCCTGTCTGGGTTCTGGACGGCGGCCAGGCTGCGCTGGCCTTGAGCAAGACGGAACGCATCGTGCTGATGGCGGCGGGTGTCGCTCTGGGGCTGGTGCTCGGAGAAAGGTTGTTCTTCCTGGTGGCACTGGGTGCGGGGTACCGAGCATTCTTTGCCGGCGATCTGCCGACGCATCCCAGCCGCGCCACGATTATTTATTTTCTCGTAGTGCTTACGGCGCTGGGGGTGATCATCCGGCTGATGCCGGGCCAGGGTTTGGGCTTGCAGTAAAAACAACGCCGTGAATCGCTGCAGGCCGCGTAAGTTTTGCCTCCAAGATCGGTGTATGTTACCGGTGCAGGTTACCGATGTTGCGAGAAAGAGACTGCTTTGGCAGGGATGGTCAGTTGTTTGCAGGCTGCCGTGCGGTTGTGCAAATCTTCGCAGGGCGGCTCGTGCGGCCACGGGGATACCGTGAGCTTCTCCAGACCAGACTGAAACAGACCCAATATAGCTTGCTCATGGGATGAGACCTCGCGGACGAAATGACGCGAGGAGCCGTATGGGGTGTTTTACCCCGGAATCCCCGCGAATAAATCTCTTTTATGCCTTCGATTAGCTTTTTCGATTGTCGGGGACTGTGCACTCGCGTTATTCTTGTGCATTGAAGCCCAGCCATTTCAACCCCTTGTATCTGTGGTCTTGTTTGCCGACATCATCTTGCCGAGAACGATAGGAGACTGAAGGACATCCATGCCGAACGAACTACGTAATTTCCTGGCACTCACCTACGACGAACTGGAAGACCTGAATCTGGAGGCGAAGGAGCAGCGCCGGAACCGCGTGCCATTCGGCAAGATCCAGGAGAAGCGGCTGAAGTATTTGACCGACGAAAAGCGGATCAAGGCCGTGACCGTGATGTTCAGCGATCTTGAGGGCCGGCTGCACATGCTGGACTACGACAAGAAGTTCCTGCTCAAGAGTTATGACAATCTGACCTTTGACGGCTCTTCGATTCGCGGGTTCACGGCGCAGCGGGAGAGCGACCTTCGTCTGGGCATTGACTGGGGGGCGTTCTACTGGGGCCCGGCCGACGTCTTCGGGCCCGGCAAAGTGCTGGTGTTCGGCGAAGTCATCGACAAGGACGGCGAGCCTTACGGCGCCGACATTCGCAGCGTGCTCAAATTGTTCGCCGCCGAGCAGCACAAGAAACATGGCTACACCCTCAACGCCGCCAATGAAATCGAGGGCTTTCTGTTCCAGGGCCCGGAGGCCGAGCGCCTCTATCACGAAACCGGCAAGTTCGAGTACGTCAATACCGGCGGTTACTATCATTCGCTGCCCGGCGATCGCTTGCGCTCATTTATTGACACGACCGCTGAAGTGCAGCGCGCTATGGGCTTCCAGAATGAGAAGGACCATCCTGAAGTCGCGCCTTCGCAGTTCGAAATCAACTACGGCTATGCGGAAGTGGTGGCTGCAGCCGACCATATCCAACTCTACAAACTGATCTGCCGCCAGGTCGCCCGCAACATGGGCCTTACCGCGTCTTTCCTGCCCAAGCCGGTGGTGGGGGTCAACGGCAGCGGCATGCACACCAACGTTTCCGTAAGCGGAAACGGCAAGAACCTGTTCTGGGATCCCAAGGGCGAAGAGAAGCTCAGCAAGCTGGGCTACGAGTTTCTGGACCGTCTGCTCACCCATGGCAACGATCTTTGCCTGGTGTTTAATTCGAGCGTGAACGCCTATCGCCGCCTCGACCCCCACTTCGAGGCGCCCAACCAACTCAAGGCGTCGGCCGTGGACCGGGGCGCCATGATCCGCATCCCGATCGGCAACGAGCGCAGCATGCGCACCGAGGTGCGCGCGGTAGCGCCTGATGCCAACCCATACCTGGTGATGTTTTCGATCTTCAGGACCGGACTCGAGGGCACTACGGCCAAGATCAAGAACCTGCGCCAGGCGGAGCGCTATCTGCCTGACAACATCTACACGGCGATCGAAAACTTCCGCAAGGCCGAGTGGACGACAAAGTTGCTGGGCGAAGATGTGAAGACGCGCTACGCCGACCTCAAACAGGCCTCCGCCGACCGCTGCCCGCGCCTGTTGGGTTCGGTGGTAAAGGCTGCGGAGGTGCAATTCCACCACGAGGTCTACAACCAGTTCCTGTGGAATCTGTTCTAGAACGCTCGAGTCCTGTCACAGAACGCCCTGGCCGCAGGCCAGGGCGTTTCGCTTTCAAGTCGGAATCGCTGTGAGCAGAGAAATGCAAAAACCGGCAACCCGCAGACCAGGCTCATCCCTGGAACAAACCGCGGGGATTCGTTGGCTGTGCTAGATTCGGAAGCTTGATGGACTCCGCTCCCACGATCTCAACTCAGGGCCTGACTCGCCGCTTCGGAGAACTGGTTGCCGTCAACGGCATTGATCTGCGCGTGGCGCCGGGACAGTTCTTCGGTTTCCTCGGCCCCAACGGCGCCGGTAAATCGACGATGATCAAGATGCTTACCGGCCTGCTTGCGCCCAGTTCGGGGCGAATCGAAATCCTCGGGCTGGATCTGGAGAGAAATCCCGTCGAAGTGAAGCGGCAAATCGGCGTCGTCCCAGAAGGCATGGCGCTGTTCGGCCGGCTGACGGGATCGGAGTTTCTGAACTTTGCGGGACGCATGTACGGACTCACCCGTGAAACCGCGGCCCAGCGGACCGCGGAACTGCTCGACTTCATGCAACTCGCCGATCAGCGAAAGAAGCTGGTTACTGACTACTCGCATGGTATGCAGAAGAAGCTGGCGATGGCGGCGGCTGTGATTCATGGTCCGAAGGTGTTGTTTCTCGACGAACCGTTCGAAGGCGTGGACGCCATCGCCGCTGGAACGCTGAAGGCAATGCTGCAAGGCATGATCGCGCGCGGGGCCACGATTTTTCTCACCTCGCATGTGCTCGAAATCGTGGAGCGGCTGTGCAGTCATGTCGCCATCATTCATCAGGGACGACTGGTCGCGCAGGGATCGCTCGAGGAACTGCGCGCCGGCGTAGAGGCGCAGACGCCCCCGACATCGGGCGATGGCCCGGATGAGGGTTCAACGCCGGCCGGCGAAAGGATGACGCTGGAACAGATTTTTCTGCGCACGGTGGGGGGCTCGCGCCCAATCGCGCAGGAGCTTTCGTGGCTGGGCTAAAGAGCGGTTCTAGAGATCACGCCGAAGCCCGAAACCAAACCTTATGACAGAAGGAAGTTTCCCGGGATCCCGTCACCCCTATTTCTTCCACACATAAAAGTTCTTTTCATCCGCCAGGGTTTCGATGGACAGATTTTCGGCGGTCGAGGCGCGATGCACGGCCGAACGGAGGTTTGCGAGTCCAATGCCGCCCACTTCGGCCAAGGGGATTTCGAGTGCCGAACCCGGAGGCGCCACCTTCAATTCACTCAGAATCCCTTGCAACAGGTCATGGTGCTTCCCGCGTCTGCCTCGATGGAGGTCTGCAACCGCGAGTTGACGGTACTTGAAAGTCGGTTGGGGTGAATTCACTTTCTTTTCTTTTGCCATGGACTTCCTTCCTCCCATCATCCACTATGGTAGCACAACTGTATTTATACTACAACTATAGTTTTATTTTACTGTTGCATCCTTGTGGTCTCTGGATCCTCCAGGTATGGGAGACTGTCGCCTCCATCGAACGTGCCCCCTAGCTCGCTGTACACGTGGCGCACTCACGATAAACGAACTTAATATTTCGACCTTTTTTTAGTGCCGGGTGTACCCTCAGGTCAGCTACTAGAAACTCGGGGGGGTGCCTCCTTGACCGAAGACGTCCCATGGCGCAAGTTGTACGCAGCTGCAATGCTCGAACTCGACCGGACCGAACTGCAGAGAAAAATCCAAGCCGCTTATGCGGCCATCGAGAAACGCACCGAGGAACTCGAATTGCGAAGCGGTCCCGATAAACGCTCTCGGGAAGAGCGGCAGGCCATTACCGACGCTCTGCACGGCCTTCGCGCGCTGCAAAGGATCGAATCCAGATCCTCTCTTGCACCCAACAGCCAGCCCGGTGACGTATCGAACGCGGAGGCAACATGAAAGCCTTGTGCCGCCAGTTGCCAGCACGATCACGGCGCAGACGAAAGTTGTGGCAAGAACTTTTTCCGCACGCGCGAATCATCACCGATCCCAAGAAGTTGGCGCAGCTCAACGCCGACCTGGCGCAGCACAAACGAATAGAAGAGGCCGAGTCATGAGCTTGCCCCCGACCCGCGTGCCCGCAGCCCGTCGCGAAGTGTGGACGCCTGGACTCAATCACTGATCCACGGTCGAAGCGCGATGGGTGAGATCGTGCAGGCGACATCTCAGCAAAAATATGACGCCCAGGAGCGATCTCAGCCTCGCCGTCGACGAGCGCAGCCAACTGACGGCCATCGCCTGGCTACGCTGGCGTCTTTTCGCGAACGCTCTGCGCACCCGGCGGGGCAAGTTGGAATTGCTGTCGCGAGCTGTCATCGCGTTCGCGTTCGCCGGCGGCGGACTGGGTGGTGCTGCCCTCATGGGCGGGGCGGCATTTTTCTTCGTCTCGGAAGCTAAGCCCGAGATGCTGGCGCTGCTGCTGTGGCCGGTGTTTGTCTTCTGGCAAGGCTTCCCCATCATGGCGACGGCCTTCACGAACAATCCGGACTCCACCGACCTGTTGCGCTTTCCGCTCACCTACCGCTCGTATTTTCTGGTGCGGCTGGCCTATGGCGCCTTCGACCCCGCAACCGCTCTGGGCAGTTTGTGGTCGTTCGGAATTCTGGTGGGTGTGGGGTTTGCGAAACCGGAGTTGCTGTTTTGGGCGCTGCTGGTGTTGCTGGCGTTCGCCGCCTTCAATCTTTTGTTCATGCAAATGATCTTCGCCTGGGTGGAGCGCTGGCTGGCCCAGCGCCGTAGCCGGGAACTCATGGGCATTTTGTTTGTTCTGCTGATGCTAAGCTTTCAGTTGCTCGAGCCGCTGAGCGAACATTTCGGCAAGCGGGCCCGGCCGGATGTCGAACGATACGTCCAAGTTCTGGCTCCGGTGCAGGGCCTGCTTCCGCCGGGCCTCGCCGCCAATGCCATCGCGCAAGCTGTGAATTTGCGATTCGTGCAGGGCTTCAGTTCGCTGGCGCTGCTGTGCGCTTTTGTGCTGGTGATTGGCTACTGCCTGCACCTGCGACTGCGGGCACAGTATCTCGGTGAAAATTTGAGCGAAGTGGCAGCCGCGCCCGCTTTGCCGAAAGACCGGCCGCTCCGCCTGGGCTGGAATCTGCCTGGATTCGCAAAC
>Ga0302324_100027697_pt1 | contig 10790 bp, 3 predicted proteins | sample Palsa_T0_1_FD_201949 | JGI IMG/M metagenome (GOLD analysis project Ga0302324, IMG submission 201949) | Peat permafrost microbial communities from Stordalen Mire near Abisko, Sweden - Palsa_T0_1 | ecosystem: Environmental > Terrestrial > Soil > Palsa > Peat permafrost | place: Sweden: Abisko...
TGTTCCTCCGAAGGTGGAAGGCGATGCCATTTCCCGATACCTCGATTCAATCACGCTCGAACAGCACTACATGGAGCGCTTCGCCTTGAGCCGAGAGACGGTGCGAACGTTTCTCTCCCCGGTGGAGGGCGGCGGCTCCGGCCTTGGGCCCGACGCGCTGTCGGCGTATTCAGATTATGCCTACGAAATGCTGCATCCCCTAACCGGCGAAGGCACCCGCGATCAAATGTTCCCGGGCGGCAACACTACCATTGCAAGATTGATCGTGAAGAGTTTAATTCCAGAGACCCTCGCAGGCCCCGACACAGTCACGGGAGTGACTGTGAATAACGTCAACTTCGCCGCGCTTGATGCACCGCACAGCAGAGCCAGGGTCCGGCTGTCGTCGACAGTGATTTCTGTGCAGCATGAGCACGGAGGGGGCAGTTCGGATCGAGTTGATATCTGCTACCTCAGGAACGGCAAGATTTATCGGCTCAAGGCGCGCTCAGCAATCCTGGCGGGAGGAAGCTGGACTAGCAAGCACATTGTCCCCGACCTTCCGCAATCTCACCGCGAGGCATACGCGGAGTTCCACCGTTCTCCCTGCCTGATGGCCAATGTCGCGGTGAGGAATTGGCGATTTCTATACAAGATGGGCATGAGCGGCTGCCGCTGGTTTGAAGGAATCGGCAACTACATCGAAGTGCGCAAACTGGCGCTTACCGGAGTGGGCGATTCCACGATCGGTCCGGATTCTGCCATCGTGCTCTCGCTGAAAATTCTATACTCTTACCCCGATCGCTCGACCGAAGAACAAGGTAACCTTGGCCGCGAAGAATTGCTCACAACTTCTTTCAGGCAGTATGAAAAACAGATCCGCGAACAACTCACCGAAATGTTTGGGGCTTCCGGATTCGATGCCAAGCGGGATATCGCGGGGATCATCCTTAACCGCTGGGGGCATGCCTACCTCAGCCCACAACCGGGCTTTTTCTTCGGCCGGAATGGACGGCCCGCGCCGCGAGAGATCCTGCGCACTGCGCCCTTCGGCAAGATCGCCTTTGCCAACACGGATCTCGCTGGAGCGATGGACCACCGCTACTCGATACTGGAGGCTCACCGAGCCGTCGGACAACTCGTCGCCGCGATCTGACTTCAAGAACCAGGCCGACTTCCCTGCTGAAGCCTGTTCTATGCTTAAGCAACATCGCTGTTTGTGGCAACTAAGACTCGCATGCGAGCGCAGGATGGGCGGGTTGCAGAAACCTGCACAGGTCAGAGCGGCTGCCAGAACACCGATGCCAGCGACCGGATTGGCAGCATTTCGCGCTCACTCGTGCCCCGCATACTGAAATGTCACGAGTTGTCACAAGTTGTCCCGTCTTGTCCCTTGCCTCTCGCCTGCATCTCGTTTATCAATCCACAAGGGAGCCGAAGTTTGTCGTCTGCCTAGCCATGAGCTTCCTAATCGGGATAATCGGAATCACAACATATCGGAAGAACTGAAGAATATTAATGGTGAGGGCGGGCTCGCGAGGGTTTTGTCTGAATCGTCAGCCTGGAGTAGCGCGCAGGAATTTTCATTGACAATTCTTTCGTTCGAGCTACAATTTGCTGCCCCTCCCTCCAGGGACCGTCTGGTTCGTACGGTTCTGCCTGGCATGTTCGCTTTTCTAGCTGTTGGGAATCAAAAGATCTAAAGATCAAACGTTGTCGATGTGCCAACCGAATTCTGTTCTACGGAGTGTCCCCATGCGCCCAGCATCCTCTCGTGCCGTTTCCCTCTGGTTTACTGTTATCTGCCTCCTCGCAGCTTTTCTCAGCCTTGACGGACTGGCCTTGGCGCAAGTGGGGTCGGTGCATAAACTCTCGAAGAGCGCGGTGCGTCCGGCGGCGAGCCCGACGGGGGCACGCCGGGCGCAGCGCGACGTCCCAGTACCTCTTAATACCACAGACACCTGGACGGGAGGAGGCGGCTCAAACACAGATTGGAGCGACGCCAGCAACTGGAACAACGGCGCGATCGCCAGCGGCGATAACATTGCGATCGGCACGACGACGGCCGCAACCGTGGACGACCAGAGCTATACCATCGGCACACTCACCCTCAGCAATACAGGCGACTCCGTGGCTCTGAACAACAACGTGCAGACCACGGTCACCGGCAACATCAGCAATGCCGGCACCATTACTTTTAACGCAACCGGCAACACGACGGGATTGCTCATCGACAATTCATTGACCCTGAGCGGCAACGGGACCATCGACCTGACCAGCACCAACGGGAGCTATACCGGATACCTTTACGGGACGAGCGCTGCCGTTCTTACCACCTCTTCCAATATTGTGGGCGCGGGCACGGTGGGTAATGGGGAACTAAACCTCGTCAATTCCGGGACGATCAACGCCAACATCAGCGGCCAGAACCTGCTGGTCAATCCCGATGCCTGCGCTACTTGCACGAATAGCAACACGGGCACGCTCGAAGCCACGGGCGGCGGAACCCTCGTTCTCTCGGACGGAACCTGGACGCAGACTGGAGCAGGAAAGATCACCGCGGCGGCAGGTTCCACGGTAAATCTAGAGGATAACGTCAGCATTACTGGTGGCACCCTCTCGACCACCGGTAGCGGCGTAATTAACGGCGTAAGCGGCTACAACATATTCCTGACTAACGTCACTAACACCGGCAACTTCACGCTGCAAAACAACAACGCGACGGAAATCAGCGGAACCCTCACCAATAACGGCACCATCACGCTGGACGCGGCCGGCAACACGACGGAACTCTATTTGACCGGCAACACCACATTGTCCGGTACCGGAACGGTGGTATTAACCAGCAGCGACAATCAGTGGTCGGCCTACTTTAACGGCGTTTCCGGCAGCGTACTGACTAACCAGACGACCATCACGGGCTGGGGCACGATCGGTGACAGTGCTCTGGGAGTCACCAATGCCTCTAACGGCATCATCAACTCGAACATAAGCGGCGGCAATATTCTAGTGAATCCGATCACCACTCTCACCTCCAGCAACGCCGGCATCATGGAAGCGACCAACGGCGGCACCTTGACCCTAAGCGGCGCCCCTTGGACCAACACCGGGACCATCGAAGCGGTTGGGACCAACTCCTCGGTGATTTTGAGTAACAATGTGAGCATCACCGGGGGAACGCTGGAATCGACTAGCGGCGGCGTTGTCTACAACGCGGCCAGCAACAATGTATTCCTGACGGGCCTGACTCTGGCCGGCACCTACGACGTTCAAAACAACGCCGCCACCGAGATCAACGGGACGATCACGAATAACGGCGTCATCAATCTCCAGAGCTCCGGCAATCTCACCGAGCTTTATGTGACCAGCGCGGGCACGGGCACCGCGACATTGGCTGGCTCCGGGTCCATCGTATTGGGCACGGGCGCCAACAACGCGTTCAACGGGGCGGGTGGGACATCCCTCATCATCGATCAAAACGTTTCCGGGGTGGGCAATATTGGCGAGGCCACGCTGACGCTGATCAATAACTCCACCATCGATGCCAATATCAGCCCGACGGTGTCGACCCAGCCGCTGATTATTCAACCCAGCGCGGGCGGCATGGCCAACAACGGAATTCTGGAAGCCACGAACGGCGGCACCCTGACGTTGACCGGCGCCCAGTTTACTAACGCAACGAACGGCAAGATCGAGGCCGTGGGGACCGACAGCAGCAGCAATCCTTCCACGGTAGTTCTCACCGGTGGCGTAGGGGTTACCGGGGGAACGCTCACCACTTCTGGCGGTGGAATCATCGAGGTAGCTGCCAGCAATATTGCGAACCTGTCCAATCTCACGAACAGCGGCACGCTGGAAGTGCTCAATAATGGCCAGATCGATTCGACCGGCACCATCACCAACAACGGCACCATCACGTTGGAGGCTAGTGGCAACCAGACGTACTTCTATGCCGTGAACCCGACCATATTGACGGGTACTGGCACGCTGGTCATGGGAAGCGTCAACAGCCTCTACACCGCCAATGTTGACCTTCCCGGTGGACTTACCAACGACGAAACGATTACGGGTGCGGGCGAGATTGACAGCGGCGTATTCACGAACAACGGGACGGTCAACGCCAACGTCAGCGGCCAGACTCTGTTGCTGACAGGGTTGACGACGCCAGTCAACACCAAGACGCTGGAGGCCACGGGCGGCGGCACGCTGGAGTTCAGCGGCTCCAGTTGGAACAACGCGGGGGGCAAGATCACGGCCTTGGGCAACTCCTCCGTCGAATTAACGGGCGGGGTGAGCATCACCGGCGGCACGTTGAGTTCGACGGGGACCGGGTCGCAGATTTACGTTAACGCCTCGAACATCGCCAATCTCACCGGCTTAACCATCAGCGGAACCATGAACGTGCAGAACAACGGCCAGATCGATGCCTCCGGAACGATTACCAACAACGGCACCATCACGCTGCAGGCCTCAGGCAACCAAACATACTACTACGCCCCCGTTGCCACTACGCTGACCGGAACGGGCACCCTGGTCATGGGCTCCGTCAACAACGACTACACCGCCAATGTTGACACTGCCGGCGGCCTTACCAATGACGAAACCATTACGGGTGCGGGCACGCTTGGTAACGGCACGTTCACCAACAACGGGACGGTCAACGCCAACGTCAGTGGCCAAACTCTCTTGCTGCAGTCGTTTTCGGCCGCCTCGAACACCAAAACGATGGAAGCCTCGGGTGGCGGCACGATGTTGTTCAACGGCTCCAGCTGGACCAACACGGGTGGGACGATCGAAGCCCAGAATGGCTCCTCGGTTAATCTGGAAGGCGGCGTTACGATCACTGGCGGCACGCTGACGACATCCGGCACGGGCGCGATCAATGTCCTGGCCAGCAACGATGTATTTCTAGTCGGCCTGACCAACAGCGGGACGCTCAACGTCGGAAACAACTCCCAGTTGGATTTCACCGGAACCATGACCAACAACGGCAACGTGACCATCACGAGCACGGGCAACAATACCTACCTGATCATCAACGGGTCCGTGACCTTGAATGGATCGGGAACCATCAATCTGAATGGGAACGCCAGTACTCAATTTATCTACGGCGAAGGATCAGGTCCGGTCCTAATCAGCCATAACACCATTGAGGGAGCGGGGAGTCTCGGGTCGGGCAATATGGGATTCACCAACGACGGCACGGTTGATGCCAACATCACTGGCCAAAACCTTGTCATCGACGTGGACAGCTCCGGCTTTACGAACTACAACAGCACCACCGACACGCTGACCGGCGGTGCTTATATCGCCAACGGCGGCAACCTCGAGTTCACTGCGGGCAATAACACCGGCATCACCACCCTGTCGGCCAGCGCCACCGAAGAGAACGGCGGGCAGATTATAAACCTAACCAACAGCAGCAACGCTCTTGCCAAGCTGAATTCCATTACCTCCACTGGCGCCCTGACCATCGGTGGGGTGCCTTTTAGCGACAGCGGCAGTTTCAGCAACGCGGGGTCGCTTACCATTCTCTCGGGTGAGAGCTTCAGCGTTGGGTCGCTGACGCAGATCAGCGGCACGACGCTGACGGCAGGGACTTATGTGCTGGATGGGAATCTGAGCCTGAACGGGATCGAGAACATCACCACCAACGCGGCGAGCGTAACTCTGGCGGGCGGCACGATCGAGAATGCGAACAGCACGAGTGCGCTGGCGAATCTGGCCACGAACTCGGGCAAGTTGACGCTGGCTAACAACGCGAACTTCACGACCGTGGGCAACTTCAGCAACACGGGCACGCTGACCATCAATAACGGCAGCACCTTCACGCTGGGCGGGAGCGGCACGCTGGCGCAGATCAGCGGTTCGACCATTACTGGCGGGACGTTCGTGCTGGGCGGCAATCTGGATCTGAGCGGGGCGGCGAACATCACGACCAATGCTTCGACGATTACGCTGGAAGGCGGAACCATCCAGACGGGCTCGACCAACGATCTGGCGAATCTGGCGACCAACAGCAAGAGCCTGACGCTGGCCAACGGCGTGAACTTCACGACGGTGGGCAACTTCACCAACACCGGAGCGCTTACGGTGAACAGCGGCAGCACCTTCACCGTACTCTCGGGCAAGCTGCTGACCAACTATCACAACACGGGAGCGGATGCGAACGAGTTGGTGGGAGGCACTTTTGTGGTGGGAGGAACGCTGGCGTTCAACGCGGGCGTGACCGGAGCCATCAAGACGGATGACGCGAACATCACGCTGGAAGGCACGGGCCTGCTCGAGAACACGACGGCGGGCGCGCCCAGCACCAACGCGCTGGTGAACCTGGCGAGCATCACGAGCACGGGATCGTTCACGCTGGCTGACGACGCCAACTTTACGGCGGTGGGCAACTTCACCAACGGAAACAAGCTGACCGTCGACGCGGGCAGCACCTTCGCTCTGACGGGAACCAATGTGCTGACCAATCTGGCCAGCGGAACGCTGACGGGCGGCACTTACACGGTAGGCGGAGTGCTGCAGTTGACCAGCACCAACGGCGGCATTACGACCAACGCAGCCAACCTGACCTTGACCGGAACCACGGCGGAGATTCTGGATGGCACGGCGAACGCGCTGGCGGGCCTGGACAACAACACGGGATCGCTCACGCTTTCGGCCGACGCCAGCTTGACCGCGGCCGCGGCGAACTTCACCAACTCGGGTACGGTGGACGTGGTCAAGGGCAGCATTCTGGATATCCCTGGCGCCGCGCACAGCTACACGCAGACAGCGGGCACGACCACGATTGACGGGACGCTGGAAGGAATCGCGGGCGGCGCTTCGGTGACCGGCGGCACGATTCTGGGTGCGGGCACGGTGAAGGGGAATCTGTCGGTGGGAGGCAGCGGCACGACGCCGACGATTAATGTGGGCGACAGCGGGAAAGCCGGACTGCTTTCGATTACCGGAACCTACACGCAACTGGCGACGGGCACGATCACGGGAACGATCAACGGCACGGTGGTGGGCACGGGCTACAGCGAGTTGAAGGTGACGGGCGCGGCGGCGCTGGCGGGCACGATCAACTTCACGGTGACCGCGAGCTTCCAGGGGAGTCTGACCTCGGGCGAAACGTTCACGGTGCTGACCGCACACAGCCTGACGGGAACATTCAGCAACAGCACGATCGCCATCAACTCGAGCTTCCACTTCAACGTGAGCTACACCGCGACGGGAGTGGTGCTGACGGTGGAAACGGGAGCGGCAGCGCCGGGTGCGAGCAGCGCGGCGTCGGCAGCGGTCGCGGAGATTGCCACCGTAGCCAGCGCGAAGCCGGCAGCCGGCGGCACGGCGGTGAAGAGCCAAAGAGCGGTGGTGAGCGGGCACAGCGTGAGTGGAAAGAATAATGTGGCGAAGCCGGTGCTGGTGGCGGGATTGGCGGCGGGACACTCCAATGCGGTGCCGGGGCGCGGCTCGGAGCTGAATGAGCTGCGCGGCTGGCAACCGGCTCCGGTAATTTCTGCGCGCGCGGGACGGCCGGTGGCAGGGCAACAATCGCTGAACCCATCGCTGAACCTGGCGGAGCGGCACGAGAGTTCGATTCACGGCGGCAGCCTGCCGGCTTCCGACCTGCATCTGGGACAAAGCCATGCCATCGGCGTGCAGAGCCCGCTGGCCGGATGGCTGGGCAAGTCCGGCACGCGCCGCGAACCCGTAAAAGTTCTTTCGCCGACGCTCCCCCGCATCGCGCGCTAGGATAACCGGGCGTAACTGAACAACGGTGGTTTCATCGGCAGTGTGTTGAGCCCCTCGGAAATTTGAGCCGCTCAATCACTGCCGATCTTTCACTTCCCCGGAAACTATTAGCAACGGCCATAACGCGCCGCCCGCGATTGCCTGGTGCCGACTTAGGCCACTGCCGGGAGTAATCTCACCTTCGGCACCCACCGCCGTCTCGTATCCGATAGCAGATCTTGCTAGTTTCCTGATATTTCCCGCCATCGCTCGCTTCTTTTCTACGAGGAACGCAACCAGGTCAGACCTGCTGCATCTTTATAGGTAGCCGATGTCTGTGCAAGGGAGATTCAAGAATATGAGAACTTTAGGAATTGCCGCTGGGTTTTCCGGGTTCCGCGTGCGCGATTGGAGTTTGGCTTCCCTATTGTCATTGGCTCTATTGTTCGCGACCTCGCCTCAAAACCTATGGGCCGTTCAAGACGCGCAAGCTCCGCCGCCGGCCGATGCGCAGGCGCCCGCCCCGGCCGCGAGGGCAGAATACACGCAGCAAACGCCCCAACAATTGCAGCAACTGGTAGCGCCGATCGCGCTGTATCCGGATTCGCTGGTGTCGCAGATCCTGGCCGCATCCACATTTCCAGAGCAAGTCGTTGAGGCTGATCGATGGGTGCAGGCCCACCCCGACTTAAAGGGCGACGCCTTGGGGCAAGCGGTTGACCCGCAACCCTGGGACCCAAGCGTAAAGGCGCTCACGGCTTTTCCGTCGGTCCTTGGGAATATGGATAAGAATCTCTCGTGGACTTCGTCTCTCGGCGACGCCTACTACAACCAGCAATCGGATGTGATGGATGCGATACAGGTAATGCGTCAGCGGGCGCAGGCGGCCGGCAACCTTAGAACCACGCCTCAGCAGACTGTGGCGACGCAAGACTCGAATATCGTCATTGAGCCTGCTGATCCGGATGTCGTTTACGTCCCGGCGTACGATCCGTGGCTGGTCTACGGAGACCCGCTCCTAGCGTGGCCGGGATGGTATCCGTATCCCGGAATCTGGTTTGGCGGTCCGTACCTCTCGTTCGGACTCGGCTTCGGAATCGGTTGGTTCGGCGGCTTTGGATGGGGTTGGGGGCATTGGGGATTCGACTGGCATAACCATTACGCAACTTTTAACCACGGCCGGTATTACTCGCGGAGTACTACGTTTTACAACCGAAACAATTACTACCGTGGCGGTAGTGGGCGGGGCGGATTCGGTGGCGATCGCGGCGGCGGCGCCCGGCCATTTAACGGAGATACTCGCGCTGCTCGAGGATACGGCGAGTCCCGCGGGCAGAGCGGCACCCGCTCCGGCGCCTTTAGCGGTTACAGCCGTGGCGGAGAAGCGAGAAGCTTTTCGTCACGCGGAGGCGCCAGTTTCGGCAGAGGCGGAGGCGGAGGATTTCATGGCGGCGGTGGCGGGCGCCGGTAGTAGAAGTCTTGGTTGTGCTTTCGGCAGATCGTGCAATCTGGAAATGGAGGGGTAAGGCATATGTGGCGAACAAAGTTGAACTGGAACAAACTTCATCGCGCCAATCTTCCTAAGTCAGCCGCTGTGGCTATTCTTGGGACGTTGGGTTTTGCCGGTCATTCCGTGGCGCAGCAACCCGGCCAGAAAACATTTTCATCGCCCGAGGAGGCAAGCGGCGCGCTCGTCACCGCTATGCAAGGCAACAACGAAACACTATTACTAACCATACTCGGACGGGATGGAAGGCAAATCGTCTCTTCGGGAGACGAAACCCAGGACGCCGAAAGCCGCGCAAACTTCGTCCAGCGCTTTGAGGAAATGCACCGCCTCGTGAAAGAACCGGACGGAACCACTACCTTATATATCGGCGCGATGAACTGGCCCACACCCATACCGCTCGTAAGCAAAGGTAATTCGTGGTATTTCGACACCGATGCCGGCAAGAGAGAGATTTTGTTCAGGCGAATTGGCCGGAATGAAATGTCGACCATTCGCGTTTGTCAGGAGCTGGTGGCGGCGCAAAAAGAATATTACGCCACGCAGCACAGCTCATATGCCCAACAAATCTTCAGCGATGAAGGGCAGCACAATGGGCTCTACTGGAAAGCCGCCGACGGCGAAGCCCAGAGCCCCATCGGGCCTCTGGTGGCATCGGCCGTTGCGGAGGGCTATGACAAAGGCCGGGCCGGGCCTCCCACTCCTTACCGCGGGTACTATTACCATGTCTTGACGCGGCAGGGAAAAAATGGCCCCGGCGGCGCGAAGGATTACATAGTTGACGGCAAGATGACCAACGGTTTCGCCTTCGTGGCCTATCCCGCAGAATACAGATCGTCCGGCGTAATGACCTTCATCGTCGCCGAGGATGGCGTGGTATATCAGAAGGATCTCGGTAAGAGAACCGCTGTTCTCGGTAAGACGATGAAAGAATACGATCCCACTTCCGGTTGGCAGAAGGCTGAAGACCAGCCGATGGAAACTGCGGCGCAGGAAGTTAAGTAAGATTCTTCTTAGACGCACTCAGTCTGATTCCCGCCTAACGTGAGATCGGCGGCGGGACTCTGTCTAGCGTCAGCTAGCTCCACGCATACAGGCAAAATGGGAGTGATTGTGGCTGGTCGCCTGTCCGACAATAAATACGCAAGCTTCTAGAACTCCACCTTGGTTCTGAATCCGAAAACAATCGCGCGCTGACGCCCCCTCCCACGTTCGCGTAGTCGACTTCACGAGACTGTCGGTCTACTTGCAAACATCCCCAGCTTTCAAATTGCCGATGGCATTTTTGTTTCCTCCATCTGGAGACTCACAACTGGATCAAAGATGGCCGCGACCGATCTGTCGATGCCGATCTGCATCATTCCCGGCACACGACCTCCGGTTGATGGGGCGCGGGCGTTTTTGTTGCAGGTCCACAGGTCATATTTTGGTCACCCAAAAGAGTTATCAGTCCGCTAAACCTTTGAGGTAACAAAAATGTACTGCATCGCGTGATGCACCAGGAAACGGCATTTGCCACACTGCCTGCGAGGAGACTCTCCTGTTTCGGCTCGGGAAGATACTCGCCATACCACAGAAGGAA
>Ga0302324_100027699_pt1 | contig 10789 bp, 7 predicted proteins | sample Palsa_T0_1_FD_201949 | JGI IMG/M metagenome (GOLD analysis project Ga0302324, IMG submission 201949) | Peat permafrost microbial communities from Stordalen Mire near Abisko, Sweden - Palsa_T0_1 | ecosystem: Environmental > Terrestrial > Soil > Palsa > Peat permafrost | place: Sweden: Abisko...
TTCGCGGAGACAAAGAACGCCGCATTACTAGCGCTATCGTCGGCATGGACGTTGGCAACGATAGGCCTCGAATGTGCGGGGCGGGATTTACCGCGCTGCTTCGTCTATGCCGTTCCTGTGACACTCATCCTCGTGCTAATGGCGGCACTGCTTGCTGCCTTGTCCTTCTTTCCGAAGCTCATCTTGCCGGCGTTTTTGGGTGGGAAAAAAGCCGGCCCGCACTCCCCGAATTTGACGTTCTTCGGAGATATCGCCTGCATGACGGCCAAAGAGTTCGAAGCGGGCGTTCGCGCACGTTACTACCCTGACAAGGACGAACAGCGTGATGAATATCTGCATGATCTCGCTGTTCAGATAAGCGTGAACAGCTCGATTACGCTGCGCAAAATGAGACTGTTCAAGTGGGGCATTGGCTTTGCGATCGCCGCAGGTTGTGTCCTGCTGATTTCGTCGTTGATGTTGGCTTACGGCACGCTGAAAGGAGCTGCATGACGATCACCGACCTCAAGACCGACGTGGCCGCCGAAGTCGGGACAATCTTAAGTTCGTCCTTTTCAATTTCCCTGACCGAAACAGAGTCGGTACCGCATTCAACCGATGGCGCGATTACCTTCCCGAACCTCGATGCTAAGTCTCAAGGTGTGAAGGTCGTGAAAACGACGGTCCTCTATGTAGATATGCGGCGATCGACCGAATTAAGCCTGAAACACCATCCGCACACAGTAGCAAAGCTGTACTCCGCGTTCGTGCGAGCAATGACGCGCTGCGCCGATCATTTCGGCGGACATGTTCGCGGTATCATCGGCGATCGAGTAATGATTATTTTCGATCAGGAGAAATGCTACGAACATGCCGTCAATACTGCAGTCTTGATAAATAGCGTTTGCCAATACGTCATAAATTGTCATTTCACGCATGGCGAAGTTAGCTTCGGAATCGGGATCGATTATGGTCGGATGCTTGCAACAAAGACCGGCGTTTATCGTCGTGGATCAGCGCAGCAGAGCTATCGATCCTTGGTATGGCTCGGTAGGCCTGCCAACGTCGCATCGAAATTGACCGACAACGCGAACAAGCCCCAAGAAACTTACGAAATGACGTGGGTTAAGGCAGCGTTTGAAGGTAGCCTGCTCGGCGGGGGTGGTCTGAGGTACGAACGAATTGCGCCGCATAACTTTGTAAAGCAATTCGGCCCCCGCAATACAATCGGGACGATCCCGCACCAAAATCCTACCTTCCATTCCTTCAGTTTGGAGACGGAAACAGTCGTTCTGAAGCCCGCAACGACGCCGATCTTGATGAGCAAACGAGTATATGACGGATATAGGACTGCCTGCCCTTCGTCTGAAGAAATCGTGGGCGATTGGTATAAGCTCATCGGGCATAATTTCCCCGACGTTCCGGATCAGGTCTACGGCGGGGATGTGATCTACGCCATCTTCGCAATATGACACACGCTCAAAATGTTTGAGTGCTGGATTTTCAAATAACAGGCCGCGCAGTTACCTGAGGATTTGCGCGGGCTGTATGATCCGGAGTTGTAACGATAAACGCTCTTGTGTCACACAATCGGCGCCCGTCCGCTTATCCCCAAGGTCGCGTCGCCGGAAAGCTCATCTCTGATCCCCAAGATCCCGCGCCCCGGCAGCCACCACCCCAAACGCCAAAAAGCCCCGCAACCCCAAAAGGGAATTGCAGGGCTTTCAGCTTCTGCTCAGGAACTCCAACCGCCTTAGGGGTTGAAATCCGCCACAAACCCAGGCGTCAAATCGCCCGTGCTCGGTGGCTCGTCGACCGGCTGCACCTTCGTCGGATCGTCCATCTTCAGCTGAGACACCATCATCTCCGCCAGTTCAGGATCCGTCGGATTCACCTCTTCGACCCGTACCTTGGCCAATCCCTCCACGCCCAGCTTCTGTGCCGCCGCGTAGGAGAGATCCACTATCCGGTTCAGCGGCACAGGGCCGCGATCGTTTACCCGGAGTAGCGTAGACCTGTTGTTTTTAAGATTCGTTACCCGAATCCAGCTTCCCAGCGGCAGGGTGCGGTGCGCGCAGGTCATGGCATACATGTCGTATGTCTCACCGTCTGCAGTCTTCCGCCCGTTGAACTTCTTGCCGTACCAGGAGGCTTTACCAATTTGGAACCAGTGACGTTTCGCAATGGTCTTGCCGGTCGGTGGATTGACCGGAACCCCTGCGTTCTCTCGTTTCACCGTAGGACTTGCAGCAAGGGAGGCTGTTAATCCCAGGGTTACGGCCAGCACGCCAACGCGAGTACGTTTGCGGCCTTTCTTTCCCTGCAGCTCTTCCGTGCCATTCATCGTAGGATCACTCATCTAACTATTGTCGCCTTTGGAGTACCCTAAGTCAAACATTTGAAAGGCACTTATTACCGCTTTATGGTTGCAAAATCCCCATCTGTATGATAGCGTTTTCTCACGGTGGGGTTGCCCCAGGTGCTATCGAAATCCTCCATTTCACCCGCCCCCAGCGGCCTCCAGGAACGCACCCTCCTCGCCATCGCAGGCCACGATCCCTCCTCCGGCGCCGGCATCACCGCCGACCTCCAGACCTTCGCCGCCCACCGCTTCTTCGGTACCTCCGCCATCACCGCCCTCACCGTCCAATCCACCCTCGGTGTCGCTGAAATCCAACCTGCCGACCCCATCTTCCTCCGCCGGGCTTTGGACCACCTCGTGGCCGACCTGCCCCCCGCCGGCATCAAGATCGGCATGCTCGGCTCGAGCGAAATCGCCGCGACAGTCGCGGCTTTTCTCGCCACCCTCCGCCCCCAAGAAGGGAAGTCCAAGGCAGGGAATCAGCCCCCCTCAGCTATCCCCGTAATTCTCGACCCCATCCTCCGCGCCAGCTCCGGCGCCACCCTCCTCCCGTCCCAGGCCATCGAGCTCCTCCACCACCAACTCCTCCCGCTTGTGACCTGGATCACCCCCAACTGGTTCGAGCTCTCCGCCCTGACCTCCCGGCCCGTAGAAACCCTCGCCCAGGCCGAGGCGGCTGCCGAACATTTAGCCGCCCGGCACCCCCACCTCCACATCGTCGCCACCGCCGGAGACCATGCCCAACCCACCGACCTCCTCCGCCTCCCCTCGGGAGATTTCCACAGGTTCGCCGGCGAGCACCTCGATTCCACCTCCACCCACGGCACCGGCTGCGCCTTTTCCTCCGCCCTCCTCTGCCATCTCCTCCTTCGCGACACCCCCATCGAAGCCGTCCGCAACGCCAAGCACTTCGTCACCGAAGCCATCCGCAATGCCCCGAACCTCGGCCACGGCAAAGGCCCCCTCAACCTCTTTTGGCATCTTTCCTAAGGCGCGACACCCGAAACCAAGGTCAGGCAATCGGTTTGCAACACGAAACCCACCTCAAGCAGCACAATGCGCACCCGAATCGCGCCCATCTGCTAGCCTGAAAGCGTATGTCCACACCCCTCACCATCCAACTAAACGGCCAGCAGCGCACCCTCGACGCCTTGGAATCACCATCACCCTTGTCGCTTGTTATCAATGCACTAGAGCTAAAAGCTGATCGAATAGCTGTAGAGCATAATGGCGAGATCGTCACCCGCACCACCTGGTCCGAAGCTCAAATCACTACAGGCGACCGCCTGGAGATCGTCCACTTCGTAGGCGGAGGACTTCAATAAGTAGCTCTAAGCAGCTGATTCAACAAGCTTTGCTCGAGCAATAGAGCCCAGCAAATCATCCACCCCAGTCTCATAAGGCCGAGGCAGTCCACCCTCCTGCAACGCCTCCACCGCAGCCGATCCACTCCGGCTAAGTCGATCGCGTAAGTCCCTTGATTCATATAGCCTTAGGACTGCATCCTTAATCTGTTTCACGCTAAATGCATCGATCAAAAGGCAGTCCCGCTCCGCCACCAAAAGCTCCGAAGCCCCGCAATTCCGCGTGGCCACCGAAGGCACTCCATTGGCCACGGCCTCGAACAAAGCCATCCCAAAACCATCATCGACGCTGGGCAAAATGAACGCATCGCACTCGGTGTAAAATGTACTAATATCAGGTACATAGCTGACGAGCTCGACGTCCGGCAGCTCGCTCATCAGCTGCTTGAGCAGGGGATAGCGGTACATCGCATCGCCCGTCCGGATCTTCAATTTCGCGTTCGGCAGCGCCAATTCCTTCCAGGCCTGGAGCAGATACAAGTACCCCTTGCGCAGCGGCTGCCCACCGACACATCCCAGCACAAACGTTGATCCTAAAGGCTTTGTGTTCCGCGGAGAGACCTTGGACCGCCCATACAACGGTGCCAGCACCACCTTCTTCCGCAGATGATCAGGGAAACTCCGCCGGCTATAATCGGAAGGCGACAGGATAAAGTCTGCAGTTTCATACTCTTCCACCTGCCGCTCGATAAACCAAGGCGAATTTCGGCGAAATTCGCCCCCAACCTTCTTAGCCTCTTCGGCCATAACATCTTGCTGCACACGGATATCCGGGCAAGCACGGTCCAGCACAAACGTCGCTCCAAGGCGTTGCGCAGCCTTGCCGCTGGCCAAACTTGAGGTAGAGGCGCCCAGCAGCAAATCACAATCCCTCAATACCTTGGCAGCCCAATGATCGAAGAAGGTTGAATCCAACTCATCCAGCACCAAGGGTGTCCGGACGTGTGTGAGGCCGCTAAACATCGCGACTGGCGCGGGGATCCATCGATTCGCGACCTTCGGGTCAAAGTTGCGCATGCGGCTGCGGGGCGTCGCGGTATACAGGCAAACATCACATCCTCGCCGCACAAACGCATTGGCAGGCAACTGATAATGCGCCTGTCGACCGGTAGCAATAACGACCCTCACGACCGAAACCTCATTACCTGGAAGGTTATCATTCCAGCGATCAACGTTGCGCAAACGTCAAAAAGCAGTAGGGTATAGGCAATCAGCATCGTAAGTATACAGAATATGTGTTATCGGACATTACACCAGCGAGTGCCCTACGGCCCTGGAACACCTCCACCTCGCCAGCCCTACCACCGCAAAGCCTACAGCCAGGAAGACGCACAGCAGCATGAGCGAATTCAAAAGCGCCTGCGGATAGCCGAGTTGGCTAGCATCGACAAACGGATACGGATAGCGGCCCGAGATGGCCCCGCGAATCAAGATCCACGCCAGATAGATGATTGGGTAAATCACCCATGACAACGGATTCCTCCAACGCAGCCCGGACTTCGGCACGAAGAAGATCCAAAAGGCAACGTACAGGACTGGCACCGCGTCATGCAGGATGACGTCCGTGAGCTTGTCCAGACCCTCCGGGTTCCATGTATGCCGCAGCAGAAAGGAATACACCAGGCCAACCATTGCGATGTAAAGAGCAGTTCCCGTGGCTACAACGGGGTTGGAGTAGAACCTACCCCAACGGGACTTCGGAGCAAGCAAAGAAAAAGTAAGAACCAACGCAACAAGGAGATTTGTGAGCAGGGTGAAAAAACTCAAATAGGTCAGGATCGCGCCGATCACCGTCATTCCGTTTGCGATGGAGGTCCGCAGTGTCAGCGGAAACTGGAGCGCCAGAGCGAACCACGCGGCCGATGCAGTGGCTACCATGAGAACTCGTTCGACGTTATTCCTCAAGACGTTGGACATCTGCGGCACCCACCATCCACGTGTGCCATCATAGCAAGGCACATCCGCACGACGGGTCGACCAGCCTACCCGTCGTGGTAAAGTTAGAGGGTTGCCCCGCGTTCGAGCGGACAGATGGCCGAGTGGCTGAAGGCGCACGCTTGGAAAGCGTGTATACCGCAAGGTATCCAGGGTTCGAATCCCTGTCTGTCCGCCATAACCCCCCAAGCGGTCGGACCTTCTCCTCCACAGCATGGTAAAAATACCCATGCGCGCCAGTCTTCTTTTTGCCCTGCTCCTGACGTTTGCTCCCTCGTACGCCGAAACACCTGCCAATCAACTGCCCTCCATTGCCGCGAAGTCATCCGGCATGCAACCCATCGTCGGGTTTCTCCCGCTCTACTGGGATTCGGCAGCAGGAAAGCTGTACCTTGAGATCCCGCATCTCGGCACCGACCTTCTGTACACCAACTCCCTCCCCTATGGCACCGGTTCCAACGATCTTGGCCTCGATCGCGGTCAACTCTCCGAAGGCCGCATCGTTCGTTTCCAGCGGTCTGGCCCCAAGGTTCTCTTGGTCCAGCCCAACAGCAACTTCCGCAGCTCCTCCACCGACTCTGCCGAAACCCTAGCCGTCACGCAATCCTTCCCAGAGTCCATTCTTTGGGGCTTTACCGTCGCCGCAGAAGATCCGTCCGGCAGCGTGCTGGTGGATGCCACGGAGTTTTTCCTTCACGATGCTCACCGCGTTGTTGAAACACTCGCCACGCTCCACCAGGGCGCCTACCACGTCGACCTAACACGATCGACCATCGCGCTCGACGACACCAAGGCCTTCCCCAAAAACACCGAGGTCGAGGCAGTCCTCACCTTCGCCACCGAAGGCCTTCTGACTGGCCGCTATGTCGCCGACGTCACGCCTGATCCACACGCCATGACCCTGCGCGAGCGTCACTCCTTCATTGAGCTGCCCCCGCCCGGGTTCAATCCCCGCCCGTTCAATCCGCGCGCAGGCTACTTCCCTTCCTCGTTCCGCGACCTGACGGCTCCTCTCGGCGAGGACGTTACGCAGCGCTTCATTCTTCGTCACCGTCTCATCAGGAAAGATCCAAACTGTACGACCGCCTGTGAGGCCATCACTCCGATCCAGTACTATGTCGATCGCGGCGCACCCGAGCCAATTCGCACTGCGCTGCTCCAAGGCGCGCGCTGGTGGGACCAGGCATTCCAGGCTGCCGGCTGGGCACCGAAAACCTTCCGCGTCGACCTGCTTCCGGAGGGCGCGGACCCGATGGATATTCGCTACAACATCATCCAGTGGGTTCATCGGTACACGCGCGGATGGAGCTACGGCGAGGCGCTCGCAGACCCGCGCACCGGCGAGATCATCAAGGGCAACGTAACGTTAGGTTCGTTGCGCGGGCGTCAGGATTACCTCATCGCCGAAGGCCTTCTCGCTCCATATAAGGGCGGCCGCGTGCCAAAGCCCGACGATAATCCAATGCTCCAGATGGTCCTGTCGCGCATTCGCCAACTCGCGGCCCATGAGACGGGTCACACGCTCGGTCTGGCACACAACTTCGCGGCGTCCAGCGTCTCTCAATCCGATAGCGTCATGGACTATCCCCATCCCTACGTAACGCTGGACAACAATGGAACCATCGACACCTCGCACGCCTACGCCGACCACATCGGCGACTGGGACAAGGTTGCGATCGATTACGGTTACCGCCAGTTCGCAGCGAATACCAACACAGATGTAGCGCTTCAAAAGATCCTTACGGACGCGGACCACGCCGGCCAGATCTTCATCACCGACGAAGATGCTCGGCCATTCGGCTCGGCTCAACCACACGCGCATCTTTGGGACAACGGCGCTGACCCCGCTGCAGAACTCAACAGGGTTCTTGAAGTTCGAGCAGCCGCGCTCAAGAACTTCGGCCCCGACGTGATCCAGCCCGGAACGCCCATGTCACAGCTTGAGCTAGCACTGGTGCCCATCTATCTATTCCACCGCTATCAGACCGAAGCCGCCATCAAGGAGGTCGGTGGCCTCGACTATCGCTACAACGAGCGAGGCGATGGACTAGCGGATCCGGTAATCGTTGCCCCGGCAGACCAGCGCAAAGCTCTTACAGCCGTTCTGCAAACGCTCAGTCCCGAGACCCTGACGCTGCCCGAGTCGCTCCTCAAAATCCTTCCACCTGTGCCGCCTGGTTATCCGCGCACACAGGAGTCCTTACCCTCACAGACTGACCTCACCTTCGATCCGATCGCCGCCGCGGAGTGCGCCGCCGATCTTACGCTCCAGGTGCTTCTTGATCCATCGCGAGCGTCCCGCCTGGTCCAGTACCACATGCGCGTTCCAGACAGCCCTTCGTTGCGTTCCGTCCTCGAGGCAATCTCCACGACTGTTGCCGAACGGCCCGAGGGAGGCCACTCCATGTCATCCGAGGTGGAGCGCGCCGTGGAGTTCCGTGCACTCGAAGCGACGCTTGCTCTTGCGCTGAATTCGGAGGCCTCCACGCAGGCACGCGCGATCACTCGATCGCACATCAATGACCTTCTCAAGCAGTGGAGTTCAGCCGCGCCGCTAAGCGATACCGCCGAGGCGATCCACCGTGCCGCCCTCATCCACCGCATCGAAGACTTCAATCGCGATCCCGAAAAGTTTGTTCCGGCCAAACCGATTGCAGCTCCCCCTGGCATGCCCATTGGCGACGACGAGGTTTTCTAAGTCATTACGGATGACCCAACCCATCGTTCTGATGGTAGTTCGGATAAGCCGGGATCAGGGGCGCCGTCAGCCTGCATCGTCCTCGCCGCCGCTTCGCGAGGCGTACTCCAGTAAATGTAAGTAGGACTGATAGACCTTGCCCGTGGCTCGCGTCATCCCTATCTCACACGTCCTGCTGCTCGAGTAGTACCCATCATGCTCCTGCTCCCGAACCTCTCGTGCCTCCACATCCGTCGCAGAAGCAGTCAATTCAGGAAACAAAAATCCCCGGTCACCCGCAAAGGCGCAGCACCCCGCATCCGGCGGCACGCAAACGGAATCGCTACACGCGTTTGAGATTCGCACCAACTTCGATGTGATCCCCATCTTCACCGCCGAACAGACAGGGTGCAATGTAACCGAGTGAACCTTGCGATGAATCGGAAGCTTAGGCAATAACTGATCGTGCGCGAACTCTACGGAATCGAGGATCGTAAGGGCGTCAAACCTCGCTTGATTGTCGCGGGTCAGATACGGCCGCGCAGTCTTGAGACCATACGTGCAAGGGCTCGTGTCGATCACAATCGGCAGCCTGCCTTCATTGGACCAACGAAAGAAGCTCTCAACCGTGTGACTTGCCGCAACGGAATGTGCCGCATCAAAACCCTTCGAGGAAAATGGCACACCACAACAATTTCCCGCGACGTCTCCCGGCACATATATCTTCACGCCTGCACGGTCTGCAACATGCAGCAATGCCTGCATAACGCTTATCTGCCTTTGCTCGCCCGGAAGCGCACCCATAATCCGCGAGATGCATGCAGGAAAGTAAACGGCATCCGCCTCTGCCGGCGTGCGGACAGGCAGAGCACCGCGCCGCGCTCCTGGCATCTCCGCCAACCACTGCCAGAAAGGCTCATCCATCAGGCTGCGAGTTGTTTTATCCAGCAGTCGCGTTATACCGCGCATGAACGCAAACCCGCACATGTCCTGGACCAGATGCCCTGCCGCGAGCGCCAGACGCCCGCCGGCTTCTACCAGGCTGAAATTCTGCGCGAGACCCGTTGCCACGCGATTCGCCAACGCGGTGTGGCGTAAACGACGAAAACGCTTGGTCAGCGCCCCCGTGTCGATGTCCACCGGGCACGCCGTAGCGCACAAACCATCCACCGCACAGGTATCCAGCGCCATGTACGGAAAGTCTGCACGAAGCGCGTCCTCCGCAGCGCTGCTCGCTCCCGAGTCCTTCAGTCGCTGCATCTCGCGCCGCACTACAATCCGCTGTCGCGGCGTCAGCGTGAGATCCCGGCTGGGACACTTCGGCTCGCAATAACCGCACTCAATACACTTATCGATCTCGGTCTCGACCACAGGCATCTTCTTGAGATCTGCAAGGTGGGCTTCAGGATCCGAATTGATGATCACTCCGGGGTTGAGTAAATCATCCGGATCGGCCAGTGCTTTGAGTTGTCGCATCATCGCATAGGCTTCGGGACCCCACTCTGTCTCTACAAACGGCGCCATGTTGCGGCCGGTTCCATGCTCTGCCTTCAGCGCACCGTCATACTTCTGCACCACAAGCCGCACTACATCCGCCATGAAGTCGCGGTACTGTGCGACTTCCCTCTCTGTATTGAAGCCCTGCGTGATAACGAAGTGAAGATTCCCATCCTTGGCATGGCCGAAGATAATCGCGTTGTCGTAGTGATGCCTCTCAAACAGACGAATCAAATCCACCGCAGCGTCCGCCAGGCGCTCAACCGGAAATGCAACGTCTTCGATAATGACGGTCGTGCCGGCAGCCCGCACGGCGCCCACCGAGGGGAACAATCCTTTACGGATGCTCCACAAGCGATCCTGCGCCACAGGATCGTCCGTGAAGCGTGCCTCACTGAGCAGCTTCAGCCCCTGCACCGCAGTCTGTGCCCGTGCTGCGTTCTCCTGCACAGCATTCGCGTCCGCCGTCTGAAACTCAACCAGCAGCGCCGCAGCGCTGTTCGGCAGTTCTCGTATCTCCGCCGGGATGCCCACCTTCTCTTCAACCGAGCGTAGAGAGGCGCGATCCATGAGTTCGAGTGCAGCTGCTCCTGCCTCCCGCAAGGGCCCGATGGCTTCGCATGCCGCATGCAGATCCGGAAACAGAAGCAGGCCAGTGTACTTGACCGGCAGATCCGGTACCGTCTCCAAAACCGCTTCGGCAATAAATGCCAGTGTCCCTTCCGACCCAATTAGCAGATGACTGAAGATCGCCACGGGATCGGAATAATCCAACAACGCATTGAGCGAATATCCCGTCGTATTCTTCATCCGATACTTCGCGCGAATGCGCCCGGACAATTCAGCATTCGCCTCTACCTGTTGCTTCAACCCAAGCAGACCCTCGGCCAACCGCGGCTCGCTCTCTCGAAACCGCCTATCCGCATCCGGATCCGCCGTGTTGATCTCTGTCCCCGAAGGCAGAACGAAGGTCAT
>Ga0302324_100027706_pt1 | contig 10788 bp, 8 predicted proteins | sample Palsa_T0_1_FD_201949 | JGI IMG/M metagenome (GOLD analysis project Ga0302324, IMG submission 201949) | Peat permafrost microbial communities from Stordalen Mire near Abisko, Sweden - Palsa_T0_1 | ecosystem: Environmental > Terrestrial > Soil > Palsa > Peat permafrost | place: Sweden: Abisko...
GTAACAACACTCCGACACTCAATGCACTGCTCCCAAACTCCTCGGGGCGCAATTTCACCGTCAAGTATCCTCTCCACAATTCCCCCATCATCCCCGATCGCCCGCCATGCGGAGAGTTGTCGGCGCTCGATCAAATGGATGGTCCGACGATTCACAACCTCCTCTAAGCAGGTATGCGCAAAGGAACGACCATGAAAAGCAATCCCCTTGTCAGCGTAATTATTCCAACCTACAATCGGGCCAGTTATCTTCCGGCCGCCATCGATAGCGTTCTGAACCAGAGTCATCGCAATGTAGAAGTGATCCTGGTCGACGATGGATCGATAGACGACACTCCGTCCGTCCTCCGGAGTTATGGCGATCGCATCCGCGTAGTAACTCAAAGCAACTCAGGCCCCGCTATCGCGCGCAACCGCGGTATCGCCGTTTCGACGGGCGATATCATCGCCTTCCTCGATTCCGATGACCAATGGCTCCCCACCAAGCTCGAACGCCAGGTCCGTTCGCTCGAAGCAGCCGGCCCCGCGGTCACTTGTTCTCTGTGCAACTGCACCGTACTCTACGCCAACGGAGTGCGTACCTCGACCTTCGCCATCGCCGATACGATGCCGAGCTGTCAGACCGGTATGTGGCTCAATCCAGTCGCTGTTTTACTAAATCGCTTCGTCATGTTCAACCAGGCGATAGCGATCCGCCGGGAGGTTCTCGAACGCGTCGGTTACTTCGATGAAACCCTCCGCTTCGGCGAAGACTATGAGCTTCCGTTTCGTCTCGCCCTCGAAGGTCCATGGACAATCATCCGGGATGAATTAGTTACCTATCACGAGGCGAGTCCAGGCAGTTGGGCGAAAAAGGCGCTCCAGGAAGAAATTCGGCTCCGGCAGGACCTTGTTCGCATCCGCGTCCGCATGGCTGCTTCGATCGAAAACGATCCCACCTTGACCAAACTTCGGGGATTGGCCGAACGCGAGCTCCGGCGCGAGAAACGGGAACTCTCCATTGCCAAGTTCGGCAGGCGCAACTTGCCGGGCGCACCCATCGTTGGCAAAGCGTTAGAGAAAGTGGAGAGGATCCGCCGCGCAATCTTCCGCCGCGGCCCGCGCTATCCACGAGTATTGGTTGAGGAACTGAATTGAATCCCGCTCCGGGCGCGCAAACGCCCTGAAGCAGTGGAATTCTCACCACCATCGCGCGGATCGACAAACGATCCAAAGAATGCAACTTACCCTATGAATGCGAGTCTCTGCCCCATGTCCTCCGAGACGCTACCGATCGGCGATCGGCCTTTCGGAGTCCATCCGAATCCTATGCAAGCAAACAGTTGTCAGATATGTCAGGGCCAATCGGGCACACACCACGTGGCTCGCGAAATGATGCTGGGCACCCGGGACGAATTCCTCTACTGGGAGTGTTCGAACTGCGGATGCCTATCCCTTTGCACTGTTCCTTCCGATCTCGATGAATATTATCCGGACCGGTATTACAGCCTCAAGCCGCGACCACCCAACCTGGCGCGCCAGCTCCGCGACCGACTGTATCTCTCCCGCCTGTCCTTCCTGGTGAACTGGCGGCCGCGCACCGATCTCGACGTGGTCCGCCGCGCCGGACTCAGGAAAGGCATGTCGCTGCTCGATGTTGGCTGCGGCGCCGGCAGCCTCATCGCCGACCTGCGGGAGCTTGGCCTCGATGCGACCGGGGTCGATCCTTTTGTCCCCGACGATATTCGTGATCGCTTCGGCATTCGTGTCGAACGCAAGACCCTCGCCGAGGTCGAACGCGAGTACGACCTCGTCCTGTTCCGCCATTCTTTGGAGCACATGCCGGTCGATATGCTTTGCGCCGCGCGAGCGCGAGTGAAACGCGGCGGGCTTTGCGTGGTCTGCATCCCCATCCTCGGCTGGGCATGGAAAAACTACGCAACCGATTGGGCCCAACTCGACGCACCCCGCCATTTCTTCCTCCACAGTCGCAAAAGCTTCACCATGCTCGCCGAGAAGAGCGGCTTTCGCATCGAACGCGTTGTCTTCGACTCCAACGAATTTCAATTCTGGGCCAGCGAATCCTACCAGCGCGATGTCCCTCTCCACGAAATGCCCAGACCAAGCCGGTCCCGTCTCACTCGCATGCGCGGTCTGGCGAAGGCTCTCAACCAGCAGGAACAAGGCGACACCGCTCAGTTTTATCTCCGGCCCCTCTGATTCCTGCTCCATTCGCAATCCCGGCAGACTCTCGTCGACAGATTCAGTTTCCCTTCACGACGGTCACCAACCCGCCTTTGTTACCAGGCTTGAAAGCGTGCAAGAACTGCCACTCCGTCATCTCTTGAGCGCCATCGCACTCGCGATCCTGATGGGGCTCGCGACGACGAGTCGCGCCCAGGATGTGTTGTGGGTGCACACCAGGACCTCCAATCCTGAAGACGAAAGGCAGTTACGCCACTTGACCGACTTTGAGGGGCTCCGCCTTCAAACTGTCGATGCTCAAGCTGCCGACGGAGTCATCGCCCAGCTTCGTCAATTGGGTCCACTCCACGTACTGGCGATCATCGCCTCCGCGGACTCTCTGCCCTCGATCGATCCTCGCATCCAGGCGCTCGTGCGCAGCCCCGGAGGACCTGTCGTTCCCTTGTTGGTCTTCGGCATTACAGTCGAGACCGGTCCCCGTCAGCTTCAGCAATGGTCCGGAAACATGATCCGCGCTTGCGAGGCGCCCAAAAGCGCGATTGCTCCAAAACTGCTTCGCTTCGCGACCGACACTCCCCACGCCGGCACGCTCTCCGGACTGGACCTTCCTGCGGTCACTGCTCCCGCATGCACGCTGTCGCTTGCCTCCGGTGTTCCCGGTCCATCTCGGCCAAATCCGTCTCTCTTGACCGCGGTGTCGGCCGACGATCGCCAGCCTGTCCTCCTCGCAGCTCGCACTCCCTCTGGAGAAGTCTTTTTCGTACCTCGTCTGAAGCTTATCGATCGCTCCTGGATAGGAAAGCCCTCCAGTCTGCCGGAGGCATTTTCCTCGCTCGCTCCAATGCTGCTCTTTCTCACCTATGCAGGCGGAAGCTACACCTGGCATCTCGACGGACACTACGCCAACTTCACCATCGACGACCCCTGGTTGACGGAGCCCTACGGAAACCTTGACTACCACGGCCTACTGGCCGAGATGGAACGGCACAACTTCCACACCACGATCGCCTTTGTTCCCTGGAACTATGACCGCAGCGTCCCTTCAGTCGCTTCCCTCTTTCGCCAACATCCCAATCGCTTTTCCATCTGCATCCACGGCAATAACCACGCCCACCGCGAGTTCGCCGACTACGCCCACGATCCGCTCTCCCAACAGATCGCCGACATCAAGCAATCCGTCGCGCGAATGGAGCGATTTCATGGCCTGACCGGTATCGAGTACGACCGCTTCATGGTATTTCCTCACGGAATAGCCCCCGAAGCCACACTCGCGGCCTTGAAGACCTACGGCTTTCTGGGCACCGCGAACTCCCTGAACGTTCCGTTCGATCGGCCGTTTCCTCTGGACCCGCTTTTTCTGCTAAGACCCTACACAACGTCATATGCAGGCTTGCTCAGCCTCTCGAGATATTCCTTCGCCGCTCCCGTTTCCACCACCGACCTGGCAATCCAGTCCTTCCTGGGTAATCCCTTGCTTTTCTACGCTCATCAAGACTTATTTCGCGACAGCATTCACGCCTTCTCCCCGATTGCGGACGTCGTCAACCGGATGCAACCGGATACGCAATGGGCCGGTTTCGGGGATATCTCTAAACATCTCTATCAAACTCGAAAGCGCGCCGACGGCGATTACGATGTCCGCATGCTCTCGAACGAACTCGCAATCACCAACCACGATCCCACCACCAGAAACTTCTACATTCAGTTGGATGAACCATCCAACTCCTCCATCGCCGACATCCTCGTCGATGGCGTACCGGCCGCGCCTCAGAAAAAATCTGGATCGCTCTCGCTTCAACTCGCAATCCCACCTCACGGGACCAGAACGCTGCAAATCGATTCTCCGAACGATCTCGACCTGCAGCACCAGCCGATTGGAAAGTCGAGTGTGGTCGCATATCTGCTGCGCCAGGTCTCTGATTTTCGCGATATCTACTTGTCAACCCACTCCTGGGGACGCGACTTGGTTAGCTCCTATTACGCCAACCATGGAGAGGCAGTCGAGTTGTATATCGAACGCAAGATGCTCATCCCGGCGGCCGTTACCGGATTAGCCCTCACTATTCTGTGCTGCGAAATCGTCAGGCGCAGGCGGCGGCATGCCGTCACTCATCGAGCTATTTGAACCAACCTCCGTCAACGTGGCCTTCGTCCTCATCCTCGACCTGTTCGTCCTCGCTTCGCTCGTGATTGTCAATGCGAGAAGAGGCTTCGAGGGTACTTTGCCTCTCGCTGCCTTTTGCCTCATCCTCTTTCCCGAGGAATCGAAGGTCCCCGTCTTTGGCCTCTTTGACATCACGACCCAAAGACTCGTCACATTGGCTCTCATCGCCCTCTACCTCGGCACACGTCGGCATCGCGATCTCCCAAGAAACCTTCCCCTGAGGGCCGGTATTATCGCGATTGTCTTATGGTGGACGCTCGCTACGGTCAACTCCATCGCCTTCGTCGATAGCCTCAAGGCACTTCTCTCCCTGCTCCTGGACTACATCGGTATCTACTTCATCTTCGCAAAGAGCATCTCCGACATCCGGACGGTGCGGCGCATTTTCTGCGGCATCGTCGCAGGACTCATCGTCTGCTCTCTCTTCGGAGTCATCGAAGCCTACGGCAATTGGTCGGTCGTCTCGATGTTTCCCGCCGAGATGCATCGCTTCGGAACCAGCGGTGTCTTGTATCTCGACGAAGCCAGGGGAATCCGCGTCCAATCCACCTTTGGCCACCCCATCCTTTTCGGAAGCGCCCTCGCCATGGGTATCCCGATGACGCTTTATCTCATCGCCACCTCGACCGGCGCGAAGGAAAAGATCTTCTACTGGGTTGGTTTGCTCTTGATGTTCACGTCCATCTTCAAAACCTCCAGCCGCGGACCATGGATGGCCCTCTGTTTTTCGCTGCTTCCGTTTCTTTTCTTCGGACGCCGAAAGATTCGGGGCTATATCGTCGCTATGTGCGTGCTCGCCGTGATCGTCCTCATCGTACGTCCCGGCGTCGGTGAAACGCTGTGGAACGACTATGCTGCTACGGTGGACGACCATTCTTCGCAGGGACAGTCTTACCAGTACCGTTATGCCTTGTACGACCTCGTCATCCAAAAATTGAATGAAAGCCCGGGCCGCATGATCTGGGGGTATGGGCCACAATCGTTTCCCTATCTGCATCTCAGCGGCACCATCGACGGCCGCGGTATGGCGTTCGTCAGTTGCGATAGCTCCATCGCCGCATTGCTCGCGGAAACCGGCTACATAGGCCTCGCTCTGATGGGATCGTTCCTGGCTTACATCTTGCTGCGCGCAATTGCCATGTTCCGAAGTCTCCCGCCTCCCGGCAATCAGATATGCATCCTCCTTTGCGTCAATCTCTTCGCCTTCTACTTCGAGATGACCAATGTCGCCATCCTCGGCTGGGGACAACAAACGATCCTGTTGTGGCTGATGATCGCCCTGGTCATGATTTATCCCTCCCTGGTTGAAAGCGAGGCCGCCTCACCCGTCTTGCTTCCTCAAGACAATGAGGACCACGACAGAATTTCTGCTTTGTCTCCAGCTTGACCGACAATCCAATTGCCCCTCCATCCAAACGCACAATCCTCCCACGAACTTCCAGCATCGGCACTTGATTTGCTATCTACCTTTGACTTGAGGCGATATGAATGTAACAGTTGTCATCCCCACCTTTAACCGCGCAGAAACTCTACGCAAGACCCTCGAAGCCTACGCCGCCCAAATCGGCGATCACCGAATCCTCGAAGTGCTGGTTGTCGACGATGGCTCGACCGACCACACCGCCTCCGTTGTCGCCGACTGCGCTAAATCCAACTCCACCTTGCGCTACCTACGCCAGGTCAACCTTGGTCTTGCCGCGGCCCGTAACCACGCCATTCGTGAAGCCAAAGGCGATCTGCTCTTACTCGGCGACGACGACATCGTCCCCTCCCCGCGGCTCGCCGTCGAACACGTCGCCTGGCACCGCCTTCATCCCGAGGAGAACGTCGGAGTCTTGGGCTATGTGCCCTGGTTGCCCGACGTGCGTCCCACACCATTTATGAAATGGTCGGGCCTCTATGGCCCGCAGTTTAACTTCGGCTATTTCATCCCCGGCGCTCCGTTGCCATTCCAGTACGCGTACTTCTGCAACACCAGCGTCAAGACCGCGTTCCTGCGCCACTATGGGATATTCAGCGAGGCCTTCCGCACTTACGGCTATGAAGACATCGAACTTGGCTACCGTCTGGCAAAGCAAGGCTACAAGTTACTCTACAATCCAGCCGCCGTCGGATATCACAACAAATTTGAAACCGTTGACGACACTATCCGCCGAGTCAATAGACTTTACAGTTCCTGGCCAGAGTTCGCCAAGACCGACGCCGGCACGTACTTTCTTCAACTTTATCGCCACGGCAAGGAATCGTCCGGCGACAAATCGCGCGGGCTCGCCAAGACCCTCCTCGCCCCGATCAAACCCATCGCGGGCCGCCTGCTCAAGCCTCTGCTCGATACGCATATACCCCTTCCCTATTGGATATATAAACAGGTCTTCTACCAGTATGTTCTGTCGTTCCCTGAGATTGTGCGTAGCTGCGAGCAACTTTCGCAAGTGGCTTAGAACATCATTGACCGCTTGGTAGCAATAACCATAACGAAAGGACGGTGATCGATGAGAATTTGTATGGTCGCCTATACGTTCTATGAAACCGACAATCGCGTGCGTCGCTATGCGGAAACACTGGCGCGGCGCGGCGATCAGGTGGACGTGATCGTCCTGAGGCGCCCCACGCAGTCTTCCTTCGATGTTATCCGCAGGGTCAATGTTTTTCGCATTCAGCAGCGGGTCGTCGATGAGTCCAGCCCCATCACCTACCTCTTGAAGCTGCTCGCCTTTTTCTTTCGCTCCTCTTGGACGCTGACCCGACATCACCTGCGGTGCAAATACGACGTCATTCACGTCCATTCCGTCCCCGACTTCGAAGTATTCTCAACACTGGTTCCCCGTCTGCTCGGCGCAAAGATCATTCTGGACATCCATGACATCGTCCCCGAGCTATACGCCAGCAAATTCAAAATCTCGGAGAAGTCTTTCGTCTTCCGATTGCTCTTATGGATGGAAAAGCTCTCCGTGCGCTACTCCCACCATGTGATCGTCGCCAACCACCTCTGGTTTGAAAGACTGCTCGGTCGATCGGCGCGTCCAGACCGGACCAGCGCCATTCTCAACTATCCCGATCCGACACTCTTCGGCGGTCAAGAGCAAACAACCAAGCCAGCCCGCAAAGAATTCGTGCTCTGTTACCCCGGCACGCTTAGCCATCACCAGGGAGTCGACCTGATCATCGCCGCAATGGATCGTCTGCGCGACCGAATGCCGAATCTCAAACTCAAGATCTTCGGGGATGGCCCGGAAAGAGCGCGACTCGATGCAATGGTGGCAAAGTTGGGCCTTGGCGACCGGATAACTATCGGCGCCGGCGTCGCACTCGAGCAAGTGGCAGAAGCAATGAAAGGCGTGGACCTCGGCGTTGAGCCGAAGCGGAAGCAGTCCTTCGGCAATGAAGCTCTCAGCACAAAAATATTCGAATTCATGGCCATGGGCGTGCCGGTCCTGGCCTCCGACACACGCATCAATCAGCTCTATTTCGGAGATGGCCTGGTAGAGTTCTTTACCTCCGACGACATCGACGATCTGGCCAACGGAATCGTGGGACTACTGCAGGATGCTCCCGCACGCTCCCGATTGAGCGAGCGAGGCCTCGACTACATCAAAAGCAACAACTGGAACGTCAAGAAAGATGAATATCTCAACCTGATCGATCGATTGGTGTCGCCTGGCCGAAAAGAAATATCGCAACCGGATCGCAGCGTTGCGACGATTCCTCATGTTCCATAGATAGCCTTTGCGAACAGATTACGCGCGGACCGCAAAGAGCGCGTCAATCACGTAATCCTGGTCAGCCTCACTCATTTGGTGAAACAGCGGCAGTATCATGCAGGAATCCGTCGCCAACTCGGTCTCCCGCAACCGGCCAACCCAGCGCTCCGACCGGTACGGCAGCTCGCGATGAATTGCCATGATGCCGCGCCGGGTGGAGATATTTTTCTCCAGTAGCTCTTGCATAATCGCATCTCGCCTCGCCACGGCATCACACGTCAGCCGGACCATGTAGGACTGGTAATTGTGCCGGCGTCCTTCCGGCACATAAGGCGTCTCGATCCAGGTAAGCTCCTTAAGAGACTGCGTGTAGCGCTCTGCAAATTGGTTTCTCTTCCCGAGCAACTCGGCCAGCCGGCCGAGTTGCGCGATACCCACCGCAGCTTGCATGTCGGTCATGCGGAAGTTGAAACCCATTTCGTCATAGGTCTCGATCGCCGCATATTTGGCATTGTGTCGGGAAACGTCCGAGAGACTCATCGCATGCTGCCTCAGCCGGCGTATCCTCTCCGCGAGGCCGGAGTCGCTGGTCGTGATCATGCCACCCTCGCCGGTCGTCATGATCTTGCGCGGATGAAAACTGAAGCACGTCAAGTCACCGAACGGTCTCCCGATCCTCCGGCCGCTGTAAGTCGAGCCAATCGCACAGGCTGCATCTTCGATCAACTTGATTCCGTGGCTGTCGGCTAGTTTCTTAAACGCATCCATCTCCGCCGCCAGCCCAATCTGGTGCACCACCAGAATGGCCTTCGTGCGCGGAGTTATGAGCGACTCAACCAGGGCGGGATCCAGGTTATAGGTGCGAGGATCAATGTCCCCGAAAACAGGCGTCGCCCCTACCGAGGCAATTGAGTTCGCCGTAGCAATGAACGACAAGCTTGGACAAATAACCTCATCGCCCGCTTTAATTCCCAGGGCAAACAGCGCCAGTTGCAGCGCCGTCGTACACGAAGATACTGCAATGGCATGTTCGCAGCCCACATACTTGGCGAATCGATCTTCAAACTCCGCCACTCTGGGTCCTTGCGTCACCCACCCGGATCGAAGTACTTCCAGAACTCCCTGTTCCTCCTCCTCGCCAAGGTAAGGGCGGGCGACCGGGATCATGGCCGGAATTGGATTCAACACTGTGCTCATCTCAAGCCTCCTACGGCCATCGCTTTCTCTGTCTTGGCACTCTTGCGCCATTCGATAAGGGCGCGCAGTCCCTCCTCCAGAGGAACACTCGTTCGGAAACCCAACAGCCGTTCCGCCTTTTCAGTCGCAGCACGCCGCGACTGAACGTTATTCACCGTACGCGCCGGAAGAAATTCCGGGCCCAGCGACGATTCCTCAACCCTTAGTAAAAGCGCGCACAGTTCTTTCAGCGTGGTCTCGACCCCGGTGCCTACATTGAACACCTCGTCGGTCACATCCGAGATCAATCCGGCGATGTTCGCCCTGGCTACGTCCTCGACGTAAACGAAATCCATCGATTGCGAACCGTCCCCAAAAATCTTCGGCTGCTTGCCGGCTTCGATCGCGTCCATCCATCGCACCAGCACCTCCGTATAAACGCCGTCTATGTCCATCCGAGGGCCATAAATATTGAAGTAGCGAAAGGCCACATAGGGCAGTTGAAACATCTCATAGTACGCGCGAAGCATCTGCTCGTTCGCGACCTTCCCGGCCCCATAAAGAGTTCGATTGTTGAACGGATGCTCCTCGTCCATAGGTAGATACGATGGATCCCCATACACCGACGCGGAAGAGGCAGCGACTATCTTCTTTACCTTGTGTCGAACCGCGCTTTCAAGCACATTGGTCACTCCACCAACCAAGACTTCCACCGCCTCGCGAGGAGCCTCCGCGCAACGCGTAATCCGTAAAGCCGCCTGGTGGAAGATGTAGTCGACGCCCTGTACCGCCGCATCCACCGTATCGGCATCGCGGATATCCCCCTCGATCACCACCAGGTCGCCCGCTTGCGCAGACTGCTCGAGGTTCCGTCTATTTCCGCGGACAAAATTGTCGAGCACCCGCACTTCAGCTGCGCCGGCATCGAAAAGTTGATCGGCCGTCGTGCTGCCAACGAAGCCCGCTCCGCCGGTAATCAGAATTCTGCTTCCCTCAATAGGGTTCATTCATTCGCGTCCCTTCGGTCGCATAAATGTTTCGAAGCGCCATCTGCTGTTGCGCCCTATAACCGAAGACCTCTATCTTCGGTACCGAATGATCTTCGCCGGCACGCCCGCTACAACGGAATACTCCGGTACATCGTGAGTGATCACCGCGCCCGCTCCAACAATTGAATGGGCTCCTACACGGACGCCCGGAAGTATGGTCGCATTCGTACCTATATCGGCTCCATAGCCGATCACGACCGATTCAATCAAAAGATCCGTGGCAATGATGGGAATGTCGATCGGCTCGCCAATGTGCGCTGAGCCCAGCACCTTCGCTCCCGGTCCCCAACCGACATAGTCTTCAATAACAAGCTGCCTTGCATCGAAATACGAGTGCGGTCCAATCCACACATGATTCCCGATCCGGCATGTCCCATCGAATCGGCCTTGAATCATGCTTTGCGCGCCGATAAATACCGAGTCCCCGATCTCCATCGTTTCCGGATGTTTTACAACGACCTCAGGCTCGAGCCGCAAGCCATGGCCAGCCGACTTGCACATCGCTCGAAATATTA
>Ga0302324_100027708_pt1 | contig 10788 bp, 8 predicted proteins | sample Palsa_T0_1_FD_201949 | JGI IMG/M metagenome (GOLD analysis project Ga0302324, IMG submission 201949) | Peat permafrost microbial communities from Stordalen Mire near Abisko, Sweden - Palsa_T0_1 | ecosystem: Environmental > Terrestrial > Soil > Palsa > Peat permafrost | place: Sweden: Abisko...
GCGCCGCCGAAGGCAACCCCTGGATTCCCGAAATTCCAGCCCTCGCCTGACAACAGGCACCCCTGCCCTCAGCCAGCTACTCAACGCACATCCGGCATCACAGCAGCCAAAGGACCTATCCAGTTACGTGTAGGCGAGGGTATCGCTCAGCCCAGCAGCGGCATTCTTGACAGGGTCACTGGCTTTCGAGTTCGGCGCCGGATTCAGCGTGACCTGGACCGTTGCCGATTCATCCCCGTCTGCCCCGGCAATCCATCCTGAAAATGACTCGCCGTTGGCCTGCGCTGTGAAAGAGCCCGCATAGGGAACGTTGTAGTTGGAGACCACAGCAGAGTACCCTCCGGTGCTGCTGAGGTCCAGCGGCTCGCCCTCACCCGTCTCGTTGGGATCGGTCGACGTCAGTACAGCCGTGAAATCGACCACCTCGCCCTTGTTGAGACCAGAGATGATGACCGTCGGCGTTGAGCTATCGAACGTCACCGACACCGTTGCCGCAGCCGCAGGTACCGCCTGCAAGGCAGCAGCGGTCACGGTTGACGCCACGACGATTGCTATCCCTAGCGTCAGACGTTTGCCCGAAGGCCGTGCTCGCATGATCTTGACTCCCCCCTGGCCGGTAAGCAGGCAAGCTGCTCCAAGGCCACCCATAATGGATACGAGGCTATTAAGCCTAGCGGTGTCAGGGTCCTTACCTAGGATTCTTCTCCATAATTATGCTGCCAGTTTTCGTAACATTAAAATTACGTGTCTGAGATGCAGAAATAAGACCCGAGTTGCGTAAGACTGTAGGCCTTTTCCTCGGTCTGTTGCGCTGACCTGCGGCGTCGTCTTTGGCCCTGAGCGGATTCGCGCACAGGCCGGAAAATTACCGACCTCAACCGTCTCGGCCGAAACGCCGGGTCAGGGCCAAGCCGCATTGGGTGGCTTCGCGAGCCGGGTTTCTGGTTGCTGGAGCGACGGGATCCACAGCCGGAACAGTTCTATAAACCGATTTGTAAATCGGGCGCAGCGGGACAGCTTGAGACGGAGGAGAAATGAAAGGACCGAGTCGACTTCGCGGGCGGAAGTCGGCCGAGGTCAACGCGATGATCAGAGACTCCCCGAGACGGCAGATACAGGCGTCGTATGGCTCATAACCCAGCGACGCAAAATTCAGTGACCTTGCGTCCATGATCATGGCAAATACGCGGTCACGCCGCCGCTGGCAGCGGTGACCGGTACCGCGTTCGCGCAGGTAGATACCACTGCTGCTACCCGTCAGCTTGCTGGACCCATAATCCGCCTATCCCTAGGGCCGATGGATCGCACCAGAGTGGATGATCTGTGCACAACCGTCCCGCTTGGTGGTCTCGGCTGCCAGTTGCACGGAATCGGCGATCTGAAATTGTTCGAACCAATAACAATGCTCCGTTTGTCGCGCTACGCAACTGCGAAGAGCGCTGTCGTTTACGGACTTCAGGGCGGAAGGGTCAGCGCATCCGCGTGCTCGGCCGGACCGCCGTGGGGTGACGGCGGTCCAACGCCGCCACGCCGGTTAGCCCCGAGCGGTTCGGCGATAGCGAAATCCGAGGCATCAGCGGTTCCCAGCGGGACGCTCTTGTACAAATTCACCAGGTCGACCATCCGGGCATAGTCGGTGCTCGTCAAGTCGACGGGCGCAATGTCCCCATCGGCCAACGCCGAGCCGGAAGGCTGCTCACCGCGAGTCTTCTGCTTCCGAGTCAAGCTCGGCAAGGATCCTGGTGACAGATTCCTGGAGTTCCGGCAGGTCGTGCGTCACTGTGTTCCACACGACGTCGAGATCGATATCGAAGTAGCCATGGCTCACCCGATGCGCATGTCGGTGATCACGCGCCACGGCACTTCAGGATGCGCGGTCCGAACCTCATCGCCTACGCCTCGTGCCGCCTCGCCGATAATCTCTATCCAATGAAGCACCACGCTCTGCAGCAGTTCGTCGGTGTCGAAGCGCGTCCGGTCGTCCTGGGCGTAGCGCCTGATCCTATCGATCGCGGCCAAGACGTCCGCCAGACGTTCACGGTCGTCCCTCACAAGGCGACGGCCTCGGCCAGGACCCGGTCCCGGATGCGCGCCTTCAGCCCACGCGGCGTAGCCACATCCACATGACGCCCGACGATCTCCTCAACGTCAAGTGGACCACCGACGGCGCCGACTCCATCATCGCCCTGCGCTGCCGCGAGGCCAGCAGCACATGGGAAGCCATCTGCAACACTCCGCACACTCAGACACGAGCAGGCTGACCAGTCCCAATCCCAAAATGATCGGCCTTGATGACGTCGGCGTAGCCGGCGATCGCGGCGCTGGTCTCGGCGGTGGTCGCTGCGGCGGCCGCGACCGCCGCCGCCTGGCCAGCGTGCCGACCAGAACGGAGCGCGAACGAGATCCCCTCCCGGGTCTACGGCTTCAGAAGCCCGGCCGCGTCCCCGGCAACCAGGACCCGGCCCTTGGCGAGCGGTGAGCGCTGCTCCCGGCACCTGGTGAGATGGCCGCACCACAGGTCATGTACCGGGGGAGCGTCGCGCGCTCCAGCAGGATGACCCGGCCGCCCGTTAGGGCGCCTCTCGCGCGGGCGTCGCTCCGGCGGGCCCGGCGCCGATCACCGCCACGTCCCAGATATCGGCCTCAGTCACGAACTTGTTCACGTCCCAGTCCCGGCTGGGCGAGCCGCCTCCGCCCTCCGCCGCCGACGGTCAATGACGTTACTTCCGCACCAGGTATACCGCCTGGCCTGGGATTCGCAGAATCCGGATCCGGCGCGGCGGCATGGTGAAGCCCGCCTGCCGCAGCCAGCTCTGCAGCTCCCCCGGGATACGCACCTGGGCGCCGGAGCTGAGATAGACGAACATCGCGAGGAAATTCGCCGTCGCCGACGCTCTGCGGGCGGGTTCGGCGAACGCGTCCATCACGGCCAGGGTCCCGCCTGGCGCGAGCGACTCCCTGATCCGCCCGAAGAGCGCCACGATGTGGTCGGCGGTCAGATGATGCACGAGGTTGAAGCACAGCACCGCGTCGTAGCCGCTGCCGAGGTCGTCCAGAGTCGCATCGCCATCCCGGTACCGAACCCGGTCGGACATTCCGGCCGCGGCGATGATCTCCCGGCCGATCGCCGCGCTGCCGGGCAGGTCGAGCACGGTGGCGGTGAGCTTCGGATGACGCTGGCAGATCGCCGCCGAGTACCAGCCGTGCCGGCCGCCGACGTCGAGCAGCGACGTTGCGCTCGCCGGCAGCCGGATCTTCCGTGCGATCTCGCGGGCGCTGAGACGGGCCAGGTCGAGCTGGCCGTAGATGTACCGCCGCCAGTAGGGGTCGCCGGCCGCCGCGTCGTGGCTTCCGCCAACCTTCCCGGTCCGGGTCACCTCGTCCAGCCCGGACCACCAGTCCCAGTAGTCCGCGGCACCGGCGACGTACCGGCTGACCGACAGGCCCGACCGGGGGTCCAGCCAGCGCCGAGACGAACGGCTGAGCCTGTAGATCCCGCCGGAGCAGCTGACGTGCCCGAAGGACCGCAGGCAGTGCAGCATCAGCTGGGTTGGCACCGGATCGAGGCCCAGCTCGCCGGCGAGCTCGGCGACAGTGGCCGGCCGCTGGGCTAGTCGCTCGGTCACACCGGTCCGGACGGCCGCGACCACGATCCCGGACAAGCCCATCCCGGCCCACGCTTGCGCCGCGGCGGTCGGCACCAGGCCCAGCCGGAGCGCGAGCCACTCGGCCGGGTTGGCGCCGTGCAGGGCAAGCCTCATTCCAGTAGTGTGCCAGCATAGCGTCGGCCCGATAAGCCAGGTAGGCGTCGTCTCGATAGGAACGCCAGAATCTCCGATGCCCACGAAGAGCGCGCGACCCGCCGGCTTGTTCCTGCCCCGCACGCGGGTGCTGGTCATCGCGAGTCATCCGGGCCCGTGCCTGGTGATCACCGCCTTGATCACTGCGCTCACCGCGCAGGCCGCGCCGCACGGCGTCGGCCCCGTGCTGGTCGCCCCGGCGATCCTGGCCGGCCAGCTCTCGGTCGGGTGGTCCAACGACGCGTGCGACGCAGCGCGGGACACCGCGGCCGGGCGCACGGACAAGCCGATCGCCCGCGGTGACATCAGCGTCCGCGCCGTCTGGATCGCCGCCTTCAGCGCCCTGACGGTGGCCGCGATCCTGTCGCTGCTGATCGGGCCGTGGCCGCTGCTGATCAACGCCGTCATGATCGGTGCCGCGTGGGCGTACAACCTCGGCCTCAAGTCGACCTGGGCATCAGGCCTGATGTATATCGTGGGATACGCCCCGATCCCGGCGTTCGCGACAAGCACGCTGCCGGGTCAGCCCTGGCCAACCTGGTCGGTCACGGCTAGTGCCGGGTGCCTGGGCCTCGGCGCGCACTTCGCGAACGTCCTGCCGGACCTCGCGGCCGACCGGGTCACCGGGGTCGAGGGACTGCCGCAGATCGTGGCCGCCCGAGGGGGTGGCCGGGCGGCCCGGGCGGCCGCGATCGCGCTGCTGCTGGCGGCGTCGGTACTCCTGCTGCTGGCGGCTATCCCGTCCCGCCGGTGGATCTCCGTGACCGGCCTGGCGGTCGCCGCGATCCTCGCCTTGGCCGGTTTTCGCGGGTCGGGAAAGGTACCATTTTTCGCAGCTCTAGGTATCGCCGCCGTGGACGTCGCGCTGTTCCTCGCCGGTGGCGTGGCGCTAACCTGACTGGAGGAACCAGTCATAGCGCCCAGTGACGGAGGTATTCCCGCGTGCCAGTTACCCGGCCATGACGCAGATCGCGGCCGTCCGGTCCGCCTTCCCGCCACACCGCTACGCGCAGGCCGAGATCACCGACATGGTGGCGGATCTCGGCGGCCTGGCCCGTGCTCAGCGCTCACTCGTGGATCGTCTGCACGGCAATTCCGGAGTGAAGTTCCGGCATCTCGTATTCCCGATCGAGGAATATCGTGATGTGTATGGAGTCGGGCTGTCCAATGAACGATATGTCGGCGCGGCGACCGAACTCGGGGAGCAGGCTCTCCGCAGCGCCCTGATCGCCGCGGGTGTTCTCGCGAGCGATCTGGATCTGCTGATCGTCACGTCGGTCACTGGCGTGATCGTCCCGTCGATCGACGCCCTGCTGATCCCGAGGCTGGGGTTGCGGCCGGACATCAAGCGGCTGCCGGTGTTCGGCCTCGGCTGCGTGGCGGGCGCTGCCGCGCTCGCGCGGCTGCACGACTACCTGCTGGCCTGGCCGGGGCACACCGCCGCCCTGGTATCGGTGGAGGTATGCTCGCTGTGCTGGCCGCGGACCGAGATCACGACCGGGGATCTGGTCGTCAGCGGACTGTTCGGCGACGGCTCCGCGGCGGTGGTCGCCCGGGGCGGACAGGCGGCCAGGGAGCATGGCCAGAGCTCGCGGTCTGGCGGCACCACGGGAGCGACCGGCGGTCCGCGGATCATCGCCACGCATGGCGAGGTCTGCCCGGACAGCAACGACGCGCTCGGCTGGCGGCTCGGTTCGGAGGGCTTCCGCATCGTGCTGACCACCGACCTATCCGACGTCATCGAGCGTGAGCTCGCCGCCGTCGTCACCTCGTTCCTGGCCAGGCAGGGGCTGACCGTCGACGACATCGGCATCTGGATGGGGCATCCCGGCGGGCCGAAGGTGATCGATGCCGTCCAGCACAGCCTCAAGCTGCCCGACAGCGCGGTGGCCGTGAGTCGCCGCTCGCTCGCCGAGGTCGGGAACCTTTCCTCGGCGTCGGTGCTGCACGTCATGGAGATGACGCAGGCGCAGGGCCCGCATCCCGCGGGGTCGTACGGGATGATGATCGGGCTCGGTCCCGGGGTCAGCGTCGAGCTGATTCTCCTGCAGTGGTGACCGGCCGGGTTCCCGTGAAGGTGCGCTGATGCAGATCTACTACGCGCTGCTCGGCGTGATCATCGTTGAGCGGATCCTTGAGCTCGTGGTGTCCCAGCGGCACGCCAGGGCCAGCCTGGCCGAGGGCGGCATCGAGTACGGCCAGGGCCACTTTCCCGTGATGGTCGCCTTGCACGTCGGCCTGATCCTCGGCTGCGTCATCGAGCCGATCGTGACGCACGCCCCGTTCATTCCGGCACTCGCGTACCCGATGATCGTCGTCGTGATCGCGGCGAACGCCCTGCGCTGGTGGTGCATCGCGACGCTCGGCCCCCGCTGGAGCGCGCGGGTGATCGTGATCCCTGACAAGCCGCTCGTGCACGACGGGCCGTATAAGTGGCTCGCCCACCCGAATTACGTCGCGGTCATGGTCGAAGGCGCGGCGCTGCCGCTGATCGGCTCGGCCTGGATCACGGCGCTGACGTTCACGGCTCTGAACGCCTGGCTGCTGACGGTCCGGCTGCGGTGCGAGACCAGAGCCCTGGCGACCGCGGCGCCATGATCGACGTCCTGGTCGTCGGCGGCGGCCCGGCCGGGCTGGCCACGGCGATCGCGTGCGCGCAGCGTGGGCTGTCGGTCACCGTGGCGGAGCCGCGCGAGGGGCCAATCGACAAGGCGTGCGGCGAGGGACTGATGCCCTCGGCCGTGCGCCGGCTCGCCGGGCTTCGCGTGTACCCGAAGGGTCACGTCGTCACCGGAATCCGCTACCTCGACTCCCACGGCCAGGTCGAGGCGCTGTTCCGGCGCGGGCCGGCACTCGGCGTCCGGCGCACGACGCTGCACTCCGCGCTGGCCGATCGCGCCAGCGAACTCAAGATCCCGGTACTCCCGGTGCGGGTCACGGAGTTCAGCCAGCGGGACTCAACGGACGCACGCCGAACCGGGTCTGGCCAGGGGGTTGTGCGAACGGGCTCTGACGCCGCCAGCGGCGGCGCGGGCCAGCGTGGCCAGGACGAGTTCACCGCGGGCGAGTCCGGTCCCGGAGTGACCGCCGCCGGGATCCATGCCCGCTACCTCGTCGCGGCGGACGGTCTGCACTCGGCGATCCGCCGGGCCTGCGGTCTTGATCCGCGCCCGGCACGGCACGTCTCACCGTGCCGATCCGCGAGTTGCTGACGAGCGCCGGATTCGCGATCACCGAGATCGACGTGTTCTATCAGCCCGGTGTGCCCAAGTTCACTGGTGCCTACTCGCTCGGTAAGGCCCGGTCACCGTGAACGGCGTGCAACACGCCCATGCCCGGATGATTTGCCCGATTCCGATTTCAGGCACGCGACCCTAAACTTCCCAGCATGGCTCCAGAGCGTTCTGACGCATCCGAGGTGTCCCCCGAGCAGAGCGCTCCCGTGGCCGCGGCCGTGAGCGACGCGGACCTGTCCCCGGCCATCCCGGCCCGGGCGGGCGCCTCGCCTGACCTCATGGTGCGGGCCCTCAATCAGGACCGCCTGCTGCAGGGCGGGAGGACCTACCGGATCGGCCGTGATCCGGAGTCCGACATCGCGATCAACGACCCCCGGGTTTCCTGGGCGCACGGGGTGCTCCGGGTGGAGGGTGCGAGCTGGGTACTGGAGGATCTCGGCAGCTCGAACGGCACCTTCCTCGGACCCGACCGCACGCAGCGGGTCGAGATCGCGGGCGCGTGCGAGGTGCGCCTGGGGCACCGGGACAACGGGCCAGTCGTTCGGTTCCAGCCGCTGCTGCCGACGATGGCGGCGCTGCCGAGGGTCCCGGAATCCGGCGTGACAGGCGGCGCGCAGGTCGGGAGTTCAGCGCCCGCGGCGCCGCCGCGCGAACCCACGATGGCGGGGTCCATGACCCGCATGATGCCGAGCGTCGTTGACCGGCCCACGTCGACGACGCGCCTCGGGTCGCTCGCGACCACGACCCTGAAGATAGGCCGCTCCCCGGACAACGACCTGGTGCTGGCGGATCTGGAGGTCTCCCGGCACCACGCGGAACTGCGCCGCCGGTCGGACGGCATCTACGAGATTGCCGACGTCGGCAGCAACAACGGCACCCACGTCAACGGCAGGCGGATCACCTCCCGAGTGCTGACCGAATCCGACATCATCGGGATCGGGCACTCCACGTTCCGGCTCAAGGGCAGCGAACTGAGCCAGTTCGTCGACCAGGGTGCGATCACGTTCACCGGCCAGGACCTAGTCGTCACGGTCAACGGCGGCAAGAAGACGCTGATGGACCACCTGTCGCTGTCCATCCCGGAGAAGTGCCTGGTCGGAGTGCTCGGCCCGAGCGGTGCCGGCAAGTCGACGCTGCTCGGTGCGCTGACCGGGATGCGGCCCGCGGACACCGGCACCGTGCTGTACGACGGCCGCGATCTGTACGCGAACTACGACGAGCTCCGGTACCGGATCGGACTGGTCCCGCAGGAGAACATCCTGCACACCCAGCTGACAGCCCGGCGCGCTCTGCAATACGCCGCCGAGCTGCGGTTCTCCACCGATACGACCGCGCAGGAGCGTGACGCCCGGATCGACGAGGTGATGGCAGAGCTCGGCCTGTCCCAGCACGCCGGCACCCGCGCCGACCGGCTGTCCGGGGGGCAGCTCAAGCGGGTCAATGTCGCGCAGGAACTCCTGACCAAGCCGTCGCTGCTGTTCCTCGACGAGCCGACCTCCGGCCTAGACCCGGGCCTGGACAAGTCCGTGATGCACCAGATGCGTGACCTCGCGCACGACGGCCGGACGATCATCGTGGTCACGCACAGCGTGGCCAACATCTCGGTCTGCGACCGGCTGCTCTTCCTCGTGCCGGGCGGTAAGGTCGGGTACTTCGGTCCGCCGGACGAGGGGCTGCAGTATTTCGACGTGCCGGACTGGGCGGACGTGTTCCAGGCCGTCGAGGCGCATCCGGAACGGGACTGGGCGGCGGAGTTCCGGGCCTCGCCGTACTACGCGCAGTATGTGGCGCCCGATGACGTCCGGGCACCCGAGGCGGAGCAGGCGGCGCCAGCCGCCCCACGACGCCGTGGCTGGCTTGGCCAGGTCATGACCCTGACCCGGCGGTTCGCCCAGGTGATCGCCGCCGACCGCGGCTACCTCATCACGATGGCCGTGCTGCCGATCGTGCTCGGACTGCTGATCCACTTCGTGCCGGCCCCGCAAGGGCTGAGCGGCTATCCCGGGACCCGCCTGACCGCACAGGAACTGCTGCAGCTGCTGATCACCAGCGCGTGCCTGGTCGGCACCGCGGCATCGTTCCGGGAGATCGTGAAGGAACGGCCGATCTACATCAGGGAGCGAGCCGCCGGACTGTCCGCGTTCGGCTACCTGCTCTCCAAGCTGCTGATCGTCGGTGCCATCAGCATTGTGCAGTCGGTCGTGATCGTGCTGGTCGGCCTGGCCGGACGGGCGCTGCCGCCGACCGGTTCGTTGCTGCATCACCTGCCGCTGGTAGAGATCCTGATCGCGGTCGGGCTGCTCGCGATGTCCTCAATGTGCCTTGGCCTGATGGTGTCGGCGCTGGTGGACACGTCCGAGAAGGCCGTGCCGTTCCTGGTCATGCTGGTCGTCGGCCAGATCGTGCTGTCCGGAGGCGTGGTGCCGCTGGCGGGGATCGCGGGGCTGTCCCAGCTCTCCTGGATCGCGCCCGCGCGGTGGGGCCTCGGCGCCGCCGCCTCCACGGTCAACGTGAACGCACTGACCCCGGTCACGGCGACAGCCGATCCGCTGTGGAACCACACGGCCGGCACCTGGCTGCGCGACATCGGACTCACAGTCGGCCTCGCGGTGGTCTTCCTGATCGTCACCTGGATCCAGCTCCGGCTGCTTGGACCGCGCCGGCGCAAGGCCAGGGCCTGACCGTGCTGGCGGATCTGGACCCGGCGGCCCGGCGCCGGCTACGCCGGCCCCCGGGGAGTAACAGACTGCGGGCGAGCACCTGACTGGCGGGAGACTTGCGTCATGGTCACTAAGTACGTCGTGTTGCTCGGCGAGGACGGGAGTCCGATCGGGCAGGCGCCGAAGGCGGAGGTTCATCAAGGAAGCACTCCGCTGCATCTGGCCTTCTCCTGCTATACCTTTCGGGCCCGATGGGCGGCTGCTCATGACGCGGCGGGCGCTGACCAAGCGTCGAAGCTACCCGCCTTTTGTGCGAACGTGAGCCCGGAACCAAGGTCGTGGTCCTCACCACCTACGCCGACGACCGGTCGGTTCTCGATGCGCTGCGTGCTGGCGCCCGAGGCTACCTGACCAAGGATGCCGGCGGGGCGGAGATCCACCAGGCTCTCCAGCACGTCCTCGATGATCAGGCCGTGATCGACCCCGCCGCGCAACACCACCTTGTCGAGGCCATCGCCGGCGCGCCGCCCGCGGACATCTCTCCTCCGTCACTACTTCCGGGTGGGTTTACGCCCCGTGAGGCCGAGGTCCTCGCCCTCATCGCCGGGGGCCTCTCCAACATCGAAATCGCCAAGCATCTTGTCGTGAGCGAAGGCACGATCAAAAGCCACATCAATCACCTGTTTACGAAGATCCACGTGAGCACAAGCCGTTGCCCATGCGTACCAACACGGGCTCCTGTGACGACTCGCCGGTGTGAGTCTGGCAAGCGTCCATTGTCTGCGGTGAGCGGCTCCCGAGAGGATCGCAGAAAGGCAGTGGCCCGGCAGCACTCCTGAGGCAATTATCTGTAGACGATTACGGAAACCTTCGGGGAATCGGACCCGAAGGCGCGCTCGGTAGCCGTGGTTGATACCGAAGTGAAACTACGACCAACAGAGCTGCGGGTCGAACCGGTCCACGAGACCAAGATCCAGAAGGGTTAAACCGCTGGTGGGGCGGGTGGGGCTCGAACCCACGACCGGCGGATTATGAGTCCGCTGCTCTGACCGGCTGAGCTACCGCCCCGCACCGGTGCAGGTTACCAGTTTG
>Ga0302324_100027710_pt1 | contig 10788 bp, 7 predicted proteins | sample Palsa_T0_1_FD_201949 | JGI IMG/M metagenome (GOLD analysis project Ga0302324, IMG submission 201949) | Peat permafrost microbial communities from Stordalen Mire near Abisko, Sweden - Palsa_T0_1 | ecosystem: Environmental > Terrestrial > Soil > Palsa > Peat permafrost | place: Sweden: Abisko...
ATATGCAAATCTCGTGTCCTCCCTGGAGTTGGGGCAGCCTACGGCCGGCCCCGCCGGCACTTCCTGCAGCGCGGCGCTCAACATCGACATGCCGAACCAGTCCGGCAACTGCCCGGCCGGGGCGAACCGGGTATGGTCGATTTACAACGGGAGCGCGAGCAGCAGCTTCTTTGCTGGAAACGTGCAGTTCGGACAATTCCAGGTCGGAGGACCCCAGCCGGTCTATCCGATACAGACCGGCGCGGGGGCGTTCGTAACGACGGGGGGTGTCTGGACGAATGCCTCCAGCCGGGCGCTCAAGAAGGATATCCGGCCGCTGCCCGCCGACGAGGCGATGGAGACGCTGGCGGCCCTCGCGCCGGTGACCTTCAAGTACAAGATCGACGACGAGGCGCATGTCGGCTTCATCGCCGAGGACGTGCCTGACCTGGTCGCCACCAACGGCCGCAAGGGCCTCAGCGCGATGGATATCGTGGCCGTGCTCGCCAAGGTGGTCCAGCAGCAGCAGGCGCAGCTCGCTGACCAGCGCAAGGAACTCGACGCACTGAAGGCGCAGTTCGGGACGGAGAGACGCTAACGCCAGACTTTCCCGCCACCGCCGCCGGCGGATTGGGGCCCTTTTTATGAAGAAGCTGATACTCGCAAGTGGATGGCTGTTGGCGGCCGCAGGTCTCGCCCAAGCGGCTGACATGCCGCTGAAGGCGCTGCTGCCGCCGCCGGTCTTCAACTGGACGGGGTTCTATGTCGGCGCGGATATCGGTGCGGCCTGGGGCAGTTCCACGACGTCCTCGCCGCTCGCCAACGACCCCGGATGTTTCGTAACGATCATCCCATGTTATGGTGCGGGTACCGCGGCTGACATCAACAGCCATTCGGCGCAGAGCCAGAGTTCCAGTTCGGTGCTGGGCGGATTCGAGGCCGGCTACAATCTTCAACTCGGATATTTCGTGGTGGGCGGCGAAACCGATATCGGTTTCTACCGGCTGCGTGGAAGCAGCTTGGCCAGCGTTCCATTCACCGGTTTCCCGGTGCCGGCGGGAGGAACTGCGCCGACCTATAGCAATGACGTGAGTTCGACTTGGTCGTTTACCGCACGCGGGCGACTGGGCTTTACGCCGATGGCCGACCTGCTGGTCTACGGGACCGGAGGCGTGGCCGTCGCCAACCTGAGCCACCAGGCCCAATTTATCGAAGGCGTTTTCCCCGGGACTTCCCTCGGCACCGAGGGATCCATCTCCTCCGCGACCGTAACGGGTGCGGTGTATGGTGGCGGAGTCGAATGGGCCTTGACCAACAACTGGCTCGTGAAGGCTGAATATCTGCACGTCGAGTTCGGAAGCGTCACCGGCGCGGCATCCCCCGTCATTATTACCGGAGCTGTTTCGGGAAGTGTCTTCACCCACTCAGCCAGCTTGAATGCCGACATCCTGCGTTTCGGTGTCGACTACAAGTTTTAGAGCGTTTTTTCGCGCACGTCGCTGTGATCGCCCGGCTCGACCGGGCGATCCAGTAAACACCGACAGTGAGTACTGGTTTGCCCGGTCAAGCCGGGCAATGACACCATTAAGGTCTGCGTAGCCAGAAAATGCTCTAACGAGCGCCATCGCCGAAACCGGTTCGACTGCGGGTTTGGGGCGGCCTGAGACAATCTCGGGCGCGGCGTGATAACGAGGACGCCTGACGCGGAGAGGCGGAGCATTCCATGGGAGCGAAATGGTTCGGGGCGGCGGTCAAGCGCAAGGAGGACCCCGCGCTGCTGGCCGGCAAGGGCCGCTTCGTCGACGATGTGCGCCTGCCCGGAACGCTCCATGCGGCGTTCGTGCGCAGCCCCCATCCGCACGCGAAAATCCTTGGCCTCCGCGCCGATGTGGCACGAAAGCTCGCCGGCGTGCATCTGGTGCTCGCCTTCGGCGACCTGCCGGAACCGCTGCGCCGCAATGCGCTGCCGCTGTTCGTGCCGAGTCCCGCGATCACCGAGCTTTTCATGCCCTATGCGCTGGCGGGCGCCGAGACCGTCTATGCCGGCGAGCCGATCGCCATCGTGGTCGCCGACAGCCGCTACATCGCCGAGGATGCCGCCGCCCTGGTGGAGGTCGATTACGAGCCGCTTCCCGGCGTGTCGAATTGCGAGGCCGCGATGGAGCCCGCAAGCCCGCGCGCGCACCTGGGTGCGAAATCGAACATCGCGGCCCGCGTGCCCATCACCGTCGGCGATGCCGACGCCGCCTTCAAGAGCGCGGCGCATGTGGTGCGCGAACGCATCTTCATTCATCGCGGCGGCCCGTTCTTCCTGGAGTGCCGCGGCCTGGTCGCGAGCTACGACGCGGTGACCGACGCCTATACCGTCTACATCTCCTCGCAGGGGTCGCACCGCATCAAGCGCGGGCTGCTCGACATCCTCGACCTCAACGACAACCAGATGCACGTCATCACGCCCGATGTCGGCGGCGGCTTCGGGCCGAAGGGCGCGATCTACCCGGAATATCCCTGCGTCGCCGCCTGCGCCCGACTCGTCGGCCGTCCGGTGAAATGGATCGAGGATCGGCGCGAGAATTTCCTCTGCACTCACCAGGAGCGCGATCAGTTCTGGGACCTCGAGCTTGCGGTCGACCGCGACGCGCGGATACTCGGGCTGCGCGGCCGCCTGATCCACGACACCGGCGCCTTCGTGCCGTGGGGCTTGGTGCTGCCGTGGATCGCCGCGACCACCGTGCCCGGACCCTATGTGATTCCGAGCTACAAGCTCGAGCTGAACGCCGTCTACACCAACATGATCTCGACCACGCCGGTGCGTGGCGCCGGCCGGCCGCAGGGCGTGTTCGTGATGGAACGGATGATGGACCGGCTGGCCCAGTCGCTCGGGCTCGATCCCGCCGAAGTGCGGCGGCGCAATTTCATCAAACCGGAGCAGATGCCCTACAAGGTCGGCATCATCTTCCGGGACGGCCGCCCGGTCACCTATGACAGCGGCGATTATCCCGCCGCCCAGGCGGGCGCACTGAAGGCCGCGGACTACGACGGCTTCCCGGCGCGGCAGGCTCTCGCGCGCAAGGACGGGCGCTATCTCGGGATCGGCATCAGCAATGCGGTGGAGGGCACCGGGCTCGGCCCCTATGAGGGCGCCACCGTGCGGATCGCGACCACCGGCAAGATCGTGCTCTACACCGGCGCGACGCCGCAGGGCCAGTCGCACAAGACGACCCTCGCCCAGATCGCCGCCGACCAGCTCGGCGTGAGCTATGAGGACGTGACGGTCGCGACCGCCGACACCAAGGACATCGCCTTCGGCGTCGGCACCTTCGCGGCGCGCACCGCGGTCAATGCGGGATCGTCGGCCCACATCGCTGCCTTCGAGGTGGCCAAGAAGATCAAGCAGATCGCCGCCGACATGATGGAAGTCTCGCCGGACGACCTCGATCTGCGCGACGGCTTCGCCGAAGTGCGCGGGGTGCCCGGCATGAAGAAGAGCTTCCGCGAGATTTCGGTGAAGTCGATCGGCATGCCCGGATTCTCCATGGCCGGCGGGCTGTCGCCGGGCCTCGAAAACACCGCCTATTTCCAGCCGGACCAGTCGACCTATTCCAACGGCACCCATATCGCCGAAGTCGAGGTCGATATCGAAACCGGCGCCGTGAAGATCGTCCGCTTCACCGTGATGCATGACTGCGGCACCGTGATCAATCCCATGGTGGTCGAGGGCCAGGTGGTCGGCGGCGTCGCCCACGGCATCGGCAATGCGCTGTTTGAGAGGCTGTTCCACGACAAGGATGCCCAGCCCCAGACCGTCAATTTCGCCGACTACCTGCTGCCGGGGTCGACCGACATGCCGCCGATCGACATCATCCATTCGGAAACGCCCTCTCCGCTCAATCCGCTCGGCATGAAAGGCGCGGGCGAGGGCGGCACCATTCCCGCGATCGCCGCCATCATCGCTGCGGTCGAGAACGCGCTGGCTCCGTTCGGCATCAGGATCAACGAGGCGCCGATCAGCCCGGCGCGCATCGCGGAGTTGGTGAGCGGCGCGGCGAAGGCGCAATGACTGGTCGTGCAGTGTCACAGGCCCGAATTTGCGCTCTCCCTCCCCCTAAAAGGGGGAGGGAGAGCGTGGGGGTCCGCTGACTCGCCGTCAGTGCCGTCCGCGACCCCCTCCCCGACCCTCCCCCTTTCAGGGGGAGGGGAAAGCGGCAACTCATTGGACGCAACGCCGCTTGACGGAATGATGGTAGCGAACAGACGGCGTAGCGCGGTCCCGGCGCGCTCGAACGAGGCATCGATCGCCTGGTCGGATGGGCGGGTGCGCCAGCGAAACAACAGCCCGTGCACGCACCAGATCACGAGGCCGGTGAAGATGGCGGCGAAGATCACGTCGGACGGGAAGTGTCCGCCCAGCAGCAGGCGCATGAAGGCAATGCCGGCCGCGTAGACGGCCACACCCGCGAACGCCACGTAGCGCCACGGCACGGGCACCAGCAGCGCCGGCGCGAAGAGCCACACCGCGGACGAGGTCTCCCCGGATACGAACGAGCAGTTCGCATCGCAGGCGCCGCGCGGGTCCCACCACGGCTTGAACGCCATGGCACCGCCGAACTCGGTCACCATCCCCGGCCGCGGCCGCGACCAGTGGTCCTTGAGGACGGTATTGACCAGCAGGCCGGGCCCGAGCACCAGCGACAGGATGAGAAACAGCGCGGCGCGCCCGGGCATCAAAGTCGGCCGCTTCGGCCAGAACATCTTGATGGCCAGGACGGCAATGGCCGGGGCGACGGCGAGCGTCGTGACCACCGGCTCCAGTTTGCGCGCGACCTCGATGGCGCGGTAAAGACGCGGCATCGCCTCGCGGATCCCGACGTCATGGAAAAAGGACGCCACGGCCAGGTCGATCCCGGGCGCCACGGCAAAGACGAGCCCGGTCAGCACCGCCAATCCGGCCAGGATGATGAAGATGATGCGGGCCACCGAATGTCCGCTCGCTGTGCCTGTCGCTGCATCCATAGGGCTGACATTATAGCGGCACTGAGGCTACGGGAGCGCAGTTTCCTTTCCCTCCCCGAATTCGGGGAGGGAGAAGCTACCCGCGCCCCAGCACCAAATCGTCCCGATGGATCATCTCGACGCGGCCTTCGATGCCGAGGTGCAGCATGATGTCGCTCGACGGCCGGCCCTTGACCTTCTCCGCATCGCCGGCGTCGTAGGCAACGAGGCCGCGGCCGATCTCGGCGCCGTCGGGGCCGCGCACGATCACGGCATCGCCGCGGGCAAACTGGCCGTCGATGCGGACCACGCCGACCGGCAGCAGGCTGTTGCCGCGGCGCAGCGCGGCCACCGCGCCGGCATCGATGGTCAGTATGCCCTTGGGCTCGAGCGAGCCGGCGATCCATTTCTTACGCGACGTCACCGGATTGACCGGCGTCAGGAACCAGGTCGCCCGCGCGCCCGAGGCGATCGCCCGCAGCGGATGCTCGATCCGGCCGGACGCGATCACCATGTGGGTGCCTCCGGTGGTGGCGATCTTGCCGGCCTCGATCTTGGTCTGCATGCCGCCGCGCGAGAGCTCCGAATTGGCGGTTCCCGCCATCGCCTCGATCTCCGGCGTGATCCGCTCCACTACCGGCACCAGCTTGGCGTCCGCGCTGGTGCCCGGCGGGGCGTCGTAGAGCCCGTCGACGTCCGACAGTAGCACCAGGAGGTCGGCGCTCACCATGGTGGCGACCCGGGCGGCGAGGCGGTCGTTGTCGCCATAGCGGATTTCGTTGGTGGCGACGGTGTCGTTCTCGTTGATGACGGGCACCGAACGCCATTCCAGGAGCTTGGCAATGGTCGAGCGCGCGTTGAGATAGCGGCGCCGCTCCTCGGTGTCGCCGAGCGTGACCAGGATCTGGCCGGCACTCAGCCCGTGCACGCCCAGCGCCGCGGACCAGGTGCGGGCGAGCTCGATCTGGCCGACCGCGGCGGCGGCCTGGCTGTCCTCGAGCTTGAGTATCCCCTTCGGCAGCTTGAGCATGGAGCGGCCCAGCGCGATCGCGCCGGAGGACACGACCAGCAGGTCGCGCCGCTCGCCGTGCAGGCGCGCGACATCGTCCGCCAGCGAGGCGAGCCATCGCTGCTTCACCCGGCCGGCCGCGGCGTCGATCAGCAGGGACGAACCGACTTTCACGACGATGCGGCGGAATTCGGCGAGTGCTGGAATCTTGGGGCTCATCGGCATGATCGCGAGGGGACGGGAATGCAGGGTGACCGGTAGATCAGCCGCCCGCGACAAGCAATCGAATTGCGGTCACGCTCAAATGCGAGGGCGCTACTCCGCCGCGACCTGCAGCTCGGAGAGGAACGGCGCGATCGTCACCGGCCGTCCGGCCCGTGCCGCCACCATGTGCCCGGGCGGGACCGCTTTCCAGCGATCGGGCGTGGTGGTTTTCGGGCACGAAAAACCCTTGCGAGAGTTCCACGTCACGCGCTGGGCATGGTTTGGGCGCAATGTTGGGCAAGCAGGGGCATTTCCAATTTATTGACGATCTGGTCAACTGGAGGTTCCCCATCGACTGCGGCCATCGCCAATATGGCAGCACGCGCCGCAAACGAAGCCGGGAGTTGATCCATGCTCACACAGATTTCCCGCCGCCGGTTGCTGACCACCGGCATCGCAGCTGCAGCAGCCGTGACACCTCGGTTGCGCTCGGCAAGCGCCGCCACGGCCGCGCAGCACCTCACCGCTGCGACACGCAGCCTCGACGTCAACGGCAAGCCGGCGCGTGTATTCGGTTTGACCGGGCCCGACGGCAAATCCGGACTGACGCTTGCTCCCGGCGACCGCTTCCTCGTCGATCTCGCGAATACGACCGATGTTCCGACCATCATCCATTGGCATGGGCAAACGCCGCCTTGGACGGAGGACGGATTCCCCTGGCCGCAAACGCCGCCGCTTCGCGCCGGAGCCGGGCGCCGCTACGACTTCCAGCCGATCCCCGGGACATACTGGATGCACTCGCATCATGGCCTGCAGGAGCAGAGCCTGATGACTGCGCCGCTGATCGTCCCGAGCGCTTCCGAACTCAGGGAAGACCGCCAGGACATCGTGATGATGCTCCACGATTTCAGCTTCCGCGCGCCGATCGAGCTGTTGGCGGGCCTCACCGGCACGAGCCCGGAGGCGGCGGAACGCATGGCGACCGCGACGGAAAATGTCCCGTCGCCGCAAAGCCAGACCGTTGCCGCGAATGGTGGCAGTGCGGCTCAGCCGGGCATCTCAGTGCCCGCGGAAATCGGCACATCGAAGATGAGCATACCGGGCGGAATGGCGGTGGATTTGAACGACATCGACTACGACGCCTTTCTCGCCAATGACCGCACCCTGGCCGATCCGGAGGTTGTCCGCGTGTCGCCCGGGGCGCGGGTCCGGCTGCGGATCATCAATGCGGCCTCGTCGAGCCAGTTCTGGATCGACCTCGGCATGCTGACGGGGCAAGTCGTCGCGGCCGACGGCCATCCGGTGCATCCGGTGGCCGGCGGCAGGTTCCCGCTGGCAATTGCCCAGCGCCTGGATATCCTGCTCGATCTCCCGGATCGGGGCACCTTCCCGATCCTCGCCCAGGTCGAAGGAAAGCGTGCCCGCGCCGGCGTCATTCTCGCGACCGCGGATGCACCGATTGCCCGCATCGAGGATGCGGCGGCTACCGCGCCTGCGCTGGACAATTCGCTGGAAGCGCGGCTGTCGGCGGTCGATCCGCTGCCGGCGCGCCAACCGGATCTCGTGCACCGGATCGCGTTTACGGGCAACATGCGGCCCTATTCATGGGCGCTGAACGGACAATATTGGCCGCAGATCGAGCCGCTGATGCTGCGCAAGGGGCAGCGCGTCGAGATCGAACTGGTCAACCAGACGATGATGCCCCACCCGATGCATCTGCATGGCCACGCCTTCCAGGTGATCGCGGTGGACGGCAGGCCGATCACGGGTGCGGTACGCGACACCGTCCTGGTGCCGCCGCGGGGAAACCTGCGCTTCGCCTTCGATGCGGACAACCCGGGCCGCTGGGCGTTCCACTGTCACAATCTCTATCACATGGCGACGGGAATGCTGACCGAGTTCCGGTATGACGGGATCACGTGAAGGCCCCGGAAATACCGGGGCCTTGGTCGTTGATCCGAAACGGCTCTGGCTTCGGCGGTCAGTAGGAGACCGGACCGCTGAACTTGTAATTCACGCCGAGACGGAAAACCTGTTCGGTAATGTCGTTGGTGAGCATTCTGTTGCCGGCCGTAAACCCGGTCTGGCCGAAGAGACTGGACGTAAACACCGTGTTGTAGTTATCCGCGTTGGCGCCGAAATCCATGTAGAGATATTCGGCCTTTGCCGTCCAATTTCCAAACAGCTTCGCCTCGATGCCGGCTCCAAAGGTCCATCCGGTCCTGACAGAGCTGTCGTTAATCGAACCGCCAAACGTGTTAACGGTTGTTCCGGTACCCGCAAAGATCGTTCTGCCGGCCACCGCCGCGCTTGTCTTGACTTCTCCGTACGCCAAGCCGCCTGTGATGTAGAACAGCGCAGGCCCACTGGTGTAGCCGAAGCGTCCGCGTACCGTTCCGAACCAATCGAGATTGAACGAAGCGGAATTGCTCGCGAACATCACGGGAAACGTGACGGCACCGGCGGAAAAGTTAATGGCGGTCGGCGTGTTGCACGCCATCAGGCAATTCGAAGTGCCGCTTATGCTGGATCCCTGAATGTCGGTCTCGAAGCCCAGCACCCAAGACGGGACGAGCTGCCAGTTATATCCGAACTGACCACCACCGTTCCAGCCTTTCCCGGAGAGGTCAAATGTCTGACCGCCACCGTACAGCACGGTGCCTGGCGCGACAATAATGTCGGCAACTCCAGCAGTCGTCGAACTCGTGCCGCTGTCCATACCCATGCCGTAACCGACGTTGCCACCGATATAGAAGCCGGTCCAACTGTAGACAGGCGCAGGTGGCGGCGCCTTCAATGCCATGTCGGCCGCGTAAACTGCATTACCCCCCAACGTTCAAGGCAACGAAGGCTGCACTTGCCAAAAGAACTTTTCTCATTTCATCCCCCTGAGTGACCCGCTTAATCTAGGACAAGCTGAGCATCTTGTCTGTGATATTTCTGCCACTTAGACCGGAAATGAAGCCACCCAGCCGAACGGCCCGTCCATTAGGCCGCCATCTGCCGGCTGTCGCGTATCAAGCGAAGTCCCCGACCCTGAAGACCGGGGAGGTCACGAGCCGGGCCAACGCCCAGGCCAGTACGGAAGGTTCACCGACCGGTTATCCAACCCGGCTATCGGCCTTCGGAACTGGGATAAACTACCAACGGCGCTTTTTGCCATCGATGTATCATCCTGGTTCCGTTGCCGCCCGCGACGCCTGCCACGACCTGTCTGCAGCTGGCGAAAGCGGACGCAGCATCCGCCGCCCATCCATTGGTCAATCCGCCGAAACTCGCTCAGCGCGCGCGCCAGACGAACGCGGCGCTGACGACGTAGTTCCACACCGCGCTCATCAGCGCGCCGCCGAGGCCGGCCAGCCACCAGTTCTCGTCGTAATCGTAGATCCAGGCGGCGGCGCCCACATTGGAGATCGCGCCGACCGCGCAGATGAGCTGGAACCGCAGCAAGCCGGTCAGGAACCGCCAGCCGGACAGCCGCTGATCGCGGTAGGTCAGCATGTTGTTGAGGGTGAAGTTCCAGCATACCGCGAGCACGGTCGCCGCCACCTGGGCGATGCCGAAGCGCAGCGCCAGCGATTGTATCGCCACCTGCAGGGCGGCCATGTGGATCACGACGCCGGTCAATCCGACGAAGCAGAACATCAGGAAGCGGAACGACACCGCGTCGTTGGTGAGCTTGGCGACCAGCAGCGCCGCGAAATCGAGAATGATGTGGGCGTCGAGCTTGCTCTCGCCGTGCTGGCGCTCGCGGAACGTATAGGGCAGCTCGGCCGGCCGCAGTGTCCCGCGCGCCGTCGTCATGATGTCGAGCAGCAGCTTGAAGCCCTGGGACGAAAGCCGCGGCGCGATCTCCTCCACCGCGGCGCGGCGGATCATGAAGAAGCCGCTGCCGGAATCGTTGAGGTCCACCTTGGTGATCATCTGGGCCGCGACGTGCGACAGCCGGCTCATGAAGCGGCGCTTGCTGGTGAAGCTGTCCGCCGAGCCGCCGGGGATGTAGCGGCTTCCCACCACGACATCGACGTCGCCTTTGCGAATGCGTTCGAGCATCGGGGCGAGCAGCGTCTCGTCGTGCTGGAGGTCGGCATCGAGCACGGCGACGTAGCGGGCCTGGCTCGACATCATGCCCTCGATGCAGGCGCCGGCGAGGCCGCGCCGACCGATGCGGCGGATGCAGCGGACGCGGTGGTCGGCGGCACCGAGCGCGCGCACCGCCGCGGCGGTTCCGTCGGGCGAGTTGTCGTCGACGAAGATGACCTCCCACGACACATCCTCGAGGGTGCGCTTGAGCAGGTCGACCATGAGCGGGACGTTGTCGCGCTCGTTATAGGTCGGCACGATGACGCTGAGCTCCGGCGCCGGGGTGATGCCGGAATCGATCGAGGTCGGCCCTTTTGTCAATTGGTCCATGATCGTCCCGCTCACGAAAGCCGCACGGCTTCACGCGCCGCCGGCATCTTCCCAGGCCCCGCGGGGTCCTGGAGACCTAATATACTTGCCAGATCGTCTATGCCACCGGCCAGTCTCCTGACCAGGGCATTGCGCCGCCAGGCGTTTTCGAGGCGCGGCATGGTATGTCCCAGCACGGCGAGTCCTTCTCC